>WNGR01015510.1_pt1 | contig 12382 bp, 11 predicted proteins | sample 5407581 | NCBI WGS metagenome assembly WNGR01 (sample SAMN13153383, study PRJNA577476) | soil metagenome | isolation source: 80 cm soil or saprolite under Garry oak tree replicate 2 | place: USA:California | collected 2016-06-15
GCCGGGGTGCCGGAGGCTGCGCAGCTGGTGACGGGCTCGATGACGTTGTTCTCGATGGTGGATCCGGTCGAGGCGCCGGTGAGCAGGATGCCGCTTCCGCAGTGCGCTCCGGACGAGGCGACCACGGTGTTGCTGGTGATCGCCGTTCCGGTCGCGCCGTTCACGACGATCGATGGGTCGCCGCCCTGGAGGAAGTTCGTGGAGATGACGTCCCCGGTGCTCCCCGCGTCGATCTGGAGGGAGGGCGCCGTGCGTCCGATGTCGAAGAACTCGCCGCGACTCACGGTGATGTGAGACGAGTCGCCCGAAATCTCGACCCCGGGCTTGTTGAAACCGGCAGGTGCGCTCTGTCCGAAGGTCGGCGCGGCGCGGAAGCTGTCGAGCGTTATGTGGCTCGAACCTGTGAACGTCGCGTACTGGCTGACGTTCTCGGCACTGATGTTCGTGACCGTCACGTAGCTCGCACCATTGAAGGCGAAAGCCGGAACTCCGCTTGGCGGCGTGGAATCGGAGACCATGACGGTCGATCCGGCTGCGGCCTCGATGGTGATCGGCTGTGCGGCAGTGCCCGACTTGGAGATCGTCACCGGCAGGTAGCCGGAACCGTTGACGACGACCGTGTCTCCGGGAATCATCGCGTTCACGGCCGACTGCAGCGTGCAGAAGGGCTGGGCGACCGTGCCCGTGCCGCCGTCGAAACACGAGCTGTTCGTGCCATCGACGTAGATCGTCGCCGAGGAAGCTGCGTGAGCAGCGGCCGGTACCAAACCGGCCGCCGAGACCGCGATCGCGACCGCGGCAGCTCGATGGCGCTTGTGCAAGAGAAGCCCCCCACTTGAAGGAAGAACTGAACGGGCCGACGACGTCTCCGCCCGAACTGTGACGACGCCGCGACCGACTGGATCCTAGCGGTGAAGTAAAGCCCCGACTATGAATTAACCGTCACAGCGTCGTCACAGCGGACGGAGACCGGCTTCGGGGTCCCCTCGTCGTATTCGTACACAGTGCCGCTCAGAGCTCTACGATCGGTCACCATGGCGAATCCCGACTCGTCCGCCGACCCGCACCCTGCCGACCACTACATCGTCTGCGGCGGCAACACGCTCGCGCACCGATTGGTCGTCGAGCTCACCGAGCAGTACGAAGTGCCCGTGATCGCCATCGTGCCGAGCCGCGATCTCGACCACGCGGCGCAGATCATCAGGATCCTCGGGGAAGGCGCTGTCGTCGTAGCCCCCACGATCACCGAAGAAGTCTTGACCGCCGCGGGCGCATCGGACGCCCGCGGCATCGCGCTCGTGGACGGCGACGACCAGAGCAACATCCACGCCGCGCTGCGCATCCAGGCACTCAACGAGGACGTCTGCATAGTGCTGCGGATCTACAACCAGCGCCTCGGCAATCACATCGAGCGGCTGCTGAAAAACTGTTCCGCGCTCTCCCGGTCCGCGACCGCCGCGCCCGCGTTCGTCAACGCCGCGCTGCAACGGCGCAACTCGGTGCGGGTCGGCAGCCAGTCCGTGAGCATCCATGTCGGCGCGCGTGACGAGCGCGAGGACTTCCTGTGCACGGTCGCCGACCGCATAGACACGCAGGACTTCACGCGGATGCGGATGCTGCCCGACTCTCCGGGTCCCGCCGCCGTCTGGATCGGGCGGACGGAGCGTCAGCAGGTCGTCGAGCCGGGTAGTCGTGCCGTGCTGGGTTTCGTGGACGAGGAGCCGGGCCAAGTCCTCTCGCGCGGTTCCAGGGTGCTGTGGCGGCTGATCGACATGGTGCGGTTCTTCACCAGCGTCCAGTTGCGGATGGTGCTACTCGGCTCGGCCGTCGCGGTCATCGGTTCGTTCGCGCTGATCTGGGCCCTGGCGAGACCGTTCGCGTGGGCCGTATACGAGACGCTGCTCGACCTCGCGGGCTCCGCAGTTCCGGACCTCTACGGCCAGCCGGCCTCGGCCGGGGTAGGCGGACCGTGGCAGCGCGTCGCGCAGGTGGCCGTCACGCTCAGCGGCGTCCCGCTGATGGCCGTCGTCACCGCCGTCCTCGTCGAGAACGCCGCGTCCCAGCGCCGCGGCGCGCTGCGCCAACCGAGTGGCGGCGTGCGCGGCCACGTGGTCGTCGTCGGCCTCGGCAACGTCGGCACGCGCGTCGCGGCCCTGATACACGACCTCGGCATCCCGGTGGTCTGCATCGAGCGCGACGTCAACGCGCGCGGCATCCTCGCGGTCCAGGCGCTGGGCATCCCGGTGCTGACCGGCGAAGCTCCGCTGGAGCACCACCTGCGCCAGGCGCGCGTGCACCGCAGCCGTGCGGTGATCGCGATGACCGGCGACGACGCGGCCAACCTGGAGGCGTGCCTCGAGGCACGGGCCATCGCCCCGGACGTGCGCATCGTCCTGCGCATGTTCGACGACGACTTCGCGACGCGGCTCTACCAGTCGTTCACGAACGCGGCCTCGCGCTCCGTCTCGTACCTGGCCGCGCCGGCCTTCGCCGCGGCGCTGATGGGTCGTGAGGTGCTGGGCACGCTCTCGGTCTACCGGCACGTGGTGCTCATCGCCGAGTTCGTCGCCGACGAGGGCTCGGAACTGGTCGGCCGCACGCTGCGCGACATCGAAGCCTCCGGCGAGATCCGGGTGGTCGCCGTGCGCTCGCCCGCCGCTCGCGACTACCTCTGGCGCCCCGACCGCGGCCGCCACATCGGTGTCGGCGACAAGTACGTCGTCCTCGCCACGCGCGCCGGCCTGGGCCGTCACACCGGCAGAGTCTCCCCGTCGCCGTCCCCGTCCCCGTCGCCGTGAAGCCGATATCGCGGGAGACGTGGTGGCGCCATGTCTCCCGCGATATCGGTGGTCAGCAGTTCTCGACGTATCCGTCCGGGTAGTCGTCCGTGACCAGATCGGCTCTGGACCAGCCGGTCACCCCTCTGGTCTCGTCCGTGAGGTAGTACCAGGTGTAGCCGGTCGCGGAGTTATACCAGAGGCACCGCAGCATGAGGTGGTCGCTGACGGAGTCGTTGGCGGTCTTGACCGAGCACGACAGGTCCGCGCCGGTCCGGATGTTCACGTAGTCGTAGAGATAGCTTCCGGGATTGTTGCTGTTGTTCGCCGGAGTCCAGCCGCAGCCGGTGAACTCGGGGTGAGCGACGGCGGCGGCGGACGCGGGGAGCGCCGAGCCGAAGCCCAGGGCCGCGGCGGTCAGTGCGGCGGCCGTATAGCGCGCCGCTCGAGGGTGGTTCTTGCCGAACATGAGCCCGCTCCTCTCGAATCTGCGCGGATCACGAGGACTGATAGGACATCTCGGTGGCGAACGGCGGCGCCTGACCGGTCGCGCTGTACAGCGCCTGCCAGGACTGCTGGGGAGTGAAATCCGCTCCGGTGCACGGATCGCTGTGGTCGACGCAGGCTTGATACTGCGAGAGCGCGGCCGAGAAGAAGATCGCCCCGGCGGAGCCGTTGGCCTTGCCCCAGTTGCCGATCAGCTGCCACTCCGTGGCCATCGCGGCGTTGTAGATCTGCGGCGTCGCGTAGGCGTGCGGGTTGCCCCACGCCAGCTGGTACTCGTTGGCCAGGCTCCAGCCGTTGTTGCACCCGGAGCTCGAGCACCCGTCGGCGGAGCCGAAGTCGTAGTAGTACGCGCCCGTCGAGATGAATCCGGACGCCCAGTTCAGCGCGTGCGACGGGCTGCCGTATCCGGGTTCGAAGTCGGCCGAGCCGAGCGCGGCGAGCTGAGTGCCGTACCCCTTCGACGAGATCCAACTGCCGAGGTCGACGATCATCTTGCCCCAGGCCGTGCCCAGCGCACGGTCGTTGCCGGAGTTGATGCCGCTGCCGTCGTTCGTCACGCCCGGCGCGACGTTCATGAACGACTTGCTGCCGGAGACTGTGCAGTCCCAGAAGCCCTGCAGGTAGTTCTTGACGTTCGCCTCGATCGTCGCGATCGAATTGAAGCCGCCGATGTAGCTGTCCCAGGCGCCGAAAGTGCCGCTGCCGTCCCAACCTGGGTCGCCGAAGTTCAGCAGCGCCAGCTGGGTGTGCTGGCCCTGGGCGTCCGAGGTTTTGCCCTGGTTGCAGCCCATCGTGTACATGTTCGTCGTGGTGACGTACCGCGAGTAGGTCTGCGGCGGATACGTGGCCGCGGAGGCCGATCCCGCCGCGGCCGACACGAGGCCGACCGCGCCGAGCATCGCCAGCAAGGGACTGGCCGCCCGCCCGATCTTGAATGAAGTACGCATGCTGATTCCGCCTCAGAACTGCAGGTAGCGGCTGGGCGCGGAGGCCGAGATCCGACGGGTGTTGTACCGGTGCGCGGTGTAGCCATTCATCGAGGACAGCCAGTTGTACTCCTCGACCTGGATCGTCCCGTCGCCGTACACCTCGGACACGTACGCGACGTGGCCCGAGGAGCCGGCACCGTTGACGTTGTCGAACCACTGCGCGATGTCCCCGACGTGCGGCGTGGACTCGGCCTTGGCGGCGGACCACATGTCCGCGTTGCCGAGGTAACTCGACGAGGAGACGTGGTGCAGGCCGTCGTTGCGCACCGCCCAGGCGGCGAAGGAGACGCACTCGCCCTCGTAGTAGCCGTAGCCGTCCGCGACCCACTGGGTCGGGCCGACGCTCCACGGGTAGTTCGCCGGGTTGAGCGGCGAGGTGGTGCCCGCACAGTTCGGCAGGTTGATCGAGAAGTTGTCGACGGTGGGCGTGCTCGTGTAGTAGTCGCTCACGTAGGAGCCGTTCGAGAGCTTGTCCCAGACCCAGGTGGCGCCGTTGACTTCGGCGCCGTTGGTCTGGCAGCTGATGTCGAGCGCGGCGCCCTCCGCGTAGTGGGCGACGATCGAGGCGCTGGTGTTCGGGGCGGACCGGGCGTTGAGCCCCCCGCCGCCGGTGCCGGAGACGTAGTACGTCGCGGCGGAGGCGGTGGCGACCACCACGAGCAGGGCGGCGCCGAGGGTGCCGGCGACGGTGGTGCGGCGCGCGGCCTTTCGGGTGCGGGATATCGTGGGCATTTCTTTTTCCCCTTCTTGAAAATGTCGGATTCAGCAGTGCTTGACGACGGGGTTGTTCGAGCCGGTGTAGATCCAGGCGTCGCTGGCCACTGCGTAGGTGCCGGGGCTCGAGAAGACGGTGACGATGGACTGGCCGGGCTCGATGTAGCCGGCGACGTCGTCCCAGATGTCAGTCGTGCCGTAGGGACCGGTAACGGACGGGCCGGTGAAGTAGCAGTCGATCCACACCCGCGTGTCGAAGGGCGCGGTCATGATCACCGGGTCGTTGAAGCTCACGTTGCCGCCGCCGGTGTGCGAGCGGAGGTTGAGTCCGGCGCTGGCCATGACGCAGCCGTTGAAGGTGGTCCCGTTCACGCTGCTGCCGACGCCGGAGCAGCTGGAGGCCGCCTCGGCGGGTGAGGCCGCCGCGAGCGCGAAGGCCGCCGCGGGGATCGCGCTCATCGCGAGGAGCGCGACGGCACGCTTGGGAATACGCACGTAATTTCCATTTCTCGATTCACTGTGTTCCCTTCGCCACTCAACGTAGATTCGAGACAGCACCCTTATCTACGTCGCAAAATGCGCGTCATAGCGGGTCGCGTTGCTGACTTCGCCGCTGACACGTCGTGCGGCGCGTGTGGTGTGTTCTCCCTACACGGCGGGCGTCCGGCGAATGTCCTACGTGACTGGCACCGCGCACGGCGTCAGGATCGGGTCATGACCGCCAGCCGAGGCCTCGTATCCCGCGTCGTCGCCCTGATCGTGCTTCTCGCCGCCGTGCTCGGTGGCACGACATTGGTCGCCGCGACTCCGGCCGCCGCGCTAGGGCCCGGGGAAGCGTGCGCGTTCATCGAGCCGGACGGAGGCACGGTGCTTGGCAACAACTTCGGCCACATCGGCTGGGGATTCCTGGTCGCCGGCAGCAGCTCGTGGATCTACGGCGCGACCGAGAACCCCAACGGCACGTATCAGATCAACGCGCCCGGATTCAACGGCGCCTGGAAGGCGCAGGGCACCTGGACCGACATGATCAATGACTTCACGCACCAATACGACTACCCGTCGCACAGCAAGGACTCGAACAGCAACGCGCTGTATCCCGCGCACCCGTATACCGAGTACAAGTGCGAGCTGACCTCAGGCAGCGCGGTCGGTGCCGCCATCACGGCCGCGACCAACAACATCAGCGCCGGCTACACCGGCCTCGGAAACAACTGCCTCGACGCCACGTACCGCGCGCTGAACGCGTACGGCGCCCCGAACCTACCCTGGCCGTCGACGCACCCCCGTCCCTATCAGGACTGGTACTCGTCCCTCGATTCGAGCACCTGGAGCATCACCGGGAAGCTCGGCGAAACCTGGACGAACCGCGGGTCCGGACTGAAGCTCGACGTAAGCGGGCCGAGCACGGCCGACGGGGCCATCGTCCATCAGTGGACGTATACCGGCGCGGACAACCAATGGTGGATCTACCCGTGGCAGTCCGACGGCTACACCCGGCTGTTCAGTCGGTACAGCGGCAAGTGCCTCGGCATCTCCGGTCGCAGCACGGCGGCCGGGGCCCAGGCCGTGCAGTGGACCTGCGACGGCAGCGCGAACCAGAGCTGGTACCTCGAGTCGACCGGCACCGGCGCGATCGAATTGGTCGATCGCGGCTCCGGCCTGTGCCTGAGCGTCGCGCGCGCGAGCACCGCGGTCGGGGCGGCGGTCGTCCAGGAGCCCTGTGACGGCAGCTCGGCGCAGGAATGGTCCTGAGCCTCCAGATAATTCGACTCCTGACACACCTGGCGCGGTCGCCGGGCATCGGAGAGGATGTGAGCGTCATCGCCTCACAGGAGTCTGACATGATCGGCATCGCCATCGTCGACGATCATCCGATCGCGCTGCGCGGCATCGAGTACCTGCTCGCCGACGTGGACGACATCAACGTGGTCGTCACCGCCGCGTCCGTCGCCGAACTGCGCGGCCGGCTGGCGCGCTCGCCGGACGCCCCGGCCCCGGACGTGATCCTGCTCGACCTCTACCACGACGGCGAATCGGCCTGCTTCGAGGCGATCGCGGAGCTGGCCGCGACGGTCCGGGTCCTGGTGATCTCCGCGTCCGGCCGGCCCGAGGACGTCACCGGGGCCATCCGCGCGGGCGCCTGCGGCTACATCACCAAGAACACCCCGCTCGAGCAGTTCCGCACGGCCATCTACACCGCGGCGGGAGGCGGGTTCTGGCTCTCCTCGCAGCTCGCCGACATCCTGTGCACCCAGCTCGGCGTGCCGCAGCCGGAACCCCTGAAGCAGTCCGGCGGCGGTCCGCAGCCGCTGGCCCCGCGCGAGGAGGAGACGCTCTCGCTGATCGCCCGGGGATTCACGCACGCGCAGGTCGCCAGCCGGATGGGGATCAGCCGGGCCACCGTGGACACGTACGTGGAGCGGATCCGCGCCAAGCTCCAACTGGGCAACAAGGCCGAGCTCACCCGGGCGGCGCTGCAGCGCGCGGCCGAACGAGACGCGGCCCGGTGACGCCGGGTGGCGCCGCAGTGAGCGCGAACCCCGAGCGCGCGGGGCGTCTGGCGGCAGCGGAGACCGAGCACGTGCTCGCCCGCGCCGGCGCGTTGTTCCGTGTCGGCGGCGTGCTGGAGGTGCTGGTGATCGTTGTCACCAGCGTCGCCGGCGGACACCGCGCCGACCCGGCGATGTGGATCCTCGCTACGGCCATCGCCGCCGAAGGCACCGCGGTGTGCGTGCTGCTGCTGCGTGCTCGGCGCATCACGACCCGCGTGGCCGTCGCCGACCTGCTGTTCGTCTGCACGGTGCTGGTGCTCGACGGCGCCGCCGGATGCTGGCCGCCACCGCCCTGCTGGCCCTCGCGTACACCGCGCAATGGCACCTGCGCCACGGCTTCGGCGCACCCAACGTCGCGACCGACGCGGTGACCTACGTCCCGAACCTGGTGGTCGCCTGGGCCGTGGCCCGCCACATGCGGCGTAGCGGTAAGGAACTCGACGCCAGCCGCGCACGCGTCGCCGAACTCGCCATGGAGCAGGAGCGAACCCGGCACGCGCGGATCCTGCACGACCACGTGCTGCAGACCATTGAGAGCCTCGTCCAGCAGGAGGCCATCGCGGACAAGGAACTCGCCCTCGCCGTCGCGAACGACGCGGCCTGGCTGCGCTCACTGGTCCAAGGCGCGCCGATCGACGAACACGGCGATCTCCTCTCGCGTCTGCAGGACCTGGCGCAGCGCAGATCCGCCAGCGGCCTGCGAGTGGAGTTCAACGCCAGCGACCTGATCCGCGCGAGCGCCCGCCCCGTCCGCCGCGCCGTGCCCCTCGAACTGACGGAAGCAGTCGCCAGCGCCGTCGGCGAGGCACTGACCAACACCGCCAAGCACGCGGGAGTCAGCACGGCCGTGCTACGCGCCACGCTCACCGACCGCGAACTCACCGTAAGCCTGCTGGACCGAGGCACCGGCTTCGACCCGACAGCCGTGACCGCGGGAGTAGGCCTACGCGAGTCCATCACGGCCCGCATCGAGGAAGTCGGCGGCCGCGTCCGCATCGAATCAGCCCCCGGCGAAGGCACCTACGTGGAACTCGTCGTCCAGATCCCCGACCAGCCGGGCCCGGACCGAGCCCCAGCGCTCCGACCCGCATGAAAAGAGCCCCCGTCCATCCGGACGAGGGCTTGTTCACTGTGGCCAGGGGCGGGGTCGAACCGCCGACCTACCGCTTTTCAGGCGGTCGCTCGTACCAACTGAGCTACCTGGCCCCGGAACGAGAACGGGCGCCACGTCGACGTTCAACGCAACGCCCGGTTCGTACCGAGCGGTCCTGACGGGACTTGAACCCGCGACCTCCACCTTGACAGGGTGGCGAGCACTCCAACTGCTCTACAGGACCTTGAGGGTACTGCCGTACTGCTTCACCGACGTTCCCGCCGGGTTCCGACCAGGAGATCCTAGCACGTCACCGTGCCGTTCAATCTCCCTGCCGTAGCCCCTACGGGATTCGAACCCGCGCCGCCGCCTTGAAAGGGCGGTGTCCTAGGCCGCTAGACGAAGGGGCCGAGCACCCAGGTGGACCGGGTCCCGGTCTCCCCCGGACGTCTGTCCGTCGGGGACGCATGAAGCATACGGGACCGGGCGGCGCTGCGCCAAAACCATTTCATCCGCCCAGCTCAACGCCCCCGCCCCGGCGCGCGCCGAGCCGCCCGAAAAGCTTCGTTGAGACGCGACCCCTAAATTGGCTACGCTGGCCCCGGACCAATCGCCGCCCGCGCGGTTGTGCCGGGGCGCTAGCTCAATTGGCAGAGTAGAGGACTTTTAATCCTTGGGTTGTGGGTTCGAGTCCCACGCGCCCCACCCGTGATCATGGCGTTGACGTGCACTTTCGGCGTTTGGCCTCCCGCCCGTATGCCCGTACGCGGGCGTCGGCGGGAGGGGCGCGGGAGGGAGCCGGAACGATCTTGGTCCGCCGTCGCTGACACTTTGACCTGTGGGAATCTGGGCTCGAATCCCTTGGTCGTCCTCCCGATCGCATCCGACGGTAGCCTCAGAGAGCGAAGCGGCTGCGAGTCCGCAGCAGGCAACCTAATCAATCCGGCGTCGTCGAGGTCCACCTCATCCCCAGGAACGGGCACCACCGGCTCGACCGACTCAACGGCACCCACGCCTAGGCCGCGTTTTGGAATGTGCCTAGCCCTTGATGCCCGGGTTGGCTTGCTCATCCCGGGCAGAGGGCTTGGAGCCAGATGCGGGCGCTGACCAGGTCGATTCCGCCTTCGAACATCTCGGGCAGCTTGTCGTAGCGCGTTGCGATGCCTCGCCAGCTCTTGAGTTTCTGGTTGCACCGCTCGATCAGGTTGCGGCGTTTGTACTCCTGCGTGTCGAAGCTGATCGGGCGGCCACCCTTGCTGCCCTTGCGGCGGCGGTTGGCCTGGTAGTCGGCCTTTTCCGGGATCACGGCTTTGATCTTCCGCCTGCGCAGGTGGGCTCGGTTCTCGCGGGAGCCGTAGGCCATGTCGGCGGCGACCGCAGTAGGACGCGAGCGGGGCTTCCCACCTCGCGCGCGCTTGATCTTGACGCGCTCGAGGACCGGGATGAACTGCGGACTGTCTCCGTCCTGGCCGGCGGTGACGACGGCCGGGAAGGGGCGGGCCTTTCCGTCGCACGCGTAGTGGATCTTGCTGGTCAGTCCGCCGCGGGACCGGCCGAGCTTGGCGGCGCGGGCTCGCGCCTTGCGTCGTCGGGTCCGCTCTCGTCGCCCGCCCGTGCCCTGCGGCGTTCCAGGATCTGCGGGATCAGCCTCGCCGGGACCGGGAGCAGATGAGGATGCTCGTGTTGACTTGGCAGGTTTGTCTTCGCGTCCACCCAGGCCAGCGCCTCGGTCAAAGTCTCGTCGTCGACGACCGCGCCCGAGGCGTCCTGGTGGGCGCGCACCGTAGTCGAATCGATCGAGACGAACCAGTCGATATCACCGAGCTCTTCGACCTCCGCAATCACCCCCAGCAGGATCGCCGCCCACGTCCCGTCCTGGCAATAGCGTCGATGCAGCTGGTAGACGGTATTCCAGTGGCCGTATCGCTCAGGAACCTCGCGCCACTGGGATCCGGTGCGGTACCGCCAGTTCACCCCGTCGATCTGCTTGCGCAGGTTGCGCGGCAAGCGTCCGAGCGGGGATATAGGCAGATACTTGCGGATCCGCTCCCATTCACCGTCCGTCAAATCGCCTCGTGCCATGCACCAGTTGTAGCAGCACGACACGAGGCAGACCCCGATCATCAACACCAGCAGTCATTCCAAAACGCGGCCTAGTCGGAGCGGGATGCCGTCGGCGCGCTGCGGCACCGGCATGGCCTTGGTATACGGATGGGAACATGATCGCGAGGACCAGTTCGCGGGCCACGTTCAGATCGTTGAGGTGCCCGGGAAGCACATCGGAGATCCATCGCGGCATCCCGCGCGGGTCCATGAGCGCCTGGGCGTTTCCGCCGAAGTCGTGGGCTTTACCCGAGTACCAAAGATCGATCTCCTTGCCCTTCCTGGAGACCGTCGTCCCGGTCAGCTGGTCGCAGGTGGTGATCGTGCCGTCCAGGATCAGGCACGCGAGTTCCTCGTCACGCACCCGCTCCAACGCATCTTGGAGGCTCGGGGCCCGATCCGACAGGACGCACAGCGCCTCGTCGAGATACCGGTACGCCGTGGCCCCAGAAAGTCCGAACCCGGCGCCGAGCCGCTCTACATCACACCGATCCCGAAATCAGGCCAGGGCGAAGCGTGCCTGGTGGAACGGGATGAGCAGCCATGTTCCACGGCGCGTGCCGCGTCGGCGCCGCCCCGCCGCAAGCTGCCTCGCGACGTAGAGCACCAGTTCACGGGAGACATCGTGTGTGCAAACATAGGTCACGACGCGGAGCCGTTCCGGATAGAAGTTATCTGTGGTAAGAGCCCTTCTATCATGCGCTCCGCGTTCTACGTCGCCAGCGCCCGCTTCCATCCGCCCTGGGCGATCTGCCAGGTTCGCGTCGCCGAGATCAGCTCAGTGCAGAACTGTCTCAGTGTGGTGCATTTTGCCAACGTGACGAGACATCCCCGCGACATCGACTATTGGGGATTGATGGTAGGGCCCTGCGAACGGGCTCAACCGTATTAAGTCCGCTAGGGCCTTTCGGCAGGCTGTGGGTGGGGGATCGATGGGGACGAAGCGAATGTTCCGAGTGGGTGGGCCGCTGCGCTCGGCTGTAGCACTCTGCGGTGCCGCGGCCGTGGCGATCGGGCTCGTGTGCGCCACCCCGACTGTGGCGGCAGCGACGACCATCAGTGGGAACGGCGGTACCGGGACGGTCCTGGTGGCGGGCACCACTCTCAGCGCCGGGGCGTACGTCTACTCAGGCAACGGCGAGGATCAGCTGATCATGCAGGGGGACGGCAATCTTGTCGTCGTCAGCCTTGGTCACCCGATCTGGGCCAGCGACACCAGCGGCAACCCTGGGGCCACCGCGACGATGCAGGGCGACGGCAACCTGGTGGTGTATTCGAGCACGGGCACCCCGCTGTGGTCGACGAACACCAGCGGGCACGGCGGGGCGAGCGCCGTCATGCAGGACGACGGCAACCTCGTGGTCTACAGCGCGTCCGGCGCAGGGTTGTGGGGAAGTAGTTCTTACAACGATGCCCTCTACGAGCCGACGACGCTGGCGCCCGGTCAGTGGCTCGTCAATCCGGCTGAGACATACAAGCTGGTGATGCAGGGCGACGGGAACCTCGTCGAGGTCACTTCTAGTGGCACGCCGATCTGGGCTAGCGGCACTGGCGGCAATCCCGGGGCGACCGTCACGATGCAGGGCGACGGCAACCTGGTCATCTACTCGGCAACGGGCGCCCCGCTGTGGGGCAGCGGAACGAGCG
>WNGR01010530.1_pt1 | contig 12381 bp, 15 predicted proteins | sample 5407581 | NCBI WGS metagenome assembly WNGR01 (sample SAMN13153383, study PRJNA577476) | soil metagenome | isolation source: 80 cm soil or saprolite under Garry oak tree replicate 2 | place: USA:California | collected 2016-06-15
TAGGCGTGACCCACCAGCTCACGTCGACGTCGTACTCGAGCAGTTCCTCGGTGAGGGGGGTGCGACGTCCCATCGGGTACAGGTAGCAGCATCCGAGGTAGTTGCCGCGGGAGTCGTACACGGCATAGGTGAACGAGTCGCCTTCGCGGAACCCGCATTCGTGCCAGACCTCATCGACGTAGTTGAAGTCGGTGCTGACCGGCTCGGTCGGCCAGCTGCCGCCGCGGGTCCGCCGGATGAGCTCGATGCTGGCGTTGATGCCCTGCACGTCGGCGTCGTTGTCGGCGCGGCTGATCGCCCGGGCGCGGATGTCGTCGTATTCCAGCTCGGCGGGCGGCATCCACCCCGCGGGCAGGTCGAGGCGCTTGACTAGACCGTGGTAGTTCATGACGTTCTCCTCCTTGTCATGAGCTGGCTACTGGACGAGCCTGGCAAGGATCGGCCCTGCCGATAAGATCCAATTTGATGGACAAAAGCAGGACCAATTGCGATGCACACCGGCCGGGTCTTACGGGGCGCCGGCTGTCCCCGGCGGGCGGACTACTGGCTCACCTGGCGTGCCTGCCCGGTATGCGCGCGCATCCAGTCGCCGAGCTCGCGGTGCAGCTGTCGTGATCCTTCCAGAGCGCCTGTCATCTGGAAGAAGCCGTGGATCATCCCCTGGTAGCGCCGCAACTCGGCCTCTACGCCGGCTCCGCGCAGGTTCCTGGCGTGGCGTTCGCCCTCATCGCGCAGCGGATCGCACTGTGCGGTCACGACTAGGGTGGCGGGCAGCCGGCCCAGGTCGCGGTCGAACAGGGGCGATACCCGGGGCGTCCGCCGGTCGGTGCCCGGGGGAAGGTACTGATCGAAGTACCATCGTGACTTCTCGCTGGAGAAACCGTAGCCGGTGGCGAACTCCTCGTAGGACGCTGAGCTCGCGGTCGCATCGAGCATCGGGTAGATGAGCACCTGAAAAGACGGAGGCATGCCGCCGCGTGCCAGTTCATGGGTGATGGTGGCCGCGAGGTTGCCACCGGAACTGTCGCCGGCTACGGCTGGCGGTTCTGGGGACGCGCCGAGCCCGGCTGCCCCGGCGTTGAGCCACCGTGCGACGGCGAGCCCGTCCTCAAGGGCTGCGGGGAACGGGTGCTCCGGGGCGAGCCGGCACTCCGGGGCCACGATCAGGCAGCCACTGGCCAGGGCCAGCTCGCGCAAAGGCGCGTCGTAACCCTCGCGGCCGATCACGAAGCCGCCGCCGTGGAGGAACAGGACGGGATGCAGCCGTCCTGGTCCGGGCCGGTATACGCGAACGGACAGGGGGCCCGCTGGGCCCATGACCTCGACGTCTTCGACGCTATGCAGCGCACCAGGCGTCCTCTGCAGGGCGAGCACACCACGGTCGTCCTCGCGCACAGCCTCCGCAGTCAGCTCGCTGACAGGCACGTTCGGGCTGATCGCCCAGCGAGCAAGAAGCTCGCGGACATCCGGATCAACCTCGATCACGTCTTGCAGTCTAAGCTGCTGCTCTCACGTCGGGTTATCGTCATCGCCGCAAGCTGGCAACGGCTGTGCGCCTACCGGAGGACGCCGATGGATCACGAAATGGTGGTGGCCTACCTGGATCGGGTCGGCGTTCCCGCGCCGGTAGCAAGTGACGCGGCGGGTCTGCGCGCGCTGCACCGGGCGCATCAGCGGACGGTGCCGTTCGAGAACCTGAGCATTCACCTGGCCGAGCCGATCTCGCTGGATGAGCCCGACCTGATCGACAAGATCGTGCACCGTCGCCGCGGCGGCTTCTGCTACGAGCTCAACGGGGCATTCGCGCTGCTGCTCGAGGCCCTCGGCGCGCAGGTGAGCCGGGTTGCCGCCCGCGTTTACGGGGAGGCAGGCCGCCTGAGCCCGCCCTTCGATCATCTGGCGCTCATCATGCGCCCGGCCGATGGCAGCGGGCCGTGGCTCGCCGACGTGGGCTTCGGCAGTCACAGCGACTATCCGCTGCTGCTGGACGCCAGGGAGGACCAAGTTGATCCGGCCGGCCGGTTCCGGCTCGCCGACACCTACACGGGAGACGCCGCCGCTGCGGGAGACATCGACGTACTGAAGGACGGCCAGCCCCAGTACCGGCTCGAGACGCGCGAGCGGTCGCTCGCTGACTGCGTCCCGACGTGCTGGTGGCAGCAGACCTCGCCGCTGTCGCACTTCACCCGCAGCACGATCTGTTCCCGGCTGACCCAGGACGGCCGGGTTTCCATCAGCGGCCGGGTGCTCATCAAGACCATCCGGGGCGGGACCCGGACCGAGCAGCGGCTCGATACCGACGACGCGCTGCTGGCGGCGTACCGGGAGCACTTCGGCATCGAGCTGAGCCGACTGCCGGACGACCCGGCCGCATAGCCTCACAGCCGCCCTGAGGTTCCCTGCTTCCAGGCCCCAGCGAGCGCATTCTCCGGCGACCGCTCACCCGCCCCCGGGCCCGAGAAGGCCGTGGGCCAGGAGGCCCGTGAGAGTGTCAATCGCCCCATCGTCGCTGAGGGACCGGCCGATCGGCTCGCCGCCGCCACCGGGCGAGGCGTGGATCCGGGTCGGGCCGGAGCTGCGCCCGGCCGCGATCTGGCCGCGCGGTTCATCCCCGTCGACCGCCGTCATGATCCGCGCCGACGACCGCCTCCCGCCCTTCGAGGAGGCCTCGCGCGCGGTGGCCGTTTCCTACGGCGGCGAGCTGCTCGGCGCGCTGTCCCTGCACAAGCCGCCGAACGAGCCGCTGACCAGTACCGAAGACGAGCTCATGCGGCACCTGGCGTCGCAGGCCGGCCTCGGCGGCGCCCTCCAGGTCCGCTCACAGCCAGGACATGGCACCATCCTGAGCGGCGAACTCCCGGTTTCCGCACCTGACCCTGGCTAAGAGGGCGCCGCATGAATGGTGGGCGCGGTCATTCGCTGTAGAACGGGCGCACCTCGATCGCGTGGTACCTGGCGAGCGGATGCGCGGCCGCGAGCTGAATTGCCTGCTGCCGGTCAGCGCAGTTGACGACGTCGATGCCGGCGACGAACTCTTTGGTCTCGATGAACGGCCCGTCGCTGAGCAGCGTCTCCCCGCCGCGGACACGGACCGTCGTAGCCGTATCCGTACCCTCCAGCGCATTCCCCAGGACCTGGAGGCCGCGTGCCTCTAGGTCCTGCCGCCAGGCTTCGCCCTCATCCATCACGGCCTGATCGTCGAACGGCGCCGCCGGCGTTCCGCCCATCCACATGGTCAGCAGGTACGGGCGGGCGTCACCGTCCTCGCCGCGCGCGAACGCGGACGCCTTCTCACCCAGCCGCAGCCCCTCCATGAACGGCCGGATCTCAAGCGCCTGGAACCAGGACACCGGGCACTTGGCCGCCACCTCGATCGCCTCATCGAGGTCGGCGCATTCGAGCAGGTCGAAGCCCGCTATGAACTCCTTGGTCTCCGCGAACGGGCCGTCGGTCACCAGCGTCTCGCCGCCGCGCACGCGCACCGTAGCCGCCGTCTCCGGCAGATCAAGCTCCCGGCCGAGCAGCCGCACGCCGCGGCCACGCATCTCCTCGATCCAGCCCGGACACTCGCGCTGCATGACCGCTAGGTCCTCCGGTGCCGGCAGGCCGTCAGCCCAGATGAAAACCAGGTACTTCATCTCAGCCTCGCTTCCCGTAGACATGACAGATGATCGCCTGTTCGCGCGCCGCCTGCACGCGCTGGCCGATCTGCCGGTGGCTGTGCTTCATGTCGCCGCCCTTCGGTCTGGATGTGGCGCTTGCAACCAGACGACGAACAGGACCGCCCAGATGGACCCATGAGTCTAGGTGAGCGCATCGATGCAGGCGCGCAGGGCCGCCTCTAGCTGCCGGAGGCCTTCGGGGCTGAGCCCGGCGATCATCTGGTCTTCGATAGCGTCGGCGGCCCGGTGGCAGGCGCGCAGGGCCGCGCGGCCGTCCCGGGTCAGGTCGGCCTGCAGGATGCGGCGGTGGCCGGGGTGAGGGCGGCGGGTCACCCAGCGCTTTTCCTCCAGTCCGCGCAGGGTCTGGTTCATGGTCTGCGGGGTGAGGAACGCCCGGCGCGCGAGGTCGGCATTGGACAGCCCTGGCTCCTCGTCCAGGACTGCGAGCACGGCGTACTGGGCGATGGTGACGCCATGCTCGCGCAGCGCCGGGGCCAGGGCCGCGTGCAGCGCGGACTGGGCCCGCTTGATCAGGTATTTCGGGCTCTCAGTGATGCGGGGCATCCGTGTGACGGGAGCCACTCGATCCTCCCATTGCCAGTATCAGGTTACCTGGCATAATATCAGGTTTACTGATACAAAGCCGCTACCGAAGCGGCGCCGGGAGAGGGCACCGAACAGGTCCATCGGCGGTAGCTGAGCCATCCACGCCCTGGGGTCGAAGGCCGGCCGGTCATCGATGAGCCGCGCCAGCACGGGGTCGGCGTTACGAAGGTAGGAGCGCGCTTGCTCTAGCCCCCCGGGGGGACCGGCATCCTCGGTCACGAAGTCCGCTCCTCTCCCGCGGCGGGTACACCTGTCACCATCTTCCGAGGTCCACTTGTCCACCGGAAGCAGCCGGGAAACGATAGGAGGCGCCGTTCATCCACATCTCAGGTATCCAAATGTCACTTTGTCTCTGATTCACGATCAAAGCTAGATGTTCGGCAATCCGTCACGCATTATTGCTACTAGTTGTCTCCTTTGATCGGAACGCATGTGGCATCGGTAGCGCGCGACATTCCCCGCGGCAGGGAACCCCGGGAGTTGCTTCCGACCGGGACCCCGCTGAGGTTGCTGGAGGCTGATGGCCAGGCCGTTCGGCCCTGCGATCTTGACCTGCCGGGTGACGACGTGCTCCTTGCGCTGCACCGGAAGATGGTGCTGGCCCGGCGTTTCGACACGCAGGCGACGGCCCTGACCAGGCAGGGACGGCTGGCCGTGTATCCGTCAGCCCGCGGTCAGGAGGCAGGCGAGGTCGGCGCGGTACTCGCGCTGCGCCCGCAGGACTGGCTGTTCCCGACCTACCGCGACTCGATGGCCCTCGTGTCCCGGGGCGTGGATCCCGTCGAGGTCCTCTCGCTGCTGCGGGGGGACTGGCATTGCGGCTATGACCCGTATGAGTACCGCGTCGCCCCCCAGTGCACTCCGCTGGCGACCAACACGCTGCACGCCGTCGGAGTGGCTCACGCGGCCGGGCTCAAGGGCGAGGACACGGTGGCCCTGGTCATGCTCGGTGACGGCGCGACGAGCGAGGGTGACACCCACGCCGCGCTGAACTTCGCGGCGGTCTGGCAGGCACCGGTGGTGTTCTTCGTGCAGAACAACGGCTACGCGATCAGCGTCCCGCTGTCCAAGCAGAGCGCCGCCCCCTCGCTGGCCCACAAGGGAATCGGCTACGGGGTTCCCGCCATGCTGGTCGACGGCAACGACGCCGCTGCCGTCTACGCGGCCGTGCGGCGCGCGGTGGCGGCGGCCGCGCAAGGCCGCGGGCCGACGCTGATCGAGTCGCTCACCTACCGCATCGAGGCCCACACCAACGCCGACGACGCCACCCGGTACCGCGACCAGGACGAGGTGGACGGATGGCTCGCCCGCGACCCGCTGGCGCGGATCAGGCAGCATCTGCTGGCCCGCGGCCTGCTCGACGGGCCCGCCATCGCCGCGCTGGACGCCGAGGCCGAGGCCGAGGCCGCGGTGCTGCGGCGGCGGATGAACGCCGACCGCGTGCATGATCCGGCCGACCTGTTCCGGCACGTCTACGCCGAGCCGACCCCGGATCTGCGCGGCCAGCAGCAGGAACTGTCGGCCGAACTCGCGGCGGCGGCGGACGACCCGGAGGTATCACGATGACCGCGATCGCCGAACGCGGCCACGCGCGGGCGGTCGCGACGCCCGAGGTGACGATGGCGGCGGCGCTGAACCAGGCGCTGGCCGATGCGCTGAGCGAGGACGAGACCGTCCTGGTCTTCGGCGAGGACGTCGGGGCGCTGGGAGGCGTCTTCCGGATCACCGACGGGCTGGCGGCCCGGTTCGGGGACGCGCGCGTCTTCGACACCCCCCTCGCCGAATCGGGCATCGTCGGCACCGCGATCGGCATGGCGATGAACGGCCTGCGCCCCGTCGTGGAGATGCAGTTCGACGCGTTCGCCTATCCCGCCTTCGAGCAGATCATCAGCCACCTGGCCAAGTTCCGCAACCGGACCAGGGGTCGTGTCGCGCTGCCCGTCGTGATCCGGATTCCGTACGGCGGCGGGATCGGGGGCGTGGAGCACCACTGCGACTCCTCCGAGGCGTACTACGCGCACACCCCGGGGCTGCGGGTGGTCACCCCGGCCACGCCCGGGGACGCGTACGCGCTGCTCCGGCAGGCCATCGAATGCCCGGATCCCGTCATCTTCCTCGAGCCCAAGCGCCGTTACTGGTCGAAGCAGGCCACGGTCCTTGATCACGCCGGCGCCAACCCAAAGACCCTGGACCGCGCTATCGTGCGCCGGCCGGGCTCCGACGTGACGCTTATCGCGTACGGCGGGACCGTGGGCACCGCGCTGGAGGCAGCCGAAGCCGCCGCGGAGGAGGACCGGAGCGTCGAGGTCATCGACCTGCGGAGCCTGTCCCCGTTCGACGATGAGACGGTGACCGCCTCGGTGCGGCGGACCGGCCGCGCCATCGTCGTGCACGAGGCGAGCCGGTTCTGCGGGTACGGCGCCGAGGTGGCGGCGCGCCTGTCCGAGCAGTGCTTCCACTACCTCGAGGCCCCGGTCCTGCGGGTGACCGGGTTCGACATCCCCTATCCCCCGCCGCACCTGGAGGAATATCACCTGCCCAGCGTCGACCGCATCCTCGATGCGGTCGACCGCCTGCAGTGGCAGGAGACGCGCCCGGCCGTGAAGGCAGGCGGCTAGATGCCCGCGTTCCTCCTGCCGGATCTGGGCGAGGGCCTGACCGAGGCCGAGATCGTGACCTGGCATGTGCAGGCCGGAGACACCGTGGCGGTCGACCAGCCCATCGTCGAGGTGGAGACGGCCAAGGCCATGGTCGAGGTCCCGGTGCCGTTCGCCGGCCGCGTCACCGCGCTGCACGGCCAGCCCGGCGACGTGGTGGCCGTCGGAGCGCCCCTGGTCACCGTCGATACCGCCGGCCGGCTCGCCGAGCCGGGCGTTGTGGTGGCCCCGGCCCGCCCCGATCAGGGCGGCCTGGATCAGGACACCGAGAGCGGCAACGTCCTCATCGGCTACGGAACGTCCAGCGGGCACCGTCGCCGTCACCGGGCCGCGCGGTCATTGGCGACCGCCCCGGCGTCCAACGGCCGGGTGCCCGTTGCCTCGCCGCTGATCAGGCAGCTGGCCCGGAACGGCGGCGTTGACCTTACGGCCATCCGCGGTTCTGGCCGCGACGGGCTGATCACCCGCGCCGATGTCGACGCGGCGATCAGTGCCCGCCAGGCCGGGCCGGCTGCGACCCCGGAGCCTGCGTCGGCCGCCGGGTCCGCCGAGGGCACCCGGATCCCGATCCGGGGCCTGCGCAAGTCGGTCGCGGACAAGCTCAGCCGGTCACGGCGCGAGATCCCGGAGGCGACCGTCTGGGTGGACGTGGACGCCACCGAGATGCTCGCGCTCCGCGCGGCGCTCAACGCCGATGCGTCGGCGCCGAAGATCAGCCTCCTGGCGCTGCTGTCCCGCTTCACGGTGCTCGCGTTGCGCCGTTATCCGGAGCTCAACGCCAGGATCGAAGGCGACGAGATCGTGCTGAGCCCGCCCGTGCACCTGGGCTTCGCGGCCCAGACCGATCGCGGGCTCATGGTGCCCGTCGTGCGCGATGCGCAGGTGTACACCCTGGAGCAGCTGTCCACCGCGTTGGCCGAACAGACCCGGCGCGCCCGGGAAGGCACGCTCGGTCCCGCCGACCTGACCGGCGGCACGTTCACGGTCAACAACTACGGCGTGTTCGGCGTGGACGGCTCGGCCGCCATCATCAACCACCCCGAGGTGGCGATCCTGGGCATCGGCCGGATCATCCCGCGTCCCTGGGTCGTCGACGGCCAGGTCGTGCCCCGACAGATGACCGAGCTCACGCTCGCGTTCGACCACCGGGTCTGCGACGGCGGGACGGCCGGCGGCTTCCTGCGCTTCATCGCCGACTGCGTGGAGTCCCCGGCGCAGGCCCTGCGGCACCTGTAGCCTGCGTCCTCGCGGGGCCGTGTTCGAGCTCATCGAAGATCAGCACGGTCTGCGTCGACCGCACCTCGGGCATGCTCTGAAAGCTGTTCAGGACCAGTTCCCGCAGTGCCGTAATGTCGCGGGCCCTGACGAGCAGCACGATGTCGGCGTCCCCGGACACCAGCGCCGCGTGCTCCACCTCCGGGATCGTCATGAGCCGGGCCCGCAGCGGCTTCCAGGCGGGCTGCGCGATCTTGAGGTGCACGTACGCGGACAGGCCGTACCCGTAGCGCTGCGGGTCCACCCGGGCGGAGTAGCCGGTGATCACCCCGGCCTCCTCCAGCCGCTGCACGCGCAGGTAGGCACCGGCCCGGGAGATGTGCAGACGAGCCGCTAGCGCCCGCATGGAAATGCGCCCGTCCTCGCGTAGCACCGCCACGATGGCCCGGTCGACATCATCGAGCGGCGGTGGCTGCGCTCCAGAGCCGGCATCTTCGCCAAGCCCAGACGTCATGACGTCAGTTTACCGCTCAAGACAGCCATTCGTCTGCCATCAGGAGCTTTTCCTGGACTGATCGACCATTAGTTCCACAGCTACCCGCCAAGTGCTCACCCACATCACAGCCGGTCCTGGTCAGTCCGGCATCGCGGCGAGGATCTGCTGCTCGGTGAGCGGCAGCGTGCGCACGCGGACACCGAGGGCGTCGCAGAGGGCGTTGCCAATGGCCGCGGCGGTGGGGCCTTGCGCGGTTTCTCCGACGCCCAGCGGCGGATTCTCGTGGCCAGCCAACAGCTCCACCTCCACCGCGGGCACCTCAGAGAACCGCAGAATCGGATAGCTGTCCCAGGTGTCGCTGGTCACGGTAAGACGGTCGAAACGCACGCGTTCCTTCAGCGTCCAGCTGGTCGCCTGGATCGCGCCGCCCTCGACCTGGTTCTCGGCACCGTCGGGGTTGATCACCAGGCCGGCGTCGACCGCGATCGTCAGCCGGCGCACCCGCACCTCGGTGACGGCCTCCACCTCCGCGACGACCGCGCAGTAGGCGCTGCTGTTCTTGTAGCGGGCATAGCCGATGCCATGGCCGACGGACCGGGACGACCCAGCCGGGGACCAGTCGGCCCAGCCCGACCGCCGGACGACGGCCTCGATCACCGCCCGGCCCCGGGGGTCCGCTAGCTGGGCGAGACGGTATTCGACCGGATCGCGGCCCGCCGCCGCGGCGAGTTCGTCCATGAACGACTCGATCGCGAACACGTTGAGGAAGCCGCCGAGCGAGCGCAGCGAGGACGTTCGCAGCGGCATCACCGACAGCCGGTGGTTCATCACACGGTAGGCCGGGAACGCGTAGCACGGCACGGCGTTCCGGCCGGCTCCGCCACCCCGCTCCAGTGGCGGTTCCGCCGCCGGTTCGATCGGCTCGCCGCCGTCCCGGTGGCTCGCCGCGAGCAGCCCGATCGAGCGGCCGAACCCGGGCCGGGTCACGTGACCGTTGCCCCAGATCTCGTGGGGCCGCGTCCATGGCGGCGTCATCGGCGGCGTTGTGACCGTAGCAGCCCGCACCCTCCACGTGCCGCACCCGCACCTGGTCCTCGGTCAGCTTCAGCGCCCGGGCCAGCTCGCGGCGCAGCGGGTACACGCCCTGGCTGTGCGTCCATACCTCCAGCCGGACGCCGGCTTCATCTCCGGCTGGCGCCGTGCTGGCCAGCGCCGTCGCAGTGGACGGTCCCATGGCCGCGTGCGCCAGGTAAGGCCGGTGATAGGTGGCTTCGTGCGAGCGCGCGGCCGGCGCCGGCGCCGCACTGGCGGGAGGGGCGGATTCGGCCAGGACCCTGGTCTCGGCGGGCGCGGAGGTGAGGAAGGCCGGCAGATCGTCCTCATCGGGCAATGTGGGCTCCTCGTGCCACTTCGCGTCCGCGCGCAGCAGGTCGGCGGCGCGCAGCGCCACCTCCTCCCGTTCGGCGATCACGCCAAGGAACCTCCCGTCCCGCACGACGGTCACGACGCCGGGCAGCGCCCTCGCCGGTTCCGCGCGGACGTCGAGCAGGGTGGCGCCGCGGGACGGCGGCCGGATGACCCGGCCGTAGAGCATCCCGTCGAGCGCCATGTCGTGGACGAAGCGAGGCCGCGGGGCCAGCTTGTCCGGCAGGTCCACTCGCGGCACGCTGGTACCGACGATCCGGTAGTCCGGAACCGCCTTGGGCTCGGCCAGGCCCGTGGCCGGGCGATCCAGCAGCCGGTCGTCCGCCAGCTCCCAGTAGCTCGTGGTCCGTCCGTCCTGGGCGGCAATGGTGCCGTCCCGAACGGTGAGCGCCCCGACGGGCATGTCCCACCGGCCTGCGGCGACGCCGAGGTAGATCGCCCGGGCTTCGGCGCAGGCGACCCGGAGGGCGGCACCCGAATGCTGGATCGACAGGCTGCCCGCCGTAGGGCCCTCATCAGGACTGATGCCGGTCACGGCCGCGATCATGCGGACCCGGGCCACATCGACGTCAAGCTCCTCGGCGGCGACCTGCGCCAGCGCGGTGAGCACGCCCTGGCCGAGCTCGACCTTGCCCGAACGCACCTCAACCACGCCACCCGGCAGGACGCGCAGCCAGTCTCCGAGACGGGGATTGGCCGCGAGCGATGGCGGCAGAGCCGTCCTGGCTTCGCGTGACCCTGCCATCAGCCGCTGTCCCGGCTGGCCCGCTGGCTGGAGGCGGCCGCGAGCACGGCGCGCACAATCCGGTTCTGCGCGCCGCACCGGCACAAGTTGCGGTCCAGCGCGGCGCGGACCTCGTCCTCGCTCGGATCGTCGTTGACGGCCAGCAGTCCGGCGGCGCTGATCACCACGCCGGAGATGCAGTAACCGCACTGCGCGGCCTGCCCGTCGATGATCGCCTGCGCGGCAGGGTGCGGCCGACCGGATACGCCCAGTCCCTCAACCGTCGTTACGTCCCGATCCTCAACCGCCCACATCGGCGTGTCACAGGAGTAGGCGGGGCGGCCGTCGATGAGCACGAGGCAAGCGCCGCACAGGCCAAGACCGCAGCCGAAGCGGGTGCCTGTCAGCCCGAGATGGTTCCGCAGCACGTACAGCAGCGCGGTGTCGCGCTCGGTGCGGACCTCCTCGCGCCGGCCGTTCACCAGCACGGTGAGCCGCATGGGATCGGTATCAGGCATGATCCTTAGCCAGCAAGGTAGTCACCATGGTCACGCAGAGTGTCGATGATGTCCTCGGCCGGGTTTCCACGGTCCTGGCCGGGATCGCGTAGCGGTTCAGCCGATGTCACGGCCGTTTACCGTCAGCTTCACGTCGATGTTGCCCTGGGTGGCATTGGAATACGGGCACACCTGATGGGCGGCCGCGACGATCCGCGCCGCCTGCTCAGGGTCCTGAACCTGCGGCAGGGTCACATCGAGCTCGACGGCGATCTTGAAACCGCGCTCCTCGGTGGGGAGCAGGCTCACCCGGCTGTCGATCGAGACATCGCCTACCTCGGCGCGTTCACGACGGCCGATCACGCCCAGGGCACCCTCGAAGCAGGCCGCGTAGCCCACCGCGAAGAGCTGTTCCGGGTTCGTGCCACCGCCCTCGCCGCCCATCTCCTTGGGCGAGCGGAGTTGCACATCCAGGGCTCCGTCAGTCGTGCGCCCGTGGCCGTTGGCCCGGCCGCCAGTGACCGTTGCCTCCGCCGTGTAAAGAACTCGCGCCATCTCGGCTCCATTCTCGGGATCTGCAGATTGCCCGCCTGACATCACGGTACCGACGGTACGCCGCAGCCCGGCCGAGCCCTACCCCTGCCGGGCCGAGGTGCTGGCCGGGGCGAGCTCCGCCGCGGCGAGTTCACGCTCGAGCCGCTGCCCCTCGATGTCGGGGTCGGGGACGTGCCTGGCGAACCACCGCGGGTGGTACCAGAGCCTGGACCCGGCGATCGCCATAACGGCGGGCACCAGCGTGAGCCGCACGACGAAGGCGTCCAGGAACACGCCCACGGCGAAGCTGAAGCCGATCGCCTTAATGGTCGGGTCGTTGGTGAACATGAAGGCCACGAAGATGGAGAACATGATCAACGCGGCCGCGGTGACCACGCGGGCCGACAACGCGGTGCCGCGTTGGACGGCGCGACGGGCGTCGCCGTTCTTGGTGTACTCCTCCTTGATCCGCGACACGACGAACACCTCGTAATCACTGGACAGGCCGAAGATGATCGCCAGCATGATGATCGGCAGGAAGCTGATCGTCTCCGCCGGGGTGATG
>WNGR01006602.1_pt1 | contig 12379 bp, 15 predicted proteins | sample 5407581 | NCBI WGS metagenome assembly WNGR01 (sample SAMN13153383, study PRJNA577476) | soil metagenome | isolation source: 80 cm soil or saprolite under Garry oak tree replicate 2 | place: USA:California | collected 2016-06-15
GCCGCCGCGAGCATGCGCCGCCGCACCGTGCGTAGCCGGTTGGGCGCACCCACCGCGTAGGCGGCGAGGCCGAGGAACCCGGCCGCGATCATCTCCAGGTAATTTCCGACGAATCTGCCCAGGTTCGGGAGCAGGTCCAGCTGGCTGACGGCGGCCTGCGACGGCGGCGCCATCGCGGCCAGTCCCAGTCCGAGACACACGAACCCGACCATGAGATGGCGCAGTACCGCGTTGTGTGCCGTCGTCGGCGTCCGGCAGAGCCGGTACGCCGAGATGACGACGATGAGCCCGCCGACGATGTAGTTGACTGGACCACCGTCCATGTCGACCCCGATCGTCTACGCCACCGTGACCTTGGCCAGACAGGCCGCCCGCGCCGTCAGGATATCCGCGTCGTCCGGAGCCAGCTTCGCCGCGATGTCCAGGTCGTCCAGCGCGTCCGCCCAGCGACCGCTGTCCTGGTACGCGAACGCCCGGTTGTAGCGCAGCGCGGGGTCGTCGGGCTGCAACTCGACGGCATGCCGCAGGTCACTGATCGCCTGATCGAGCTGCCCCAGCTCGTAGGCGAGGGCGGCCCGACCGGACAACGCGGTGATCAGGTCGGGATCGATGGTCACCGCCCGGTCGAACGCCTCGCCCGCGGCCGGGAACTCCTTGAGCTCCGCGTGCAACTGGCCCAGCGTCACCAGCAGGTGCGGGTTGTCCGGCTCAAGGGCAAGGCCCGCGTCGACGTCCGCCCGCGCGCCCGCGAGGTCGCCGGACTCCAGGCGCAGCGCCGCCCGGTTGCCGTAGGCGTCCACGAACTCGGGGTCCAACTCGATGACGTAGCTGAAGTCCGCCAGCGCGCCGTCCATGTCGCCGACGGCGGCCCGTAGGTCGGCCCGGTTGTAGTGCAGCTCGGGGAACGGCGGTGACAGCCGGATCGCCGTGGCGTAGTCGGCGAATGCGTCGTCGACCCGCCCCAGCCTGCGGTACAGGCCGCCGCGTTCCAGGTAGTGCTCCGGGTGGTTCGGGTCGCTGTCGATGGCCACGGCGTAGTCCGCCAACGCTTCGTCCAGCCGGCCGAGGCCGCTGTACACCCGGCCCCTGTTGTTCTTCAGCACCGAGCGGTGTGGCCGGTGCTCGTCGGGTTCCAGCAGCCGGTCCAGGTCGTCGATGCACTCGGTGACCAGCCGCAGCGCCTCGTTCAGGTCGCCGAGGTTCACCTCGACCAGCGCGAGTCCGTTCTTGTTGAACGCCGTCAGGAACGCGCGCTCGATCGGGTCCTCGTGCTGCGATGCGATGGCGATCGCGTTGTTGCACCACGATTTCGCGAGTCGGCTGTTCTTCTTGGCGTCCTCGTAGTGGCGGGTGTAGAGCATGCCGGTGCAGTAGGCGGCGGTCATGTGCACCGCGGGCGCCGTCGAGACGAAACGGGCTTCGTCGTAGAGCGGCTCCGCTTCGTCGGACCTGCCCGTGATGGCCAGCGACAGGCCGGTCTTCGCGGTCGACAGCCACCAGGTCTTCGGGTCGGCGGCCGGATCGACCAACGCGGTGCACCGCTGGCCCAGTTCGATGGTGGCGTCATAGAAACCGAGGCACACGCAGTAGTCCTGCGCCGCGTGCAGCGCGGCGGCGCCGGCACCGGTGGGGTCGGCGCCGCGTTCCAGGTGGAACGGAATGGCGCCCAGCCGCAACGACTGTTCGTCCCGCTCGGCCAGCTCGGCCGCTCGACGCTCGTGCAGCGCGGCGCGTTCGTCATCTGGCAGCGCCCGATACGCCGCGACCAGCGCCGGCTCGTCGCTCAGGCACTCACCGTCCACATAGGCACGGGCGAGGTCACCGGCTGGTGCTTCGACTTCGGCCGGTTGGACGGCCGTCGCGCGGGCGTAGGTGTCCAGCGCGTCGGCCAGCAACGAATGGTCCGGCCGTGCCGATCCGGTGCACACGACGACCAGCCGGTTCGGATCGATCCGCCGCAGCAGGACGGCCAGGAACTCCGCGTCGGTCGGGTCGGCGTGCTCGACGTTCTCGACCACCAGCGTCCGCGGCTGGTCGGCGGGCAGGCTGTCGCGGAGGTACTCGACCAGACCGTGCCCGAGCCGGATCGTCCTGAGTTGCGCGTAGAAGCGGGTGCGCTCGACCGGAATGGCAACCGAGTTCAGGGTTTCCCGGCTGCACGACAGGACAGCACGCAGCTCCGGCGCTGCCGAGAGCAGCTCGATGTCGTAGCGGCGGGCCAGTTCGGGCAGCCGATCCAGGGCCTCCGGCACGATCGCGCGGAAGATCGTGCCGGCTGCCGTGAACGGCCCACGCAGCCGGCGATGCGCATCCACAGTGGACAACAATGCGGGTGGCAAAGGCAGTTCCCGTACCGCCGCACGCCGATCCGACCGGGTACCACCGTGCAGCCACTGGTGCTGGTTCATTGGGATGCTCCGTTGTCCGCCAAAGCCATCGAGGTGCGCGACCGCCGGCGATAGCCGCGCAGGGCGAGGATGCCGGCGATCACCAGCTCGCCGAAGTTCAGGATGATGAACAGCGTGACGTCCCCCAGGTTGAGCAGGGAATGGGTCACCGAAATCTTCACGATGATGATGCGGACGATGTTGATCAGGGCCGGCACGATCTGCGAGATCACCAGGACCACCATCACGACGTAGCCGACCAGCATCAGCCAGGAGTACCAGCGGCCGACCTGCACATCACGCGGGTGCCACCGTTCCTCGTCGACGAGCCGGTCGTGCCGCCCGAGCAGCCGGTTGAACCTGTTGCGCAGCATCTGCTTGGCGACGGTCTGCAGGTCGACGCAGCCCAGCACGGTGGTGGCCAGGTAGTACAGGTCGGTGCGCAGGAAGAAGTAGAACTGCCAGGACAGCCGCAACACCGTGGCGAAGGCCATGGCGAGGAAGATCCGACCGGCCAGTGCCGCGCCGCCACCTGCGGGCAACAGCGCGGCAGCGCCGAGCGTGAGTCCCGCGATGACCAGCAGATCCATCAGCATGCCCGCGAGCATCGGCAGGTACCGCTTGCGCCGTGGCACGCTGACCAGTCCGTCCAGCGAGGTCTCGAACACGACGAAATGCAACCGTCGGCCGATGCTCAGGGTGGACGGCAGTCCGAGTCGCCGACCCGCCAGGGCGTGGAAGGACTCGTGCAGCAGGATCCACGGCATCTGACCGAGGAACAACACCACGGTCAGCACGACGAGCGAGTTGGTGAAGAACAGGTACCGGTAGTTGGGCACCAGCGCCGGCTGCCGGATCATCGCGACCACCGCCGCGCCGACCAGGATCGCGTAGCAGCACCACGCCACCGGGGAGAACAGCGCCCGGCCTAACCGCTGCCAGCGGACCGCCCCGAGGACGGCGACCTCTTCGCCGTCGGCCACCAGCAGGTCGAACTCGGCCAGCAGTTCGACGAACTCGGCCATGTCGACCTGCTCGCCGAACTGCTCGGTGTACCAACGGGCCGCGTCGTTGGGCGAACTGCCCGCCACCAACTGGCGGATCAGTGCGGCGCCGTCGGCCGGAAACATCCCGTAGGAATTGATGTCCGCCCGGCCCACGGTGACTTCATCGCCCTCGTCGAGAAAGGTCAACGGATGCAGCCGCAGCGGCTGGTCGAGATCGAAGGACGCCGTCATCGCTACCTCGCTACCGTGAAATCGCCCCAACGCCGGTCCGGGCCGATCAGCCCGGACCGACGACTACTGCTGAGCCTCGATCCGTTGTGGCTCAACGGATCAAGGCAATGTGGCCGATCAGGCGTTCTGAGTGATGCCGCCGCAGTAGCAGGGGGATGCGGCCGAGGTCAGCCGAATCGTGCCGACCTTGCGAGCGGTGATCTTCTTCATCGTGTGCTCCTTGTTTCCGTGGTGACACCGCCGATCACGACCGCGACCGGCGGACCCGAGTGCATCGGGCGTCGTTGTCCGCGTACGGCTGCTGACCGTCGTGCGGGCAATGGGAGTCGTGGGGCCGTGCGCCGGCCGACCGAAGAGTCTACAAGCTGAAATCTTTAGCGGCGATGCAGTCGTTCATCTCAGCTCATAGCCGAGACTGACATGGCCTCTCGGTGGCTGTCAACTAGAATCGTCGGTGACACGGATCCGATCCATATCAGCGGATGTCGACGAACGGTTGGTGCACGGTGGAGCAGTCGCGACCCGATGCGACGACGCTGGCGGCGAAGATCGACCGCCTGTTCCACCTGGTCCGTCGACCCAACCGCGAGCCGTTCAGCCACGAGGAAGTGGCGCGGGCCTGCCGCGAGCTGACCGGTGAGAGCTTCTCCGCGACCTACCTGTGGCAACTGCGGACCGGGCGGCGGGACAATCCGACCAAACGGCATCTGGAGGCACTGGCCAGCTTCTTCCAGGTGCCACCCGCGTATTTCTTCGACGACGAACAGGGCGCCCAGATCGCGGCCGAACTGGACCTGCTCGCCGCGATCCGGGACAACGCGGTGCGGCAACTGTTGTTGCGCGCGGCCGACCTGTCGCCCGAAGCCCTGCGTACCGTCGGCGACGTGGTGGAGGCGATCGGCCGGCGCGAGGCCGAACAGGCCAAACCCCGGCGCAAGCCCGCCGGTTGACCCACGTCACCCGTGGTGTGGACGCTGTCGCTGTCGGTTGAACACCCGGTCGGAGCATTGCCCGCCGTGTCACGGGTCGACTGTGATGTGCTGGCGACGGATCGTCGCCAGGGTGGAATTGTGCGAACCGGGGGATGCCCGATGAAGTCCGGTTGGCGCCGTGAGCGCAGACGCATGTGGCAGGAATGTTCGCGGCTGGTATCCGATCTGGAGATCGACCTGCCTTTCGATTCCGCCGCCTTTGTGAGCCGGTTGGCCCAACGCCGGGGACGACGAATCGAACTGGTGCCGATCCACGCACAGCCAGCGACGCCGTGCGGGATCCTGCTGTCCACCGACCAGGCCGACTACCTCTGCTACGCCGTCAACACCTCGCCACTGCACCGCGAGCACATCCTGCTGCACGAGGCCGGCCACCTGGTGTGCGGGCACACCGGTCCATCCACAGTGGACGTGGTGCCGGCCGCGCTGCTGCCGCACCTGTCCGCCGAACTGGTGCGTCGCGTGCTGTGCCGGACCAGTTTCGACGACGTCCAGGAACGGCAGGCCGAACTGTTCGCCTCGCTGATCCTGCACCGCGCGGCCCGCTGGCGCCCACCGCACACGACACCAGCCGGCGGTGTCGGCCGGCTGGTGTCGGTGCTGCGGGGTACTTCCCGGGTGTGAGTTACAGGGTGTCCACCAGGACGGCGCTGTTCGCCGGCACGGTGACCGTGATCTTGTTGCCGAAGACCGGCTTCAGCTGCGGTATCGGGCGGAAGGACGCGTCCGCGCCGACCGAGGAACCGCCGATCGTGACGTTCAGCGACGTCAGCGACGGCGCCGTCAGCGTGAACTCGGCGGCGATGAACGCCGGCCTTGCCAACGTGACGGTGGCGGTGACCGGGGTCGCGCCCTTGTTGTTCACGAACACGTTCCGGCCGATGCCCCACGACGTGACGTCCGGCGAACCGGCGACGGTGGCCGAGTGGTAGGCGCCGGTGCCGGCCAGCACCCAGAGCAACTGGCCGTAGTAGACGCCCTGCACGCTGGTCGGCGCGTTGCCGGCGAACGTGATCGGCGTGTACTTCGACGTGCCGCCGCCGTGGAAGTTGATGCCGACGCCGTTGTGCGCGGCGATGCCGGACATGTAGTCCAGCGACCACAGCGAAGCCGCCTCGGTGTCACTCACGCCGAGTGCGCCGCCGCTGAAGAACGAGTTGGTCTCGGTCATCCGCCACTGCGGTGTCCCGGCCGTGATCTGGGCTTTCTCCATCGCGGCTTCGGTCTTCTGCAGCTTGCCGCCCGGCGCGTTGGACGCCATCATCTCGGGGATGTTCGCGTTGGCCGCGCTGTCGATGTAGGTGTGGTCGGACAGGATGATCAGGCCGTTGTTGTTCTCGGCCGCGCCGAACGTGGCATCCCAGGACGTCCCTTTCGCCAGGCCGGGGCCGTCGAACTTGGCATCGGGCACGACCGCCTTGATCGCGCCGACGTACGCGTCGAACGAGGCCTCGTACTGGGCCTGGGTGTCGTAGAAGTCCGGTTCGTTGCCGATTTCGAACGCCTGCAGGCTGTTGCCCAGCGCCTGTGCCGCGAACTGCGCCTCGGACGCCGCGTTGGCCGCGGTGTTGAGCTTCAGGTCGATGCCGTAGATCACCTTCCAGCCCGTGGCCCGCAGGAAGGCGCCGAGCTTGGTCACGTCGGATGGGCCGACCTCGGTGATCAGTCCGCCCGGGCCGTTGGCGTTCCAGTTGATCCGGTCGACCTGGTTGCCGCCGATCCGGAGCACGTTCGGGCCGAGCAGGCGGAACAGCCGGACCAGGCTCGTGTTGCTCGTGTCGAACAGGTCGACGCCGACCTCGGTCTTCTCGTAGCTGAAGCCGGCGAAGCCGTGGCCGACCTGGCTGCCGTTCGCCGGGTCCACCGACACGGTCACCGGGGTGCCGTCGGATGGCGTTGCCGCGAATGCCGAGGCGCCACCGAAGACCGTCCCCGCCATGAGGACGGCGAGCGCGGCCCCCAACGCGGATTTCCGCATAGCACTACCTCCGTTGTGGTGCTGAAGATTGGGCGCTACGAGCATGTTCACGTATGCGAACATGTATCTCCACGTGCCAGCTGTCATATACATGGCATCTGGCCGAAACGTAGTCTTGGGTCTCACGGCTGTCAACGGGCCAGATGTGTACTGAAAGTTTCATCAGACAAACAACGTTGGAATGCGGCGGAAGGAGCAGAGGATGAGCCAGTCGCCCGACGACGAGCCCATCGACGCCGAGGTGGTCGAGGAAGCCGGTGTCGACGCTGCCGGCGTCCAGGAAGGCAGGGCAGTCGCCGTGCCGGAGCCGTTCGCGCCCACCGCGCCGGCCACGGACTACACCGAGAGCGGCGTGCCGACGTTCGACTACGTGCGCAGCCAGATCGAGGGCCGGATCGGCACGTCGATAGGTGCGGCCGAGCTGGCCGGGGACTCAGCCCCGGCCGTCTCGCTGGACGAACAGTTCGCCGCGCGGGAACAGGCCGGCAAGGACCGGCTCGCCGAGATCCGCCGCGCGATGCGCGGGGACGGTCACGAATCGGGGTAGAGCAGGTCCTTCACCACGCGCACGGCGTCCTGGAGCAGTGGCCGGAACACCCGCAGCCGGGACAGGCCCACCGCGCGGTCGATCAGCGGCACCGTGCGGTCGAGCAGCGCCACCGTGCGCGTGCTGCCGGCCGACCGGTCGTGCACCCAGTACAGCACGATTCCCATTTGGTAGAGCCACAACAGTTCCGGTAGTTCGGGGCGCAGCAAGGGATCCATCTTCGCGCTCGACCCGTCGACCACGTCGTGGAAGATGCTGATGGCCGCATCGCGGGCCGGCGCGGATTCCGGTGAGAACGGGCTGAGCGGGCTGGCCGGATCCGCCGCGTTCCTGAAGAACTGACTGCCGAACTCGTGGTAAGGCTCGGCGATGCGTAGCCATTCGTGCATGACGGCGTGCAGTCGCGCGCCGAAGTCCGGTTCGGCCGCCAGGATGTCCTTGCTGGCCTGCGTGTGCAACTCGCTTATCCGGCTGTAGAACCCCTGGACCAGGTGTTCCTTGGAGGCGTAGTAGTAGTAGGCGTTGCCGACCGAGACGTCGGCCTCGGTGGCGATGGCTCGCATCGTGGTGCGCTCGTAGCCGCGTTCCGCGAACAGCCGTAGTGCGGTGTCCAGAATGAGGGCCCTGGTCGCCTCACTCTTCTTCGGTGTGGTCGCTGGGCTGTCCGGCACGGTGGTCACGATAGTGCGGCTACTGCGGGATCGCGTCGGACGGCCTCGGACGTGTCGCCTGTCGCAGGCTTTCCTGTAGCAGCACGTTGCGCCGGATCCGGCTGAAGACCGCCAGGTTGATCAGGTGCAGCGCACCGATCACGAGCAGCACGGCGCCGAGCTTGCTGGCGAGCATCTGCACCATGTCACGCAGGGTGGCCACCCGATCCCCGGTACGCAGCCAGAGCGCCACGAACCCGAAGTTGACCAGGTAGAAGGCCACGACCAGTAGTTGGTTCATGGCGCCGCCGACCGTCTCGTTCCCGAACACATCGGCCAGGTAGATCCGACCGTGCCGACTCAGCGTGTTGGCCACCCACACGGTGAGCCCGACGGTGAGCACGATGTAGATCACGTAGCCGACGACCGTGAGGTCCATGGCTGATCAGCACCTTTCCATGTTTTTGAACGTGTTCAGAACTGACTGTACGCTCTTTTTGAACACGTTCAATAGTGCGATCAGGGTCGACAGGCGCGCCGCACGAGGTCCTGCCAGCCCTGCGCGATCCGGTCCTCGGTCCGGCGGGCGGCCGCGGCTTCGGTGAGGTCGGCCGCCGACAGGTACAGCAGCAGCGGACCGTCCAGTGCGGCGGTCAGCTGAATGGCCAGGATGTCGAGGTCGGCGGCGCCGAGCTCCAACTGTCCCAGCAGCGTTCGGATGTGCAGCTGGGAGAGTGGTGTCTCCGATCCGGCCGGTACGGGTTGGCTGCCGTCCAGGGTGGCGCGGGCGATCTCGCGATGAGTGAACAGGAAGCCGACGCGGGCCCGGCCATAGGCGATCAGGCGGTCCAGCGGCGCGGCGCCCGGACCCAGCGGTGGCGGCCCGGCCAGGACCTGTTCCTGGAAGGCCCGTTCCTCGTCGTCCAACAGTGCTTGGAAGATCCCCGCGCGGGTGCCGAACCGGCGGAACACCGTCCCTTTGCCAAGGCCGGCTCGTTCGGCAAGGCCGTCCATGGTCAGTTTGTCCGCGCCCTGCTCTGCGAGCATCTCGCGGGCCGTGACCAGCAGGTGCTTCCGGTTGCGCACGGCGTCGGCACGCTCCACGCGCGGCGCGCCCAGGGACAGGACGGGTCGATCCACAGACCTCACTCTACCTGCACGGGAATACTAAACGGGGTATCCCCCGTTTAGTACTGGGGAGCGATGACCACACGCCGGTCACCGCACCACCGGAGAGGAAGCAGCCGTGCACTCGACCGATTCCCTGGCGCCCAGGAAGCAGAAGATCTCCTACAAGGCGGCGCCGGACCCCAGCGTGACCCTGCGACTGGACCCGATCGACCTGTCAGCAACGAAATTGGTCATCATCGGCGGGACCAACGGCCTCGGCCGAGCCATCGCGCAGCAGGCTTTGGCGCGCGGCGCGGAAGTCACCGTGGTCGGGCGCACGTTCCGCGACCACCCGGCGCCCCGGTTGACGTTCGTCGCGGCCGACCTGTCCTCGATGAGCGAAGCCACCCGCGTCGGCCGTGAACTCCCGGTCGAATCCGTCGACGTCGTCCTGTTCACCACCGGCATCATCGCGGCCAAGACACGGGAAGAGACACCGGAGCACGTCGAGCGGGACCTGGCGATCAGCTACCTGAACCGCCTCGCGATCCTACGAGGTCTCAGCCCCAGGCTCGGCACCGCACGTGCCGCCGGTGCGCCGAGGCCGCGCGTCTTCGTCATGGGTTCTCCCGGCGTCGGCGCACTCGGCGACCCGAGCGACCTCAACTCCGAGCAGCACTACCGACCCCTGGTCGCGCACGCCAACACCGTCGCCGGCAACGAGATCCTCGTACTCGGCGCGCCGGACCGATTCCCCGGCCCGGCATTCTTCGGCCTTGGTCCCTACCTCATCAAAACCGGCATCCGAAGCAATTTCCTCGGCGACGGCAGCATTACCCACAAACTGTTCGAAACCGCCGTCGGCGTCTTCATGCAATCCCCGGAAACCTACGCGAAGCGGATCGTGCCACTCCTTTTCACGCCGGAACTCGAAGGTCGAACCGGCCTCATGTTCGGCCACAAAGCCCACCCGGTCCGCCCGACCCAAGGCCTTGACAGGGCCTACGTCGACCGCTACCTGACGGCCTCCGAAACCCTCCTGCGACGCGCACTGGGCTGATCGCGCCGGACGCGTGGCCGCCACACCGTGGCGACCACGCGTCCGACCCGGTTCGCCTAGCTAGCCTGCTGGTCGAGAAAGACGTGCTGACCGACCTCGATCAGGTACCCGTCGGGATCGCGTAGGAAGCAACGGATTTCGGTGCCGTGGTCCACCGGCGGGGTGAGGAACTCGGCACCCCGCGCGCTCCACTCCTTGTAGATCGCATGGCAGTCCGCGACCCGGATGTTGAGGAAGCTACCCACCAGGTCCAGGTCCGTCGGCGGCTCCAGCGTGACGGTCGGCTTGTCCTCGGTCGGCCCGCCGCCCTCGTTGATGATCACCCACCCGTTGGCCAGCGCGAGGATCGACGGCACCCCGTCACGCAAGACCTCGCCGCCGAGCACATTGGCGTAGAAGTCACGCGCACGGGCGACATCCGCCGACGTGATGAAATGAGTGATGACGAATCCTTCGCTCGGTGCTGGCATCTCGGCCATCTGCGCCTCCTGTGTCTGGTGAACCCAACGCAGTATCCCAGTCAGCGCTCCCCACCGGCGGCTGTGATTGTCCCCACTGCGTGACGATTAATTCAACAGCCATATTGCAACCGGTGCAATACCTGACCGTGAGTCATCCGATGCGGTGAGTTACCGGCGCGGGTCTACGCCGAACATGCCAGACCGGCATACCTTGCTTGGCATGAGCGAACTCCAGACGACCGGACGTCGACGGGAAGTGGGCGCCGAACTGCGCCGTATCCGGAAGGAACGCAACTGGCCCGCCTACCACCTGGCGGAGCGACTTCGCTGGACCGCAAGCCACATCTCCAGATCAGAGGCCGGCAAACGTCGGGTCACGGACGTGGACGTTGGCCACTACCTCGGCATGTGCGGCGCAGGCGACGACGTGCTGCAAGACCTACTGGAGTTGGTCAACGAGCCAGACGACTTCCGCCTCCAACGACATCTCGGCCGAATCCCCGACCAACTGCGCTCGCTGATCTTCCATGAGTCCACCGCCACGCAGATCCACAGCTTCCAGGCGACCTACATCCCTGGAGTGGCCCAGACCGCCGACTACGCACGAGCACTGTTCCAAGCGAGCGGTGTCTTCAAGCCAGCCCAGATCGAGGATCGGGTTCAGATCAGGAACAGGCGGGCGGCGGCTGTGCTAGGCCGGTCGAAGCCAGCGCAGTGCACCTACCTGATACACGAGAACGTGTTGCGCGCACCGGTTGGCGGCCCAGGCGTGATGCACGAGCAACTGCTTCACCTGCTGTTCCTGGGCAATCGACTGGACTGCCTCGTTCGGGTGGTTCCGATCTCGGCAGGTGCGCACGGCATGGTCGATGGCTCATTCCAGATCTTCGGCTACAAGGAGGACCCGCCGATGGTCTACTTGCAGCACGAGACCACCAGCGAGTTCCTGGAAAACGACGAAGAGGTGGCCTCGTATCGACGCGTCCTGCAACGGGTAGATAGTGTCGCTCTGGACGGTCCGCAAACCAGGGAGTTTCTTGCCCAGGTGGCCAGCGACTTCGAGCGACAGGAAGAGGCCCAGCATGACGCCCGAGACACAGGGAGGCTGGCGCAAGAGTAGCTACAGCAGCGGCGGGGACACCGACTGCGTCGAGGTGGGCTGGCACAAGAGCAGCCACAGCGGCGGAAGCGGCCAGAACGACTGTGTCGAGGTGGCGATCGCGGCCGGCGCGGTTGGGGTGCGCGACTCCAAGAACACCAGCGGCCCCACCCTGGCGTTCACCCCAACCGCCTGGCGAAACTACCTGCGCTCGACCAGGCCCTGAGTCCGGTCGCCGCTATACCCAACGTCCGCCACGCACAGGTTGCCACGGCACACCCGTCGGGCGCTGGTACGTTTCGGCGAACTCGTGCACCGCGCGCCGCACCACGTCTGCGGGGATCTCACTATTGGGTGGGAACAAGTTGTCCGATGTGCCCTGCATATAAAGGATCGGCTCACCCTCGTCCGGCCCGCCGTCGAAGCTGTGGCTGCCGGCTCGATTGTCCGGCCCGGAGTACATCAACACGCCCCGGTCGACGTGGAACCCGACAGACAGAATCGGTGCACGAAGATCCTCGCTGTCCGCCCGGGTGACTTCAGCCATCGCCGGCCAGTCGTCCCGCGACATCCCGACCAGAATGTCGAGCACCACATCGACCTCAACGGGCGTGCGAGTCACGTGACCTTCCTCCTGCGTGGCCGAGTACCACCATTGCAGCGCGATCACAACGTCATCCCTCCGGTGAACCGGCGTCGATAACCCGGTGCGTGCACAGTAAGCGAACACCCGTCCGGCAGCATCACGGGCAGTAGACGGCCGCACCCAGCCGGCCGCCGACAAGTTCCGGCATCTGCATCCCGACCGGATCGAGCACAGTTGGGCGCGGCGTCCTGAACTGGGCTACCGATATGAC
>WNGR01006605.1_pt1 | contig 12376 bp, 5 predicted proteins | sample 5407581 | NCBI WGS metagenome assembly WNGR01 (sample SAMN13153383, study PRJNA577476) | soil metagenome | isolation source: 80 cm soil or saprolite under Garry oak tree replicate 2 | place: USA:California | collected 2016-06-15
AGTAATTCCGCGAAAGTCATCTTGCCGCTTGGATCGCGGTACGAGTTCACATTCTGGCCGAGCAACTGGATCTCGGTAAATCCGGCGTCGGCCATTCGGCGAGCCTCCGCCAGCACGGATGACGAGGCCCGGCTGCGCTCTTTGCCGCGTGTGTACGGCACGACGCAGTAGGCGCAGAACTTGTCGCAGCCTTCGACGATGGTGATGTATCCGCGGTGAGGATTGCCGCGCGATGTGAATTCAGTGTCGAAGGTCTCCTCGGTCTGGCGATCATTGAGGCCGGTGATGCGGCGTTCGCCAGCTTCCAGGCGCACCAGCATCTGCGGCAGATTGCGATACGAGGCGGACCCACTGACTAGCGACACGTAGGGGGCGCGGTCGAATATCTTTTCGCCCTCCTGCTGGGCGACGCATCCGAGCACGGCGAACTTCTTGCCCTCGCCCTGCAGACGCTTGTACTCGTTCAGGCGGTGGAAGACTTTCTGTTCAGCCTTGTCGCGAATTGAACAGGTGTTGTAGAGGATCAGCCCCGCATCGGCTTCATCTTCAACGCGCATGTACCCCTCATGTTCGAGGGTGCCGATCACCTTCTCGGAGTCGTGGGCGTTCATCTGACATCCGAACGTCTCGATGTAAAAAGTCTTCGTCACTTCCCCAGTATCGCCCGGAAGACCGTCTCGCGGCTAGTCAAGCGTTGGACGTTGCCTGCCGATTGCGCAGAGGCTCGATGACGGAGGACATGTCGGCATCGCCAAACCCCTTGGCGGCGGCGGATTCAAAGAGGCTCCGGGCGACTTCGGCGGTCTTCAGGTCGACATTGCAATGTGCGGCTTCCGTCTGCGCATAGAGGAGGTCTTTGGCCATCAATCGAAGCAGAAAATTCACCTCGTAATTGTGACTGACCATGCGCGCGGAGATTGCGCCAAGCAGAGGACTCCCGGGGGCTCCAGCCTTCAGGATGGAGAGCGCCTTCTCGCGATCGAGGCCGCTGCGTTCAATCCATGTAAGACCTTCCGCAAGGGAGGCTATCTGAACCCCGCAAAGGAAGTTATTGATCAGCTTGATCTTCGCGCCACTTCCCACTGGACCGAGGTGCACGATTTCCTTGCTCATCGCGTGGAGGACCGGCGTGGCGGCTTCGAGCGCCGCAGCGCTGCCGCCGACAAGGAACGACAACTGGCCGGCCCCGGCCTGCATGCGGCTCCCGGTCACCGGAGCGTCCAGGAACTCTGCACCGTGCTGCGCCGCGAGGCCCGCAAGCTCAGCGATCCAGGCCGGACTTACGGTACTGGATTCGATCAGGATGGCGCCTCGATCCGCGGCTTCGAGGGCGCCATCCTTGCCCAGCCAGATGTTGCGCGATGCTGCGTCGTCCGCGAGCATGCTGATCACGACCGCGGCGCCTTTTGCGGCGTCTGCCGGCGTTGATGCCAGACGCGCACCGGCATCCACCAGCGCCTGTGCCTTTGCGGGGGTGCGGTTGTAGACCGACAATGAGAATCCAGCTTTGAGCAGGTTCGCCGCCATGCCGCCGCCCATCGTGCCCAGCCCAAGTATCGCTACCTTTTGACCCACAGGAATGATCCTCCTCGTTGTTTTGTTATTCGATGATTTGCGAAGCGCGTTCGCATTTCCGAAATCTTCACGATTGGCTCTCGATTGAGATTAGATCCGGAGATCGCAGCGGATGCAGCCTGCCCGCCAGTAGCAGGATCGCCAGGAACCCGATGATGTGAAAGGTTCCGACGACCAGAAATAGGGTTCCATAGCCGAATCCGTGGCCGAGCAGGAATCCCGCGACAACGCCGAAGATGGCTCCCCCGATAGCTCCGCCAAATCCTACGAGCCCTGACACGGAGCCTACCGCGGAGAGCGGAAAGATATCCGCGGGCAGCGTCATAATCAATCCCGACCACGACTGCTGGCAGAAGAATGCGATGCTGAACAACATGAGCGCCCACCCCACGGGGACGTGCGGCACCAGCATCACTACTGGCATAAACAGAGCGCTTAGCCCAAGCGCAAACTTCCTGGAGAAATCGAGCGAGCGTCCCCGGCGCAACAGGGCGCTCGAGAGCCAACCGCCGAGGAAGCTTCCAACGCCCGAAGCTGCGTACGGTATCCACGCGTAGTAACTCACATGCTTCACATCGAATCCGCGCACGTCGTAGAGGTACTTCGGCAGCCAGAAGAGGTAGAAGTACCATGCGGAGTCACTCATGAACTTGGCGAAGACCAGCACTTGAACCTGGCGCATGCGGAGGACATCCAGAAATGACAGCCGCTGTGCAATCAGGCGGGCGTCGAGAGTGGCGATCGAGGCCTGGTTACTTCCGCGATAGCTGAACCACCACCACACTACCCATGCCAGCCCTATTGCACCCGATGCGAAGAAGACCATCCTCCATCCGCTCAGCAACAGGACTACGCCGATCAGTGGAGGAGCCAGCACCGAGCCGACCGCTGTTCCCGCGTTAATGATGCCCATTGCGGTGGAGCGCTGGTTGATTGGAATCCACTCCGCGACTACCCTGGTCGCCGCTGGAAATGCTCCACCCTCTCCCATTCCCAGGAGGCTTCGGGCCACCAGCAGAAATCCGAAGTTGACCGCCAGCCCATGCAGCGCGCAGGCCGCAGACCACCACAGCATGATCAGAATGAATCCGCGCCTAGTGCCTAACACGTCCAGCATGCGGCCGCCACCGGCATAGAGCAGCGCGTAGGGGATCAGGAAGGCGAATTGCAGCCAGGAGAACTGCTGGTTGCTGAGCGGGATCGTTTTCTGAATCGACGAGATGGCAACAGGAAGCGTCTGACGGTCGAAGTAGCTGATGGCAATCGCGGCCGTAACCAGCGCGACGAAATACCACTCCACTGCGATCCCAGTGGGGGCCGCGCGGAGCTGCATTTTCTTCCCGGCATCGCTTAACAGGTCAGCCAACGACTCACCATTGCTTGAACGGTTGCCGGGCAAAATCCGGGGCAATCGTCATCCTGCCAATCATACGATGAGGATCGCGATGGCAGGACGACGGTTGCTTTTAGGCCTGTCGGTGCGAGACGGGGCGAGGCTGGATTCTAACCGCGCGCGTAGGATTCGAGCGCTCTCCGGTTGGAGATCGTGAGTGTGGAACCGTTCATCGCCACCAGCCTTCGGAGTTTGAATGCACCGAACGTGCGGGTAACGGTCTCGCGCGAGGCACCGATGAATTCCCCGATCTGTTCGTGGGTCAGAAGGAAGCGGAAGCGTGTTCCGTTCTCCGTGTCCTGGCCGTTTTCGCTCATTTCCAGAAGGAGGCGAGCGAGTTTTTCGGGTGCTGAGGAGGATAGTCCGACCGTGCGCAACTGCTCGCAGGCCATGCTGTATTGGAGGCTGATTTCTTCGGTGACGAGTTTGTAGACTTCCGTGTGGCGCATGAGAAAGTCGCGAAATTCGCTGCCCGAGATATGCGTGATCTTTGCGGACGAGAGTGTCTCGGCGGTAGTCTCACATTTTGTTCCGAAGAGCGCGGAGGTAAGTCCGAGGACTTCTCCTGCGCGGGCGACGCGAAGGCTGAGACGCTTGCCATCGCTGGAGTTCATGGAGAGCCTCACGATTCCCTCGCGGATCAAGAACACGCCGGTGGGAGCCTGCTTTTCGCTGAAGAGAATCTCACCGACGGGATAGCTCCTGGGCGAGCCGATTGAGGTCAGATCTGCAAGCGCTTCCGGCGAAAGCTTCCGACAGAATTCCCCTGTTCGGATGGTCCGGCAATTCGCATGAGTTACGGTTTCGTGCATGATCGGCATGAGATGGCTCCTCTTAAGCTCTGGTCGCGCTTTGACGTGTGATTTCTTCGGCAAGGTACTTCGTCCACGGGGTGCTGGTAATGAATTCAACTGGTGCTTCGGAACAGATATCGCTGAGAGTCTTTGTTCCATTTGCATCTGCATAGGTCGCGTTGCATAGATCGATCGACAGTTTTCGTTTTCCGAGAGAGGGCGCCAACTCCAGCCACGTGCGGCTCAGTTCAGCCGCCCATGGTCCGGCGATTCGCCCTTCCAAGGTGATTGCTACTGCTTCTGCGTTTTGTTGAATTGATATTCGTAACGTAAGCTGGCTCGTCCTGCGCCACGCCATGACTCAATGCACTTCAGGAGCCAAACCTGTGCGAACCGAGCAGAGGGATTCGCATAGCTCTGAAAAAGCGGATGTTAGTTAGTTAGGACGATGAGAGATGTCAATGCGAGGCAGAGCGAAGTGACGATGTGACGATGACGAAATGCCGTCACTACGACTTTATAAAGTCACTTCGTTCGATGCCGAGCTTCTTTAATTTGGAGTGAAGAGTCGTTCGTTTGAGGCCTAGGCGGGCGGCAGCGCCAGTGGGGCCTCCGATTTGGCCGTCAGCTTCGCGCAGCACTCGCAGGATGTGTTCTCGCTCGGCCATCTGGAGTGTTGGGTTCTCCCAGCCTTCGCTGTCCTGGCTATCCTCGACTTCGAGCTCGGCCAAGGGAACATAGAGCACAGGACCGCGAGTCAGGATCACAGCACGCTCCAGGAAGTTCTCCAACTCGCGAATATTTCCAGGCCATTGCCAGCGAGTGAGCGCCGCCATCGTTTCATCCGGGATGACTTCAATACGTTTCCCCATGCGCCGGCTGTGCGTAGATACAAAATGACGAACCAGGATGGGGATGTCGCTGGTGCGCTCGCGAAGCGGCGGAGAGAAGACCGGGAAAACTTTGAGCCGATAGTAGAGGTCGCTGCGGAACTGCTTCTCGACGACCATCTGGGCTAGATCCCGGTTGGTGGCAGCAATCAGGCGGACATTGACCGCGATGGGCCTGCTGCCTCCCAGGCGTTCGATCTCCTTCTCCTGTAGCGCGCGCAGCAGCTTGGGTTGAAGATCGAGTGGAAGCTCACCCACCTCGTCGAGGAAGAGTGTTCCTTCGTGGGCTAGTTCGAGGCGGCCGATCTTGCGCGCGATGGCGCCGGTGAATGCGCCCTTTTCATGGCCAAACAGCTCGCTCTCGATCAGGCCGGCGGGTATCGCCGCGCAATTAATCTTGATGAAGGTGCGATCGTTGCGTGGGCTCAGGCGGTGAATGGCCCGGGCGAGGAGTTCCTTGCCGGTGCCGGTCTCTCCCTGGATCAAGACTGTTGCATCGGTCGGGGCTACGGTTTCGATCTCGCGGAGCACGCGGCGCAGGCCCACGCTCTCGCCCACAACATCGTCGAAGCGTCGTTCCAGATTGATTTCTTCTTCGAGATACTTCTTTTCCTGGCCAAGGCGGTCGCGGAGTTCCTGGATCTGGCGAAAAGCGAGGGCATTGTTGACTGCCATCGCCACCTGATCCGCCATCTGGGTAAGCAACTCCGCTTCGCGATGGGTAAACGTTCCTTCCAGGCGGCTGGCGACCATCATTGTGCCGATTACGTCGCCGCTGTGGATCAGCGGCACCCAGCATCCGGACTGCATGCCAAGGGCGGTCAGATGGCGCATGGTCTCCGGCGCATAAGGTGAGTCTTCCATGCGCTCCAGGACAACAGGTTCGCGAGTGCTGAAGGCCTCTCCGGCGGGCGAGGTCTGCAATGGGAGGCGCACTTCTCCACGCTGGGTTTCTGTGCCTCCCGCGTCTAGAAACTGGGCGACCAGTTCGTTAGTGGCAGGATCATAAAATGCCAGGGTCGCGGAGTCGTGCGGAATGAGTTCGCCTATGCTCGCTGAGATCGCGCTCAACAGCTTGCGCACATCCATGTTTGCCAGAAGCGCGTTGCTGAGTTGCAGCATGATGGCTTCTTCCGCGCGCTTGCGGTCGGTAAAGTCGCGTGTCACTTTGGCGTATCCGGTGATTTCGCCGGACGAGTCGCGAATGGCGGTGATAATGCTGTTGCACCAGAAGCGGGAGCCGTCCTTACGAATGCGCCAGCCTTCCTCCTCGATTCGACCTCGGACGGCCGCCATGCGGAGCAACTCGGCTGGCCGGTCGCGATCGATGTCTTCCTGGGTAAAGAAGCGGGAGAAGTGCTTTCCAACGATGTCTTTTGCCGCGTAGCCCTTGATTCGCTCGCCGCCGGGGCTCCAGGTCATCACGTGTCCATCGCGATCGAGCAGGTAGATGGCGTAGTCGCGGACGCTCTCGATGATCGAGCGCAACTGCTGGTCGTTGCTGCGCAAGGCCTCCTGCGCAGCCCGCTGTTCCGTTATGTCGCGCACAAAGCTCAGGACCGCCGGGCCGAAGGCGGTCTGGGTCGGTTTGAGCATGATGTCGACGGGAAACTCCGTTCCGTCTTTACGCAGGGCGAAGAGGTTCATCGCCGCACCCATCTGACGGGTTCGCGGATGTGCGGCGTAATTCTCGCGATGGCTGGGATGGCGTCCGCGGAAGCGCACTGGTACAAGGCTGTCGATCGGGAGACCGATTAGCTCGGCTGGCGGGTACCCAAACAGCTCCGAAGCACGCGGGTTGGCGCCGCGAATCTTTCCCTCCCCGTCGGCGATGAGAATCGCGTCGGGAGAGAGCCTGAACAAATCCTCAGGCGCGAAATGCGCAGACTCGATGAGTTCAGGGGAAATCGACTCGTCAAATTCCGATGAATCAAGCGAGGCCATTGCAGATCCATTCTATCCAAGTCGCCCCCAATGAGAATTCCATCTCATATCGGACCGGAAGTCTGATTACGTCAAGGAAGAGGAAGCTAAGGAGCGGCAGAGCCGCCCTTAGGTAAGAATGCCCGAGTGCAGGGATATAGTCGAGGGGCGAAGCCACCGAGGCCGCGCAACTCTGTTGCATGGGCTAGAATCGGCAACGATGGCATTCAAGTATAAGGGCGTCGACTTTATCGAGTTCGATTCACTTCTATCGGAAGATGAACTCCTCATCCGCACGAATACTCGCGCATTCGTCGAAGATAAGTTGATTCCGATCATTGAGCAATGCAACCGCGACGGACGCTTCCCGCTGGAACTCGTCCGCCCGATGGGCGAGCTCGGCTTCTATGGAGCGACCCTGGATGGATATGGGTGCGCGGGCATGAATAACGTCGAATACGGACTGCTGGCGCAGGAACTGGAACGTGGAGACTCGGGGATTCGCAGCTTTGTCAGCGTGCAGTCCTCACTGGTGATGTATCCCATCGACGCGTTTGGTTCCGAGGAGCAGAAATCTCTCTGGCTGCCACGAATGGCAACGGGAGAAAAGCTGGGCTGCTTCGGTCTGACGGAGCCTGATTTCGGCTCGAACCCTGGCGGTATGCGGACCCGCGCCCGCAAGGATGGCGATGACTATATTCTCAACGGCGAAAAGATGTGGATCACTTCGGGCAGCCTGGCCGACGTCGCCGTAATCTGGGCGAAGGTGGAAGAGGAGGGCGTTGTTCCGGCTGATTGGCGTGTTCGCGGCTTTTTGGTCGAGACGGATCGCCCCGGATTCTCGACGCACGACGTGCATGGGAAGTGGTCACTGCGGGCGTCGGTTACTTCGGGACTCTCGATGCAGGAGGTGCGGATCCCGGCGGCGAACCTGCTGCCCAAGACGGATGGCCTGAAGTCGCCTCTGATGTGCCTCAGCCAGGCGCGCTACGGCATTAGCTGGGGAGCGATCGGAGCGGCGATGGCCTGCTATGACGTGGCGTTGCAGTATGCGAAGCAGCGTAAGCAGTTTCGCAATGAACCCATCGCCAGCCATCAGTTAATTCAGGAGAAGCTGACCTGGATGATTACCGAGATCACGAAGTCGCAACTGTTGGCGCTCCAGGTTGGCCGGCTGAAGGACAAGGGCAAGGCAGGGTTCCAGCACATATCCATGGCGAAGAAGAATAACGTCTGGATGGCACTGGAATGCGCACGGCTGGCCCGGGACATCCTGGGAGCCAACGGCATCGCAGACGATTATCCTGTGATGCGCCACATGATGAATCTTGAGTCAGTCAAAACCTATGAAGGAACCGACGATATTCACACACTCATTATTGGACAAAGTATTACCGGGATTTCGGCTTTTTGATGAAGCGATCTCGTTTGTGCGTATCGTGAATTGACTTCAGCAATTTATTGAAAACAAATAACTTATATGGAAGCTGGCCAGACCCCGCCGGGCCGGTCTTCCACCACGGCCCGATATGGTGATGCTTGCTTCGGGAGAGTGAGTTGCAGCCTCTGTGATAGCTGCAACTGGGCGAGGGCTGACCCTCACCGAGCCATCCCCTCTACTTTTTTTCATTTGCAGGCCGTCGCGTAAGGCCCATGCCTTGGCCCATCCGCTTTGCTCCTGTCTGAGAGCCTAAATGGACGTTTGTCACAAGCTGAAGCCAAATCCTAAATCCAACATTCCAGGCAACCTACACATGGATTCCAGAACCAAACGGTAAGTCACTTGCAAGTCGTTTGTTGCGAGGCGGAGAGTTGGCCTGCTTCCACGGGAGGCCCGAATCCTGTGCGTGTATGTTCCAGCATCGCCAAAGTCCGAAGCTGCAACTTGTCGATGCGCCAACATCGGCAAAAGCCAAAGTTCGAAGTGTCACTCGTCCCAATGGATTTCTGTTGCCCCGACTCGGCCTCTGGCGGACCACGACGCTGGCGCTTTCCGACAGACCCAGTCTTCCGCGACAGCCGGTGGTCTTGCAACCATGCTGCCGTGCGCAGCCATCTTCCCGAAGTACGAACCTTGCTTACGGCCGCCGGATTGCCAGGGTGTCCGGGGACAAAATCTGTAACGACTAGCTGCTCTTCAGGAGAATTCGCCATGACGATCCACGAACATGATTCCCATGATCCACAGTCCAGCAGTGCGCAAAATCTGACCGTCGCGAAGGTCCGTGACGCGTACCAGCGCGGCTTGGCCGGACGCAGCCGATCGCTGCGAATCGTAATGCTGGCTGTCTTTGCCCTCTTGCTGGCATTTGCCGGACGGATGCAGGCTCAAATGAGCACCGCCGCGATGTTCGGCACGGTTACCGATCCCGCGGGCGCCGCAATTCCGAAGGCGACCGTGACGATTACGCAAACGGATACTGGGTTCGTGCGGACCGTAGTGACCAATGGCGATGGATCCTATCGCGCGGACTTTCTCCCCATCGGCCCCTACTACGTCACGGTGGAGGCGGTCGGCTTTAAGAAGCTCGAGCGCCGAGGCATCACGCTCACCGTCACCGAAGAGGCGCATCTTGACCTTGCTTTGTCGATAGGCGCGAGCGAACAGAGCATTGAGGTGAAGGCCGATATTCCGCTGCTTAACACCGGGAACTCGACCCTCGGCCACACCGTCAGCAACGTCGAAATCGACAACCTTCCTCTGGTTGATCGTAATGTCTACGCGCTTCTCGACCTCACCCCCGGCGTGCAGAATAATAACGCTGCAGGTACTGGCGGCAACGGCGGTGTCATCAACCCGCTCGGGTACCCAGAGCAGCACGTCAAGATCAATGGCTCGACGGATAGCTCGGTTGGCCAGGTCGCGTACTATTTGGACGGCGGGTCGAATATGACCGGCATCCGCAATACAGGTAATCCGCTCCCAAATCCGGACGCGATCCGCGAGTTCGTGGTTCAGACCAACAACTTCTCCGCGCAGTTCGGGCGCTCCTCGGGTGGCGTGATCTCCGTCGTCACAAAATCGGGCGCAAATCAGTTCCACGGATCGGCTTTCGAGTTCTATCGCGACCGGAACATGAACGCTACCGAGCACCTGTTTGCTCTAAAGACGCCCTACAACCAGCATCGCTTTGGCTTCACGCTCGGCGGCCCAATCAAGCGTGACAAGCTATTCTTTTTCGGGTCCTACGCCGGGTTCCGCTTTATTTCGTCGAACTCGCTGTTGAGTACTGTCCCCAGCGCGGCTATGGACACTGGCAACTTCTCAGAAAACCTGCCGACGACTGGTCTTACGGGCGCGGCTGCCTGCGCGGCCACTGCGACATCGACAAAATTCTATGTCTGCGATCCGAACACACGACTGCCTTATGCGGGCAACATCGTTCCGGCATCGGCGATGGATCCTGCCGTTCTAAACATCGTCAAAGCGGGATTGATTCCAACCCCGAACCCCAGCCAACCGGCCGATACTGCCTACACGCGGCGCGATCTCCAGCGCTTCACCCAGAAGACAGATGAGCAACTCTACAAGGGTGATTATCAGATGACTTCAATGCAGCGCTTGACGCTTAGCTACTTCCATCAGACCGGCGATTATGTTCTCAATCCTTCGGGCAACAATGTCCTTAACTGGACGACTCATAACTACAACTTCCTGCAACACAACGCAAACATTCAGCACATCTGGACCTTATCGAACAGCACTGTAAATCAGCTATATCTGGGCTACACACGACTGCTGGGCGGTCGTGTCGCTTCGCCTAGTACGAGCCTCGCCTCATTCGGCTCCAAGTTCCAGGAGCAGCTCCCCAATGGCAGCATCTGCCCCGCGGCGCCCACTTCCGGATGTTCAATGCCGCAACTGGCAGTAAGTGGCTGGTTCCAGGCCGGCAACGCCATCACGGGACCAGTAACCGGAAACAACGTATACCTCTCCCGCGACGTGGTCAGCAGCACGCACGGCGGCCACACGCTCTCTTTTGGAGGCGAAGCCAACCTCGAAAAAGATGCGCAGCAGGTCTTCCTGAACAACTATGGGATCTTCAGCTTCTCGCAAGCCAACAACACCAAGGGCAGAACCTCTGCCGCAATCACGGACTTCTTTTTTGGCCGGCCGGCGACCATGAACCAGGACGTCCCGGTGTACGCGAACGCCAACTACTGGAACTTTGGCCTGTTCGCGCAGGATGACTGGCGTCTTCGGCCCGGCCTGACACTCAACATCGGTATCCGATATGACGTGCAAACGGCTCCGGTCGATGTCCAGAGGCGCAATCTCAACTTCTCGCCCGGCGTTCAATCGACTGTCGTTCCGACGGCTCCCTTGGGTGTGTTGTTTGTTGGGGACAAGGGCGTGCCCGAAGGCGGCGCGGCTACCAAGTACACCCACGTCTCCCCGCGTTTCGGCCTGTCCTGGAGTCCATATGCGGGCGGCCGCACGGTCTTTCACGCCGGTGGCGGCATCTTCTACGGCAGCGTGGCCGGCAACCTGTTCGAGTATCCCTCAAACGGTTTGCCGTTCTCGGGCCGTCCCCAGTTCAAGAAGGTCATCTCCGTTGCCGACCCTTATACCGGCGATCCATCCGAGTTCTGCTCGAATCCCGCAGGTGGCTGTACCGTGGGCACCTCGCCTTATCCATATGTTTACAGCCCGAGCAACGTGAAGTTCTTCGTGCGTCCTTCGCCAATTATCGCCTTCGATCCGAAGTACGCATGGCCGGAGATCTATCAATTCAACTTCGGCTTCCAGCAACAGTTCACCAATAGCTTCGCGTTTTCAGCGAACTATGTCGGCTCGCTCGGCCGGAAGATTCCGATCTTCAATGACATCAACTATCCGGTTTATGCCCCGGGTGCACCCACCACGACACCCACTGCCGGCACCGCTGCTGCCGCAGTCGGCAGCAACTACCCAAACACGGCGGCAACGGTCGATAACCGCCGGCCGTTCAATCAGACAGCTGCGCTGGGCGGAACGGGAACCGCCGCAACCGGGGGACTCGCAGGGAATCCCACCTACTCCTCAGTCAGTGTCATTCAGTCTTCCGAAGGCTCCAACTACCACGGACTTCAGATCACCGCGGAACAGCGGGTGACCCATAACTTCAGCATCAACGGCTTCTATGTGTGGTCCAAGACGCTACAGAGCGAGCCGCTGGATAGCACTGGAAACACCGGCAACAGTGCTGCCACAGCGCCGGAGGATCCGAACTTCAAGTATCTGGACAAGGAACGGTCCGACTTCGATCAACGCCACGTCAGCACGATTTCTTTTGTCTACAAACCGACCTATGGCCTCCAGAACTTCGTCATGCGGAACATAGTCAACGGATGGACAGCTACCGCCATCATTCGTATGCAAAGCGGTCAGCCGTTCAACATCACGACTGGCACCGATGTGAACGTCGACGGCAACAACAATGATCGCCCGAATCTTTCGGGACTTGGTATTGCCAGGGTCAACAACGCCGGAGGATCCCGAGTCGCCGCAATGAATAGCTGGGTTAGCGCGACGCCCTTCTGTACTTTCTCCCCGGCCACGGGCGCTTGCCCAGGTGTCGGACCTGGCGGCGTTGATGGCACGTACCGCGCCAACTCTCTAGACGCTCCCGGCAGGCGAAGTATCGATGCTTCGCTCTTTCGCGAGTTCCAGATCGTCGAGCGGATGAGATTCCAACTGCGCGGTGAAGCCACCAACGTCTTCAACCTCGTCAACCTTCCGGCGCCCACAGGCACATTGAGCTCCACCTCTACCTTTGGTCACATCAATGGCACCATCCAGGGTGGCAGCTTCAGCAACC
>WNGR01007795.1_pt1 | contig 12376 bp, 11 predicted proteins | sample 5407581 | NCBI WGS metagenome assembly WNGR01 (sample SAMN13153383, study PRJNA577476) | soil metagenome | isolation source: 80 cm soil or saprolite under Garry oak tree replicate 2 | place: USA:California | collected 2016-06-15
GGGGGGGTAGTGTCATAGTCAAGTACTCCGAATAGACAACAGAGACTGGGTAACGTACAGTTCAACATCTACTAAACCAAGCCCAGTTGATAATTTCGCTTGCATACGGTCTCTGCATTCCTGTCAGGCTGTCATAACTCACAAGGAGTGATGAGACTCCGAAAACAGATGGAAGAAGTAAACGAACCATTTTCTCACGCTCAATTAATGGAGCACGACTAAGGAAGCTACTAAGCAGTATTCGTACTGGATAACGAGATCAAAAATCGCGCGTTTATGCACTGCAACGAGACCAGCATTGGTTGGACATTGACCAGGTCAGTCGACCCCTGCCTTGTTGAGGTGAGAAGGCCGCACATCTCCCACGGGATCTATGCCGTTCCCCGATCGATTGTCTCGATAGCCAACTCCAGCCGACCTCTCTCAATTTGATAAGATGCGTATTCCAGTGACACGTTTCGTTTTAATCTCGTATTCCCGATAAAACAGGGTCTCGGTGTCGATCGAAGAACATGCTCTGGGTTGGTACGTAGCATTCTGCCGAGGTAGTAGGTGTAGTAGCGGTTATAATCGATGCGTCTCTGAACAAACCGGGAAGGGTAATGCAAATCATGCGATGTACTCTTCAGCGTCTACTGGCCCTTGATTCAGTGAATGCACCATAGGCTAATTCCACCACCAGAAAGAGTGACTGAAAATTGATGCATTGAGGCTCGCAAACACACTGGGGAAAGAAAGTGATCGTAGCTTCTGGAAACCTTCTGAAAGGAAAAGTATGCTAGAGTACTACAAACGGTTCTTTTCATGCGCCATAGTGAACCCAATTTACCCATCGCTCCAACGTCATACCCCTTTTCCTCCTTAATACCTGCACCGCGTCCCGCAATGCCAGAGCCGATCTCTCACCAAGAGGGGCATCATGACTCTCGCCGCCAGGCGCAAGCAAACGCCGATAGAACCACTTGGAGATTTCCCTTCCGTCATCAACTGCCACCGTCCACGCTGTTCCAACAACGCTTCCAAACCCATGATACTGCATAGCAGCAGCGATGTTCAAGCCCTCGGTAGGGTCGTCCACGTCTGTCGACCCTGCAGTATTGCACGCCGAGAGAAAGGCAAATTCGGCGGGAGGTAGTCGCGAGTTTGCAATGTCACGCAAGGTGATTTTGTCACCACCATACAATTCGATTGCCGTGTCAAGTGGCCCCTCTTCTCCTAGGGTGCCATAAGATGTGAAGTGGACGAGGGTGTGATTCTGGAGGCTTTCAACTACGGCCGCCTTTGTTGCACGTGCAGAAGAAAGAGTGGTCACGGGGATTGGCAGGCCCTGAACTACTTTCATCTCCGCATGTGCATCCATGAGACCATCGTCCCATAGACCCACAAGAAGCAGAGAATATTGAGGATCAGGTTTAGGAGCGGGGAATCGCCGGGACTCTATGAGGGCGCCAAGTGTCGGCGTGTACGAGCAAACATACATGTCGGAGAAATATCGCTGATGACCATGAGTTGACGAAACTGGCCCCATCGCGTGGAGAGGGAGAGAGCAGAAAACTGAGGTTGGATACCACCAAATCCTCGACCGTTCTTGTATACCCAATTCCTGTAATTTGCTGATGACTGGCCGGCCGACAAGTTCGTACAGCTCCCCAAGTACGTGATACAGCACTGTGTTGTACCGATATGAGTCCAGTCCATAGCTGTTACGTGCATCTTTGAGCCGACTTTCCAGGTTACTTGCACGTTCGTAGAATCCTTCGTTGGTAGGAAGGAGGGAAGGAGGGGAGTTGTGAAGAACGATGAGGATATCACAGCGCCAATGGCAATGGTTGACAACAATAATTGGTCCCTGAGCAGCAGCGGTTTGGAGAGTGCGAAATGGGATAGCCTTCATGAAGTTTGCGAAACCCTGCAAGGCTCGTATTTGCTGAATGACTTCTTGACGTCCCTTTAGAAGTCCCTGAAGCTCCTCGAATGCGAGGCTGAACGCATCCGCGTCCTCTTGAGCTGCAGAGATTGGATCGTTAATTGCCTCCAGAGCTCGGGTGAAATGCGCAAGTCTGTCTGCAAGATCGGGGTTGACCCTTCGAAGCCGCCCCGTGGAAGAGCGAAGCCCGAACATTTCGGACCAGATCAACGCCTTCCCTTGCTCGATTGTCTCGACGGCCAACTCAAGCTGACCTCTCTCGATCAGATAGGATGAATACTCCAGTGGTGCGTGTAGTCTTGGCCCCAGACGTCCGAAGAAGTCGTACAGCAATCGCGTAGTAAGCCCCGCGACCAAAACGCTCTGGAGGGCCGATAGGGTATTCTGGTATGCCACCGTCGTGGAAGAATGGGCCCACATCCTCGCGAAGGTTGCCTGCCACCATTCCACACCGAGTCTCTCATACATGGCGACTATACCGTTCTGGCGAACCACCGCGGGAATGGAGATAGTTTGAGCGATTTTCCCAGGCAATTGGCTTGTAAAAGCCGGGGAAAATGCCAATCTCTGAAGTAACTTGACTTCAGACTCTTTGCCAGGGTGCATGCCAAGGAGGTCTCGGGAGAATCCGGCCAAATTCTCACTTCCTTCCTCTCTATTGTTCTGCGTGATGGGCGGTAGGTGGTACGGTTCCCATTGAAAAAGAGACCGGATCGCAAAGAGATGGGGGTTTCTACGAAGGTGTTCGCGAATGTCCCGAACATCGACTTCCGGAACCAAAGTTGGATCGGCTCTCCGATCATGGCGTGTACGAATTCCCGTCGGGGTAGTATGGTCGCGATCACCAGGCGGCTGAGGGTTCTGATTCGAATCCGGTTCCAAACTGCGAATGACGACGGAGTGAGCGGAGTGCTCACGCGCGGCAATAAATGGGGCAAGGCCACTCTGCGCGGAGGCGAGTTCAGCATCCTTGTCCACATAAATCTCCCGTAGTTCTGGTAACACGGTGACAGCTAGTTGCCCAGTAATCGGTCCCAAAGTGCCAGCGACGTGCGATACAGATCCTCCCGTTACACAAAGCCTCCTTACATTAATGAATTGACGGAAGAGGTCCGGAAATTCAAGTTGTGTAAGGTCTATTTCATCTTGTCCGCTTCGAAAAAAGGTGGGTGATGCGTTAATGTTAAGCTGTTCAACATGAGAAAGGGTTGGGTAGAGTCCTTCGCATATCTCAGCCATAGACGAGATCTGCCAATCTAAGTCCTTGCACAAGATCCGTAACGCAAGGTGATGTGGCATTCCCGGCTGAGAAAGGGTGACGGAAACTTCGGCCGCAGAACAGTGAATATTTGCTTGATTAGGTGGTCGCTGCGTTTCGGTGCGGAGAATGAACTGGGAGAGTTGGAGAAATTGGGGAGTATGAAAGACGAGTTGATTGAAGAATGCTATGTGGAGATACTTGAGAAAGGGGGCGCTCATCGTGGATAGAAGGGACTCTAAGTACTCGCTGGTACCGTGGAATTCTATGTAATTGAGACAACGGAGGACGGCATGGCTTTCCGGAGACTGAAGTGTGCTTGTTAGAACAGGGTGGGAGGATGGGGAAAGAAAATGGATGCGAAGCGTTTTGAGCCGGGTCATTTCGGGTAAGCAAATGCGGAGTGCTTCTAGTGTGTACCCGATACTCGGTACTTCCTCAAGCTGAAGAGAAACTAGGTCTTTAGCCAACAGCAGAAGCTTTGGTAACGCCGGAAGGGCGACCCTAACCATGCGGAGGATACGCAAGCGGGGGGTGCCACCGAATTCACTAGGAAGGACAAGTCCGGGCTCAGTCCGTGTGGAAAGGTGTAGGTACTCTAACACCGAAAACGGCTGCTGTGCCAGTATGGCCATTTTTTCCAGTAGTGGAGCTGTCGCAGTTAATTGGACCTCGCATACGCGAGTTGGATGGTCGAGCAAGGCATTGATACCATCTTCGTCGTCAGCGGTTAGAAGACTTGATCCTGGAAATCCCCCGTATCGCATGACGATAGGCATGTCCACTGAGAGGCTCAGAATCTCTCTGACAGGAGTGCCGTATGTGCAGAAAACTTTCAGATTCAGATACCGGGATGATGCAAATATGACTGATCGCCATCTTTGGCACACGTGGGCAAGCCTATGCCATTCCCATGGGCGTCCACCGAGTCGTGAGTGTTCCAGAGCATCTAGTCGATAAATACCGAATATCTCAAGAAGGACCTCCTCGGGAATCATGTCTATTGTGACACTCTGCGGGGTCTCTCCTGCTACTAAGATCAGCTATCGTCGTGGACACCATGCGCGGGCAGTACTTCTCTGGGGGTCATTATTTGACATTTCGTGGGCAGAAACAATTTCATCGTTGGAACCCCTTCTAACTGGGTCTAATACAAAGGTCAGCGATCGCCGCAAGCGCCGCGCGTGGGGTGCACCTTTCCGTGAAACCGCGAGAATTGGTTCACCGAGAAGCCTAGCCGTGGTCTCGTTCTCTAAAAGACTTTTTTGTTGGTCTTACACACCCGTCAGCTATCGTCACATGGGCTGTTTCAAGTTGTGGGTCGTACCTTCGAGCACTTCAGGGTTTTCACTCGTTACTCCACTGGGAGTAGGAGGGTGCTCAGTCTGCCGTCCCCGAGAAGTGCCATGTGCTGATCTCTGCGAGGAAACGGTAGAGAATAAATACTGTATTGTCACATGGAGGATACAGATGACGGCCAGTGAGAAGAACGACGCAAGTCCCATTTCATTCCTATCCGAAATCCGGGAACTTGAAATACCCATGAGGCAGGCTCAACTCCAGCTAAATAATACGTACTGGTTAGGTGTCATGGTTGAAGTTGACGCTGATTCAAGGGCCGTGGATGATGCTTTTATGTAGGGGGTAGTGCAGAGTCACTGCAGACCGGTCCGAGTCCGACTACAACATGTTGGATACACGTGTGCATCGCCTCAAGGCAGGTGGTTTTTTTTTTTTCAAAGTGAAGGCAGATCTGAAGCGACGGTCGTTTGTTCAGACAACGTTCACTGACAGGGCTTTGGTGAAAGCAAATTGACGACCAAAAGTGTAATTATTGCAAGAGTGCAGTTCTGAAGAACGTGAACGAATAATTGACTATTTTAACTGTTTTATTCCCACGCTGAGCCGCTGCGGTTACTCGGCCCCGGAGACTTGTCGAGGACTGCGTCTCGACGCTTACAGCTTACACGACGACCTCAGAGTTCACCCCCACGCAATGTCGCTTCCACGCTCAGACTATGACCCTCGCCGTGTCTGTCTAAACCCATTCCCGTTCCTCGAGAAGCTCAATCTAGGCAAGCACCGTCGCACATTTGGTGTCTACCTCGCCGGCGGCCTCGTAAGCCCCCCGCATCCTTCTCCTTCTCCTTCCTAACCACCCACGAATCCCCCGTTTCCCAGTTCTCGCTCGGAATCTGGACGTTCCTCGATGCCGCAATCCTCTCCGCACACGCTCACCCACCACTTAACGAGCCGGACTACCCTGTACCCGTGCACGTCACCTTCGCAGATTGGGTCCCCGGCCTGTGCTCTCTCCTCGGCATCCTCGTCGTCAACCTTATCGACAAGGACCGCGTGCGTGGCGATGAGGGCTTTGGCGATTCGCGCGCGGTCTGGCGCGCACGCCTCTTCCTCTTTGTCGGCTTTGCTCTCATGGCTGGCGGGTTGGCCGGCAGCGTCGTACGTCCCTTCACATCACTCTTTCTATGCAAAACGTTGACGACATGTGTTCCCCCACGTAGGCCTTGCTGGTGCTCAAGTACGTTATCCCCGGCTATCCGGACCAGTATCAGTACTACGGCTACGCCAACGTCGCGCAGAACGTGTCCCTGATGCTATCCGCAATCGTGCTCTGGATCGCCCAGAGCGGGAGCGGCGAGTACGAGTATAATCTTTCGATCTGAGACCGGGGTTCTCTTTTTAGGAACAAGTGTATTATTGTAATCCTGCCTTCGAATGTCTGTATAGGTTTCGATTGCCAGTCTCTAATACCTCTCTCTTGCTATTATTCTATTTCGGTCTTCCTCTCGTCTGTTGTTAGTCCCAACACCGGGGCATGACGTATAGAGATACAGAGGGACAAGATTTTTGAATCGAATCGACTGCCTGCCTCCTCACATCCGCTCTAGCGGCCGGATGCTCAACAACCGCATCGCGGCGCCGAGCACGTCCCGCGCGCACAAATACAGCCACATCCTCGCGCGCGCGCGCTCGACGTCCGCCTCGCCCTTAACTACGACGGTCTCCCACGCGCTCGAGATCGCGTGCGCGAGGCGGAACGCAAACGTGACGACGCCGCTCGGCTCGTGCGTGCGCAGCGCGGTGCGGACGACGTCCGGGTACGTCCCGAGCAGGAACGCGATCTCGCGCGCCGCGGCGTGCTCCGCGAGCGTCTCCGTCGCGATCTGCGCTGGCGGCGGCAGCGGCAGCAGCTCGGGGTTCTTGCGCGTGAGCGAGGTCAGCCGGACGTGCGCGTATTGCAGGTACGGGCCCGTGTCGCCCTCGAAGGACGTCATGCGGTCCCAGTTGAAGTTGTAGTTGTTTATCCTGGCGGCGCAAGGGGAGTTTTTTTGAGAAAGACTGAGAGGGGGGTGTTAACGAGAGCAGCACGTACCGCTTGGCGGCCATGTCCTGGATCTTGATCGCGGCAAGGCCGACCTCGAGGCTCGTCTGCTCCGGATCCTCGACCGCAGCGTACTTCTCTTGGTTCTTCTTCATCTGCTCGTGCATCCCGCTTGCCGCCTCGCGGATGATCTGGTCGAGGAAGACGACTGTGCCTTTCCGCGTGCTCATGCCGAGCACGAGCCCATAGTTGACGTGCTCGACGCTCTGCGCCCAAGGGAACTCCATCAAGTTCAGCACCTTGATGAACTGCGCCGTGTGCAGATCCTGCTGCGAAGAGATGACGTAGATCATCTTGTCGAACTTGTACTGTTCGTAGCGCTCGATCGCTCCGCCGATGTCGCGCGTTAGGTATATGGACGTTCCGTCTGGCGCGTAGCGTACGTAGCCCGGTGTGAGAACGCGCGTAAGGGTGAGGCTTAGGGAGACGGGCGTACCTTTTTTTCGCAGGACAGCCTTGCCGAGCTTCCACTTTTCCAAGTCGACTAGCTTCGCGCCTTCCACGTCGCTGATCAGTCCCATCTCGTTCAGTCGCTCCAAAGCATGGTCCTGCCACTTCTTCCCGACCTTGCTTTCGCCCGTGTACACGTCAAAGTGCACGTTTAGCCGGTCGTACTCCTCCGCGTACTTCTTCACGGACAGCTCGCGCCACACGCGCCAATTCTTAAGCGCATCCTCGTCGCCTTCTTCCATGCGCTTGAACCATGCGGCGGCTGCCGTCTTCACACCCGGGTCGGACTCGGCGTCTCTGTTGATGTTCACGTAGACGTCGAACAGATGCTTGATCGCATCTTTTTGCAGCTCCTCCTCCGAGCCGTACTTTTCGAATCCAATGGCAATCAAGCCGAACTGATAACGGTCGGCAAGGAGTGAGAGTGTGTGTATGCAGGGGAGAGATCGGACAAACCTGCGTGCCCCAGTCCCCTAGATAATTCATCGACACGACGTCCCACCCACACGCCTTGTATAGATTCGCCAAAAACGTGCCAATGATGGTCGAGCGGAGATGGCCGACGTGGAAGCTCTTTGCAATGTTCGGCGATGAGTACTCAATGATGACCTTCTTGCCTGCACCAGACGTGTTCGTGCCGTACTCAGGAGCACCCGACGATGTGTCGTATGTGAGCTCGTGCACCTGCGTCAGTACAGCGCGCAGGAGCGAGGGGGTCTTCAACATGAAATGCAAGAACGCCTTGTCGTGCGTGACGGACTCGACAAAGCCGTCCGCTTGGAACTAGGGACAGAACATAAGCAGAGTGTAGAGGGGGCACGGCGAACGGTACACACCTGGTCGATGACTGTCTTGGCCAGCACGTCGACCTTCCCGGGAAGACGGAAGCGGGGGAGCGCGATCGTAAAGTCGACGCCCTTCTTGCCGTAGTCGACACCCTGGTAGGCCTGTTCGAGAGTCAATGGCGGAAGCGCATCTGCGACACGTTTCGCGATGGCGATTCTGAAAGAGTCGAGGACGGCGCGGGAGGGGTCCGCTCCGGGGACCTCTGGTAGCGTTGGCAGCTTGAACGGCATTTGCCTGGCAAACACTGTGCTGAACAGACGGCGTTGACGCTGAACAGGAGAAATATAAACAGTGCTGCGACGCAGCGAGATGTACCGCAAGGAAAGTGAAGAAATAATCTTTGCGAAGATGACCCGTTCTGACATGGACTGCTTGACTCGACTCGACGCCCGCCCTAACCTTACGCTAAGGTCTGTACCTCATTCCAGCAAACCTCATCGCGCTTCTTTCCATCCTCGAATACGTGTTCATCTTCAACCACCGAGGTGGCTCAGACCGACGAATGAAAAAACGTCGATCAGAGAACACTGGGTGTGCATCTCCTGCCCTCAGCTCGCACCATCCGTCGGCGCTGAAAATCCACGCCTGCACCCCTCCGCTCCACCGGTGGATGTACAAGTCATATGGGACGACCAAGTACTTTGGAAGGAACGGTGGCGTCACAGTTTCAGCCTCGCCAATGCTCTCGAAGACGTTGTATATCGCGTTCTTGGTACCTCGCACCTTCTGCGCGTACACGTCGACTCCGTCCCGGGTCTGAAATGTGGTGTATGGGATCGACGACCCCGGTGAAGTAGGGTGGCTTTGTGTGCGGGGCGAAGACACTCTTTACAGTCGTCTATTTCAGTGGCTGGACCAGAGAACTCGAGAAACGTGCCACACACCCCGATGAGTTTCTCTTGCCCAATCTGTGTATCTCGGCAAGTGGAACCTGGAGAAAAGCTAACGTAGGTCGATGAAGTATTCGTAGAACAGGACTCACTTCTCCTTCGCTCTCTTCCTCGGAGTCCTCACCATCCCTAGGCGCTCTTGATTCCGGTATCTCTGTAAGTTCCGACAGCATTGAGGCAGCGTCATCCTCAAGACCAGGAGACGACGTAGTCGCATCTTGTCCACCCCCAGAACTGTCTACATCTATTCGCTTATCCTGAACTTCGGCGTCAGAACCGTGGAACAATCTATTGGCGGACAAACGCACGACAAACTCCACAAAGGGATACAAGTACGATGGATCGGGATTATTCTTCGGGGCAACTACCCTGTATGTCTTGTTGACACTATCTAAATTCGATGTGGTTTCCACTGTCGTGACAAGATGAACTTCGAGATGTAGCAAGGTGAGATATAAGGCGAGAACCAAAAATGTTGCCAGCATGATGGGGATTGCGATATCAGAGAAATACATCACAGTATTCGGGAGAGGTGACCAGGTGTGCCACTCTATTTCGCAGGTCTTTTAAACCCTGCACATCCCTTTGTGAGTATATATCAGGGATAGAGCGGTCACAGGTTAATTAAAGAAGCGGAGAAAGAAGATCGGCCAAGAAAGAAGACTCCGAGCTGTAGAGAATGTCGCAGGTAGGCGCATACCCGACTCCTTAGTGGATGGCGGCTTTCCTTTGTCCTCTCATGGAGTAGATACACGAGGCAAAAGTGGACTCCGACAAGGAGAGCTGACCCCTACAAACCATTCGCGCAGCAGGGACCGCGATCGCTAGCAACAGACTCTTTCATCGACTCGAATACGTCATGATGAACATGTGGGTCGAGAGCTCCAGACCCAAATCTCTCAGCATGGCCACCCATCATCAGAGTGAGCGTATCGCCCACTCAGAAAACACCTACGCGGCTTGCGACGAGTCGGACGAAACGCACGATGCAGTTATGGCAGAGATCGATTTGCCGAGGTGCCAATATGATCTCGAAATCCGAAGGGAAGCAATCGCGCATATATGCTTACTCCAAAAGGGAGACTTTCCACAGAGGGTAAACTTAAGTCAGACTGGCTGGTGAAAGATACTGCAAGCAAGCTTCACAGACGTAATCTCCTGAACACATGTCCTCATAGTCATCCTGACGACAGAACGATGGGTAGGTCGTCGGTCGACTTTTGGGAACGCGTTTGGCATGCCGGGTGGATCCACCGTAGTTTTGCCTTCATTGAACCCTGAGCCGGGTGACTTTGTGGAGCAATATAGTTATAAAAGACAAGATTGCGGCTATGATGCCGAAACCTTCTCCATCCCCGTGCCCACAAGCCCACACATATACCCAAACTCGAAAGACCAACTTAACACTTTTACCAGTAGACAACCTCATGGGGTCATGGAATGGGTTACCGCTACCCAATTGGCGAGGCTCAAATCGCAGACGAGTGGACTCGAAGGATGTTTGGCTGCTACGGGGATTGGCGTTGGCAACGTTTTTCAACCTCATCCTTCTGTACAAGTCGTATCACCCTCAGACCCCAACTCCCCTCGATGACTTTCAAATGCTGTGAGTTGTCCCTCTTTCGTGCTTTTGACCGGCCATTGCCTCGTTCTACCGGCAATCTTCCAACCGGAACCGACTCTGACCGAAGAGACCTTCTGCGCTACAGAAAACCGCAGTTCGCCCCGTGGACACCCATCGCGAATACATCCGATCCGAACTCGCGCGCAGTCGTGACTGCGGTCTACAACGACCTGTTCACCATCCCTGCCGCCACACTCGGGCACTCCCTCCAAAAAGCGGGCACCTCGGCCCGGCGCATCCTCTTCCACATCCCGGGCCGCCTCTCCGCCCGCGCGCTCTGCATCCTGCGCGCGGCGGGATGGGAGCCGCTCGAGGTTGAGCTGATCTCGCCACCGCACGACGGTGCGGGAATCGGCTACCGCTTTTTCGACCAGTACACCAAGCTGCACCTCTGGTCGCTGGACACCGTGCTGGGCGTCCAGCGCGTCGTCTACCTCGACTCTGACACGCTCGTGCGGCGCAACTTTGACGAGCTCTTCGACCTCCCCTTCCCGTTCGCCGCCGTGCCGGACGTGTACGGCAACTCGGGCTTCAAGCTCCACTTCAACGCGGGCGTGCTCGTGCTCCACCCGAGCAACGCCACGTTCGAGAGCGTGCGCGCACGCATCGCCGACGCGCGCTTCGACCCGCTCGATGCAGAGCAGGCGTTCCTGAACGTGTATTTTGGCGCGGATGCCGTGCGCCTGCCGTACATGTACAACGCGAACCTCGCCATTCGCGAGAGGAGCCCCGCGCTGTGGGACGCACTGCGCGACGAGATGCGCGTCGTCCATTATACGGTGCCCAAGCCATTTCCAAAGGACGGGAAGGGAATCGTAGAGGGTGCGCGCCTCGAGCGTGCCATCGACAAGGCACGCAAAGACCGCGGTGGGGTGCATGCCGAGGCGGTCGACTGGTGGTTCACCGCATATAAAGAATTCAGAATGCAGAACCGGGTTGCGCTACACATTGCGCCTTGTACTATGATGTTTACGACCAAAAGCCATGCTGACCCTCATTGCAGCATGAGTTGTACTAGAAATGATTATCGATATGTAGAGCTCCGAGCCGCCACGCTGTGAGTCCGCGGATCACAAGAACCAGCCAGTGCATTTCGGCTATGCCTTGCCCTGGCTTGTCAGGGGTAGCCGACGCTGTAGCCGCATATCACTCGGCGCAACGAACGACACCAATGAGGACCCATGAAGACCTATAAACGAATCACGACGCATACTGGGTTAGTCGATGCTGTAGTGGAACACCAGCAGCAGGCTAACCCACAATATAAGCGCTGTGCTGTCTCTGGCGTGCAGCGCCACTGGAGGCGCAACGTCACGTACCGACATAACAAAGCTTAGCCAAAAACAAAAACCCTCGACCCTGCGCGCCAACAATATCAGGTCGAAGCGCAACTATTAGTCTCGACGACCAATCATACGAACCATGTTGGGGGAAGGGGGGGCACCATGGATGGCCCCCCGGCCGGGTGCCCTTCTCAAGACGCTATGCAAAATCGGGTCCCCCCCGAGAACCACAACCCTGCACGCCAACCATATCGGGTCGAAGCGCAACGGTTAGTCTCGACGACTGATATTACGAACCATCATGTTGGGGGAGGGCATCGTGATGGAGGGGCCATCGGCCGGGAGTCCTTCTCAGGACGCTGTACAAAATCGGGTCTTCCCCCGGAACCACCACGGCATCCGCGCCTCCTCCAGTGCATTGGCATAAACAGTATGCGCGTGCGGATTCGTCGGCCTAGGAGAGGGATACGGCGTCTGTGCGTGTGGATTGAGCTTCCCCGACACAGAAGGGGCCCCAAAAGGAAAAGAATTCCGACTTGCGCTGCCGCTCTACCCAGTCATCAAGAAGCGAATGGGCATTTACTATCTTGGTGTATGTGTGTTCCACATGGTCCAACTGAATTAATCCCCCCTTTCTAGGGCAGAGGACTCGCACAAGGGCGTGGGTCGAGTCGGGACAAAAGCGCGAGAGATCG
>WNGR01006609.1_pt1 | contig 12374 bp, 8 predicted proteins | sample 5407581 | NCBI WGS metagenome assembly WNGR01 (sample SAMN13153383, study PRJNA577476) | soil metagenome | isolation source: 80 cm soil or saprolite under Garry oak tree replicate 2 | place: USA:California | collected 2016-06-15
AATCCCGCTTTTTGGCTTCCTGGTACGCGACCGTTCCCGGATAGACCATGATGGGGAAGAACTGCGCCGTATCGGGCCGTAGTTTCTTTGCGAAACTCAGCGTCTTCTCCATGCTGGCTGGCGTTTCGTTCAGATTGCCGACCATGAAGCATCCGTGCACCATGATGCCCGCATCCTGGCAGCGGCGGACGAAGCGATGCGCCTCTTCGTGATACTTCGCATCGCGGCGGTCATCGTTGTTCTTCTTCATGCCGTTGATGACTTCAACGTCTCCGCTCTCGAAACCGACGCAGAACAGGCGGGCACCGGCCTTGTGCAGCGTCGAAAGCAGCTCGCTTTCGGCGCCAATGTCGGCGCGGCAGTTGGCATCGAATGGCAGCTTGTTGCCGCGGCGGATTAGTTCATTTGCCAACTCGAGCGTACGCGGCCTACTGACGATAAAAGTATCGTCTTCAAGCATCACCGTCTTGATCTCGGGCATTTCGCGGGCGACGAAGTCGAACTCGTCGGCAACATTCGTCACAGAGCGGTAGCGCATGGTATGCCCACTGAAGGTCTGGGGATAGACGCAGAACGAGCAGTGATACGGGCAACCACGGCTCGTGTCAAAGACTACTAGCGGCCATAACGAGTGACCGTAGAAGTAGTCCGGCGTGTGCAGGAAGCGCTTGTACACCTCGGAGACAAAGGGTAGCTCATCCAGATTCTTGATGGCTTCGCGTTGCTTATTGCTGACGATCTCTCCCGTCTCGCTGCGGCGCCACACCAGACCGTCGACCGCGGAGAGGTCCGCGCCGCATGCCTTTGCTTCCAGCCAGTCGCGCACCGTGTACTCGTACTCGCGTATGGCCACAGCCTGCAGCGAGGGCGACATTGCGAGCGTCTCCTTGGGGAGAGATGACACATGACGTCCGACCATCAGCACGTGCAAGGAAGGCTTCGCGGCGACCAAGGCTTCGATAACGCTGATATCGTTGAGAATGCTGGGCGTGGAGGTGTCGCAGACTACCGCTTCGATGTTCTTCGCTTCGATCCGATCGATCACCGCCTTCACCGAGAAATTGCCTGCCGGGGCGTCGACGAGATCAACGTCATGCCCATTCTTGATAGCGACTCCGGCTGCCGTGGCCAGCCACTTGGGGTAGTACAGTGTTCCGCTCTTCGTAACCGCGGGGCTACGTTGCTCTCGTGAAAATCGAGAATGGAAGGGTGGATTCAGAAACAGCACGCGCATTCGGATAAGCCTCCAGCTTACGCTACTTTACCATATCTTCAATGTAAGGACCCGTGAGATAGCGTTACCATGGGAAGAGCACTTTATTGGCCCGCATTCTCGGAATGGATCTTTACTTTTCGTTACATATCAGCTAGTAACGGAGTGGGTTCGAGGCTCGCACGCAACGCCTCTGCGGTCCTCTGCGAACAAGAGGTCCAGGTGAACAGCCTGCTGCGCTCAAGACCCCTTTCTCTAAGGTGTTGGCGTAGAGCAACGTCGGATGCGATCTTGACAAGCTTGTTAGCGATGTCTCTCACATCGAGAGGATCAAAATATAGGGCCGCGTCCCCACATACCTCGGGCAACGAAGCCGCACTCGCCACCGCCACCGGAACGCCAGCAGCCATCGCCTCGACAGGCGGAAGACCGAACCCCTCGTACAGCGATGGCATGATCAGCGCATCGGCGTGCCCTACCACGGAGAGCAGTTCCTGGTGAGACACAAAACCTGTTAGCTGGATGCGTTCGCCCGCTCCTCGCACGCGTTCGAAGAACTCTGCTGACTCGCCGGTGATTAGGCCCTCGCTTTGCCCTACGATTACCAGATCATGCGGGACACGGTTTCGAATCTGCAGGAAGGCTTCGACCAGGCGGCCGAGATTCTTGTATGGCTTGATGTTGCCCACGTAGACGAAGTAGGGACGGGAGCGTACAGCCGGTAGCTGCGCCGCGCCGTACCATTCTGCCGATATACCCAGATGCGTTGGCAGGATATTGTCTTCGCGCGGGCCGGTGGTGAGACGAAGCAGCTCGTCTTTGCTGAAGCTCGATACGGTAAAAATGACTGAAGCTCGCTTACGTATCGCGCGAAACATAGTCTGGGCGTAGAGCCGCTTCTTTGTGTCGCCCACGATCTCCGGGACCACACGATGGCTCATGTCGTGCACCGTCACCGCCAGTCGCCCGCGATAAAGCAGCGGAATTGAATAGTACGGGGAGAAAAACAGATCTGTACCGCGGGGAATGACAAGCGGGAGTTGAACTTGTTCAGCCAGCGAATAGCGTCCGGCTCTACAGTCGATCAGCCGAACGTTGGCAGCGTGGCTCCAAGAGAACTCCTGCAGACGGGAGCGGTCTCCGATTCCGACGATCGAGACATCTTCGAGTCTATCGACGACTCCTGGCATAATGCCTTTGATATAAACGCCGACACCGGAGGAGTCGATCCAGCGCAAATCGATTGTGAGTGTCTTATGTTTTCGCATTGAAGGAGTCCACCAAGGAGCGTTTCGGCTGACCTAGATCTCCCTGACTTCTACGCCATCCTCTCTGATCCGCTCGAAAAAGACTAGAAATGAGAAGAAAAAGAAGAGAAAGTTGATTGGAAACACTATATGAAAAGGGAGGTTGATGTTTCCTACAAGGAAATAGCAAGAAAGCAGCAACATACCGGACATCAACGCTTTGTACTGGCTACTGCGCGCATGTCGGAAAGCTTTAGATGTGGATACGACCAACGTTGCGAGCACAACTAGACTGAGCAAGTACCAGGGGATCCCAAAGTTGACGAGAGAACCCACCCACCAGGATTCATAAGGCACATAAGACGGACCTCCAAGGAGCCACTCCACGCCCGCGCTGACCTTAGTCGAAGTTACCTGCGAAAGATGGACATCCACGCTACTGGCTTTCAATTCAATGAGCGTGGTGATCAATCCAGTTAGTGGCGACCAGACAGAGATCAGGATGGCCGATAGAATCGCGCCAAGGCTCATGGCTAAGAGCGGTCGTGGCCTGCGAATGAGGCGATTGCCAGCGAACACTAGCGCGAATAATCCCAAAAAAACTAGAGCCGTATACGACTGCGTTAAAAGGAGGCAAAGTGCGAGTGCGGCCTCTGCAAGGAGACGTCTCATGCCTGAAAAATGGTAGTGGGCCCACCCCACGAGCATGTAAAGCAAGGCCGCGAATCCATTTGGGTCGTCAAGGAACCCCCCAAACCTGACAGAAAAAGAATCTGCATACGCCAGGGCTGGCAACCGGCCGATTGTGAGAAAGAGAAATACTTCAATCGCAGTGCTAGCTAGGGCATAAAAAAAAACGAATCGGAAATATCGATTAAGCGCAGCGATTGTGATTGCGTTCGAGGAGATAACAAGAATAAGCGCGGCGAGGGGCCAAAAAGCCACGTTTAAGTAGATGGTCGCATCACTCGATTCAGCTCCAATCACTTTCAAAGCGGGATAGGCCGACATGCATAGCGCTAGACCTGCTAAAACCCATTTTTTATAAGGAAATGATCTGCTGGGGATATAGAAAGTTGCGATTAGACAAAGTATCAGCGTGACAAAGAATTTTGCAATCTGAAACGTTACAGGAGTGTCGGAGTATGTTGGGCTTGTACCCGAATAGTTTAATTGGAGTGGATATCGATAGGATTGATATACCGTGCAGAAGAGCAGCGCGCCCCATAGGCAGCGCTCCGGTACTTTCCTGATAGAGAGAACGGTCATTCGCCAACCGCTCCAAAATGTGGGCAACGGCCAATATGGAGGCAAATCCTTTCGGTTATCAACTCGAATTTGTTCCCTCCTCTAGGGATACCGTCGACCATAACATCAGAGGTAGAATATGGCATTTTCAAACTTGCAACCGCATATCCAACAGAAATAACCCCAAATGAAAGGGGGACGCCAACCGGAGAAGCATTTTGCTTGAGTTGCTGTGGAAACCCATACTCTATGGACTAATCACGGTAGGCCTGTGGATCTGACGATACTCTAAACGACCCTTAGTAGTCGAGTGCTGTATGATTAAGCTTCTCCTCTGTGAGAGACATAAATGGCTGTAATCCAGCCTGAAGGACCAGCGAGAGTGCACACCAAGGCCGAGAGAGGTACGGACCCAATTTTGTCGGTGGCAAAAGAAGAGGTTTCCATACTGGATCTGCTCATTGTCATAGTCCGGAGCCAGCGGCGGATTGTGAAGATGGTAATTTGTATAAGTCTGGCTGGCGTGATTGTCTCCCTGTTGCTGCCCACTCGGTACACTGCATCAACGTCCATCCTGCCGCCACAGCAAGGTAGTTCTACCAGCGCGGCTCTTATGGCGCAGCTCGGTAACCTGGGTTCGGTAGCCTCGCTGGCTGGCGGAAGCCTGGGACTGAAGAATCCCAACGATCTTCAAGTGGCCATGCTGAAGAGCCGGACGGTTGAAGACGCGATGCTGGATCGCTTCCACCTGGTAGAGCTGTACCATACAAAGCGCCGATCCGATGCCCGAATGAAATTTGAGAAGGTCGTTGATATTAACAGCGGCTCGAAGGATGGGGTGATCCGCATATCCATCATCGATAGCGACCCGCAGCGCGCCGCAGACATGGCCAACGGATATGTCGAAGAGTTCAAGAAATTTTCTGCCACCCTTGCAGTCACCGAGGCTTCGCAGCGTCGGCTTTTCTTCGAGCAGCAGCTAAGCCAAGCCAAGGACAATCTAGCCAAGGCCGAGGAAGATTTGAAGAGGACAGGGCAGAAGACTGGCCTGATCCAATTAGATGCTCAAGCGCGAGCAGCCATCCAACTGATCGCCGAATTGCGGGCACAGGTAGCTGCAAAGGAAGCCCAGATCATCGCCATGCGCTCCTTCGCGACTGGTGAGAATCCTGGACTGCAGATGGCTGAACAAGAGTTGGCAGGCCTGAGGGCGCAGGAGGCGAAGATGGGCGCCGCTTCGGAGGGCACAACAAATGCGCTTGTTCCTAAAGGAAATATGCAGGAAGCAGGTATCGAATATGTTCGGAAGTTGCGCGACGTGAAGTATTACGAAACTATCTTCGATCTGCTGGCGCGGCAATATGAGGTTGCCAAGGTCGATGAAGCACGGCAGGGCGCGGTGGTCCAAATCGTCGATCGGGCCATTGTGCCAGATCACAGATCTTCACCCCAGCGCACTCTTATTGTGCTTGGGGCCGCGGTTTTCGGCATCTTCGTTGGTATTGGTTGGGTATTCGCCGCAGAAGGCTTTAACCGGCTTTCGAAAGATCCTGCGGAGCGCTCGCGGCTGGAATCGTTGAAAGGATTGATCTCACCTGGAAAGAAGCAAGAGACCCAACTCTGAGCCGTATTTTATCCGATGCCGTACAATTTCAGGTGGAGTACAGCCTCTTTAAATGATAGAGCAACCGAATGTCGTGTGCATTCTTCTGAATTGGAACGGATGGCAGGACACGGTCGAGTGTCTCGACGCGCTGAAAGAATGCACGTATCCACGCCTGACCGTTATCGTGGTAGACAATGGTTCAACGAACGACTCGGTCGCTAGAATACGGGCCGCTCATCCCGATGTTCTGCTGCTTGAGAGCGGAAAAAATCTTGGCTTCGCCGGCGGCAATAATATCGGAATCCGCTATGCCATGGCGCAGGGAGCCGAGTATGTGTGGCTTCTGAATAATGATACGGAGCCCGCTCCGGACGCACTCTCGGCGCTCGTTGCAAAGGCCTCGACAGATAGACGCATCGGCGCGGTAGCTTCCATTTGCTACTATGCCGATAAACCCTCGACCGTTCAAGCCTGGGCAGGCACGCGCGTCAATCTGTGGATAGGGTATGCGCGCAACAGTACAGAGCCTCACGGCGATGATTGGTTCCACTCCCTCTATGGCGCGAGCATGCTCATCGCCCGTCCGGCACTTCAAGATGCCGGCTTGCTGGACGAGGGCTTCTTCCACTACTGGGAGGAGACCGAGTTCTGTCTGCGCCTGCGCAAAAAGGGATGGCGGCTTGCTGCCGCCCCTGATTCTCACGTGCTGCATAAGGTAGCTGCAAGTACCGGAGGAAATAGCCTTGTGCTCGATCGTTACTTCACCGCTTCAGGTTTGCGCGTCTTGCGACTCCATTCCGTTGCGCCTCGTCTAGCCATGTTCCTGTTCCTGATGGGACGTTTCGTGAGACGCATCTTGCGATTTCAGTTTTCGCGGTGCAGGAGCGTATGGGAGGGAATACAGGACTACCGTCAGTCACTCCCAATAGCCCCGAAAACGCGTTGATGCATATAGTGGCAACCAACGAATTCATCTCAAACTGGACCAGCATCTAGCTAGCTCGTGTGTCATGTTGGAAGATTGGTTTACGAAATGTCGAAAATTCTCATCCAGTGCGTTGTTGTCCTTTACAAATGCGCCTTGGACGATTCAAAAGCGCTGCTTTCACTAGCGGAGGTCTGCCGCCAATATAGTGGTCTCTCTCGACGAATCGCCTTACTTATCTATGATAATTCTCAAGATCTGCAGGCAGCGAATCTTGACCGCTGGAATTTTGGAGCGGTCGAGTATCAACATGCTTCGGAGAACGGCGGGCTTGCAGCTGCTTATAATGAAGCGCTATCGATAGCGATCAAGGCCGATATAAAGTGGCTGCTCTTGCTGGACCAGGATACGGTGCTCACGCCGGCCCTATTCCCGGCTTTGTTTGCGGCTATCGAGTCGCCTTTGATACCCGAAATCTGCGCCGTCGTACCAAAGCTCGCGCAGCGGGGAAAGATGCTCTCTCCGCAGATTGTGGGACGGTTTCACAACCATAATTTTCCGACTGCATTTTCAGGGACATATCGCGGGCAAATCACAGCGCTTAATTCAGCGGCTTGTCTGAGAGTTCAAGCCTTGGCTGCGATTGGAGGATTTCCGCGCGAATATTGGCTCGACTTTCTCGATCACATCATGTTTCACCGTTTGCAAGCTGCCGGTGGCCGGGTTCTTGTCCTAAATATTGTCGTCGAGCACCGTTTGTCGCTGCAAAATTTAGAGGCTGAGATGAGCCTCGACCGATACGCGAATGTGCTTTCTGCTGAATGGAGATTTGTTCGAGAGACCGGATCGGGAGGCGGTCCCTTTGTCCACCGATTACGGCTGCTCAAACGAGCGCTCAGTCATACCATCAAACTGCGCAATAAGGCTTATGCTTCCCAGGTGCTGCGCGCCACATTGGAATGAAGCTGGATTCACAGTCGGAGCAACGCGGCAGTATGGCCGCGGTTTGGTGTATCCTCCTCAAAGGGTAGATAGATTAACATCAATGTGAGCGACCGCATTGATGTTACCAGTCCTCTTGAGAGTGTCCAAAATCAGCTGCGGCTAGCTTTTCTAAGCCGTGGATAATCGGCAATTGCTGTAAGGACAAAGTCCTCTCATCATCTACCTACCAAAGTAAGGACGAACAGCTTGGGTAAAGCCTCTACAGTAACTCCTGCATTGTTAGGGAAAACACCCGACAAGTCTGCTGGGCTGACCGCGACGCTATCAAAAAATATGGCGCTCAGCTTGGCGCGTGTTGCTGTCAATTCGCTAATCGCCCTCGTGCTGCCCGCCTACTTGACCCATCACCTACCGGTCACAACCTACGGGGCTTGGGTACTCATTCTTCAACTAGGTGCCATCGTTTCATTTCTCGACTTTGGAGTCCAGACGGGAGTGGCCAAGTTCGTGGCTGAATACGACGCGAGGGATGATGAGGCCGGAGCAGGACGCTACGCCAGCGCCGGCCTGGCCATCATGGCGCTTGCTGGGTCGCTGGGTCTTGGATTGACACTCATTCTCGCATGGCAGGTCCCCCGTCTCTTTCACAACATGCCTGCGTCTCTTTATCAGGATGTCCGGATCAGCGTAGTCCTAGTTGGGACTTCCCTGTCATTTGGACTGGCGTGCTCCGTCTTCTCCGCCGTTTTTCTAGGGCTTCAACGCTATGCGGTTCCGATGGGAATCGCGATCCTCAATCGAACGTCCTTCACTGCGGCAGTTCTTGTGGCCGTCTTTCTCCACAGCAGTCTTGCAGCCATGGGAGCAGCAGTGGCTCTGGTCAATGTCGCCACAGGTTTACTCCAGGTATTCGCGTGGCGTCAAATGGCATCGCGTATCCGCGTATCCTTAGCCCTAGTTGATTCTCGCGCACTTAAACGGATGACGCGCTACTGTTCCTTACTCGCCATCTGGACGGTGGGCATGGTTTGCGTAAGCGGGCTAGACGTCACGATAGTCGGCCACTATGCCTACAATGAGACTGCCTACTACTCAATCGCCACGCTGCCCACAAATTTCATGATCCTAATCATTTCGTCAATGCTCGGGCCCATGATGCCTGCCTCTTCCGCCCTGAGCACGCAACGCTCGGCCTCCGAAATGGGTGAGATTTTGGCCCGGACTACCCGTTACTCCACCATGCTTTTACTGCTGACCGGACTGCCGCTCGTAGTTTGTGGTTTTCCAATTCTACGTTTATGGGTTGGTCCGGTATATGCCCTTCACAGCCTTACATATCTCCGAATCCTCGTTGTGGCAAACATACTTCGAAACCTCTGCGCGCCCTATGCAACCATGATTGCCGCTACTGGCAAGCAAGGAGCCGTCATTGTCGCGCCAATCCTTGAAGCTGTGGTAAACCTCGGAAGCAGCATCTACCTTGCCAGCCGTTTTGGCGCCATAGGAGTAGCGTTCGGCACTCTGCTCGGATCGTTCGTGAGCGTCTGTCTGCATTTTGCTGTGAGCATGCATCTCACCCATCAGACTCTCGCGATTTCTCGCACCGAATTATTTCTGAGGGGTTTGTTTCGACCTGCAGTCGTGACCGTTCCCTCCGTCATTCTCCTTCCTCTCTGGTGGTTCTCTTCGCGGATGATTTCCAGGCCGTCGGTGGCGGTCCTCTGGGGCCTAAGTACTCTACTTCTTGCTTGGTTTGGAAATTTGAATCGGGAGGAACGAAGCAAGCTGGTACATTTCACCAAAAGTCGTCTGATGCCGTCCATCAGTCCCGGCTAACGATCGGGGAGTTGCATTAGACTACTAACAGCGCCACAAACTCATTTGTGGCTAATAGAAATCACTATTTGTGAGGGTTATAAGTGGTAGGAGAATTTGAATACTGGAAATCACTTTTCAGCGGTATCGTCAAGCCAACCGTTCCCGTGCTCCCTTATGTGCCGAAAAGCCGTCAATTGCCGCCGAGGGTTTTACCGGTTGATTCAGCGTGGAAGGGTATTGAAAGCATGCTATCCGATCTGATCACGCGATTCGACATCGGCACCCAGCGCTGCCTCGAATTTGGCGTGGAGCACGGCTATTCGACCGCCGCGCTCTCCTGCTTCTTCGACTCTGTCACGGGAGTGGACACGTTTCAAGGAGACAAGCATACCTATTTAAGGGACCTCTATGCGGAAACCTCCGACCGCCTTTCCAGCTTCGATAACATCGAGCTAGATCGAAGCGACTATGGCAATTGGATCGCAAAGGACAACAGTTTCTATGATTTGATCCACGTCGACATAGTCCATACGTATGTCGATACTTTTGCTTGTGGACTATGGAGCGCCACGCACTCGCAGTGCGTGCTCTTCCACGACACGGAGAGCTTCCCTGCCGTAAAGCGGGCGGTAATCGACATTGCCCGCGAGTCGCACAAAACCTTTTATAACTTCAAAGAAAGCTATGGCTTGGGGATTCTGGTCTGAACCCGTCATTAGGTGCGGCAGCTCAGACCATGCGGGCTAGGATACAGATGTGAAATGGAAATGCGAGATCGACGGTCAAAACCTCGAAGCCAACTCTCGATAACAGTTCACGGCTGTTATGTTCATCAAAGACATGGTGATGCAGGCAACGATTCGAGAAATTGTCCAATGACCGCTTATGAAAGTCTTGCCTTGAGCCTGCCTCGATGTCCCGCTTTAGATCATGTTTCTCAAGAATCTCAGGCAGGTGGGTGAGATCGTCTTCACCGGTATCCTGCTCAAAGTCCTCAAACATATGGTCTACTCTGGTCGGCTTTCTTAGGTGATCGAATGTTGCTCGATAGTTAGGAAGCACAAGAACTAGGGTCCCATTTGGTTTCAGCACCCTCTGCCATTCTTTCAAGGCCTTGATGGGGTTCGCGAAGTGTTCCAGATTATGGGCTGACAGTATGAAGTCATAACTTGAGTCTGCTACATCGACCAGAGCGGAACCATCACAAAAGAGGGTGTTTCCAGGTGCTTTTTTAGGGCTGAAGATAAAAGTCTCGGTATGCTTTGCCCAAACGGTAGATTTGGAAAAGTCACAGTTGTCCAACCTTCCAATTTCCTCATAAAGCGGGAGCGGGTTCCCTTTTCTGAATATGCCGCTAGGACCGCCTATTTCCAGACCACTTTTTCCACACACATACGGCAGGTACATCTCGAAACTCTTTAGCCGCCCTTGTCGCATCAATTTGAGACGGTTGCCGATACGCCGCAGAGGCGAGATTCCGGGTTGGAAAAGGCGCATAGTCTAAGTTTATCTCCAGTCTGCAGGATTGCCAAGAGTAGTTGCCTCAAGGACTCGGTTGAGGTGCGATGGTTCTCGACTACTGCGAGAGCGGGTAACAAATCTCAGTTGGACGGCAAAAGATTATTTATTAATGTTCAGCGATGTACCCGCAGTCTGCGTGATCGTCTGTGCACCAGTCGGGGCCTGGACGGCTGCAGTCCCATTCAGTTGTTTTGGGTTGATCTGCTGCGCCGATCGTGGATTGGCAAGAAGAATTAGTTAAAACTTTTCGCATAGAGGATAGTCCCGATCTGAGCAAGCTAGGCCGAGGCAACTGCATGTGCATCGTAGGGCGCAGCTGCTCCCAATTCGGCGCGGGAGGAGACCTCGGGATGGTTCAATGTTGTCTCTTGCGACAGAACTACCTTCCAAACACCACGTTGCCTGCGGCTATTGCTACCCCAAGCTGGCCTGCGATCTGCGCCAGATCTACGATAAGCCGTAGCGACTTGCCTTTGTCCAGATTCAGCGGAATCACAACCGTATCGCCAGGATAGAGCCGCAGGGACTCAAAGCCATTTCCGCGCAGTGAAGAGCTGTACTGCTTGCTGATAACAGCTCCCCCTGCGCGAATGACATAGGCGCGTCTCGTATCAGCATCCCGGTTCGCTCCTCCAGCCAGTCGAATATAGTCCCCCAAACGTCGGTGAGGATCGTATAGAAATGAATTCTGATTGTAGACCGCTCCGTCTACGCTGACCGTTGAAGGAATGCGCGGCAAGATGAATCGATCTCCGTCCTCAAGCGGCAGATCTGGAAGTTGCGCTACATCGTGACTATCGGGCGGCAACTCGAGCACAATACGGCCTGAAGCTCGCGCCTGTCGCAAGCTGTTGATGATGTTCTGATTCTGCTGCTGCGCGGCAGCCAGGGCCGCACTATCCTGGGCGCTGACGGCTCGACCCACGTTATTGGTCGCGTTCGTACTTGCCTGCAGCTCAATCTGATCGACATACTCATTCAATCGCTGCTGCTGGACTCTACGTGTCGACTCGCGCGTAAACTCCGACCCATACAGATAGGCCTCCGAAGTCACGCCGCCGGCCCGGCGCACCAGCTGCTGCAAAGTCTCGCCTTGCAGCACACTGTAGACGCCGGAAGAAACGAACTCCCCCTCCAGCCGGACAAAACGCGTCTGCTCTGACTGCGGTACACGGATGTCTGCCTTGGAAAAGATCGTCACCACATCGCCCGGCAGCAACTCAAGATTCTGCGAAGCGTCCCCTCCAAGCACAACCCGTCCGAGATTGAAGGGCAACAGGGATGTGGTCAGGTTTTGTTTACTCTGTCGCTCGATGACAGCATAGCTCCAGTCGATGTCCGGTTCGCTCAGCTTGACGTCATTGCGCGGCCGGAACTGCCCTGAAGTCGAATTCGCAACCATTGAACCCACGCTGGCACTCGCCGAACTCATACGATTCGCGCCTGCGGTATTCTGCGGCGTACCATTCGGAAGCAACGCAACGTTCCCTTGATTTGCAGCGTTCCCTGACGCCGGCGTATACCGGTCATTCATGCCGCTGGCAGCTGTCGCTGACTCGGGGATCCTTGCACAATCCAGCCCCCCATCCGTCATCGGCGCAGTACCGTCATTGGTGACATTAGTGGGATTGGAACTTCCATCGGCACTTCCAAATGGCAGACCCACCAGATTCGGATTCCTGGTAGAAGAGTATCTCCAGTTTGGATTTTCCCCCTCCTCTCCTATCGGGATGCCGTAGCGCAGACTTGGGACACCATAGGGCGTCATGGGAAGGCAGGTTGGAATATAGGTCAACATCGGTTGACCCAGCTGGCTTCGTTTCAGCCAATAGTCCCGGGTAATAAGTGCAT
>WNGR01012849.1_pt1 | contig 12374 bp, 9 predicted proteins | sample 5407581 | NCBI WGS metagenome assembly WNGR01 (sample SAMN13153383, study PRJNA577476) | soil metagenome | isolation source: 80 cm soil or saprolite under Garry oak tree replicate 2 | place: USA:California | collected 2016-06-15
CGCTTCGCAAGCGCGACGTGGGACGTGAGCGCACCCTCCAGTTCGCTGCGCGAGTGGTCGCGCGCCGTCGTTCTCGCCGATGGGCGGCCGGTCGTCGCTGCCGGACATCTGGGCGCCGGGCGCGTCGCATGGTCCGGGATGAATCTCGTCACGCATGCGCGCGCGAAGCAGAGCGCCGACGAGCGGGAGCTCTACCACCGGGTCATGCAATGGCTGCTCGAGGGCGTGACCGCCTCGCCGCGCGAGCTCGCCCTAGAGCGGCAGAGCGAGGACGGCGCGAGCGTGCGGCTGCCGGCCGACGGCTGGCTTCTCTGGCGGGAGCCGCCGCAATACGCGACGCTCGCGCCCGAGGCGAGCGCGCGCTACAGCGCGGGGCCGGGCCTGCTTCTCGTCCGGATGAAGGCCGGCGAGGTACGCGTCGAGCAGCATCCGAGCGCGACGATGCGCGGTGCAACGATCCTCGGCGGAATCTCCACGCTCGGCCTTTTGCTCTGGCTCGTTCTCAGGCTCGCCCGTGGCGGCATGGGCGACCCCGCGGCCGTCTTCGGCGCGACAGGGCGCGCGGTGCGGGGCGCCGCCACCGGCTGGATGGGCAACGAGGACGCATGAGCGCCCGCACCTTTTTCGACGAGCGGCCGCCGAACGCGCCGTTCGCCGACGTGCTACGACGCGATCCGCTCGCGCGCGCGTACCGCATCCGCGATCTGGCGTGGCTCCGCGCACTTCGCGAGCTTCAGCTCGGCGCCGACGATCGTGTCCTGGACGTCGGAGGCGCGAACGGCGTGCTGCTCGACCGACTCCACGCGCGGTGGGGCGCGCGCGGCGTTCGTTCGAGACGCTCGAGCACATCCCAGAGTGGCCGCGCGCGGTCGCCGAGCTCGTGCGGGTGACACGGCCCGGAGGTCGGATCGTCATCAGCGCGGTCAGCGCGCGCTGGCGCTACACGTGGGACTGGTGGCTCACGCGGATCGGAGTCGACGTCTTCTCTCGCGCGGATCATGACCCTCTGCTGTTCGTCGACCCCGACGAACTCGCGGGCGTGTTGGAACGGGCCGGGGCGCGCGTCATCGAGCGGCACTACCTGAACGCCTTCGCGACGCTGATCTTCGACGAGATCATGAGCGTTCTCGCCATCGGGATCGATCGATGGGGCCGGCCCCTCGCGTCCGGCTTCCTGCGTGTCGCGGACGCCCTGGTGCGCGCGCTGAGCGGCCCGCTCGGTGCGACGGAGTCGCCATGGCGGGCGCGCCGGCGATCGAACAGCGTGCTCGTTGTTGCGGAGCGCGAGCGGTGAGCGACCGTGTTGCCGTGGTGCTCCCGGTGCGTGACGGCGGGCGGCACTTCGAGCCGGCGCTGCGCTCGATCCTCGAGCAGACGCACCGTGAGCTCGACATCGTGGTGTCGGACAATCATTCGACCGACGGCACGCCCGAGGTCGCCCGGAGCGTCGGCGACTCGAGGGTGCGAATCGTCCGTCCCGGCGCGCCGCTGCCGATCAGCCTCCACCACCGCTTCGCAGTCGAACGTACCGACACCGAGCTCGTCGCGATCATGGGCGCGGACGACCTCGCGGCGCCGGAGCGCCTCGAGCGGCAGATCGCGTACCTGCGCGCGCATCCGAACGTTGGGCTCGTCGGCTGCTGGTGCGGAATGCTCGACACCGCGGGGACGCGCGTCGGCGCGCTGCGCTACGCGGCCGCGCCCGAGGACGTTCGCCACAAAGCCGTGCGCGCAAACCCGATAGTCCTGCCGACGATGCTCTTCCGCCGCGCGGCCTACGACGCCGTCGGCGGATTCCGCGACGACTTCGGCGTCGCTTTCGACTACGACCTCGTACTTCGCCTGGTGCGCATCGCCGGAGTCGCGAATCTCCCCGAGGAGCTCCTCGCATACCGGTACAACACCTCGGGTGGATCTTTTCGGAACATCCGCGTGTTCCAGCGCGAGGGCCTCCGGGTGCGCTTGCGCGCGCTGCGGGCAGGGGGCTATCCGTGGTATGAGTGGCTCTGGCTCGCGAAGCCTCTCGCGGCGCTCGCGTTGCCGTCACCGGCGCTGCGCGCGATCGCGATCCCTTACATGCGCTTTGCGCACGGGCGTGCGCCGCTGCCGTCGGAGCGGGCGCGCTTCTAACCGCGGTCGACGATCCGGCGTTTCAGATCGCTGCTCGAGACGCCTTTCGTGTACGGCACGTACACGAGCGTGATGCCGTTGTCGTCCAGGAACTGTTGCGTAATGCCAAGCTGGGTCATGAACGAGTCGCCCATCCAGTCATCGCCGTGCAGGATGAAATCGGGCCGGTGCCGCAGGATCGTCGGCTTCGAATCGGCGCCGCCGGTGTTCACGTCGACGACGTCCACGTAGCGGCACGCCTCGAGCACGGCACGGCGCTCGGCGAGCGTCATGACCGGACGCTTGCCTTTGTACTGCTCGTTGAACTCGTCGGTGTTGAGCGCGACCACGACGATGTCGGCGTGTTTCTTCGCGTTGCGGAGCAGGTTCACGTGGCCGAGATGGAAGAGGTCAAACGTTCCGCCCACATACAGCTTCGTCTTCCGGGGGAGCGCGACGAGCCGCGGGCGCCGACGGGGCGCGCGCGGCTCGTCCGGCCGCCTAAGCGCGGACACAGGTCACGTGCACACCCAGAGCGGGCGCCTTTCGCATGATCCGCGATTCCGCATAGCCGAGCCCCGCGACCGCGCGCACGGCGACGCCGAGTGCCGCACCACGGACTCCCCGCGAGCGGTCGACGATCGCTTCCACCGTCGTGTCGACGTTCCGGCCCCGGAGCGCGAGGATCGAGAAGTACGCGAGGTCAACTACCTGCATGAAGAGGTGACCGCTCCAGCGCCACGCGCGCGGCACCAGCCCGACCGAGCGGAGGCGGCGCTCAAGGTCGCGCGCAGAGAGCCGTTGAATGTGGCCCGCATAGCGTTCCTTCGGTGAATACCCGAGGCGGCTCGCGATGCCGTGCAGCGTGTAGGCGCTGCCCTCGCAGGGAACGAACGCGTGCAGCCGCCCGCCTGGGCGCAGCACGCGGGCAGCCTCGGCGAGCACGGCATCCGGGTCCGCGACGTGCTCGAGAACGTCAAAGAACACGATCGCGTCGGCCGACGCGTTCGCGAGCGGGAGCCTTGCGACGTCGCCGCGCACCAGCCCCGCGCCGGAGCTCGCGGCGCGCGCCATGGCCCGCTCGCTGATGTCGATGCCGACGACCCGCAGATCGGGGCGGTGGCGCTCCGCCGCGCGGAGGAAGGCGCCGCCGCCGCAGCCGAGCTCCACGACGGTCCCGCGCACGTCGGCGAGGTCCTCAAGGCAGTACCGCAGCCGCAACGCACCAAGCGTCGTCGGACTGAGCGAGAGCTCCGTCTCGCCCCATACCTTCGACTCGTAGTCGAACGCGCTAGCGCGCGACATCGCCGAGCACCTCATCGAGTGCATCGATGTGCGCGTTCAGGCTGAAGCCACCGAGCGCGTGCTCCTGCGCGCGGCGCCCCAGGCGGCGCGAGAGGTACTCGTCGCACACCAGGCGCGCGGTGAGGTCGCCGAAGATATCCGCGCGTCCCGGCTCCACGAGATAGCCGGTCGTGCCGTCCACGATCGTCCCGATCGGGCCGGCGTGGTCCCACGCGACCACCGGGGTCCCCGCGGCCATCGCCTCGACGACTCCCATGCCGTAGTCCTCGTGGGGCGATGGGTAGACGTAGCACGCCGCGGCCGCATAGAGGCGCGCGAGATCTTCCTCGCTGGTAAGGCCGACGAAGCGGACCCGCTTGGCGAGCCCGAGCCGCGCGACCAGCGCGCGCAGCTGTGTGGTGTACGGAGTCTCCTGCCCGGTGATCACGAGCCGCACGCCGCGCGCCGCGAGCTTCGGATGCGTGAGCGCCTCGATCGCGACCTCGAAGCGCTTCTGCGGGTAATGCCGGTTGACGAGAGGCCGGATGAACGGCGCGATGGCGCGCAGGAACAGGTAATCGGGCTTCACGACGACGGTCCGCTCACGATCGATCGCGCGCGGGTAGAGGAGCCGGTTCGGCTGCGCCAGGTAGAGGACATACGGCACACCGTGGAGACGACGCGCCCACCACGCGACCCACCCGGCCGGTTGGTTGGCGGCGAGCACGACGTCGTATTCGCGCAGGCGCCGCGCGAGAAGCGGAGCCGCGACGGACATGGCGATGATTGCGAGCGCGTCCGGAAAGCGCAGCCAGGTCGGGAGTCGAGGCGCGAGCCGCCGTGGCGCGATCTGCTCGAGCCATCCAGGGAACGAACGCTTCGCATCGACGATCGGGGCATAACAGTCGACCACATGACCACGCGCGCGGAGGCCAAGCACCTGCTGAATGACCAGCTTCTCGCCACCGCCCGAGTAGAAGAACCCAACCCCGTGCAGGACGGCGACGCGCAGAGTCCGCGTACGAGCGCGTCGCGCCGGAGACGAGGGCTCACGGCTTTCGCGAGTCGCTGAGATAGGCACGACGACGGCCGCGCTGCGGCCGCGAAGGCGACGCGGCGTGGGCCGCGGTTGGACCGTCACGAGGGCACCGTAGACACGGCCGGGGCCGCGTTCGACCCCTGTTCGGGTGAGCCCTCGTCGGCCTCGCCACTAGTCCGTTCGAGGACCACGTTGTAGGCGAACGCCCAGAAGGCCATGAGGAACGCGACGGTCGCGATGACGCTGCCGTAGTCGTGAACGATGACCGCGGGCACCTGTCCGAACTGGTAAGCGACCACGGCGACGACGGTGATGCGGAGAATGTTCAGCATCGCGATCCCGAGGACGCCCAGCGCGACCGTCTCGAGACGCGAGCGCAGCGTGTACTCGCCCTGAAGGCCTGTGGCCATCGAGACCAGGAGGAAGAGCACGGTCTGCCAGCCCACGCAGTTCCACGAGATGTAGAGCGCGAGACTTCCGGCGCCGGTCCCGACATAAAGGAGCGAGCCGTCGTACGCGGACTGGATCCCGATGAGCGCGAGCGCGCCGTGCACGAGCCTGCCCTCGATCGGCGCGATCCACTGCCCGAGCCACGCGTCGAAGCCCGCGGCCATCGCGGCCTTGGTGAGGAGCTCGCCGAACGTCGAGAAGAACGGCAGGATGAGGAGCGCGATCGATGCGGTCGCGATCAGCGTGCCGATCGGCCGCGCCGCGCCGGCGAGTTTCGCTCGTGATGCGTATGCCGACGTCACGGCCGCCTCCGCTTCCACCAGCGCGCCGCCAGCGGCAGGGCCGGTGCGAGAAGGAGCAGACCAACGACGTCTTCCGGGACGATCGTCGCCACGGTGATTTTGCTGGGCTGCGCGAGAATCGTGCCCCAGAGATTGGCGTTGCTGCAGTTCGAGCCACCGCTCGTGAAGGTGAAGACAAACCTGAGGCTGTCCCCGTTCACGAAGGCGGATACACCTGAGGTGGCCCAGCTCCAAGTGAAGGTCGTGTACGTGTTGGTGTTGGCCGGGACGGTCGTCGTTCCCGGCGTCCCGAGGGATGTCGTCGATGACGTCGCGGCGTGCCACCCCAGGACCTCGCCGCTGATGGCGCAGTCTTTCGACGCGCTCGAGTTCGAGAGGGTGATGTCCGCTACGGTCGTGCCCGCGGCGAGGGATTGGCCGGAGTCGAACGTGTCAGAGCAGAACGTGTAAGAGACGCCTGCCCCGCCTGGGAATCCCGCTCGAGTGCTCCCGGAGTTCGTCTGGGGCATGTCGCGGACGACGCCGCCGCACCCGAAGCTGCTTCCGCTCGTGATGAAGAAGTCGCTCGTGTTGTCCGCTGCCGCGTTCGCCGGGATTGCGTGCGCGAGGAACACGACGTTCACGGACAGCCCGAGGCAGAACGCAAGGAGGACGGCTGCAACGCGTTGCCGGCGGATCGCATAGAGGAGCACGGCGAGCGGTACCCAGACGCCGAAAACGAACGCGGGTACGAGTGCTGCCGCTGAAATCTGGTCGCTTCCATCTACGACGACCATCGCACGCCCGCCGACCGCGAGAAGTCCGAGCGCGGCGAGCGCCGAGGCGATCGCGAATCCGCGGCGATGCATCACGGCCGCCTCCGCTTCCACCACCGCGCGCCGAACGGCAGCGCAGGTGCGAGAAGCAGCAGGCCGAGCACGCCCTCGGGGACGATCGTCGCGACGGTGAGCGTCGACGGCACGGTCGCCTCGTCGTAAGAAAGGCGCACGCCGCAGTTCGCCGCGTCGTTCGGCACGCTCAGCTCAAAGATGAGCTGGTCGCCCGTCGCGAACGCCGCCGCCGAGATCGGGATCGAGATCGAGCGCAGCGTCGGCGTTGTGATCGATCCGAGGGTCGTCGTCGCGGTCCCAAGCGTCGTGGTGTTCGAGGCAATCGGCTTCAACGAGAAGATCTCGTTGGCATCCTTCGCTGAGACCGAGCTCGTGCTGGTTCTCGCCGCGATCGTTCCCGTCGAGGATTGCTGTCCTTCAAAGACCGCGAGCGTGTTCGGGTTCGTCGGGCCCGCGCTGACCGATCCGTCCGCGGTCATCCCCGCCGGCGCCGAGAGCGTTCCGGTCGCGGCCAGGTTAAAGACCGCGAGGACCATCTCGTTGGGATAGTTCGCAGCCGTGATGTTCGTTGTGTGCGTTGTCGTGCTCGTGCCACCGCTTCCGGAACCGTTCACACCGTCGTTTGGCGCCGCCGTGTCGACGCCGATGAACGACCCCTCCCACGCGGTGACCGTATTCGTCGCGCTGAGCGTCCATGTGTAGCTGGCAGGTTCGGAGGCACCGGCAATCCGTTTGTAGCTGAAGAGGTACGTGCCGAAACTGCTGTTCGACGAATAGAGCGTCCATCCGGTCGGCGCGGTGATCGTCGCGCCGCCCGTGTTGTAACCGATGAACATGAACATGAAGTCGTTCTGCGCGGTTCCCGCCGGTGTATTCATCACGAGGCTCGTCCCACCGTTGAGGCTCGTGGTCGTCGACGCGCGCAGGGTGATCGGCGTCGTCTTCTTGAGCGTCACAGTCGCGATGCAGCTCGGCGTTGGGGACGGCTTCAGTGTGAGCTGATGCGTCGCGGCGATGTCGTTGCCGCAGGTCGCGGTAAGCGTTCCGGTCGCGCCGATCGCGGGCGACGTCGTCGAGTAGAACATGCTCCCGTTGACCTGGGCGCTGCCGCCACCGCCGCCCGAGGAGCCGCCCGAGGTCAAGTTCCATCCGCTGATCGTGTTGCAGACGCCGCTCGAAGCGTCGGCGATGCCCACGACGCGCATCTCGTTGGCGTACGCAGCGGTGACACTGGGCGCGACGTGAGTGGTGCTCGCGCTGCTCTCGGTCGAGCCGGCGTGGCCGTCAACCGGAGCACTCGTGTCGACGCCGGAGAAATTCCGCATGACGCCCACGGCTTTCACAGCCGTGGGCCATGACCACGTGTAGCTTGCGGGCTCGCTTGATCCGGCGACGAGGCTGTAGACGGCCAGCGTCACCGTGCTGCTGTCGATCCGATCCACGAGATTCCAGCTGGCGGATGGCTTCGTGATCGTGCCCGCGCCTGAGCGCAGAGAGATGTGCGCAATGATCACGTCGCCGCTCACTAGGTTTGCCATCTTCGTCAGCGCGATGGACGAGACCGACCCTGCGGACACGAAGGTGTATCCGTTGCTGTAGTCGTTCGTGGGCGTTCCCTGGTTCTCGAGATAGAGGTCTGCCTGGGCGGTGCCCGCGTTCATCGTCTGGCCTGTGGTGAAGGTGTCCGAGGTGAAGCCGCAGGTCCAGTTCGCGCTGAGGGTCGCTGGGCAGGTGGCCGCCGTGCCCGCCGCGGGTGTGTAGTTCTGGACCATGTCCTTAGTTCCGAAGCTCGACGTATTGCGGAACGTGAACACGCTGGAGTTATCCGTGACCGCGGCAGCCGGAACGGCGTGCGCGAGGAAGACGACGTTCGTCCCGAGACCGAGGGTGAACGCGAGGACGATCGCGGTCATTCGTCGGCGCAGTCGCAGCCATCCGAGCGCGAGAATCAGTAGTGGCACCGCCGTACCGACGAGCGCCGGAATCGCGAGGTCCGTTTCGCTCGCGTTGCCGCTTGTCGCCGCGGCGCGGATCGAGAGTGCCCCCACGGTGATGACCCCGGCCGCGGCGAGCACCACCGCAGCGACCGCGGCGACCCGGCCCGTGCCGCTCGCCTTCTGCTGCCCGCGCTTGCGTCGCGGCAGCTCCCAGGGCATCAGGCGCGCGAGGTGGAAGCGCTCGAGCGCCTCGGTGACGTGCCCGGACTTGGGCGTGCGGACCCAGCCCCCTTCCTTTTTCTCGAAGAGCGCCTTAACGGAGGCGTAGGCCTGGAACGGCACGAGCAGCCACGAGAGTCCGATGAACGAGAGAAGTCCAAGGGCGTCGCGCTTGAGCGAGCCTTCGAGGAGCACGCCGGTGAGGTTCATGAGCGGGAGCGCCAGAGCGTTCGAGACCACGAGGGACCAGCCGAAGACCTCACCCCACATCGGGAGCTTCTGCCCGAGGATGAGCACCCCGATGATCCAGGCCAGAGTGGCCACGGTGAAGAGCACCGACTGCAGGTAGTACGGGGCGTAGTAGGCGAACTCGAGCTTCTCCTGCCAGGTGAGGTTCGGCGAACGCAGGATCGCCCAGAAGTACTTTTTCACGTTGTAGGTGTGGCCCTCGGCCCAGCGCATGCGCTGCTTGATGAGCCGGTTGACCTTGGACACGCACTCCGCGGGGGCCTGGATGTACGGCGTGTAGAGGACCTTGTAGCCCGCGAGATAGAGCCGGATGGTGAGCTCCCAGTCCTCGGTGATCGAGGTCGACCAGCCGAGCTTGCGCAGGACGTCGGCGCGGATCATGTAGACCGAGCCCGAGATCATCTTCATCGCGCCGAAGAGCTCCTGGCCGGCGCGCTCTAGGACGTAGCTGCCACTGAACTCCGCGCGCACACCCTTGGTGATCCAGTTCTCGCTGGCGTTGAGCATGTGCCACTGGTAGCCCTGCACCACCGCGAGGCGATCGCCGTTCTGCGGCGCGCCGTGGCCGTTGCCGTTCTTGGCGTGCCCGTTGCCATTGCCGTTCTTCGGCTTGGCGAGCCGGCCGAAGTAGTCGAGGAAGTGCCAGATGGCGTCGGCCGGCGGCACGAAGTCGGCGTCGAAGATCATCACGTACTCGGTCCGCGGATTCATGCGCCGCAGCGCTTCCTGGAGCGCGCCGCCCTTGAAGCCCTTGCGGCTCGAGCGGTGGATGACGCGCACCCGTGGGTGTTCCTTCCAGCGCTTCAAAAGCTCGACGGTCTCGTCGGTGGAGTCGTCGACGACGATGACCTCGTAGTTCTCGTAGTCGAAGGAGGTGCACGCCTCGAGCAACCGGTCGACGACGCGCTTCTCGTTGTACAGCGCCAGCTGGACCGAGACGAACGGCTGCTTGTCGGCGGGGAGACGGATCTCACCCATGCTCTGCCAGGGGTCGTTGACCTGGACCGATCCACCCTCGCTCAGGTTCTCGCCGCGTAGCGTGCGGTAGCCCTCTTTGTGCTGGCCGTTCGCGTGGCCGTTGCCGCTTGACTGGCCGTCGGCCTTCAGACCGTTGCCGTTGCCATTCGTGTGGCCGTTGCCATGACGACCCTGGAACTTCGCGGGGTCGCCGAAGAGCGTGATGAGGATGACGCTGGCGATCGTGACGTAGTACTTGAGCGCGTAGAGGAAGAAGAAGAGACCGCACAGCAGCGCGAACAGCGAGAACGCAAAGCGCGGCGCCAGGGCGTCGCGGAACAACAGACCGAACCCGCCGATGCCCCCGACGATGATCACGCCGAGCACGAGGCTCGCGTACAGCTTGCTCAGAAGGTTTCCGGTCCAGATCACGTCGCGGCTCCCGCCGCCGTTCCAAACCCGCTCGAGGGTGTCCTTGATGTCGTCGGCGGTCGCGGTCACGCGGGTGAGGCGCAGCTTCGATTGGCGCTCAGCCTCGACGAACGCGGCTTGGTCCAAGGGGTCGGCCATGGCCACGATGCCATGACCGCGGTCGGCCGCGGTGACGACGATGCCCAGGCCGCGGGCCACGTCGAAGGGCACGGAGCGCGCCGCGTCGCGCTCGACCGGGTCGACCAGGCGCGGCGACGAAAGGCGCGACTCGGTCGGGTCGATCGGCGCGCTGATCTCGGGATACGGCGCGAGCGACACGAGCGGCGTGTCGGTGGCCCGCGCCAGGATGTCGGCGAGCTCGGGCTGGCCAAGCAGGCCGAGGCGCACCACCGTCGTGGCGAGCGATTCCCCCGACGCGCGTTTGGCGAGCGCCTCCTGAACTTGCACCTGCGTCATGACGCGACTGCCGAGGAGCAGCTCGACGACCCGCCGACCTTCGGGCTTGAGGGCGGAGAGCTGCTGCCGAGCGATAACCGCGGCGGTGCTCGCGCGGAGCGCACGCAGGAGCTCCTCGGACGGCGCGTCCTTCGATACGAATGCGGTCGCGCCGGCGGCGAGTGCGAGGTCGCGCATCCCCGGGTCGCGGGCCAGGAACACCACCGCGGCGCCGGGGAGCTCGGCCAGGATCTTCCGCGCTACGTCGAGGCTGCCGATCCCCGGCATGGAGTCGTCCAAGACGATGAGATCGGGTCGCAGCGTGCGGGCGAGGCTGAGGGCGGTCGACCCATCGTCGGCTTCGCCGACGATCGTGATCTCGCGGTCGTTCGCGAGGAGCGTGCGGATGCCCTCGCGGACAGCGAGATGGTCGTCGGCGACGAGTACGCGGATCACGCCCCTCGCTCCCCTTTCTTACGTGTGTGAGCGGGTCTTGAAGGAAACCCTGCGGGGAAGCCTCGGTTAGGGCGTCCTACGAACGGGGGAGGTCGCGTACCAGGCGGCCAGGCGCGCCGCGCAAGAGCACGATTGAGACTGGCCCGCTACCGAAAGCCCGCATTGAGCGCGGGCTGAATCCAGCTCGACCGCTTACGAAGTGGGCGGCTCGTCCTCTGCGCGGAGCTCGACGCTCGTTTGGGTCGTGCCCTCGAGCCGCAGGTGAAGGTCGTCCAGCATCTGAATGACCGCCCCGAATTCCGCTGCGCTGATCGCCTCGCCGACCGCTACGGCGAACGTCGCGATCCCATTGCGGAAGTCGCGGAGGTGGACCGCGCTCACCGTCGAGAGCGCGCGGATCCGGGCTTCGGTGTCCAGCAACCGCGGGAACGAGTGGATCGGCGATATCACGATCTGGATCTGATGAAGTCCCCGCTCATCGGCGACTCGGAGCTCCGGGAAGGTCAGAGCCGGTTCGGGCTCCGTGATGAGGGGCTCCGCCCATGCTTGGGGTTCGGGCTCGACGATCGCCGGGGGCTCTGGCGCGAATTCAACGGGCGGCGGCGGCACGAACTCGACCTGCGGCGGCGACGCGAGCTCGATCGTCTGCTCTAGTGGGAACTCCTGCGCAGGGTACGGCGCTTCAGGGATCTCGAGCGGGCGCGTTTCGGCGATGACGTCCTCGGTGATGAAGGAAGCCGGTTCGGGCTGTGAAGGCGGCGCGCTCTCCGCTTCTGTCGGCAGGGATGTGGCGTCCCAGAGCGCAGCGAGGCGTGGGTCGGGCGCGGGCGTCGGAGCGGGCGGCGTCATCGTGACGTCGCTCGCCGGAACGACGTAGTCATCGACGATCGGTTCGGTCACCATGAACCGAGACACGTCCTCGACGTACTTGTCGACGATCGGCTCGATCGGTTCAGCCGGCGCGGCGGTTAGCTCGGTCGTTTCGATCGGCGGCGGCGCCTCGGGCAGGCGAAGCTCCTCGATGTACTCATCGACGATCGGCTCGATTGGTTCGGCCGGCGCGGCGGTTAGCTCGATCGCTTCAAGTGGCGGCGGCGCCTCGGGCGGGCGCAGCTCCTCGAGGTACTCGTCAAAGATTGGCTCCAGCGGTTCGGCCGGCGCCGGAGCCACGTCGAATGTTTCGGTCAGTGGTGGCGTCTCGGGCCTACGAAGGTCCTCGACGTACTCGCCGATGACCGGTGCGACTGGCTCCGCAGGCCCGAAAACGTGCTCATCGATGATCCGGGGAGTCTCCGGAAAGGCGACCTGGAAATCTTCCGTCTCGATCGGAGGGGGCGATTCAGACCGGAGAAGCTCCTCGACGATCGCTGCGGCCGATCGCGTCGGCGCAGCCTCGACGGGGAACACATCGACCGGGACCACGGGTTCGGGCTCCTGCAGATCCGCGACGGATCTATCGCTGAGCGGTTTGCTCGGTCGCACCAGCTCATCGACATGCTCCACGATCGACCCGGATGTCTCGATCGGAGCGGCATCGGTCGCGAGCGTGTCGGCGAGCGCCGGGGCGGGCTGCAGATCCCCGACGTATTCATCGATGAGCGGTCTGGTCGTCCGTAGTGCCGGCGGGTCGACATGCTCCACGATCGGAGCGGGCTCGGTGGCGACCACATCGAGG
>WNGR01006610.1_pt1 | contig 12373 bp, 16 predicted proteins | sample 5407581 | NCBI WGS metagenome assembly WNGR01 (sample SAMN13153383, study PRJNA577476) | soil metagenome | isolation source: 80 cm soil or saprolite under Garry oak tree replicate 2 | place: USA:California | collected 2016-06-15
ATGCACAGAGAGAAAGCGGTCGATGATGCTCACAGCAAGGTAGGGCATCTCAGGGAGGAGGAAGCGCATCTGGCCTGTACCAACCAGTCGGTAAGGATACCATGCATCTTCTGTGCGAGGTCATTTGGTTGTCTGTGTAGTTCAGGTTGGAGAGAGTAGTTGCTGTTCAATGCAGGTGATTAAGACCATAGGGGAACAAGAGTGCACACCTTGACAACCCCGGCTAACCACCATAGTATCTTCAGCATCTTCAGCATCCAGGTCTTCCCATTTGGCACCATTGGGAACAGTTGACTGAGAGTGAGGAAGAGGAAGGAAGCGAAGGACAAGCCTGAGATGAGGAGGCTATATGTGGCTTTGTTGGACGAGTCATGTTGAGGGACATAACAAAACGAGATGAAAGTCCGCTCAGTAAGTCAGTACCATGTTTTCATCACTTTATGATGTACCTAAAAGCTCGTACATGTGATGATCTGCATGTCTACTAACAAAATATGCCCGAAAAGCATGTAATGAATCAGAAAAATGAAAGTCTTCAGGAAGAAATGCAGAGCCAAAGACAGGAAGGAGGTGGGCACCTTGAACAATGCCATCAATATGAATTACAGAAAGGCTGCGACGATTACCCTCGAATTCAGGACATACAACCCACATACCAGTTTCATCGTCTGGTTCACCCCTGACTGGAATAAGCCAATGTACAAGTGCACATGGGTAATGCTGGTCATGAAAAAAAAACAAAAAGAACAAAAGTACCCTCCCAACAAGCATCCCACACATCCCTGGGAGTTCTGCATCAGTCTCAACAAACACAGTATCAAACCGTGGGTACTCTTCATGCCAATTTAGGGTGGACCAGATCTGCTTGCGATACATCCCCCCAGTGCCGCATAGATCACTTGGGGCATAAAAGCAGGCAACAGTGGAGTGATATACATTGATATGGCCACCAAAGTGTGGGCACTCATCAAGGGGAACGTCATGGGGGGATCTTGAGGGGTTAAAGTTGAGTTGATCCCAGAGAAAACACCGCAGGACTTCAGGAAATCAGGGCTGGTGTATAATCTGGGCAAGGCCATCTACGTCATGTGGGTAGCCACGTACTACATAAAGGATAAGCAATACTAGGAAGTGGGTTGAACTACAGCAGAACGCACCAGGAGTTTTCGCCAGTTCAATCGAAGAAAGTACCTTTGGCCCTGATACAGGACCAAGGTCATGGTCCTCGTCCTCATCCTTGTCATAATCTCTGGTTGAATTGGCAGGTGGCTGAGGCTGCTCGCCTTGCAGGACCATAGCAATGTATGAAGAAGTCGACCCTTCCATCATTTCCTGCTTGGTAAACACGTGAGAAGTTGCTGCCAACTTGTCTAATCGTGAAATTGTCTGAAGCATCTGAACCATTGCATGGTAATGACTTGACCTTCGCCAGGGCTCCTTAACAGCTTTGATATGCTTGGATTCTGTAATCGACAAGCATAAGCCATTCGGTGAACCAAAGAGGCGGATGGAGCGAAAATAGTGGATGAGTGAGTGTTGGCATGGTAGGGAAATGTTGGTACGAAGGCCTGTACTGATGAAGATGTCATGGTACTGATGGAACCGAGTAAGAGCATCTTGAAGGCTGTTGAGGACCTCAGTGGATATTGCATTATGACGAGCAATGTAGCAGAAGTCAAGGAATGCAGAGACACATTTGACCATATCTGAGGGGACGTATCCGACAATTGCAGCAAGATAAACCTGTATGTAGGCAGTGCGATTCAATGAATCTGCAATGAAAAAAAGGTCGATGTTTAGTTACCTTCATCAATGCCTTTGAGTCGTCTCCTGTCCACTGGGCAAAATCATGGCCATCTGGAAAGCGACTCAGTCCTGGGAAGGGTGGAACCACGGAAATACTGATGAAAATAAGCTCAACATCTCAGTAAGCTATGGAAATTAATACACACCGGCGGTCAATATCTTGAATGATTTCAAGGCCACGGGCTTCACCGTGTTCCTTGATCAGGTATTGATTGACCCATGTAACAAGATGGTCTTTAAAGGTCCCCTTGATGACTTGATGAAGTAAGTCTGGAGACAGCAGTTCGTGAATGTTAGCGCACGGAAACTCATGTGTAAACGGCTGCCGTGGAGATCAGAGCTGGGCTGAATGGCTCAAAACAATTGACTTACTGTCACGTCACTTCGTGTCCCATAGTCATCCCACAGGACTCTGGGATCGAATGAGTTAATCAAAAGGTCCATTTTTTCATGTGTTCAACAGCGTGTGCTGAGGTCATCAAGGAGGTCAGGCCTGGCAAGGCATCTGAAAACAAGATGTTCAATGGAAGTACTCATGATGGAGACGGTATCTACTTCAGACACCAGCCTTGAACAATTCCTGACAACCAAACTTGTTCTGGATAGTTAGTGATATAAGGCCCAAGCCTGTATATCACTCTATGGAAATGACCATCGGGACATTTTACAACCTTGGGCATTGTCATTCCAGCCTTGAGGGGATGGAAAATTTGAGCTAGGCAGGCGTGGTAAAGCTGGCGGCAGAACTTTTGATATAGTGGTTTCTTCTGCTGCCGTTTGCTTGCTATGACACAAATTGAGATGCAGAAACCAGAGAGATCATCAAGAAGTGCTCACTTTTCAGAATGGGAAGGAATGCAACAGGAAGCAAAGCATTTCCATGTGCTCTGCAAGCAACATTGGAAAGGTTACCAGGCGACATGTACACTGGATGATATTCTTGATGCCCTGTCACAACAGAGACTGTTGTCTTGTCACTCCCTGCAATGACAGGCACAAACATTGCCCCATGAGTCGAAGGGTCAGCAGCTATCAGATCCTGTCACGGAACAATAGATAGTAATAAACCACCGAAGATAATGTGTTTGCACAGAGGACACTCAACTGCTTGTTTCGCTGCCCAATCTGCCAACATTAAATTTGACCAAACACGACTACCATCCCCTCTGAACTGTTTATATGGCACGTAGTGGATCTTGTCTTTGAAGTCAGTTGTCTCCAACTGCTGATGAAGAAGGGTCTGTGAGTCATGCGTACAGAGTTCAAAAGTGTCTGTCATCCACCGTAGTGGTATGCCTTCAGGTAATGGGCCACCATAGGACAGTTTGAAGGCTTTCCATGGTGCCTGGCCATGTTGAATAGAATCAATGGTGGCATAAAGTTCCTGCGCATCGGTCCATGGAATGTTCTCACCGTACTTAAGAACCGATGCCGCCCATAAATCTAATGCTTTGTTGATTCCAGACTTGGAGGTTTGTTGTTCAACAAAATGAAAATAGGTGAAATCAAAGGCGACTTGGCTAGGAAAAGGGTCCCAAGACATGTTGTCTATTGGTGGAGAAGAGGATGGTGGAGGAGAGTGAGCTGGTAGAAAATTCCTGTTTTCATCACAAGGCTTTGCTAGAGAAGGTTTTCAGTGATAGGGTGAGAAAGTAACAGTGCCACTCCACCTGTCAAGTGACGATGCCGATGATAAGAGAAAATCTCTGCATCACTGTTGTCATCTGGTGTGGGAGTTAATGGACGATGTGACATGTTGTGATGTCTTGTCAGTCCACTACTGGTGCTGCATTTTTGTGTACAATCCAGACATGAGTATGAAGGGTGAAGACGGTACATGAGTGGAAAGGTTGAAGATGGATCATGGTTGCTAATTTGTAATCATAGTCATGGGACGACCATTTCACTACCGTTTCTACACAAGTTGCATGCTACAGAAAGCAGGGACGTAGCATGCTACTCAAGGGCTACAGTAACTGTAATAGACTATTGGGCATGCTCAAAAGTCCAAGGCTTATCAAGTTCATCAAGAATTTTTAAAACAGTCTGTAATATTATCTATGTGTGACTTAGAAGACCTTGGTGTCTATTGCACAATGATGGTAGCCTTCCGCAAAGATAGGTCCATACCGAACTGCTCCTCCAGTTTCTGTCGAATCTCATGCTTCGTGATGGAGTTGAGGTCCGCGTCGCATAAAAGTGTCTGCACAGCACAGTCAATGTCCGTGTCCGATGGCCTAGTCGCACCAAATTCGCCTGTGGCATCACATCGTGAAGTGGGTATTGCAACATCAAGGTAGTTCGTCAGTGATCGCAAGAATGATTGATGATAAGTCTGGCCTCTGTCTGTCTGTGGATAGCCATAACCATCATTAGGGGTGTTCCATCTGGATTGATATCCAGGTGGGGAGGCATGAGCTCCATTGCCGAGTTGCGACAGAGATGGTGAGAAGGTACAGGGATAGATGGGTTCATATTATGTCTCACACATAAACCGAGGTGCGTGATTCTGGATAACCATCGTTCTTAAGCTTCATTGGGGGAACCAACGAACCTATGCTATGGTTTGACCCATAGCTCATTTTCCTGGAGAGTTTGTCATTGGACAAACGTAGAAATAAACACCTGACTCACATATTCATTCCATGACTTCAACAGGATCAAGTGAGGTCGAATTTGCCTTCATCGAAGGGAAATCGAAGGGAAGTATACATAATTTGATTCCTTGGAAATATAATCTCCACTTCCGTTTACCACTTTCTCCATCACTCGGAGGTAATGATTGGCAGCTGGGCCAACCTGTGCGGTGAGACTATTCCCTATATATGGCATCACATGCGTGCCAGTTGCATCAAATAATTTACTGGCCAGGGAGTCAAATTGGTACTACGACTAGGCTGAAAAGTAAGATGAGCATCTGGGACAGAATTATGATTAGAGGAAACCATGAAACACCGACCTGGCTGTTCAGGCCACTACCCACAGCATGGTGAGTGCCGCACTTCTCATTTAGGAACCCGACAAAGTCGGCCTCATCACAGCTGCCTTACGCAATAGGCTCGCCACCCTTAGGGAAGAACTTAATCATAGGGAAAGATTGAATTTCATACTTGGGGGTGAGAGGTCAGTTAGCTTCACTGTCCCTACGAGTTCAAGGTGAGCCACTGGTATACTTCGATCATGACTTACCAGCCTCACCCATGACGGTGCGTGTCTGGCCACATGAGAAATCGTCCATCCTCCAGAATGAGTACAGCGGAAGGAGGAACGATTATGTGGGTATTGCAATTACATCAAATATCATGCAGCCAACCATAGACCTTACACTGCTGCGATCAATATCAGGGACAGACTCAGAATGGCCTTGTGCTTGCTGACCGTCAACGACCAGATAGACGATCTGACAGGGGAACATGAGATTATGGAACAGTATGCAACCGAGACAGGAGGCCTCTTCAGATATTTGAGTTTGAAACAAGTGTTTCGTTCAGTTGCCGTGCTTGGTCATCACATGCGGGATCTATCAACACATTTCCCGTCTCTGGGGGTAGCAATGCAATACTGTGCTAGACCCCTCAGTTAGACACTTTAAATTTCTCACTCACTTCTGGCTTAATTACTACCAAATTAAATATATGATGTCTAGTACTACTCCTTAACATGCTCCAACTTTTTTTTTGTGTTGCAAAGTTGGCAAAATGGTCATCTGTCATGCTTGCCGACCTATACCATGTCAGGGTTTGATTTAGTGGCTGATTGCAAATGGAAGGAAATACAGGCAGTGGCTTGACAGTTCCAAAACAGGACTGTGATAATGTGTGACTGTCTGACTGAGGGGTCCTGTCTGGATGAGGGGTCTAGCACAGTAACAGTAAGCTGTTGAGCCCAGGACTCCAAGAGTCTGATGCGGCCCCTGCGCTCAGGCACACTGCCCAGTCTGTCTCAGGTTTGGGGTGGTGTGCAGTATCGCAACCAGTTGCACAGGCCTCTGCATGGTGTGAAACCTTGTACAGATGCCTGCTGGGTTTGGGGATGTGTTGCTCTCGAGTCGCTAGGGCCGCATGTGGGTGCGGCACTCTCGGGAACGTGAAAGGAGGAAAGCCACTCTGGCTTGATGGTGATTGATGGTGCAAGCATGCTTCTGCACGTTGCAAGACTTTGTAGAGTTGATTGCCTCTTTCGGAAATCCATTGTGCTCGAGTTTCTAAGGACGCACACAAGTGCAGAACATCCAGGAAGGGCTATACTGAGTCCTGCTGACATCTGAAGCTGGGAAATCTTTGTATATTTCAATTAGATTGCTTACAGTAATCTGGACGTGCTTCACTTAGTGCCATGCCAGTCAGTCAAATGTAACTCGGTGTAGGAGAAGTTACAGGTTTCTGAAATTTTGGATCACACAATTGAGTTTCACAATTTCAAACATGCCATCCAATCAAGTAAATTTGAAAAGTATTTGGTGAAGCAAATTGTTACAGGCAGGCAACCTATCAACGTAAGGCTGAGCCATTATGGTAAGGAGTGTTGCCCTACACTGATATCACTGGCAATGCGACGCACTCTCTCCCTCATCTTTGCCCATTCATGATCCAGAAGGGCTTTGGTGTACTCCATGTAGACATACTAACTGAACAGTTCTGAAGCTGCCTCTGTCATCCCGACCTGGTCTGACTTATAAAAATTAGTCTTAAGCATGTAAGCAGCTTCAAGATAATGGATATTAAGTCCTTGAAGGTTCCCCTTATACCAGAGGAAGCCCAATTCCGGATACATGACATCAAGTTTGATGAGGATCCCCTCAACATCGAACTTGGCCATGACACTGGCACATTTGGGACTTGGGTTGAAATGGATTGCAGTGCGCTGAGAGAGGGGGCGATTAGCCCCATGTGTTGAGGAATTATCTTGATATTGAGTGGTGGAACCAACGGACTGTGCAACAAGCAGGTGATTAAGAAGGCTCTGGAGAGCTGGCTCCACTGTGGATGGTAATGGAGTCAAATGAGAATGGGACAGGCACGGACAGCATAAGTACACAAGTACATACCATCCAGGACAGACAGAGAGCTCTGCATGGGGGTTTGAGGACGTGACGGTAAAGTATGTAACATGTCACCGTCGGGATTGTGGAAAGATGAACATGACATGGATTGTGATAAGAATTAGTTTTATCAGGAGCCTAGAAGCGGAAATACAAGATACTGAAGTGGGAATATGAGATACCGAAGTGGTACTGGGTACTGGGTGATGACAAGTCAGTTAAATGTTCACAAAGGACGGATACACAAGCAAACATACTAAGAGTCACCGCATTTGCTACCATTCACGCCACCCCACACACTCCTTGGAATTATTCATCCACCCATACACTTTCTTTATAGGATGTCAGTACAGTGCCGATCTGCACATGCCAAGACTGGATGGCTGGGAACTGTACCAGGACCCCCGTCTATACCAGACTCTTGCAAGACACCTGCACCTGAGAAATGTCAGCAAGCTGGAGGAAAGCTGAAAGGCAACACCCAAAAGGCGGCACCAAAGGTGAAATTGGTAGCCAAGCCAAGTGATCATGCCGATGCTCTTGCCACAGGAAGTGACGTGGGAGTGGAATCTGAGCCAGACAATTCTGCCCAGAGTGTACCACACAAACGAGGTCTTCCAAAAGGCCAAGATGCTGGTGAGGATCCAGCTGCCCAAATTGTTGAGCCACCCAGGAAGAAACTGAAAGTTGGGGTACACACCGTGCCAGAGATTCCCCGTGCTAAGAAGAGGAAACCTATCCCCCCATGGTCTCCACTGCCCCAGCGTATCAATCGCATAGTACAGCCAGCCAAACCAGTCATGCCAAGACAGAAGTGCACATCAGCAGCCATTGCAGCTGCTGAGGCTGAGAAGGTCAAGTTGCTGCTGAGGCTGGAAGAACTGGACAGGCAGAACAAGCTTGCAGTAGCTGAGCTGGAACTTATCGAAGAAGTGCAGGATGCAGAAGAAGAACGGATCATTATCTGACACCTCAGAGACTTACCAGATTCTGAGAGCGATGAATCCTTAGCTGAACCCAGAGACAATGCACTCAAGAAGTTCCCAGTGGATGAGGATGACCCTTTGGGATCACAAGATGGGAGGGATGAGCCCCTTGGTTCGGAGGACCAGTGCTCAGAACTCAAGACTATGCCAGTGAGTTGGACGTTGCCTCAGTTTTGATTCACGACTCATGCACAACAGAAGGTGAAGAGGAAGAAGAAAAAGCCAGGAAAAGGAGAGACAAGGAAAGCTGTTGAAGCTATGAAGATGGGTTTGAAATGAGAACAGGGAACTCTCAAAAGATCCAGAGAGATTCATGAAGCGTGAGTTGCAATCAATGTTATTTGATCAGTGTTTGATCAACGAAGGCAACCAATCACATGAACGTCAGTAAATCACACAAACGCCTCAAGGAAACTGTCACAAGGCCATCTGGCCTCTTGAACAATTGGGAGTCAAGAGACATCTCTCGAGGTGGTCGGACTGGGAAGACCCCTACCCCCCAAGAAGGTTCTGTACTACCTCCCAGTGATGTTCTCGGTGGCCTTGCCGATGAGGATGCAGATTCGGAGCGACCATCATCAAAGGCGTCAAAAGGTCAGGATGTGACACGAAAGAATGAGGTGAATTCCTGGGTTCATGTCTGTCGCACTCTAGGCTAATTGATTCAGATCGTCCATATCGCAGGCAGCGACTCTGAGGTTGAAACCATATCCAACACCTCTAGAAAAATATTGCACATGAATGTGTGAGCACCATCTGTCAAACCAACATCCTGTCTCACAATACCAAAGCAAATGGTCAAGTCTGAAACACCATTCAACAACAGCTCCTTGAAGAGTGATAACCACACAGTGCCCCTTTTTGTGGTGTCTGACTGGGTTTCACGATTCCTTCCGACGTTGTATCATGTTCTGTTCTGTGCAGAGAAGCCATTTCACGATTTCAGCAAAGGCTCTGGTCTTGTAGACACAGTTCAGCAGGTTCTCGATATTGTTTATCCCAACCATGACTATGTTGTGACGGCTGACAGTAAGCTTTACCTGAATGTACAACATTTTCACTATCCTTTCATCACTCGCTAATCACATGTTGTTGTAGGCATATGATCGGCTTGTCAAAAAGCAGTCTGATTTTGGCACACATGCTCTTTGCATTGTTGAAAGAGTTTTCAAACAAGCTAAATACATAAACAATACACATGCAGTCTCCAAGTATGCTAAATGGGCTACAGGAAGAGATGGGCCCACACTATGGAGGGTTCCATCACCTCAGGGAGTATCGTCTTGTGACGATAATTATGTTGTAAGAATTCCAGGATTTACTAAGGTTCAAGGCTCATTGCTTTCTTGTTAGGCACCCAAGGACCTTTTTGAATCTCAATATATGGTCGACATACTGACATTGCTCATTAAGAAGCCAATCGAAAACTCCAAACTTCTTGAGTGCAGTCATCCTAAGGGTGCAGTTGCCCTGGCTGCTGCAGGAGTACGTGACGGTTCTAGAGCCTTTATTAGGCTAACCGCACCATAGATTGAATGGGCATTTTCTGTCTTTCACAGTGGTCAGAAAGTTCGTGTTAGCCCATTTTCATAGAACAGCCATGGGGATATTGTTGCAGATTACATGGAGAATTTGAACATTTTTAGTGAACGTCATTGGAAGTCACTGCTGACTGCATGTGGCGTCATTGAAGGGGGACTGGTTAATCCCTCCAACACATCTTCTTTGGAATCTGCACGTCACGCGCTCTACATTCCGAGTAGTCCTTAAGACTGCGTACTTGGAGGCCCCCAATGTTTTCATGGCAGTGTTTCAACCAGCAACTGCTTTCATTCACTACCTGTTCCGCATTGCTAATCTACGCCATAATTTACCCTTACACTTTATGAATCCTTACTGAGGCTATACATCACCATCGCTTGTGTCACATTTCCTTGAAATCTTATATTACCTGTGACTAATATATTCTTAAGACATATCCTCTCAAAACAGTTAGTGAGAACCCAAACCGAGCGGACTTTCATCTCATTTTGTTACATCCCTCATCCCTCAACATGACTCGTCCAATAAGGCTGAATACCATCATCAGGTTTGTCCTTCGCTTTCTTCCTCTTCCTCGCTCTCATTATTCTCTGTCAACCATTCCAAATGGTGCCAAATGGGAAGACCTGGATGTTGATGATGCTAAGATTCTATGACGGTTAGTCGGGGTTGTCGAGGTGCACACTCTTGTTCTTCTATGGTCTTCAACACTTGACGAAGTGCCTGCATTGAACAGCAAACTACTCTCCCCAACCTGAACTTTATGGACAACCAAAAGGACCTCGCATGGAAGATACGTGGTATCCTTACCAGCTGGTTGGTACAGGTCCACATGTGCTTCCACCTCCCTGAGACACTCTGAGCATCATCGACTGCTTTCTCTCTGCGCATGTTGTGTCTCATGCTAACTTACAGTCTGTTGGCATTAGGTGGGTGTTTCTTGGATCGTGGTGCTATCTGCAATCAACTTCCTCTATTGCGCTGACTCATCATATTCAGAGGAGGTCCTTCAGGCAGACATGTGCTTCCACCTCCTCCCTGAGACACTCCACCTTGCTGTGAACATCATCAACCACTTTCTCTCTGCGTGTGTCGTGTCTCTTGCTAAGTTACAGTTGGTTGGCATTAGGTGTGTGTTTCTCGGATCGTGGCACCTTCTGTAGTCAACTTTCTCTCTGAGGTTCTTCAGGCAGACATGAGCCTCCGCCTCCAGACCTTACCTTGCCATGAACATCGTCAACCGCTTTCTCTGTGTGTGTGTCATGTCTCTTGCTAACTTACAGTCTATTGGCATTAGGTGGGTGTTTCTTGGATCATGGTGCCATCTGCAGTCAACTTCCTCCACTGCGCCGACTCATCATATTCAGAGATCTTTCAGGCAGACATGCATTTCTGCCTCCTCCCTGAGACACTCCACCTTGCTGTGAACATCATCAACCGCTTTCTCTCTGCGCATGTCATGTCTCTTGCCCAGTTACAGTTGGTTGGCATTAGGTGTGTGTTTCTCGGATCGTGGCACCACATGCAGTCAACTTCCTCTCTGAGACCCTTCGGGCAGACATGAGCCTCCGCCTCCTCCCTGAGGCACCTTACCTTGCCATGAACATCATCAACTGCTTTCTCTCTGCGCGTGTTGTGTCTCCTGCTAACATACAGTCTGTTGACATTAGGTGGGTATTTCTTGGATCATGGTGCCGTCTGCAGTCAACTTCCTCTACTGCGCCGACTCATCGTATTCAAAGGAGATCCTTCAGGCGGACATGTGCTTCCGCCTCCTTCCTGAGACACTCCACCTTGCTGTGAACATCATCGACCGCTTTCTCCCTGCGCGTGTCATGTCTCTTGCTAAGTTACAGTTGGTTGGCATTAGGTGCGTGTTTCTTGGATCGTGGCACCACCTGTAGTCAACTTCCTCTCTGAGATCCTTCAGGCAGATATGAGCCTCCGCCTCCAGACCCTACCTTGCCATGAACATCATCAACTGCTTTCTCTCTGCGCGTGTCATGTCTTTTGCTAACTTACAGTCTGTTGGCATTAGGTGGGTGTTTCTTGGATCGTGGTGCCATCTGCAGTCAATTTCCTCTACTGTGCCGACTCATTGTATTCAGAGATCTTTCAGGCAGACATGCGCTTCCGCCTCCTCCCACCTTGCTGTGAACATCATTGACTGCTTTCTCTCTGCGTGTGTCGTGTCTCTTGCCTAGTTACAGTTAGTTGGCATTAGGTGTGTGTTTCTCGGATCGTGGCACCACCTGTAGTCAACTTTCTCTCTGAGGTTCTTCAGGCAGACATGAGCCTCTGCCTCCAGACCCTACCTTGCCGTGAACATCATCAACCACTTTCTCTCTGCACGTGTCATGTCCCTTGCTAACTTACAGTCTGTTGGCATTAGGTGGGTGTTTCTTGGATCATGGTGCCATCTGCAGTCAACTTCCTCTACTGCGCCGACTCATTGTATTCAAAGGAAATCCTTCAGGCAGACATGCGTTTCTGCCTCCTCCCTGAGATGCCCTACCTTGCCATGAACAATACTGCATGTGTTGTGTCTCTTGCCTAGTTACAGTTGGTTGGCATTAGGTGCATGTTTCTCGGATCATGGCACCACCTGTAGTCAACTTCCTCTACTGCGCAGACTTGTCATATACAGGGGCTGAGATCCTCCAGACAGACATGAGGCTCCGCCTCCTCCCTGAGACACTGTACCTTGCCGTGAACATCATCGACTGCTTTCTCTCTGCGCATGTCCTGTCGTGTCTCTTGCTAAGTTACAGTTGGTTGGCATTAGGTGCATGTTTCTCAGATCATGGCACCAGTCAACGTCCTCTACTGCGCCAACTCATATATACAGATGCTGAGATCCCACATAATGATCAGCGATGGCTTACATGATTCATGGGTGAGCCGACGGTGAGATTCTCCCATAAGTCATGGACAGCCGACGTCGGCCGACGTTAAAGATTCTTCCATATTTCATGGGCCAGCCGACATCGGGTGGCGG
>WNGR01013043.1_pt1 | contig 12372 bp, 15 predicted proteins | sample 5407581 | NCBI WGS metagenome assembly WNGR01 (sample SAMN13153383, study PRJNA577476) | soil metagenome | isolation source: 80 cm soil or saprolite under Garry oak tree replicate 2 | place: USA:California | collected 2016-06-15
TCTATGGGTCGTGACCACGTATGGAACGACGGGAGCGGCCAATCCGTTCTTGTCGAATCTGAATCCGGTATTTCCCACATCATCGAATCCAACCCAAGCGGCCACGACGCAGACGGACGGGTCGGTGGTATGGACCGCCGTGAATCCCAAGGGCATGGGCATCCGCTGCACGCCCCTTCCGCCGCAAACCGGCGTCGTTTATCAGTTCAATCTTTTTGCGCAGTGGCGGGCTTTCGCATTTTCCAACGGGCCGTTTACGGCGCTCAGTCAGACTATCGAACCGATACCGGACGACTTCGCCAAGTGGTTTCGAGACGGGTTCATAGCAATGGCTTACGCGCACTCACCGGACAAAAGCGTCCGGGGAAAATTCCAAGATATGTTCCAAGCATGGCGAAATGGATTGATGGCGGCGAAAGTACAAGGCGACCGCGAGCGCGACAACGCGGGATTTTATCCGGCGACGCCGATCACGCAAGGACAGTTCTACATTTATCCCGGACCTGCGTATCCCTTCCAATTGCCTTGGGGATAAAAACATTCAGGGGAGCATGCCAAGGAAAATTGTCCCCGAATCCCCGGTCATGCTCCCTCTGTCTTTCGTGGTGTCTGAATTACCCGGATGCTACCACAAACATAGTTCATCCGGCCACCGATTACCGAAAACGCCCTGCAAAGTGAAGGAAAGCTTGGCGCGGTAGTCGCGGTAGTTTTCGGATGTGTTTGGCGTGTTCCAAAAAGCCATCACACCGATAATCCCGCGATCCAAAAGTTCTAGCCACCGGGAGTCAGCAATGAGCGCAGCACATTCCGCGCACGCCCCCCAATCTTCATTATCGATGTAAAGACGGCTATCGGTGAGTTCCGCAACGATTCGAGCGGCAGGCGCAATGTCCAGACAAAGGGGCGCTTCGGCCATGCAGAAATCGCAGCGCGTTCCGTGAGGCGCGGGCCACATCGTGCTCATGGAACTGGCTCCTCCTCGAAACCGTAAGTGCCGGGAATACGACGCGAGACCTTCAATAACGTCTTGTCCGGTTCATAGATGACCACGGTTTTACGCTCGTGGGGATGGAAGTACAAGCACGCCACGCGCTCGCCGTCCTGATAGACCACGCACATCTTGCTATTAAGAATCGCGTGCTTTTCGATTTTCAATCCGGTGAATTTCGCCATAGGGGCAGATGATACCGCTGTTTTATGTCACGCGCCACGGGCGCACGCAAGGCAATGAAGACAATCGCTACCGGGGGCACTCCAACGAAGAGTTTGCGCAGCTTTCTCCCGAGGGACGCGACGACGCACGCGAGGCTGCGCTGTTTCTGAAAAGACTAAAGGTCGAACCGCCGCTGATTTTGGCCGACGACCTGTCCCGCTCGCAAGAGACACAAAAGCTCATGGCTGGAGTCCTTGATATCCGGGGCGAGACAGAAAAAGACAAGCGGCTGCGACCCCTGGACGTGGGCGAGTTTACAGGCCAAGACAAATACAAACATCCTCTTGATGAATACATAGCCAACCGCAACAAGAAAATTCCGGGTGGCGAATCGATGAAGCAGTTCGACCGCCGACTTGCAGAAGTATGCGCCGACTTGATGGAGCTGATCGCACGGTTGAAAAAACCCATCGTGCTAGTAGGACACGGCTCGACGATTTCGTTTTTGCATAACAACTTCCAGGGCGGAACGTTTCATGCCGAGGGGCAAGGACCGAAGGTCGGCTACGAAGGCATGGTGCACCCCGGAGGCGTGCTGATGTTCACGCGCCAGGGCATCATCCCGCTTTTCAAACCCAAACAATTCGACGGCGAAAAGATGCCGTACAAAGACGGCACGCCGCTCGCGGGATTTGTGACCGACGAGGAAAACCGCCCGCCGCGAGAATGCTGGAACTGCCGGAACTTCGGAAAGGAACTCAGCGGATTGGGTTACTGCAACCACCCGCTTGTGGTGCTTGACCCGAAAATGCAGGACCGCAAGCAAGCGGATGGAACCGTGGCCGTGGGCGAGCGGGACTGCTGCGACTTTTTCCGCAACAAGATTGCGACCTAAATCATGGCCACAACGATTACGCTGCAAGGCAGCATGAATTATGTGCAGGCATACGGCGGGTTCCGACCGCTGAATATCGGCACGAGCAACGAGCCAGCCATCACGGCTGCGAACACCGTGCACCAAGCAATTCTAGGTGCGCCCTTCGTGTGGAACTGGAACCGCTCTTCTGTAAGTTTTATGACCTCGGTGGGCGTGCAGGACTACTCGACGAGCGTGCCGAGCTTCGGATGGATCGAAAAAGCCAGCTACGTCTTGGCCGCAACCATTACCAACACGGCGCTCACCAGCAATGTGGCCACGTACACCGCCGCGAATACCTTTGTGGCAGGCGCGACCGTGACGGTGACGGGAACCACGAATGGCGCGGGAACTTTCAACGTTACGAACCAACCCATTGTCTCGGCGACGAGCACGCAATTTACCGTGGCCATCACGCACGCGAACATAGGCTCGGCAGCGGATTCCGGGACGGCAGTTGCCGGTTCCGTTTTCGAAGTCTCGAACATCGTGAATGTGCTCGGAGCGGGAAACGAATCGGGAACGCCCGCTTTTATCGCGCCGCAGACGGACGACAATGCAGGGAACATCTCCTTTCGCGTTTTGCCGCTGCCAGACCAGACCTACCAAGCCACGGTGATTTTCCAAAAACGCATCCCCGCTCTCCTCAGCAGCCCTTCGAGCACATGGGCACCGATTCCAGACCACTACAGTTACATTTATCAAAACGGATTTGCTGCGCTAATGCTGGCGTACATGAACGACACCCGCTGGACGATATTCAATCAAAAATTCGTAGCCGGACTCCTGGGCGCGGCGGAAGGATTGACCGAGGACCAGAAGAACGTGTTCAGCCGCACCTGGTACAACTCCATCGTCGAGCAGCAATTCACGGGGCTGCGGACGCAGCAGGGCGTTCAGGGGTTGGGCCAGCAATAGGCTGGTGCAAAGCCCAAATCACCCACAATAGAAATAGAAGCATCACGATCATTGCGGCGTTGGCCAGCAAATTCCAGTACCACTTATCAGAAACAGGCATGCCAATCAAATCGTAACCCATCGAAAAACTCCTTTATGTTCTGGGGAATTTCTGAAGGTAGGGAAGCACGGGCTTGAGCTTCGCTTCAATTTCTTCCATCGTCGCCGATCCCATATCGGCAGCCATCATAACGTGGAACTCTTCAGGGTTGTCGAAGCCCTTAGAAACGATGCCTTTTCTCTTTTCGAAATCCGCAACCGTTTTTCGAAAGAATTGCAGAAACTCTTCGAAGAGACCGTCTGGCACGTAAATCTTGCAATAAAGAATCATGGGACGGGATGTTCCTTTCTCATGTGTTCTTCAAATTCTTCCCGCGTTTGCGGCAGAGAATTCACGTTGTAGCCGTAGATGCCGTGCCTAGCCACGCAAATACGGCAAGCCCAGCCAGAAAAACCTGAAAAAGTCGTTATGTGCTGGGGTTCGCGCCACGCGATTGCAGGAAAGCGCCGAATTAAATCTGCCTCACTCCAAGGCACGTATTTACAGCGAGGAGTGCCATAGGGGTACGGGACGACGTTGTTTTGGACACGCGAATTTTCCATGAAGGACAAAGGATAACACGAATTGAATCTGCTGCAAGCCGCAGGAGCACGTGACAGCAAAGAAATCCGGTACGCGCCCATCTTCACCAACCGTTTTTTCATGGGGATGTGGACCAACCGCAACACGCTGCGTGCCCCGACCGGAATCATTTATGAGAATTATTACAAGATCGGCGGAACGGATGCGCTGCTGGGCGGCACGAATGTGGAGGTCTCGAACCGCCTGACGCTGATTCGCCGACCGGGGAATACGGCGGGGCTTACAAGCGTGCTTTCGTCCGCCAACGTGCCGGACGTGATTGATTCCTTCTATTCCTTTCACGAGATTGGCGGAGCCATCCGCGTTTTTGCCGATACGCCGACCTCCCCTTACCTGATTACTTCGAGCGCGGTGATTCCGATTTTCACGAAGGCTGCGGGGGTGACGCAAACGTTTTTTCAGGGAATCGCGCAATCGCTCTATTTCAGCGATGCGAAAGAGCAGCAGAAGTGGCTCGATTTTGGTGCAGGAAACCCCGGCAACAGCTTTGCCACGATTACAAACACGTCGCTGACCAGCAACGTCGCCACCATTGTTTCGCAAAACAATTTCGCGCCCGGACAGACGGTTGTTATCAGCGGGACGACAAATAGCAGCGGCCTCTTCAATGGCACGTTTACAGTCACGGCGGCGAATTCAAGCCAGTTTCAGTTCAATTTGACGCATGCGAACGTAACGGCGGCGAGTGATTCCGGGTTTGCCAACGGCACCTGGAACTGGCAGATGACCGCGCCCAAAACCGCGCCAACGCTGAACATCATAGCTAGTGGCTCCGCCGCAACCACGTGGCAGGCCAGCACGGTATACAGCACGATGGGCCTGATTTTTGACAGCGGAACGTCGAGTGCGCAGCAATTGATTTCCGTAAATGCCACGGGTTCAAACAGCACGCAATACGGCACGAGTGGAAACGGCGAACCTCCCTGGAATCAGACGCCGGGCGGCACAACGGCGGACAGCACGGGCGGCGGCACGATTACTTGGACAAACTGGGGACCAATCGCCACGTGGGCAGCGGGGAAAACATTTCGCAATAACGCGGTCGCGCCAAGTAATGCAACTCCCGCTGTAATTTATGATCCCAACACGGGTCATTTGCAGGCCAACGGCGCACCCTCACTGGCTTCAGGAGTAACGGGTGGAACGTATCCAAATTTCACTGGCGTGCTCTTTAGCTTCGTGTGGGATGGCACGGTGAAATGGTTTGATATTGGAGCGCCCGTACGATGGAAGAGCGCGACGAGTTATCCGGCGTACTTATCGGCAGGACAGGACACCGCATCGCATGCCGCCGTCGAGCCGGTGTTGCCGCCGAGCACGAATCAAACGATCTATCTCCAGATCTCGGGCGGCGGAACCTCGGGAAGCGGATACACGCCTGCATTCTCTGGAACCGCGAATCAGGCCGTTACCGACAATCAACTGATTTGGCTGTCGCAGGGATCGGCGACATGGGCTGCGACGCAAAACTATACGGCGTGGACCGGAACGAATCCGGTCTTCGGCGTGGTCAAAGACGCAAACGGCAATATGCAAGTTTGCGTGCAAACGGGAGTATCGGGAAGCACGCAACCACTGCCGCAATGGCTGGCGAGCAACGTCTATGCGCTAAATGCGCAGATCGTGGACACAAACGGAGCCGTGCAAAAAGTGACCACGGGTGGCACGAGCGGTCTGTCCAAAACACTTACAACCACCGTGCTGACCGGGGGCGTGGCCACTTACACGACTTCAGTAAACCACGGCTATGCAGCGGGCCAGTTGGTGACAGTGACTTCCAGTTCGCATGATGCCACTTTCAACGTGACGGACGCTTTTATCGTCGCTACCCCAACGGCAGCAACGTTCACCGTCAACATCGCACACGACAACATCGGTTCGGCAGCAGACACGGGCACGAGCGTCGCGGGGCCGACATGGAACACCACCGTATCGGGAACGACGACGGACGGCACGGTGACGTGGACGAACCAAGGGGCCGAGAATGCGGGAGGCCGTCCCGCAGGTTGGGGAGTCCTGTACGGCTCGAAAACGCCGGATGGGGGTGTGGTTTGGACGAACGTTGGTCCGCCAGGAACGTGGACCACGGCGACACAATTTCATCTGCCAAGTGCGGGATTCGCGCCACCTAGCGCGGCCCAGCCCTACGGCGGATCGGAGGTTGTAGCGAGCAGTTTTGTGCATGCCGTGATTGCTACGGGCAAATCGGCGGGTTCAACACCAGCTTTTTCCACGACCATTGGAAATTTTGTCCTCGACCCGAGCAACGTAAACAATCAAATCACGTGGCGAAACATCGCGGCGCAAACGACAAATTCCCTAGCGTGGAGCAAAGGATATGGGTACGTCTGCGCGTTCAAGGCTCGCGCAGTAACGGATTTGTATTCGACGCAGGCTTTGGGCGGAGGCGGAGTCAAGCTGGGCCTCTCGGCCTCTTCGTCTTCAGCTACCGATCAAGGCACCGCGCCCACGGGGAGCGCAGACGGCAGCGTTTCGACGGCTTCCCCCAGCGTGCAAATGGCCACCGGGCCAAATACGGGAAGCGTGGTGTTTGTGTCCGGGCTGGGATCGACTGACCCGCAGTGCGATACGATTTCGATTTTCCGCACGGTAGACGGCGGCGCGACTTTTTTCTGGCTGACCGACATCGCCAATCCCTCGCCAATCAACGGCAACGCACAAGCATGGACCTTCGCGGATTTTTTGCCGGACAACGCAACTGCAAGTTCCACCGGGTTGAACACATTAGTAGTGGCACCGATTGGACTACAGGGTGACCCGCCAAAGGTCGGTGCAATCAATCTGGTGCAGCACTTCGGCAGAATTTTCTACAGCGTCGGGGCGACGGTATACGCCTCGCAGGGACCGCTGGTAGGCGGGGCCAACCAACCGCCCGGCAATGCTTACACTTCGTTTAATCCCGCGAATTACTGGACCTTCCCGTCGCCCGTGACGCGGTTAGTGCCGACAACACGCGGATTGCTGGTGTTCACGGCATCGGACCTTTTCATCATCGAGGGCGGACCATCTATTGGAACACTGTTTGCAAACATTTTTGTTCCGGGGCTGGGCCTGTCAAGTTACAACGCGCTGACGACGCACGCTGGCTTAATCTTTTTGTTCACTGCCGACAACCAAGTCGTGTCGCTCGATCCGAACATGGGGATTTCGAAGATCGGCTATCCCATCGGCGACCAGCTCTCGAAATTCAACGGAATCAGCTCAAGCTTCTCGCCGTCCGCTGCGTATCTAGCGTTTCATATCCAAGGACTGATGGATGAAGGACTGTTCGTAGCGGACGGATCAACCGGATGGTTCCGCTGCAATATCAATCAAGCGCCTGATTCGGCGATCAGCGGCCCGGTGTGGAGTCCCAAGGCGAGTATCGTAGGGGGCTGCAAAGCGATTGCATCACTGGAAGTAGCCCTCGGCAAGCATGCGCTGCTGGTGGGTTCGACTTCCGCGAACAACCCAATTCTTGTGCGAGACTCGACGTTCACAACGTTTAGCGACAACGGCACGGCGTACGCCTCGAACTGTATTCTCGGGAACATCATTTTAGCAAATCCAGGACAGCTCGCAGAACTTGGATTCGTGACCTGCGAATTTACGAAGACCGGCACGAGTCCAAAGCTGCTGGCACTGCTCAATGAAACGCAGGACACGCTCGTTACCGTTACAGCGGCGGCGCAAAGCGGCACCACCACCACCTACACCTATACGCTGGTCTCCGGTCCCGATGTGGTGGCGGGAATCACGCTGACAATTACGGGCATGGCGGACACGGGGAACAACGGCACGTTCGCATTGAATACTGGGGGTGGGGGCACGTTTACGGTGACCAACCCAAGCGGCGTGACTCGTGCGGGCCAAAGTGGCACGGGAACGCGCTTCGAAGATTTGTCTGGATACATCAGTTCAACGACCGGGCTGCCTCCGCAAGACCCGCCGCTGATTTATGGATTGACCAGCGCCCCGACAACAACCTTCTCCAATCGTTATAGCTTCGCGCAAAACGTTGGCGGGCAGGTTCCGCCCTTCGGCACGAGCTGCCGCTACCTGCAATTGAAAGTGGATTTTGGCAGCGACACGGTGCAAAACGAATTGCTGACACAAACGATTTGGGGAGCACACTGGCAAGAAGCATGACGACGATAGCAGAAGGCGCAAAAATTTTACAGCAAGCCGTGGAGGCCGGACAGATGAAGCTTGCTGCAACCCCTCCACCGCCTACTGCGTATCCAACGCCAGACTTAGCTCCCGCCCTAAATCCGCTGCTCCGTGCGCCCATGCCCGCAAGCGCCGTCCGCGATGCCGATACAGTGCGGCAGTGGCACACGCAAGCCATTCCACAGACACGCATCTGGCCGCCGTCCGCCACGGGAAACCCGGTCACTGGCGCACAGGCGGCCTCGCAAGCGATCACAATTGTGCAGCAAGGCAGCGGACTGTTGCTTGAAACCAACAGCCAGAAAAATGCAATTCAGGGCACGCTCAATCTGGTCGCGGGGAGCAACATCCAGCTTGCCTCGGACGCCTTTGGTGGCGTGACGGTAGCGGGAACTGCTACTGGAGACGGTTTAGTTCACGGTGATAAAATCTGGGCAGTTGACCCTGCTTATGTGATCTTGAGAGATGACTTTATTTCCAGTTCTACCGGAATCATCGGTCAATTAGGGTGGAACGCGTTTGGAGGCATAACTAGTTCTGCGTATGAAAGTGGAACTTCTGCTGCGAATATCGGAGAGTGGTCGTGGGTTAATAATGGTATTGCGGGTAACACAGGTGGAATCATGTTATTTCCAGCCCCTAGTACTGGAACATTCCAGTTTGGTTTGCCTATATTAGATTTTCCCGGATGGAAAGCGATTTTCATTTGGCGATTTAATTTCCTTAGTCAATCTAGTGGAAATCCGATGAGTTTTGCGCACACGGCTCCCGCCATATCCGATTCAACAATTAAGTTGGAAGCAGTTTTCAGTTCTTTAAGTGGCTCAAACGCTAGAAACAATACTCAAGGAATCGTTGTAGATACTGGATTGACTCCGGTGATGGATAAGTACTATCGATTGGAGATCAGTTGTATAACTTCAGGTGTCGTAACAATGTCTTTGAATGGTTCGACCCCATCGATTTTTAATTTAAGTCCTATGGTTGTCACAGCCGCAGCGGGTTCAACTCATCAAGCCAGTGTAGGATTGGCAAGAATGACTCTCAATAATGCTAATGGCAAGCAACCTTGGTTTGCAGGGTCATTGGTCACGATAGCAGGGGATACGGCTACTTTCAATGGGATTCATACGACTAATCCAATTGAAGGAACTAATAACGGAATTATAGTTTTTGCTTCCGGTGCAACCGTTGGAACTGCTGCTGCCGTTGGATGGACAGCTACGGGATTCCCTGCGTTGTTTCCGATCTTCAATTGGGGGAATGATACCGTAGCCGGACCAACTTCAGACACGCGCATTTTGGTGGACTATTTTGGCTTTGTTTGGAACAAGGGACTCGCAGGGGCAACAAATCCCACCGCAACTTTGCCGAGATACTGGTAACAACCTCCAACGAACAAACTGATTTTGACTTTGCAAGCCGCAGGATTTGCAGCGGCGGCGATTCTGCTTTGTACGCACGCACCGCGTTGGATGTTTGCCGCCGCTTTTGGCGTGCACCCCGCAGGAGACCTGCTCTTTCTTTCTTCGAAAGGAAGGATTTATCTGATGGCTTTGAATATCGAGAAGTACGTGAAGCTCGCGCCTTGGCTGCAATTTGTGGGCGTCATGCTTGCATTCGGCGGATTGCTGGCCCTCAGTCATTGGTACGGCAAGCCACTGGCGTATGCGGGCCTCGGCGTAAACATGGCTGGCTTTGTCTACGACCGCATTTATCCCTAAACACTACGCAAGGAAAAACCTATGCAACCCCTTTTTGAACGAATCACGCTGGCGGAATTTCTCGGCTACTGCCGCGACCTGAGCATCGCGGGCGCAGTCGTGACGCTCGGCTGGAAGGCACGCGGAATATGGCAGCACGGGCAAGATTTCGTCGAGCGCGTGCGGCTGCACATGGATCGCGTCGAACTGACAATGGATACTTTGGTGGCCAACCATCTGGAACACATTTCGAAATCGTTGCAGCAGCTTGTAAAAACCGATGCCGCTCAAATTCCGACCGACGACCAGCACAGATAAAGAGCAAATTGCCGGGTGGATCGCTGCCGACCCCGACCATAACGGAAAAAGCCAAGCTGAATTTTGGCTCCCCGGCAAGGATATTTCGTGTTTCACCGTGGAAGATGAGATGGGCACGGTCTTCTACGTCCGCGCAGAAACGGTGATGCGTCTGCACATCCAATTCGCACCGCAGCAAAAGACGCGGACAGCTAGGGCGATTGACGAATTCACTCCGTGGATCGCTACCGCTGCGAAAAAACGAGGATGCAAACAACTGATTTTTGAAAGTGTGTTCGCGCCCCTGGTGCGGTTCCTGGAAAAGCGGGGATTTTGGGCGAGTCCCAACGAGTACGTGATGGATTTATGAGAGAAGAGCCAGTGATTTACGTCCGCGAGATCAAGAAAAACGACAAAGAGAGTGACCTAGTTCGGGGCTGGCTCGAAAAAGATGTGGACCACCAGGCACTCGGCATTCAATTCGACGAAATTTTCGAGCCGGGCACGGACGCAGCACTGATTTACGACGAAAACGGACCACTAATGGCTGCCCGATTCCACCGTGCGCTAAGGATCGGCATGCAATTCGATCCCGAGCACGCCTATCGCACGGCCAAAGTAGCGAAAGAAGTCGTGAAATGGTTCCGAGAACTAGCCCAAGCGGGAAATTACAAGGAAATCATCATCCGACCGGGCGGAAAAGCGGTCTCGTTTGCTGAAAGACTCGGATTTGCGTCGTTTGACGGACAAATTTTGCACTTGTAAGGCAAAAACCGATAGATGCCCCTAGGTAGAAGGATATTATCCCAGCATCCTAGCACGATTAGAGCACGAGAAACGGTTCGTCGGCGAAGAGCACACGGTTTATGCCGCTGCGGAAATCAAATAACTGAGGGAAGCGTCTCCCGATGTGTACGGTGCATTGAAAACGACAAAAAGTTTTACAGAGAGCTTCGTCGAAGGGTAATCGAGCATTATGGCGGCAAGTGCAACTGCTGTGGCGAAAAAGAATTGAAATTTCTGGCCATAGACCACATCGAAGGCAACGGGAACCAACACCGTCTTTCTGTTCTTGGGCATAAGCACGCTTCTATTTATAGATGGCTGGTTAGAAACAACTTTCCTGTCGGTTTTCAGGTTCTTTGCCACAACTGCAACATGGCCAAGGGATGTTATGGAATTTGTCCTCATCAGGAAGAAAGTAAGGTGTAGCGGTGTGCGGAGCCTCCTCACAGCAAAAAGAAGCATTTGGGACGATAAAAACACTGGAAAATACGCTGCGCGGCGATTTCCAAACCATTTTCGGTGAGAACCAAGGAATCCTCAACATGCTGGAAGGCTCGCTGGCCCCGCAGGTGCGCGGCGGACCAGGCGCATACGGATTTTCCGCCTCGGAAGACGCCGCCAGGCGTGGACAGGCGACGGAACAGATCGCGCAAGCGGGTTCGCAAGCCGCGAACGCCGTGCGCAGCGCCGTTGCGTCACGCGGCGGAGGCAATACCTTCCTGCCAAGCGGGTCGCAGGAAGCGATTGATGCCGCTCTCGCACAGGACACAGCCGTAAAACAGGCGGAAGCTCAACTAGGAATTACGGAACAGGGCTATGAAACAGGGCGCGAGAACTACTTCAAATCGCTGGCGCTGGCGGGCGCGCTGCCCGGCGAATTGGAGAATCCCGCGACGCAGGCGGGTGAGGCTGCCGTAGGGGGCGCAAAGGCGGAAGAGCAAAGCGCGGAAGATATCACGCAAGCGCAAAACGCTTGGATTGCTCCTGTCGGTGGAATGCTGGGGGCACTGGGCGGGGCGGCAATTGGATTGGCGGGACCGCACAAATGATTCGCTTCGAGGCCCTAGCGCTGGCGATCTGTGATTCGAACGGCGGCTTCACACCCGGAACCAAAGCCTTCCAATACTGCAATCCCGGACTGCTCAAAACCTACCGGCCCGAAAAAAAGAAGGACGAAGAGAATTACCGGATTTTTACAACCGTAGTGGGCGGATTCAAAGCACTCATGGCCGAACTGCAAGCACGCTGCACCGGGCTTAATCATCGGCTGACACAAGAGAACAGCTTGCAGGACATGCTAACGCTTTATGACATTACGCACGACCAGGCAGTGCGGCGCGTGGTGCTATTTTTGCGGCGTGCGCTGGAAGATGAAAACGTAACCGCACAGCTACGACTTGGATGGTTCCAAGAGGATCGGAAATAACATGGCGGAAGAGACACAAGGAATGTCAGCGAACGGCGACAAAGCAGGAATGTCAGCGAACGGCGACAGCACTGCATCTGCGCCTTCCGAATCTACGAGCATGGTTTCCGCTCCCACGAATTTGGGTGCGCCCGCACCCGTTCCCATACCGCAACCTGCGTCCAAGGCTGTTGTGCCACAAGAGCAACCCGAAGCACCCGGAAGCCACTTTCGTAATCTGAGTCATGCGCTGCAAGGCGCAGTGCTGGGAGCGCTGGCTGGCGGAAAACATTTGCTGGGCAAACTGGCCGGGCCGAGTGAAGTAGTTGAAGGCTACGA
>WNGR01020998.1_pt1 | contig 12368 bp, 9 predicted proteins | sample 5407581 | NCBI WGS metagenome assembly WNGR01 (sample SAMN13153383, study PRJNA577476) | soil metagenome | isolation source: 80 cm soil or saprolite under Garry oak tree replicate 2 | place: USA:California | collected 2016-06-15
AGAGCAGCGCGAGGACGACGATGGCCAGCCATCCGACCCAGCGTGGGCGCAACGGGGCGCGCCGCACGGGCGCGGAGGCGAGCGGCGTCGACGGCACTGACCCCCATTGAGGTCCGCGCGGCCGCTTGCCGCGCAGCCAGCGCCGGAGCATGTACAGGCGGCGCAGGTGGCGGACGCTGTCCGTGACCCGGCCGGTCTTCGGCGTCCTGAACCACGGACCTTCGTCCTTGCTGATCAGGCCCTTCAACGCGGCCCAGCCCTGGAACGGAACCAGGGCGAAGGACAGCACGACGGCGCCGAACACGCCCTGCACGTCGCGGGCAGGCGCCTCTTCGAGGATCAGGCCGCCAAGGTTCATCAGCGGCAGGGCGAAGATGTTGGAGAAGAGCAGCGACCAGCCGAGAAGCGCTGTCCATCCCGGTACGTGGGTCTGGAATACGAGCTCCGAGGCGAGCCAGCTGAGCGTGCCGATCACGAACAGTCCGGCCTGCAGGTAGTACGTCGAGTCGTAGAGGAACTCGAGCTTCTCGAGCGGTGTGACGAACGGCGACCGCATGATCGCGAGGAACCATTTGCGCACGTTGTAGGTGTGCCCCTCGGCCCAGCGCATGCGCTGCCGCGCCAGCCGGCCGAAGGTGCTCACGCATTCGGCGGGTGTCTCGGCCCACGGCGTGTACACGACCTTGAAGCCGCGGGCGTACAGCTTGAGGGTGAGCTCCCAGTCCTCGGTGATGCTGGTCCCCCAGCCGACCTCGCGCAGCACGTCCGCGCGGATCATGTAGGCGGTGCCGGCGATCATCTTCAAGGAGCCGATCGCGTCCTGGAACGGGCGCTCGATCATGTAGCTGCCGGCGTATTCGGTACGCACGGCCTCGGTGAGCCAGCTCTCCGACTTGTTCAGGACGTGCGACTGGTAGCTCTGCACCGCGGCGACCTCGGCGCGGCGCTTGACCTGGCCCGGCTCTGACGGAGGGTCGGTGCGGCCGAAGGCGGCGTCGAACCGGCGACTGGCGGAGGTGCCGTCGCTGACGCGATAGAAGTAAGGAAGCAGCCGCTCGATTGAGTCCGGGAACGGGACCGAGTCCGCGTCGAAGACGACGACGTACTCGGTGCGCGGGTCCATCACCTTCAGCGCCTCGCGCAGGGCGCCGCCCTTGTAGCCGGCGCGCGAGGTGCGATGGATGAGCTTCAGCCGCGGCCATCCTTTCCACCGCTCGAGGATCTGCACCGACTCGTCGGTCGAGTCGTCGACCAGGACGACCTCGTACTCCGGGTAATCGAGCTGGGACAGCGCCGTGAGCAGTCGCTCGATGACGCGCATCTCGTTGTAGGCGGCGACGTGGACGGAGACGAAGGGGTGGTAGCCGAGGTCGACGTGGATCCCGTTGCCAGAGCCGTTGCCGTTGATGCGCTGGGCCCCGTTGCCGTCGGCCTTCACGTGTCCGTTGCCGCTGCGCGGCGGCGCGCCGACCAGCGTGGTCAGGAGCACCATCGCCGTGCTCAGGTAGTACTTGATCGCGTAGGCGAAGAAGATCGCGCCGAGGAACAGGCCGCTGAACGCCAGGCCGTACGCCAGCCAGTCCCCGCCGCTGCGGATCTTCGACTGCTGGACCAGCTCGACGAAGCCGTGCACGATGGCGACGATGGGGATCGCGCCGACCACGAACGCCGCGACGAGGACGCCGTTGAGGAGGACGCTCCACGCGATGGTGCCGAGGCCGCGCCCGGCGCGCGGCCCGTTCGTATGTACCGGATCTTCTCCAGGGCCGCTCACGGCGTGTCTTCGAAGAAGAGCGCCGCGCTCAACTCGGCGCTGTCGAAGCGGCGGTGGCCGCCCGGGGTGGTGAGCGTCGGCTGCAGCCGGCCGCGGCGGACGGCGCGGTTGAGCGTCGGCTGGCTGACGCCGAGAAGCTTCGCCGCCTGGCCGGTGGTGATGAGCCTGGCGCCCTCCGGCTCGTCCTGGAGAGAGGTGGCGTACAGCTCGACGTCGGCCTCGTTGAAGCGCCGGTGTCCGCCCGGCGTCACGAGCGCGGCGCGGAGCACGCCTCGCGCCACGGCGCGTGCGACCGTCGCCTGGCTGACGCCAAGGCGGGCTGCCACATCCCTCGAACTGATCAATCTTTGCAAGGACGTTCTGCTGCGACTAACGAAGCCATATCAAAAAGCAGTCGGGGTGCGGTCAACTATCTGCATTTAGTTGAAGCGGTGCCTTGGTTTTTCACGGGCAGCGCAGGCAGTTTGTCGTTGAAAATGTATAGATATACTTCCTCGGCCCCTTCGGTTTCGTGCCAAACTTTTCACTGCGCGAAAGCGTGCGCGGGCCTTCAGAAAGGAATCTCGACCTCATCTTCATTTCGAACCTCACCCCCCGCAGCCAAGCTCGGAGCCGGTGTCGAGAAATCGCCCGGCCCGAGCCTTTTTTATGGGTTTAGTGCTTCGTGCAGGGCTTCCCGCCACGGGCGTAGGGGTGCGATTCGCGTCGACGCCAGGCAGCCGTTGGCGGGTCGCCGCGCGGCCGCGGGATAGCCGGCGGTAGCCACCGACCGGATCTCCCCCTCTACCCCGGCCTCGGCCAGCACCGCCCGAGCGAAATCGTCCCAACCGCAACACCCATCGGCGACGGCGTGGACGATACCCGCGATTCCCTGCTCCGCCAGCTCCACCGCCGCCACTGCCAGGTCGCGCGCGAACGTCGGGTTGACGTGCTGGTCGGAGACGACGCGCAGCTCCTCGCCTGCATGCGCGCGCTCCAGGATCCGCATCGGAAAGCTGTTCGGTCCGCCGTAGACGGCCGCGGTCCGCACCACCACCACGTGCGCGCCGACCTCGAGCACGCCCCGCTCACCGGCGAGCTTGGACCTGCCGTAGACCGAGATCGGATCCGCGTGGTCGGCTTCGACGTAGGGCTGGTCGTGCCTGCCGTCGAAGACGAAGTTGGTCGAGAAGTGGACGAGCGACGCGCCAATGCGGCGGCACGCGACCTCGAGGTGCCTCGGGCCGTCGCCGTTGACCGCGAAAGCGAGGTCGCGCTCTTTCTCGGCGCGGTCCACTGCGTTGTAGGCGGCGCAGTTGAAGACGACGTCGGGTCTGCGCCGCGAGATCAGGGCGTCGACCGCGGCGGCGTCGGTGATCGATACCTCCCGGTGCGTCACGCCGCTGCCTGGTCCGAGCAGCTTCACAAGCTCGGTGCCGACCTGACCTTCTGAACCCAAAACAAGGGCTTTCAGAGCGCGGCGGTGTCCGCGTGCGGCTCCGCGATGCCCGCCTGCTGACGCAGCAGGGCCGTGATCTCGGCCTCTTCCGCCGGCCGGCCGACGAGGAATCCCTGCGCCGCGTCGCAACCCGCTTCGAGCAGGATCGTCTCCGCCATCCGGTCCTGCAGCCCCTCCGCGACCACCCGCAGGCCGAGGTTATGGCCGAGTCCCACGGCGGAGCGCACGATCGCGCCCGAGTCCGGATCGGACGCGAGCGCCGAGACGAACGAGCGGTCGATCTTGATCTCGTGGACCGGCAGGCGCATGAGATAAAGGAGAGAGGAGTAGCCGGTGCCGAAGTCGTCGAGCGCGATGCGCACGCCGATCTCGTGCAGCCGGTGCAGCGCCTTGGCCGCGGCGGCGGCCATCGCGACGCCTTCGGTGATCTCCAGGGTCAACCGGCTCGGCTCGACCTTGAAGTTGCCAAGCGCGCGCGCGACCATCTCCTCGAGCGAGTGGTCCTCGATGTTGCGCGGGGACACGTTGATGGACACGCTGACGTCAATCCCCTCGGCGAGCCACTTGCACAGCTGCTCGAGCGCGGAGTCGATCACCCACGCGGTCAGCGGATGGATGATCCCCGTCTCCTCCGCCATCGGGATGAAGCGGTCGGGCGGCATCAGGCCCTCGCGCGGATGGTTCCACCGGATGAGGCCCTCGACCGTGCGGATCGCGCCCGTGGCGAGCGTGACCTGCGGTTGGTAGTGCAGGACGAGCTCGCCTTGAGGGATCGAGCGGCGCAGCTCTCCGGCCAGGCCCGAGCGGCGCAGCGTCTGCGCTTCGTGCTCGGGCTGGTACAGCGCGAAGCCGCCACCCGAGCGCTTGGCCACGTACATCGCGACGTCGGCTCGGCGAAGCAGGTTGCTCGGGTCGTCGCCGTGCACGGGGTACAGCGCGATCCCGATCGACGCACCGGTCTCGACCATCTGGTCACCGATCGCGAACGGGCCCTCGAGCGACGCGAGGATCTTCTTCGCCGTCCCGACGACGTCTTCGGGATGCCGCGCGTCAGTCGTGAGCACCGCGAACTCATCGCCGCCCAGCCGCGCGACGGTGTCGGTCGCGCGCAGCACGCCACGCAGGCGCGCGGTCACCTCTTGAAGGAGGCTGTCGCCGCGGTCGTGGCCGAGAGCGTCGTTGATGTCCTTGAACCGATCGAGGTCCAGGAGCAGGACGCCGAACATCTTCTGGTTGCGGCGTGCGGCAAGCAGCGCCTGGCGCAGGCGGTCGCCGAAAAGACTGCGGTTGGGCAGCCCGGTGAGCGCGTCGTGCAGAGCCTGGTACTCGAGAGCGTCGGTGTGCGCCTTGCGCTCGGAGATGTCACGCAGCGTGCCGATGAACAGGTGGCGCGAGCCGACCTGCATCGAGCTGACGACGAAATCGAGCGGGAACAGGCTGCCGTTCTTGCGCTTGCCCATCGTTTCGTGCGCGCCGCTCGCGGGCGTGTCCACGGTCAGGCGGCGCTGCAGGTAGTTCTCGAACGCGGCGCGATGCGTGGTCGCGATGAGGATGCTCGCCTGCTCGCCGACGAGCTCGTGGTCGGGGTAGCCGAACAGCTTGCCGACGGCGGGGTTGGCCGACTCTATGATGCCGGTCTGATCGATGGTCGCGAGGCCGTCGGACACGTTGTCGAGCACCGACCGCATGCGCTTTTCGCTTTCCTGCAGCGCGACCTCCGCGCGCTTGCGCTCGACGAACTCGCCTATCTGCGAGCCGACGTCGTTCATCACCGCGACCAGGCCTTCGTCGAGGTCGCGCGCGGCCCAGGTGTGCAGCGAGATCATGCCCACGACGCGGCGGCCGCTGCGGACCGGGAAGCCGACGATGCCGTGCAGGCCGACGGCGATCGCGGCCGCGGCGCGGGGCGAATCGTCACCCGCCAGGTCGGGCATCGCAATGGGCTTGCCCGCCTCCCACACGTTGCCGGCCAACCCCTCGCCGCGGCGGTAGGCCTGGTTGGCGGCCGTCGCCTCGAACGCGGTGGTGTCGCGGCCAGGCCGCTTCCAGGCGGTGACGAAGTGCATCGCCTCGCGGTTGGCGTCGACCTCCCAGTATTCGGCGAGCTCCCAGTCGAGGGTCCGGCACAGGCCCTCGAGCACCCCTGGCGCGGCCTTCTCCCACCCGGGGGAGGTGACCAGCGCCTGCGTGACCGCGAACCTCGCCGCCTGCAGGACCTCGGCGCGCTTGCGGTCCCGGATGTCCACCGCGACCGTCTGGAAGTAGCTCGGGCGCCCATCAACGCCGCGGACCAGGCGCATCGTCAGGTCGACCCATACGTGCTCGCCGTCCTTGCGCGTGTAGCGCTTCTCGATGCGGCGGCCCTCTTCCTCACCGGCGAGCATGGAGTGCATCGCCTCCCGCATGGCGACGGCGTCGTCGGGATGCGTGATGTCGAGCAGGGAGAGCGTGCGCAGCTCGTCCTCGGTGTACCCGACGAGGTCGCAGAACGCCGGGTTGACCGTCGTGATGTGGCCGTCCAGCGCGGTGAACGCCATGCCCGCCTGCGCCTGCATGAAGAGGGTCCGGAATCGGGCCTCGACCTGGCGTTCGCCGGCCTCGGCGCGGAGCCGGCCCGAGATGTCGCTGACCAGCGTCAGCAGCTGGTGCTGCCGGGTGGTCAGGCGATGGATCGCCACCTCGACGTCCACGTGGCGGCCGGACTTGTGGACCATCGTCGCGGTGTAGCGGTCGGGGACATCCTGGCCGGCGATACGCCGGGCGAGGTTCGCCGCGTAAGCCTGGCGCTGTTCGGGCGGCGCGAGCTCGATCAGCGTGGGCATCGCTGCGAGCTCTGGTCGCGAGTAGCCCGTGAGGGCGACGTACGCGTCATTGCCGGCGACGAAGCGGCCTTTCTCCGTGATCATCAAGCCCTCGCCGAGCTCGCTCAAGGTCGCGAGCAGCGAGCTCTGCCGCTCGACCTGGGTGGCGAGGTCGCGCTCCACGGACCGTGACGTCAGGTAGGCGAGGATGCCCAGTCCGACGAGCACGAGCGTCCAGATGACGATCGTGCCGAGCGAGACCATCAGCTGGGTGACAGCGAACACCCACAGCGCGCCGATCCCGAGGATGGCGACCCCGAAGACCCAGCCGAAGTGGCGCGTGTTGAGCCCGGCCTCGAAGTACAGGAATACCGTCGCAAAGCTGACCGCCGCGAGAGGAGGCAGGTCGTCGCCTAGCCATCGGCCGGCCACGCCGAGCACAAGGTCGGTGAGGACTGCCGCCACCAGGGTGATCGCCACCTTGACGGCGAGGTTCGAGGCGTAGCGCGACGCCTTGACCACCATCGAGACCACGGCGAACACGACGCCGACCCCGATCAGGAGCCCCTCCTGGCGAATAGGCGACGGCCGCGATGATGGCCACCACGGCCAGGCCGGTGACCACGGGCAGCTTCCATGGCGTCGCCGGGCGCGAAGAAGCGAGCGCCGCCCCGAACAAAGGATCGGCAGCAGTCGGCGTGGGCGCGCTCAGCTGTTTACTCAACGGCGTGAACGATAGCGTTCGTGACCCGAAATTGAGTTCAGATCGAGCTTGGCGCTGTTACTTCCCGGTCTTCCCTTATTTGCTTGATTTGGCCTGGGGTCGCTGCGGGACCGTCCGCTTCAGGGGCGGACGCCGACCGGCGTGGAGGGGGTTGACCTTCTCCCCGTCCGAGTCCTTCGATGCCCGGCGCCCGGCCGTGGCATGGAGGGTACGGAGCTTGGCCAGGCGCTCCTTCTTGGCCGCCAGGGCGGTCTTGAGGGCGTCGGCAAGCTGGGTGTCGTTCATGGGCACGACACGGAGGCGTGCCTCCAGCTCGAGGACTTCGACTTCAGCTCGGGTGAGTTCTAGATCGATGGTTTTGGACACTTTTCCTCTTTTATACGGTTCAAAGCTACTGAACCAAATAACTACCCTGCAAGAGGCGAAGTTATGCCCTAACTAGCCGCATTGCACCCCGATCATGACGGTGGCGCCTGGCGTCGTGCAGTCGGTCGAGGTGGCGCAGAGGGCCGAGTCGGTCACGACCACGGTCCAGACGGCGCCGTAGCCGTTGATGATCCGGCTCGGGATCTGGACCAGCACGTTCTTGCCGCTTACCGTGAGCGTGTCGCCGGATGGCGGAGGCTGTGCCTGGATGTTCCAGCAACCCTGGTTCGGGTTGGGGTTGTTCGCCACGAGCTTCACGGAGAAGTGGTCGCTGGGGATCCCGCCAGAGATCGGAAGCTGGACCGAGCAGCCTGTGATGTAGTTGCCGGTGCAGATGCCGCTTGCCAGGGCGATGTGCGGGTACATCCAGAAGGTCGGCGATACCGTGGCCGTGGCGCCGAGGGAATCGGTTATCTGGACGGTGAACTGCAGGTAACCCGTCTGCCCGGTGAACGTGCCCTTCAGCGACAGTGCTGCGAGGATGGTCCCTGAGGGCACCTGCCCCTGGCTCAGGCTGTAGGCGAACGGCCCAACGCCTCCCGTCTGCTGGCCGAAGGCGCCGCAGGCGTTTGAGCAGCCGAGCTCGACGACGCAGTACTTCGTGCATGCCGGGAGCAGAGAGGCGTTCAGGGCCGGAGCGATGGTGACCGTCCCGGTGACGGGAGCCTTGCCGTCGCCCGAATCACTGACCTCGATCGAGAACGAGAACTTTCCGGCGGCGGTCGGCTTGCCCGACACGCTGCCATCCCCTCCGAGCTTCAATCCCGGCGGTAGGGTGCCGCCGCTCAGGTTCCAGTGGTAAGGCAGCACGCCACCAGTCGCAGTCAGCGCCACCGGCGCGTAGCCGATGCCGACCTCGCCGATGTGGAACGCCGGGGCGCTCGCGGCGAACTGCTGCGCGGGTGTTTGTGTGGGTGTCGGCGTCGGCGAAGGCACGGGCGACACGAGCGCCACGTTCTTGTTGTTGCCCGACTGCCCGCCCTGCTGGTTGGGCAGGGTGCAGCCGGCCACAGACAGAAAAACGGCCGCCAGAGCGGCCAACCACCTTCCTCTTCCCAAATCGCTACGCACCGAACGCGATGCGAAGTGTATTTCCCTTAGGACGAATTTCAGCTAATCAAGCGAAATCGCGTCGCGCAGCTTGTCAAAAAAGCCCTTCGAGACCTTCTCCGGCCTGCCCGTCAGCCCACCGACCTTGCGCAGCAGCGCCTTCTGCTCCGGCGACAGGTCCTTGGGCACGACCACCTGCACCACGACGTACTGATCGCCGCGGCGCCCCCCGCGGACGTCAGGCATTCCGCGCCCCGCCAGCCGGAAGGACTGGCCGTTCTGCGTGCCCGACGGAATTGCTATCTCGACCAGACCCTCGATGGTCGGGATCTCGATCCGGTCGCCAAGCGCGGCCTGAACCATGTTGATTCGGAGCTCGTAGACGATGTCCTGCTCGTGCCGCGCCAGCTGGGGATGCGGCCTGACGCGCAGGACGACGTAGAGGTCGCCGGGCGGACCGCCGCGCACCCCCGCCTCCCCCTCGCCGCTAAGCCGGATCTGCGAGCCCATGTCGACGCCGGCCGGAATTCGCACCTCCAGGCGCTTGCCCTTCTGCATGCGGCCCTGCCCCCGACACTCGGAGCACGGGTGCTTGAGAATCCGGCCGGCGCCGCCGCACGTCGGGCAGGTCGAGGTCGTGACCACCTGGCCGAAGAACGACTGCGCCGCGCGCCGAATCTGGCCCGAGCCACCGCATCCGGGGCAGGTCTCCTGGCCCGTTCCCGGCTCGGCGCCGCTGCCCGAGCAGCGTTCGCACACCGTCAGCTTGGACACGTCGATCTGCTTCTCGACGCCGGTGAACGACTCCTCGAACGTGATCGTCAGGTCGTAGCGCAGGTCCGCGCCTCGGTTCGAGGCCTGCCGGCGCCCACGCGCCCCGAAGCCTCCGCCGAAAAACGTGTCGAAGATGTCGGCGAACGGCATATCGGAGAAGTCGACCGCCGGACCTCCGGCGCCGACGGCGGAGTGGCCGAACATGTCGTAGCTGCGCCGCCGGTCGGGGTCGGAGAGGACTGCGTACGCCTCGCTCGCCTCCTTGAAGCGCGCGGACGCGACCGCGTCGTCTGGGTTGCGGTCGGGATGCGAGTCCATGGCGATCTTGCGGAACGCCCGCTTCAGGTCCTCCGCCGAGGCCTGGCGACCGACGCCGAGAACCTCGTAGTAGTCGCGTTTGACCGCCACTGTCTAAATCGTCAGTTCAGGATTCTTCGTTTTCAGCCGGCAGGGCAGGACGTTTCGAGACCTTGACCAGGGCCGGCCTCATCACGCGGTCGCGGACGCGGTACCCACGGCGAAGCTCGGACACCACGGTGTCCTCGGGATGCTCGCTCGACTCCTCGTGCCCGACCGCCTCGTGCAGCTTCGGATCGAACCGTGCGCCGACGGCGTCGATCGGCTCCAGGCCGTGCGTGCCCAGCGCCTCCTCGAGCTTGCGCACGCTCAGCTCCAGGCCCTTGATCCACGACTGGTCGACCCCCTTCGGCCTGTGCTCGAGCACGTTCTGGAGGTCGTCGAGGACGGGCAGCATGCGGTGGATCAGCTCGCCGGACGCGTGCTGCATGGTGTCCAGCTGCTCCTGCCGGGCGCGCTTCTTGTAGTTGTCGAAGTCGGCGGCCAGGCGGAGATGCTTGTCTTTGGCCTCGGCCAGGGCGGATTCCAGCTCGGCGATCTTGCCCTCGTAGAGGGCGATGCTGGCCTCGATCTCGTCCGGGTCGCGAGGAAGCTTGCGCGTGGTCATCGATCTCTAGATACCGCGCAAAGACGCTGAATCAAACTCCAAGCTCGGCCATGCGCTCGCTGGCGCTCCTCGCCACCGCCTGCAGCCGGGCCACGGTCTGGCTGTAGGCCATGCGGGTCGGACCCACGACACCGAGGACTCCCTTCAGCCGGTCCGACGGGCCATACGTGGTGAGCACCACGGCGCAGGCCTGAAGCTGGCTGGAGGTGTTCTCCGACCCGATCACGATCTGAAGGTCGGAGTCGCCGATGAGCTGGCGGAGCAGCACGGTGAGGTAACGCGTCTCTTCCAGTACCTCGAGCACCTGGTGAACGCGCGATGACTCGGCGAACTCGGGCTGGCGCAAAAGGTTGCGGACGCCGTCGTGGACGACCAGGTTCTCCGAGCCCTTCTCGTACATGTCGAGCACGGCGATCACCCTGCCCAGCAGCTCCTTCTCCAGGCCGAGCGGCTCGGAGTCGTAGCGCCGGCGCGCCTCGTCGCTCGCCTTGCCACCCAGCGCAGCGTTCAGTCGCGAAGTCAGGCGCGTGAGCTCCGCCTGCGTCGCGGCCGTGGTGGTGTTGACGACCTGCTGGCGAAGAAGATTGCCCTCGAGGAGGAGGATCAGCAGCACCTCCTTCGGCTCCAGGGAGACGAGGTCCAGGTGCTTGATCCGCGCCAGGGCACCCTGCGGCGCACTCGCGACAGAGGCGTTCTGGGTGACCTCCGCGAGCGTCATCGCCACCCGCTCGACCATCCCCTCGACGTCCGCGGGCGCCTTCTGCAGCTCGTCGTGGATGTAGGCATTGACGCGGTCCGGGATTGCCTCGAGGTTCATCAGGAAATCGACGAAGTAGCGATAGCCGAAGTCGGTGGGGACCCTGCCTGCCGACGTGTGCGGCTGGGCCAGGTAGCCCAGGTCGGCGAGCTCGGCCAGCTCGCTGCGGATGGTGGCCGAGGACAGGTTGACGAAGTAGCGGCTCTGGAGGGCCTGCGAGCCGACGGGAACGGCCCGCGTCGTGAACTCGTGCACGACCGCGCGCAGGATCTCCTGCTTTCTGTTCTCCATCTCGTTTTCAGCACTCTCACCCGGAGAGTGCTAACCAAGTCTAGCTACCGGGGGTTGGCTTGGTCGAGCAGTTCCCGTCCTTGCCGAGCTTGCTCCTGGCGACGTCGCTGTTGCCCTGGCCGCGCTTCTTGGCGTGGGCGGCCTGGGAGACGTAGAACCCATGGTTGCAGGGGTGGGTTGATGTCGCCTTCTGCGCCACCGGAGCGGGAGCCGACGCCGCGCGATGGGCGATCAGCGTGCCGGCGAACGCTACGTCCGCAAGGATCAGCACCGCGACGATGGCGACCACGGCCTTCATCACCACTTCAACGATGACGCCTTACAAAACGGTCAATGCGATCTGGTTGTGGAGGTCGAGCCCGCGCCGGGTCGGCACCACTCGGCTGTCCAGCCGACGAACCAGGCCGGCCTTCTGCAGCTTCGCCAGCTCGTCATCGAAACCCGCCGGCGCGGTCATGCCTTCGGCGGTCCGCAGCCCGAGCATCAACGACTCGGCGACCGCCGCTCTAGGCTCGAGCTCCTCGCCGTCCGCGCGGGTCGCGGGCGCCGCCGCGATGTACTCCTTCGGCCGGGCGACATTCCACCAGCGCCACGCCGTCGAGCCGTCGGTCGCGTACGAGTGCGCGCCGGCCCCCGCGCCATAGACCGGCCGGCAGCGCCAGTAGGCCTGGTTGTGCCGCGACTCGAAGCCGCCGGCTCGCGCCCAGTTCGAGACCTCGTAACGGCGGAACCCAGCCGCCTCGAGCTCCGCGCAAGCCGCGTCGAGCTGGTCCCACTGCATGTCAGCCTCGACCTCGGGCACTCGACCCTCGGCGCGGCGGCGGTGCAGCAGCGTTCCCTCCTCGAACGACAGGCAGTACGTGGAGACGTGGTCAGGGCCCATCCCGATGGCCCGGCGCAGCGTCTCGAGCCACGTGGCCATGCTCTGGTACGGGACCGCGTAGATGAGGTCGATGCTGATGTTGGCCAAGCCCATATCGCGAGCGAGGCCGAACGCGCGCGTTGCCTGTGCCGCGTCGGTGCGGCGCTCGAGCACCGCCAGGGCCTTCGGGTCGAAGCCCTGCACGCCCAGGCTCAGCCGGTTGACACCGCCCTCCAACCATGCGGCGACCTTTTCCTCGTCGGTGCTGGCCGGGTTCGCCTCCAGCGTGACCTCCGCGTCGGCCGCGACATTGAAGGTCGCGTGGATGAAGGCGAGCAGCCGCGCGGCCAGCTCGGGCGGCAGCAAGCTCGGCGTGCCACCGCCGAAATAGACGGTCTCGAGCTGCTGAAAGGGATGGCGCTCGCGCGCGAAGGCCAGCTCGCGCTCGAGAGCGTCGACGTAGTCGGGCATCAAGCGGTCCATGCCCGCGTAGGCGTTGAAGTCGCA
>WNGR01010781.1_pt1 | contig 12359 bp, 11 predicted proteins | sample 5407581 | NCBI WGS metagenome assembly WNGR01 (sample SAMN13153383, study PRJNA577476) | soil metagenome | isolation source: 80 cm soil or saprolite under Garry oak tree replicate 2 | place: USA:California | collected 2016-06-15
AAGCGAGCGGATCTACGAGGCGCGCTCAGGCTGGCGTCACGACTGCGTCACGCTGGTCATGCTGGTCGGTCTTCGACCCGCTGTATCCGCCATCATTACGTTCTAGCATAGACCTGTCGAAGCCGTTTGGACTGTGTGCTGGAACGAATCTTAAGACCAAGATATTAAACCGGAATTCCGGGCGAGTGAGTACGAGTGAACACAACGAATGCGCTTCTGTGAGTAGATTCGGATGGACGGATTGAGGATACTACTGACTGGGTGAGGGTCCTGACTACTGGTCTCAAATCTGTGGCTGTGGCGCCGCCATGGGAAGAGTTCGCGGAGGTGAATTCGGGAAGGGGGCGGGGCTCGTGGGTGGTGCCAACAACGGTCCCACATCCCCTACACCCACAAATACAGTTAGTCGCGCCCTCAGATTACCGAACGCAAAACTCGCGCTCACCAACGAACAGTGCGATGAATTCTGTGAAGCGGGGTGAGATGTCGGCCTTGAACGGACAGGACGACTGGAAGCCGATACCGCGCACTCGCAGTCAGCGCCGAAGGTCCGAGAACTGGGAAATGTGAGGACACTCACACAACTAGTCCGTCCTCTACCCATCCGTCCACGTCAATCGGGATGACATTCCCGTGCTCGTCCTTCCCAGGATTGGTATTACACGCCCCAAAGCATCATCGCGATGTGGACGAAGAGTGAATTGTTCGCGACCTGCTTTCCTGGACAGATCCGTTCCCAAATCCGTATGTGACATGACCCTCCTCCTTTGGTTCAGGTGGGCACGGGGCGACCTCGCTATTGGCATCCAAACACCTTGCCGGATTGAAGTGCGTGGCGTCTAGGCCATAAATTTCTGGCTCGCGGTTGAGATGCCAAATGTTGGCCATCATGATGGTACCCTTTGGAATGGACATGCCACTATACCAGTCGTCCTTGGTCGAAAGGTGTGGGAGGCCACAGGCCGCCATCGCGGCATTTCCTTGACCATGGCACGGATGTAGGGTGGGTGCTGGAAGTCAGAAAATGTTGGAATACGTGTTCGCCCAACTACGGCGTCGAGCTCTACTTGAGCGCGTTTCTGTACGTCCGAATACGTGGCCATTGCGAGCGTCCGCCAAGCCATGGCTGCGGCCGATGTTTCCGCACCCCCCGTGCTGATACTCGCCCTGAGCAACAAACCCGAATCTCGGCGAGTACGTGCACGTACTATGTCATTGCCGCAACCCAACCGCTCTCACGATCGGACAACCCCATACCTGTCGGCGTCCTTAATTCAAGTCCTTACAAGACGTGGGCGGTCTATACCTTTCTACTGACGTGGAGTCAGCCATAGTGTTAGCTGCACGAGGAACAGAACGGACCAGCCTTTCGCAGATTCTATTGAATAGGCCCACAAACATCGCCGAATCTTTCTCGTGCCAATACGTCGCGCTTTCATTTGGCGAATTTACAACGTGATTGTTGCGAATTTAGAATCGATTCATTGCCTCATCCAGGAAACACCCCACCTGCTTGGAATGCGTCTCATCCACGGAAAGAATTCCACGAAGTGTGCAACCGGGAAGAGCTGCTCACGTCAGACGTGCAACAAAGTCGTTGATGGCCGTGACCCTTGAATCCAGCCCGGAGACTATCGGTGGGGCATCATACGTGACAGACATGATCATAGATGCAGTCATTCGGCGAAGGTGTTTATCCCACATCGCGGGTTGAACGTTGAGCAAGGGGTCTAAGCAGAATGGCTCCATTACAGTGTATCAGTGCACAGCTGAGGTGGCACGACGGACAGGTTCAAATTTCAAAGCCCGACACGTCATGACGTCACGCTATCAGACTACACTGTGGTCACTGCACCGGCACTGTCACTGCAAAACGCTCAATCTGCTCTACGATGGCCGACAATATTCAACTGTCATGCTTAATTGAGGGGACCCAACGAGTTTTTGATGTTTTCGTTTCCCGTAACTCCAATGGCAACGCCTTGAGAAAGGTGATCTTTGAGAATGGGGGCAAGGACTGGGCCCCCTCTGAGAGTAATCTTACTATGTTGAAGGTCAGGCCGGTCAGGATTCGGCTACTCATTGTTCCGCTGACTTTTCTGACATCTCTTAGGTTAACGTGGGCCCTGACCACCCTCAGGCTCGCCAACTACCCAAATTACGATTCAACCACACATTTACTGATCGTGAGTCTGGCCCTCTGTGTAAACGAGTACCCACTTCCCTCTCCTATTCACCACGCTACCCGATGATGTAACAATCTTGTGGAACGATCGCTCCTTCACGGTGGCAAGTTTCTGACGCCTTTCCACAGTTCCCCTGGTGTTTGAAGGACGCCGGAGAATTTTGGAAGCTGCCCACCTCGTGTACTATCAATTTTGGGGGGAACAGTCTGAACACCTCGGTCATCAACTGCAGCCTGTGCCGGGCTATGGCCACCTCCAGTATTTAAATGAAGAGCGGATCAACTCTCTGGGACTAAAAACCCTCGACTACAACGAAGTTGTTCTTCTAGTCCGCGAGGAATACGAAGTTGCTTACAATTATCTCCGGTTGTGTGAGGGAAATCCGGATAGTAGGGGCGGTGGGATGGTCGTCACTGGTCAACCGGGCATTGGTCTGCACCTCCCTCCGACCACGGTCTCCTTCGCTAACAATCGCTACCTAATTTCCAATCCAGGAAAAACGTGTTTCCTCTATTATCTTCTGTTTCGCCTCTTAGGTGTGAGGAAGACCGTCGCTCTTCAAGTGAGGGACAACTTCGTTCTCTTTCAAGGTACTGGAGTACACCTGGAGTACGACATGGGATCTGCTGGCGGACACGGTATACCAAGTGGAGCGTGGGCCCTTACCGATTCCCACTCTGGTTTCAAAGAGCCGTGTCCCCCCTTTTTGACCGCACAAAGGGCGAATGGTGCCTGGGTAGTTCAAACGACCTCTCCATCGAAGGATAAGTGGGCAACGTGGCGCAAGGAGTATACAGCGGACTTGTATTGGATGGATGTATTCTCTTTGGATGAGTTGAAAGCCCTTGGGTAAGTTCAACGTGATTCTCACCATTTTTATCTTCACGCCGAGCTCTTCATGTAGTCAAACACTCCATCTCGATACCGAAAGTCTGCGCAACAATTATCATTTATGGGGCCCTTCCGCACGCATCTGCGTCTCGTTCACGAGGAACCCCAACCTAGTTCGGGTCCATGAACAGGATGTGTTTAACGCTGCGAATGAGTTCACCAAGGACGTCAGCCCTTTCGATGTTCACAATATGCCGTTGACGTCGCACCAACTCTTGGTCGTACGGCCAACTGACCATAGGCAAGTGGCAACTGCGACCTTTGGAACGAGTCACCTCCGTGGATTCGTCGCACGCGCCTACGCCAAGCACGGCCATACCAATGACTGAGTACTGAGTTTTTATGTTGGGTTCCCACTTCCCTAACATTCCCCAGTCTTGACGCCTTCGTCCTCACCGACCACTCTATCATCACACTTCAGATCTCCATTGCTTCCGATCACGATGCAAAAAAACTTGGGTTCGATCATGTCTATGATAATCTTCCTCGTCCTTCAAGAAACTGACGGAAATCCCAACAGGAACCCAGGTCTACTCTACGGTTGTTGACGTCGACAAGTTGGTACTAGTATCAGAAAAGCGCGTGGACGCATTGGAGAATGCGAGAGTAAGTATGTATTGGCTATATGCGATTTTGTATTTATTGGGAAATTTGCAGGAATCTCCATCCGAAGACTCGAAGATGCAGTGGGAGTGATACCGCTGAGGGGAGCCTGTATTTTGACCGGTATAACTTTTTGACTTGTGGTGACTCAGAACAACCGCATTTACATGACGTGTTCATGAACGCTTATCGTGTATCGGTGTCGCAGTTCGTGTAATGATAGTACGAGTGTCTCCACGTATATGAGAACTATTGCTATAGCAGCTACATTATGAAGTTCAGGATCGTCGCGAAGCTGTCCTCAAAGACCTACCCGCGGCGCATACGCGCGTTGCACTTGGCATGGGAGATCAGACACATCGCCGGCTGGCTTCGGAAGCAAACGATCTTCCGCCGGTAGTCGCGCTTGTACTGCGGCGCGTCCGCATCGACCGTTGACAGCAGCCGCCAGTCATCCCACGTGGTCGTGTGCGTGTCGTGGTCCACAAAATAGATGCGCCGCGTCAACTTCATACACACCCAATGGCAGCGGACCTAGCGCGCTCGTCGCCGCCGCCGAGGGTCATTCCACGTTGTCGTACGCGTGCGACGGTCGACGAAATAAGGACGGCCATCGGGCGTTCGGCACTTCTCCCATCCGAGGGGAAAGCGAACGCCGGCGTAGGTGCCGCCTGCGTTGGTTGTGTTCGAAGACGATGGAGCGTGGGCGGCGGGGAATGGGCGCGGACAAATTGGGGGATGGGCACGTTCAGCCAGTGCTGAGGGTTATTGCGGTCGACGCCGTATGAGCACCCGCGCGGGTTATATCGGAGCTCCCATCTGGGTGGGAGAAACCCTTCCAGCGACACGGGCTGTGCAACCAGTGTGGGGGTGGCGCGGGAGCTGGGACTGGGCGGCTGGCTGCTCAGTAGGGTGATGTGGAAGAGCGGTGGGTTCGGATGGATGCGGACTGCGCTGGGAGGAAGGAGCTTGGGGATTGCGTGCGGGAAAGGCAGAGAAGGAATGAAATGGTAGATGGCGGTGTGGGGCACAACTGCCTACGGCCGCGGCTTGGTAATGTGTTACTGGTGCTACCTGCGGAAGTTGATTAAGGGGATACACGCGCATCATTGAAGGGCTTGGCAAGATCGAGTTGTTGGGCCACGAGAGGAATCCTGGCCTTCTGCGGCGAGCGAAAACACGAGGGTTCCGTATACTATCTGGCCGCCAGGCCCAAGCTGGAGGCTGCGATGGGACGTATGTATGAGAAGGATTAGGGGAGGGGGTTTCCGCTTCCGCCCTTATTAAGGATAAGAGCGCCTCCAACGGTGATTGATACAAATCCGAGGAACTTGCATTCAATTGAATAAATACTGCCTGGATAGTGACCACGTCAACATAAACTTGAACTAGTACGGTACTGTATCTGTTGTTCGCAGCCTGGACAACACCCTTGAGAGCCGTGGGAGCATTCGGAATGCCACAACGTGGGTTGGGCGGTGACACAGCGCATGCCAGAGGTCACCTAGACGCCCGACCCGCACGCTCACTCCAACCCCCATCACTCCAACCCCAAAACACTCTCCTATCCAGCATGGCCGCTGGGAAAGATGTGAAGCACCGGGAAATGTCCCCGAATTCGTGCGTAGATGGTCTTTGACCAATAACTTCATTGATAGTGACCTACCACTCCAGCCCGAGTCCCTTAGCACCGCAAAACTCAGGAAGAGGGTGCGTCGATCCCTCTTTTTGTGTAGTGATGCTCGCTCAAGGACCGTCCTCTGACAGCACTAAAATCGCCGAATCGCAGGGAAGCCCATCCCAGATCCGTGTTGAGGTGACCGGTATGTACTTAAATCATAACTCGTTGATGCCTTGATAACCGTTTATTCTCTTTGTTAGCCCTTCGAGCGCACAATATTCCACGTATCAAGAAACAGTTTGGCCCGAAGAGGCGGTTCTTTGTCACTGTAGCCAATCATGCGACAATCAAAAAGACGGGAAGCGTCCAGATCGATGGAGAGACGGTGCACTGGAACCAGAGGCTTGGTGCCTTGTAGGACATTCCGTTTTCAATCTTACTTTTCGGCTAAAAGTTCAGTTCAGTTCTACACAACGGACCTCACATCTTACGCTGTGTCTTTATGAGAAGCGGTACTTACACCCTGATGTCGTTATCGGAACACACGAGATACGAATACCTGTCGAATCCCAAAGTGGTTCGTATCTTATTAGAACCTCCCTTGTTCCACCAGCTGAACATCCCGGGGTAGAAGTTCCTTTTGTCCTGAGTAATGGCGATGGGAATGCTGGACAGTCGACGCACCTGGTCACGCTCTACATGACGATCACTGTGTTAGCGAACATGCCCCCTACAATCATTCCCAATAACCCAACCGAAGTACCGACCAAAGGGGACGACTCCCCCGCTGAAGAATCTAAGCCCTTTATCGTTCCGGACTCCGGGGGACCCATTCAATCCACCGCTCCAGAACCTCTTTTACCCTCGTCAGATCCCCTTCCCGTCGAGCCTATGTCAGAGGGCCAGGCAGAAATGTCGCTTACCGAGACGGCTGTGATTGCTGTCCGCCGCGCCGATGAAGCTAAGAAGCCGATTGACCGAAAGAATACATGGAAAGGGGCTGTTAGTAGAATCAAGTGGGTGATGGACACTGTAAGCCCAATTGCGGAGGTGTGTGCAGTGTCCATTTTGCCTGTCCTCTATTGCCTGTCCTCTACTGAGCCGATTTTTGCTCTCAGCTCCACCCGTTTGCAAAGATGGCATATGACTTGGTTTTAGCCATCCCCGAGGTGCATCTATTTACTTTACTGTCGGAAGGAAACGCTTATTCCAGGTTTATTCGGGTGCCAGACACTCCTAGAACAGTATGGACGTGACGACAATCTCTTGGCCCTCGTCGAGGCCATGCACGACGCGTTTGATTTCGCGCACCACGAAGACACTTTAAAATCTATCAGGCCCGACTCTAAGCAGGCCGAAATCCTTACTATGATGCTGCGGAATGTCTGTAGTTGCAGTGACTTTATCCAAGCGTATGCGAAGGACTCACAATTCTGTATGTCGTCTTCATCTTCTCTATTGACCGGTGTAAACGTGTGATTTTTAGGGAAGCGGACGCTGAAGAATTTGGGCGGAGGAGTTGCCAAAGATATTGAGGACTTGTCCGCCGCCCTTGTCGAACATCGAAGGGCTTTCTTGGATTACGCTACCATCACTACGGAGATAACTGCATTCCAAATTCTGGACGGCGTGGGAATACTTTCAGCCAAGGTGGATTGGATGTCTACTCGGCTTGAGTGGGTGTCAAGCCAAGTTTCAGACTTTGGTGCGTATTCTTGATGGCTTGTGGGCTTGTGGGTACTCGATCTGATAATCGTTGTAGAACTAGATAGAAAAATCGGAGAAATCCCATATGGGACGGGCTCGCGATTCACACCGGACAAGGGCTGTCTTACGGGAACACGCACCGCCTTCCTGGACTTCATTGTCAATTGGGTGAACGATCCCGCTTCGGAGCGTAGTCTCATTCTTTTCGGGCAAGCAGGCACGGGAAAGTCATCGATTGCGCATGAGATCGCGCGTCGCTTCGACAAAATGCATCGTCTTACGTCATCCTTTATCTTTTTGCGGAAGGAGCAATCCAAACGCGAGGCCTATCACCTCTTCACGACTCTTGCTCGCGATCTCTCCGACCGCTATCCTTCATTTAAAACCGCGCTGGGAAGGGTCGTAAAGGACAACTCCTCGCTTCGAGCTGGAACCCGTGACTATCGTACCCTGTTCGAATCCCTTATCCTGGAACCACTTAAGGATCTGCACATCGTTGGTCCTATTCTTATCGTAATCGATGCCTTGGACGAGAGTGGGGATGTAACCGGTAAAAATGGCTTACACACATTTCTTGCTAAAGCGCTCTCTAAACTGCCATCAAATTTCCGTGTGCTTATCACCTCGCGACCTGAGCATGACATCGAGTCTGCGTTCGTTGGAGACGAGTTAGTCGGCATCAAAATCAAATACACGAATGATTCTGAGCTGGCTGCTACGACACACGACGATATTCTCGCGTTTCTTCAGGAGAGGCTCCCTTCAGACGTGTTCAGAAAGTATGGCGAAGCTCTGGCAACAAGGTCGGAGGGATTGTTTCAGTGGGCAGCGGTCGCACGTGGATTCATCCTAGATCCTCCTGAATGCTTCGGGTTTAGCAAGAAAGAGTGTATAAACCACCTTTTGAAACCCACGACAGATCGCGATGAACAAGACCCGTTGGACGAGTTATACAAGGAAGTCCTTGAAGGATACATCACACATCGAAAAACACAGCTCCTGTTCCGTTCTGTGGTGGGACAGCTCATTACTTCAATCGAACCTCTCAGTATCCGCTCCCTGACCACTCTGCGACAACACGCTTCCTTCGACGGCGACGACCGTGATGCCGTTGTCATATTGCTCCGTCGACTTGGCTCGTTGTTGAGTAATGTCAATTCATCCGATGAAACCCTTCCCATCATTCCTCTCCATACTTCATTCCGCGATTTCCTCACAAATAAAGAGAAGAGCGGTGATTTTTGTGTTAGCCTTCAGGATGCTCACCGTCGATTGGCCCATTCCTGTTTCGGTTTACTGCTTAAAGACCTCAAATTTAACATATGCAATCTCGAGTCATCATATCTTGCCAACAAAGACGTCATAGACCTTCGCTCCCGCGTTGATAAACACATACCACCTGCTCTGTTGTATGCCTGTCGTTTCTGGGACGATCATTTGGAACATATTGACTTCGAAACTGATTTGTTTGTCCAACTTCGAACTTTCTTTGAGAAGAAACTTCTTTTTTGGTTGGAGGCCCTTAGCTTGACAAGCGATGTGGGTCTTGCTTCGGCAGCGTTGTCTGCTCTGAATGTGTGGCTAGCGTCTGGTCAAGGCGTGAGTAGAATTGTTGATTCGATGAGGGAGGCGAACAACTAATTGATACGATCGCAGCAGGTTTCTCAAACAGACCTAGAGAAATTCAGGTCATTCGTCAATGATGCTTCTGTGTTTGTGCGGTATTTCGGAGGGGCCATGGCAAAGAGTGCACCACATGTCTATCTTTCTGCTCTACCATTTGCGCCGAGCAGTTCTCTTGTCTCTGCACATTATTCCAGCTCATTTTCTCGAATGTTACGCGTGGAACGTGGGCGACTGTCTCATTGGCCATCATCGGAGATGGTGATTTCAAACGTTGGGGGTGGGGTCTTTTCCATTGCACTCTCACCGGATGGCCAGCGCATCGTCTCAGGCTCTTCCGATGGAAGAATTCGTGTGTGGAATGCCACTACGGGAGAGATAGAAGCAGGCCCATTCACTGGACACACGTCTTCGGTCACGTCTGTAGCATTCTCGCCAGATGGCCAGTACATTGTCTCAGGTTCTTACGATGAAACAATTCGTGTGTGGAACGCCACTACGGGAGAGACAGAGGCAGGCCCATTTACTGGGCATACGTCTTCAGTCGAGTCTGTGGGATTCTCGCCAGATGGCCACCGCATCGTCTCAGGCTCGGACGATGAAACAATTCGTGTGTGGAACGCCACTACGGGAGAGACAGAGACAGGCCCATTGACTGGACACACGTCTGTCGTTTTTTCTGTGGGATTCTCGCCAGATGGCCAGCGCATCGTCTCAGGCTCGCTCGATGGAACAATTCGTGTGTGGAACGCCACTACGGGAGAGACAGAGGCAGGCCCATTCACTCAACACACGAATTGCGTCTGGTCTGTGGCATTCTCGCAAGATGGTCAGCGCATCGTCTCAGGTTCGGACGATCAAACAATTATTGTGTGGAACGCCACTACGGGGGAGACAGAGGCAGGCCCATTCACTGGACACACGGAACGGATCAGGTCTGTGGCATTCTCGCCAGATGGCCAGCGCATTGTCTCAAGCTCGGAAGATCGAACAATTATTGTGTGGCGCGCCACTACGGGAGAGACAGTGGCAGGCCCATTTACTGGACACACGTCCGGGGTCTTGTCTGTGGGATTCTCGCCAGATGGCCAGCGCATCATCTCAGGTTCTTACGATGAAACAATTCGTGTGTGGAACGCCACTATGCGTGAGACAGAGGCAGTCCCATTTACTGGACACACGTCTTTGGTATTGTCAGTGGGATTCTCGCCAGATGGCCAGCGCATCGTCTCAGGTTCGGACGATCGAACAATTCGTGTGTTGAACGCCACTACAGGAGAGACAGAGGGAGGCCCATTTACTGGGCACACGAACTCGGTCAAGTCTGTGGGATTCTCGCCAGATGGCCAGCGCATCGTTTCAGGCTCTTCGGATCTAACAATTCGTCTGTGGAACGTCACTACAGGAGAGACAGAGGCAGGCCCATTCACCGGACACACGTCTTCGGTCGACTCTGTGGGATTCTCACCAGATGGCCATCGCATTGTCTCTGGCTCTTACGATGCAACAATTCGTGTGCGGAACGCTATTACGGGAGAGATAGAGGCGGGCCCATTCACCGGACACACGTCTTCGGTCACATCTGTGGCGTTCTCGCCAGATGGCCAGCGCATTGTCTCAGGCTCGGACGATGGAACAATTCGCGTGTGGCACGCTACTACGGGAGAGACAGAGGGAGGCCCTTTTATTGGACACGTGTCTTTGGTCCTGTCTGTGGGATTCTCGCCAGATGGCCAGCGCATCGTCTCAGGCTCGCGCGATCGAACAATTCTTGTGTGGAACACCACTACGGGAGAGATAGAGGCAGGCCCATTTACTGGCCACACGTCTTCGGTCTGGTCTGTGGGATTCTCGCCAGATGGCCAGCGCATCGTCTCAGGCTCTTCCGATGAAACGATTCGTGTGTGGAACGCCACTACAGGAGAGACAGAGGCAGGCCCATTTACTGTGCATACTTCTTCGGTCAAGTCTGTGGCATTCTCGCCAGATGGCCGGCGCATCGTCTCAGGCTCGGATGATGGAACAATTCGTTTGTGGAACGCTACTATGGGAGAGACAGAGGCAGGCCCACTTATTGGACACATGGATTCGATTGAGTCTGTCGAATTCTCGCCTGATGGTCAGTGCATTGTCTCATCGGGACATGGGTCAATTCTTTTGTTGAACACTATGACAGAAAGTACGGAAGCTACAAGACACGTCGACTTCACTGACCACACCGTGATCAACAAGGAGGGATGGATGTGTGGTAGTAAAGGTGAACTCCTGATGTGGATCCCGCGAATACATAGGGCACATCTTCACCGCCTAGGTGTTATCTGGGTTGCTGGCGCACGTGAAACCGACGTCGATCTTTCTACTTTCGTACATGGGCGGAGTTGGACTGCTTGTATTAACACCTAGATAGAACAGTTACGGCAACCCGTGGTTTTCCTTTAGGCTGTCTGAAGTGTAGTTTGATACGCTAGATAAGTGCCCATTGAGGCAGTACATGTTGAATTCAAGACTCAGTCAATCACTAGCAAGTGTTGAAGCGTTGTCATCAGGGTAACGTGAATCACGTAACAGTACGCGTCCGCGAGTTTGTCGAGCGTTTGTCATGAGGCATAAGTTGCGATACAATAAAACACACTAAAGAAAACCGTGCAAACTTACCGCTTTTGTACTATGAAACGTGCCCCACCACCACCTCAACTAACGACAGAAAGGACATCCGCGGGCACCTTGTTACCGCCCCGGTCTCTTAGGATATCCTGTAGAATTGTGCTAGCCACGTCCGGTCTGGGTCTCTGGCCTATATTCCGGGGTATAAATTGATTCAAAAAAAAAAAAAAAAAAAAAAAAAGGACATCCGCAGAAAAAACAATTGGGTTTTCGGTCACTACGGTTCAAAGCCACGGACATGATCGGGTCGTCGTTCTCGTCAAACATACATACCTACAGGCTTTAGCTTTCAGACGAGCACACGAGAAGCGCGCTAGTAGTAAATAAAGGAACGCAAGGGAAAGATGTGAGCAGGGAAGAGAAACTACGGATAGTAGTGGTGGTACTTGTAATTAGCACGGAAGTCAATACACGAACAAGTGGATGGAGCTGACCTCCAGAATGTATAGGGAAAAAAGGAGGGAGAGAAGGTGGTGATATATCACATGTTATATATCGTAAAGGGTGGGGCTGTGTATGAACAAAAACGGCTCGATGAGCAAAAAAATGAAAGCAAAGCGGCGAGAGAAGGGAGACACGAAACCTCTCGATCCAGCCGAAACAAATGAAATTCGTTGCGCGTCCCAGCACGTAGAGGGTGGATCGTTCTACATATCCAAACCCGACGGTGTAAACTACTCTTTGCTCTTGTCCAAAGCCTTCAGTCCTACACAAACAAGCAAACCTCTATGAGCGAGCACAACCCATGAGGAAAAAAAAGGAAACGCACTCGCTGCGAAGCGAAGTTTGCGCTCCAAGCTCTCATAGTCCTCATATGGTGGCAGGTCGAGGTGACTGAAGCACGCGTCTGCGTGGGAGGCCGTTCGGGTCCCTGCTCTTCTCGATCGTAAAGCGGCGCTGGCCGTCGCTGCCGTAGAGATCCTTGAAGGCGTGAATTGGAGCAGGCGCGCCTTGCGCTCCGCAGGCCACGAGCAGAAGCACGCCCAGAACCACCCGATCACCCAGTCCGTCTTCTCGTGCCCACGGTAGTCGGTGAATCGCGTCCAGTCGTCCATGTCTATCTC
>WNGR01008591.1_pt1 | contig 12358 bp, 8 predicted proteins | sample 5407581 | NCBI WGS metagenome assembly WNGR01 (sample SAMN13153383, study PRJNA577476) | soil metagenome | isolation source: 80 cm soil or saprolite under Garry oak tree replicate 2 | place: USA:California | collected 2016-06-15
GGCGGTCCGCAACCGCTCGAGCAGCGCGCCGACATCCCGCGTCCGGAACGAGCGCCGTGCGATGACGCGCATCTCCGCCTCGAGCGCCCCCACGGTGGCGATTCCGAGCCGGTGCACGGCGTCGGCTGACAGGTCGAGCCCGGTGGTCGCGCGAATGCTCGCGCGGTAGCACGCGGCGCCGTCGGGGTTGGCGGAGACGCCGATCGCGCTGCGGGCCCGCGGCAGATAGTCCCGCTCGAGAAAATCCCGGTAGCGGCGCGCCGCCGGCAGCACGTCGGTCGTGAGCAGGCGCTCCAGCTCGACCCGAAAGGCGGGAGTGCTGTCGCGCCTGGCGCGGTCGAGGAGGGGCGAGCGCTCGAGCGGCGTGCCGAGCAAGCTGTCGAGCTGGGTGAGGGTGATGCGGACATTGCCCCGCGGCGCGCTGAACCCCAGGCGGAGGCCCGTTCGCTGATTCTCCTCCTCGCTGGCGAGGTAAGCGGGAATCGCACGCCACCGCGCCAGGGTTTGCCGCCGCGCCAGCTCCGTTCCCACCGGCTGCAGCGCTGAGAGGGACGCGACGATGGCGATTGCTCCGTTTCCCGTGTGCCCCACGTTCCAGAGCTCGGAGCGGCACACTCGCGTCGCGATCGCGCCCTCCAGCGCGTTGCGCATCACCGCGTACGCCACCGCCTCCGGGCGCCCCACGAGCGACGCCGGATCGATGGCGCTGAGCTCCGCCAACCAGGCGTCTTCGCGGGCCCGCCAGTCGGCCAGCGCGAGCGGCGAGTCGTCCGGCAGGCGGTCGTGGGGACCGTCGGCCACGCCGTCGAGCGTCGCTTCGTCCGGGTGACGCTCGAAGTAGGCGGCGAGGTAGGTGTCGGCGAGGTCCTTCACGCGCGCAGGGACCGAGTCGTTGCTGGGCCCCTGCGTGAGCACGAGCGCCACGGTCACGACGAGGTTCATGCCTTGAGGTACAGCTTTCTCGGATCCAACACCTCTCGCAGCACGCGCAACTCGGTCTCCGTCGGCGGCGTCACGGCCCCGAGCCGTTCTCGCCGCGCCAGCGGCCATCCCACTCCCGCCTGCAGGTCGTCCACCGTGACTCCGGGATAGAGCGCCGCCGGCACCATCTCGCCGGTCGCCGGGTCCGCCTCGAGGACGCCCTTGTCGGTGATGACTTTCACCGGGCCCGCGCCCGGCATGCCCAGCTCGCGCCGGCTGCGGCCGGCCGACCGCTGTCCCGGGCTCGTAACGAAGTCCACCTGCTCGGGGAAGCCCCGCCGGCTGAGCTTGGCGACGATCAGCGTGCGCCGCGCATGCACCGCAATCTCGGCCGCGCCGCCCGATCCGGGGAGCCGCACGACGGGATGCTCGTAGGTCCCGACGATGGTCGTGTTGATGTTGCCGTAGCGATCGACCTGGGCGCCACCCAGAAAGCCGACCTCGATCCGGCCGTTCTGCAGGAACAGCTGAAATACGTCCGCCATGCCACACACCATGAGCGAACCGGTGACGAGTGCCGGATCGCCGATCGACACTGGCAGGCGCTCCGGTACCGCCCCCACCGCGCCTGATTCGTAGATCAGGACGAGGTGGGGCGCGTGCGTCGCGCGCGGCAGGTTGCAGGCGAGCGAGGTGGGGCGCGTGCGTCGCGCGCGCCAGGTTACACGCGAGATTCGGCAGCCCGATGCCGACGAAGACCACTTCCCCATCGCGCAGCTCGCGCGCCGCGACGGCCGCCATCATCTCGTCGGGAGTGTACGCCGAGCTAGAAACCGTAGTTGACTCCGTGGGACAGTCGCTCTTTCGCCTTAAGTCTTACGGCCAATTGAGGCTGTTTCGCCATGTAGCCTGCGCGGTCGGGGACGCCGTACACGAACTCGTCGAGGTAGTGCGCGAGCTTGTCGGGGTCGCGCGAGATGCTCTCCCAGGCGACGTAGAAATCGTTGTCGCGGTCGTAGTAGCCCTGCGCGTAGGATGGGTGCGCCCCCCACGGCTCTACCACCACCGCGCTCACGATGATACTCGGAATCACGGTGCGGTTGGGATCGGAGCGGATGACCTGCTCCTCAACCAGCTCTTCCACGACGACGATCACGCGCTCCGAGGCGAAGGCGGCTTCCTTCTGCACGCCGACGAGGCCCCACATTTGGGTATTGCCCGCTCGGTCGGCGCGCTGCGCGTGCACGATCGTGACGCCCGGATTGAGGGCCGGTACGGTGGCCAACGCTTCACCCGTATAGGGACAGGTGACCGATCGGATGCGCGGGTTGGCCGCCGGCAGATCGGTGCCCATATAGTTTCGCAGCGGCCAGAAGGGCAGCCGCGCCGCCCCCGCCGAAAACCGCGCGACCATGCCGAAGTGCGAGTATTCCTCGATCTCGAGTCCCCCGGCGCTCTTCCCCTCCAGCGCGCGGCGGAACGCGTGCAGCGAGCCCACGCCGGGATTTCCCGCCCAGGAGAACACAAGTTTCCGAGCGCAGCCCGCGGCGATCATCTGGTCGTAGATCAAGTCCGGCGTGAGCCGGGCGAGGGTGAGATCGCGGCGGCGCTGGCGGATGATCTCGTGGCCCGCAGCGAAGCAGATGAGATGGGTGAAACCTTCGATGACGACGGTGTCGCCGTCATGGACGAAGCCCGCGACGGCGTCCCGCATGGTCATGACCTTGCCGGACGCCACGCGTCAACGATCCGGACCTGGGATGATCGGCAAGACGACCTGCGAAGGATGCGCGCGGTCGTGGTAGATGGTGTTGGTCGCCACCAGGACGCGGCGGTTGTCGTTGAGCGGCTCTCCGGTGTTGGGGTTCACATCGAATCGCGGGAAGTTGCTGCTCGAGATATCGACCCGGATGCGGTGGTCTTTGCGAAACACGTTCGACGTCGGATAGAGCTTGATCGTGAACTCGTACACCGTTCCCGGCTGCATCAGCTGCTCGCGAGCGAGCGAGTCGCGGAACCGCGCGCGGATGATCCCGTCCTCGAGGTTCAGGTCGAACCCCTGGGGGTAGTCCGGGCTGGGTGGGTGGACGTCGATCAGCTTGGCCGTGAAGTCGGTGTCCCGACGGTTGGAGGAAGCCCAGAGCTTGACCGTGATCGGCCCCGTGACCTCGACATCGGTCTCGAGCGGCGGCGTCTGGAACACGACGACGTCCGAGCGGGTGGAGAGCGGTATGGGACGGGGCCAGTTCCACACCGTGTCCCGGCCGCGCTGATCCCACCCTCCCTGCAGCAGGATGCCGTCCCCCGACGAGATGTTGCCCCCGATGGTGGGGACCGGGTCGTGTGGGTCGAACGTGAAGCTCGTCACCGAGTCCCCGGCCCCGGGCACCTCGGTCTTGAGCCCTCCACCGGGCTGAAGGTAGTAGCTCGTATACCGTGTCCGCGCGAGCGGCCACTCCCGCTCGTCACGCCAGCGTCCGCCGTGGGTCATCCGGCCTTGCGCGTCTTTCGTGTGGTCGCCCGTGCCCATGACGAAGATCCGGACCCGCGACGAGAACGGCGGGGCCTTGCCGACGCTATTGTCCTTCCCCTTGAGAAAATGGTCGAACCACTCCTGCCACCACTGAACGGGCTGAGACATGGCCGCGTCGGGCCCGAAGCTCACCTGCCCATGGGCGGACTGGTTCTGGGATCCGTGGATCCAGGGGCCCATGATGAGATAGACCGGACTCTTGAGGCGTCGGCTCAGCGCGACGAAGTTCGCGGCAGTGCTCGCCGCCCACGAGTCGTACCAGCCGCCCACCAGGTAGACCGGTATGTCCTTGTAGCGCTCCGGGTGATCGATGATGTCGTTTTGGGCCCAGAAGTCGTCGTTGGCGCCGTGGGCCATGGCTTGTACGAGCCAGTTCTCGTATTCAGGCGCCAGCTGGAGCGGCGTCGTCCCCCGCCGCAGCGGCAGCCGGCGGAGGAAGTCGCGACGCTCACTCGCGAGTCTCTCAAAGGCACGCCGGTTGGTCGAGTCGCGCGCCTCGCGGCTGCCGTCCAGACCGTAACTGAAGATCCAGTTGAAGAACCGCAGCTCGAACGCTCCGCCGTTGCGCAGTCCGTGGTACCCCATGTCCGACACCGCGTCGATCGGGATCACCGTCTTCAAGTGTGCGTCCCCCGCCATGGCGAGGGCGTGCGCGGTGCCGCCGAGATAGGAGATCCCCCACATGCCGACGTCCCCGTTGGACCAGGGCTGGTGGCTGATCCAGTCCACCGTGTCGAGCCCATCGGGCCCGTCGTCGGTGAGCCAGTGCCACATCCCCTCGGACTTGTACCGGCCGCGCGTGTCCTGGAGGACCACCGCATAGCCGTGCGCAGCCCACGAGGGCCCGAGCGCGTACGGGTCGAAGCCCTTGTCGTAGGGAGTGCGGATGAGAATGGTCGGCAGCTTTTCGGCGGCAGCGCCGCCGTCCGGCCGGGAGGGGGGGCGATAGACATCGGTAGCCAGGCGGACGCCGTCGCGCATGGGCACCATCACGTCGCGCGTCACCACGACGCCTGCGCCGCCCGCGTGCGCGGCGACGTCCTGCGCGAGCGCGCGAGCCCCCACTCCCGTGCCCAGAAGCACACAGGTGAGCAGCGCGGCGGCCCGGCGACGCACAGTCACTCGTTCCGGATCAATCGGATTGCTCACCCAGGCATTCATCGATCAAGCCGAGCGCGGTGTCGATGTCGTACTCGTCCACTACCAGCGGCGGGGCAAGCCGCAGGGTGCTCTTCCCGGCGCCGAGCAACAGCAGGCCCTTCCGGAAGGCGCGCTCCACGAGCTGGTGCGGAATCTCCGGGGCAGGCTCCCGCGCAGCACGGTCCTTGACGAACTCGACACCGATCATCAGGCCTCGCCCCCGCACCTCCCCGATCGAACCGTACTTCTCCTCCAGCCGCTTCACGCCGGCGAGCAGACGCTCACCCAGGCGCGGCACATTGGGCAGCAGCTCACGCTCCACTACATCGAGCGTGGCGAGCGCCGCCGCGCAGCACACCGGGTTCCCGCCGAAGGTGCTGCCGTGCGCCCCGGGCTGCCACTTCATGATCGATTCCTTGGCGATGATCGCGCCGATCGGCATGCCGCTGCCGAGCCCCTTCGCCGCGAGCAGCACGTCGGGCTCGACCCCCTCGTGCTCGCACGCCCACATCTTGCCGGTCCGCCCCACACCGCATTGCACCTCGTCGCACACCAGCAGGATGCCATGGCGGTCGCACAGCTCCCGCAGCGCCTGCAGGTAGCCGGCCGGGGGCACCACGTAGCCCCCCTCGCCCTGAATCGGCTCCACGAACACCGCCGCCACGCTCTTCGGGTCCAGCCGCTTGGCGAACAGGTCGTCCTCGATTGATGACACGCACCGCATCGTGCAGGCGGGCTCACCACGACAGAAATCGCAGTGATAGCGATAGCCGTACGGCACGTGATACACCTCGGGAAGGAACGGCGCGAAGCCGGCGCGCTGGATCGCCTTGCTGGCGGTGAGGCTCACCCCGCCGTAGGTGCGGCCGTGGAACGCGCCGGTGAACGCGACAATGGCGGGGCGCCCGGTCGAGTGCCGCGCCACCTTGATGGCGCCGTCCACGGCCTCCGTTCCCGAGTTCGAGAGGAACACGCGCTTCTTGCTCGCGCCGGGCGCGAGGCGCGCGAGCCGCTCGCACAGCGCGGCGAAGCTCTCGAAGTAAAAATCGCTGCCGCAGATGTGCAGGAACCGACTCGCCGCCTCCTGGATCGCCTCCACCACCCGGGGATGGCCGTAGCCCGTGGACGCGACCGCGATCCCGGCCATGAAGTCGAGATAGCGGTTCCCGTCCACGTCCTCGACCATGGCGCGCTCCCCGCGCGCGATCGCGAGCGGGTATTCCTTGGGATAGGACGTGGACGACCAGCGATTCTGGCGCTCGACGATCGCCTTGGCCTTCGGCCCGGGCGGCGGCACCACGATCCGGGGATAGTCCCGCTTCATCGCGACTCCTCGATGACGGTTCGGCTCTGCTCCCGCAGGAACTGCGCGACGTAGTACGGCCCGCACCCGCCCTTCCCCGTCGAGCCAGATCCCTTCCAGCCGGTGAACGGCTGCGCCCCGGGCCACGCCCCCGTCGTGGCGCCGGTGCGCTTGTTTACGTAACAGACGCCGGCCTCGATCTCGTCGAAGAAGCGCTCGACCTCCTCCGCCTGCTTCGAGAAAATGCCCGCCGTCAGGCCGTATTCCGCCTTGTTGGCCTCGGCGATCGCCTGCTCGAGCCCCGCCACCTCGCCCACCGCCAGAATGGGCACGAACAACTCCTCCGTGAAGAGCGCGGACGAAAGCGGCAGCCGGGCGATCGTCGGCGCGACGAAATGGCCGCGGTCGAAGAGGTCACCTCGCAGGCGCTCGCCCCCCAGCACGATCGTGCCTTCCTGCCGCGCCCGCGCCACCGCGCGCGCGAAGCGCTCGACCGCCGCCGCGTTGATCACGGGACCGAAATACACGTCCCGCTCCGTCGGGTCCCCGAGCTTCAGGGCTTTCGTCCGCTCGACCAGCTTCTCGACGAAAGCGATCGCCACCCGCTGGTGCACGTACACGCGCGAGGTGGCACTGCACTTCTGGTTCTGCAACCCGAACGCGGAGCGCGCGACCCCTTCCGCCGCCGCGTCTAGGTCCGCCGAGTCCATGACAATCGCGGCGTTCTTCCCGCTCATCTCGAGCAGGCACGGCTTGATCCATTGCTGGGAGAGGCCGCGATAGATGCGCATCCCCACCGCCTTCGAGCCCGTGAACACGACGCCGGCGATCCCCGGGTGCCGCCACAACGCCTCCCCCGTGACCTCGCCCGTACCGGGGATATAATTGAACGCCCCCGGCGGAACTCCGGCGTCCCGGTACACCTCGTACAGCTTGAGCCCCGTCCAGGGCGTGTCCTCGGCGGGCTTGTAGACGACGGCATTGCCCGTCATCAGCGCCGCGGCGGACATCCCCGTCGACAGGGCGAGCGGGAAGTTGAACGGGGCGATGCACGCGAACACGCCGTAGGGACGGAGCACGTCGGTGTTGCGCTCAATTGCTGTCACCTTCGCCATCTGGCGCACGAAGCCGTTCGCGTCCTCCAGCTCCTGGCAGTAGTAATCGATCAAGTCGGCCGACTCTTCGGCATCCCCCATCGACTCGAGCCTGCTCTTCCCCACCTCCAGGGCCATGATCGCCGCGAGCTCGAACTTGCGCTCGCGGATCAGGCTCCCCGCCTTGCGCAGGATCGCGACCCGCTGGCGCCACGACCGATGCGCCCAGTCACGCTGCGCCGCCTGTGCGGCGGCGACCGCGCGCCCTACCTGCTCCGGCGTCGCCGTGGCGAACCGTCCGAGCATCGTGCCCGTGTCGATCGGCGAGACGTCGACGATCGGGGGGCCGCCCGAGGCAACAGCGTCCCGCCCCATGTACAGCGGGTAATCCCGGCCGAGCTGTGCCCGAATCCGCACCAGGGCGGCGTCGAACTGGCGATGAAACGACTCCCAATCGACATTCGCCGAGGTGTACGTGATCTTCGATGGCGTGGGAACGGTGGCCGTCATGCAGTCACCGCACTCCTGCCTTCACCGATTTCAACGCCACGGCGTGCGCGCTGGCGAACCGGGTCGCCAGCTCCTCGATTTCCTGCTCCGTGATAATGAAAGGCGGCGCCACGACGACCAGATCGCCGTTTACGCCGTCGGCGTGTCCGACATTGGGCCAGACCACGAGCCCGGCCTCCTGAGCCGCCTCCGTGAACGCCTCGACGAACTTCGCCGCACGGGGGAACGGAGCTCGGGTGGCCTTGTCTTCGACGAATTCGATCCCGGCAAGGAGCCCGCGCCCCCGCACATCGCCCACATGGGGCAGCTCGGTGAGCGCGGCGAGGCGGCGCTGCAAGATCCCGCCGAGCGTGGCGCACCGCTCGACGAGGCGGTCGCGCTTGAGCATGCGAACCGCGGCCAGCCCGGCCGCGCACGCCACTGGGTGGAACGAAAATGTCTGAGCGTGCAGAAAGCTCCCGGAGCCGTTCGCGATGACGTCGACGATCCGCTCGGGCGCGGCCACCGCCGAGAGCGCCGCGTACCCGCCCGAGATCCCCTTGCCCAGCGTCATGAGGTCGGGAGCGACCCCGTACGGCTCGATAGCCCACCAGCTGCCCGTCCGGCCAGCGCCGCACAGGATCTCATCGGCCACGAACAGCACGTCATAGCGGTCGCAGATCTCCCGGATGGCCCGGAAGTACTCGGGGCGCGGCGTGGACGCCCCGGTGGATGACCCGCCGACCGGCTCCGCGATGAACGCCGCGACGGTGTCGGCGCCGGCCCGCCGGATCGCGTCCTCCAGGGCGGCGCCGCTGCATGCCGGGCACGTCGCGTCGTCCCCGCGGCAGCCGCAGCGGTAAGGATACGGCGCGGGAACGCGCTCGACCTCGACGAGCCATTCGCGGAACGGCAGCTTGTACTGCTCCCGCGCCGAGGCCGACAGGGCCAGCAGCGTGTTCCCGTGATAGGAGGGGTTGAGGGCGATGATGCGGTGCTTGCCCGGCTTGCCGGCCTCGATCCAGTATTGCCGGGCGAGCTTCAAGGCGGCCTCGACCGCCTCCGAGCCGCTCGAGAGGAAATAGAGCTTGTCGAGCCCGCGCGGGAGGGTTGCGGCAAGCTCGCGCGCGAGCTCCTCGACTGGTCCGTGGGTGAACGCGGTCGCCGAGACGTAGCCGAACTCGCCTGCCTGACGCGCCAGCGCCTCCGCCATCTCGGGATTCGAGTGACCGAGATTCGCGACGTAGGCGCCGCCGACCGCGTCGAGGTAGCCCTTGCCCCGCTCGTCGTACAGCCAACAGCCCTCGCCGCGCACAATGCGCGGGTAGCGGCGACCGAGCTTGCGGTAGAAGACATGGCTCTCGGGATAGCGGTAGTCCGTCACTCCTCCCCCAATGCTCGTGAATCCGCCGAAAGCTACGGCGCTGGGTGCGAGTCGGCGAGCGCGCGCCGTTGAAATCGGTAGGGGCGGAGCCATACTGCGCCCCTACATCTCGCCACCGTGCTGATAGCGCCGTAGCTTTCTCGACCGACATCGCGAATGGGGCGCCCGTATGCCAAAGCTCTCCCGTCTGCTTCTTACCGCTGCCCTCCTCATCCCCAGCCCCGCGCTGGCCCAGTCCGAAGTGGTCACGCCTAATGACAACCTCGTGACCGACGGGCTCCCACCGGTGCCCGCGGCGATCGCCGACGCGGCTCGCCCCTACAGCGAGTTCCGCGCCGCCGCGTTCTGGGACTGGCATCCGACCCGGCGCGAGATGATCATCGGCACGCGGTTCGGCGACGCACCGCAGCTGCACCGCGTGCGGTCACCCGGCGGCGACCGCACTCAGCTCACCTTCTTCCCCGATCCCGTGTCCGGCGCGTCGTACCAACCCACCGACGGCCGCTACATCGTGTTCACCAAGGATCTGGGAGGCGCCGAGTTCTTCCAGAAGTATCGGTACGACGTCACGACCGGGGAAATCACCCTGCTCACCGACGGAAAGTCGCGCAATGTGGGCGGCGCGTGGTCGCACCAGGGCGACCGCTACGCTTACATGTCCACGCGCCGCACCGGGCGGGACCTGGACCTGTGGGTAGTCGACCCGAGCAACCCCACTACCGACCACATGGCTCTGGAACTGCAGGGCGGCGGCTACGAGCCGCTCGATTGGTCGCCCGACGACCGCACCATCCTCCTCTGGCAGGGCGTGTCCGTCAACGAGAGCTACTTGTGGCTGGTGGACCTGGCGCGCGGTGCAAAGACCCTGCTCGCGCCGCAGCCGGGAAGTGAACCGGTGGCGTACCGCGACGCGAAGTTCAGCCGCGACGGCAAGGGAATCTATCTCTCGACCGACCAGGGTTCCGAGTTCCAACGCCTCGCGTATCTCGACCTCGCGACCAAGCGCTACCGGTTTCTGACGACGGCGATCCCGTGGGATGTCGACGAGTTCGATCTGTCGCCGGACGACCGCTGGATCGCATGCGTCACGAACGAGGACGGCGTCGGCACGCTGCACGTGCTCAACGCCGCGACCGGCACCGAGCGACGCATTCCCAGGCTCCCGGCCGGCCTGATCTCGGACGTCCGCTGGCGGAAGCGCGGCGCCGAGCTGGGCTTCACTCGCACCTCGGCACGCGCGCCCGCCGACGCCTACTCGCTCGAGCTCACGAGCGGCACGGTCACCCGCTGGACGGAGAGCGAGACGGCCGGGCTCAACACCGGCGACTTCGCCGAGGCCGAGCTCGTCCACTGGCCGAGCTTCGATGGGCGCGCGATCTCGGGCTTCCTCTATAAGCCCCCCGCCCGCTTCGCGGGCCGGCGCCCGGTGATCATCAACATCCATGGCGGGCCCGAGGGCCAGTCCCGGCCGGGCTTCCTCGGCCGTAACAGCTTCTTTATCAACGAGCTCGGGATCGCGATCATGTTTCCCAACATCCGAGGCTCGACCGGGTACGGCAAAACGTTCACGAAACTGGACAACGGAGTGCTGCGCGACGGGGCGTACAAGGATATCGGCGCCCTGCTCGAGTGGATCCGCACGCGACCCGATCTCGACCCCGGTCATGTGCTGGTGACGGGCGGCAGCTACGGGGGCCACATGACGCTCGTGACGGCCACCCAGTATGACGGCCCGATCTGCTGCTCCGTGGACGTCGTAGGCATCTCGAACCTCGCGACCTTCCTCCAGCACACGTCCGGTTACCGCCAGGACCTGCGCCGGGTGGAGTACGGCGACGAGCGCGACTCTACGCTGCGCGCCTGGATGGAGCGGACCGCCCCGCTGAACAACGTCGACAGAGTCACGAAGCCACTCTTCATTATTCAGGGCATGAACGATCCGCGGGTGCCGCGCAGCGAGGCCGAGCAGATGGTGGCGGCTCTGAAGCACCGCAGCGTGCCGGTGTGGTATCTCATGGCGAAGGACGAGGGTCACGGCTTCCGCAAGAAGGGAAACCAGGACTTCCAGTTCTACGCGACCATTCTCTTCACCGAGCGCTACCTGCTCGGGCAGGGAGGATCCGCGACCCCGTGACGGTGGCCGCCTGGTGGGAGCGGCTGGCTCCGCTCCCCGGGGGCAAGCGGTTGTTCAGCTGGCTCTTGTGGTGGCTGGTTCCCTACACCGGCTCGGTGCGGCCACAGGTGCTGGAGCTCCGCCCCGGCTACGCCAAGGTCCGCATGGCCGACCGCCGCGCGGTGCGTAACCACCTCGACTCGATCCATGCGGTTGCGCTCGCGAATCTCGCCGAAGTGACGAGTGGTCTTGCGGTGACGACCGGCCTGCCGGCGCGTGCGCGTGGCATCCCCGTCACGCTCTCCATCACCTACCTGAAAAAGGCCCGGGGCACGATGACGGCGGAAGCGCGCTGCCAGATCCCCGATGCGAGCCGCGAGGCCGAGCACGACTTCGAGTCCGTGATCTCGAACGCCGCGGGTGAGGTGGTCGCCCGCGCGACCGTCCGGTGGCGCATCGGCCCTTCCGCGCAGTGACGGGTCTCGCTACCGCCCTCACCAGGGATGCCGGGATCGCGGTGCCGCTCATCGGCGGCGCGATGTTCCCGTGCTCCAACCCGGAGTTGGTCGCCGCCGTATCCGAAGCCGGTGGCATCGGGATCGCCCAACCATTGTCCATGGTGTACGTGCACGGCCACGACCTGCGGGAGGGATTCCAGGTCATCCGCCGGCTCACCACGAAGCCCATCGGCATGAACGTCCTGATCGAGCAGTCCTCCAGGCTGTACCTCGATCGCATGCAGCGCTGGGTGGACGTGGCGATCGAAGCGGGCGTGCGGTTCTTCATCACGTCGCTCGGCAAGCCGCGTTGGGTGGTCGATCGCGTCGCTCAGGTCGGTGGCCTGGTGTACCACGACGTGACCGAGCGGAAGTGGGCGCTGAAGGGGCTCGACTCAGGGGTGCGCGGGCTGATCGCCGTGAATCGGCGCGCCGGCGGCCATGCGGGACCCAACAGCGCGGAGCAGCTGATGGATGAGCTGGGTGACCTGGGCCTGCCTCTCGTGTGCGCCGGCGGGATCGGCGACGCCGCCGGATTCGTCGCGGCGCTCCGCATGGGCTACGCGGGGGCGCAGCTCGGCACCCGCTTCATCGCTACCACCGAATGCACGGCCCACGCCGACTATAAGCGTGCGATCGTCGCAGCCGGCGAGGACGACATCGTCCTCACCGAGCGCGTCACCGGCGTGCCGCTCGCCGTGATCCGCACCCCGTACGTGGAGCGCGTCGGGACCAAGGCCGGGCCGATCGCACGCTGGCTGTTGCGGCATCGGCGGACTAAGCACCTCATGCGCACCCTGTACGCCCTCAATTCGGCGTGGCGCCTGAAGCGCAGCCACTTCGCGGGACCCTCGTCGCGCGACTACTGGCAGGCGGGAAAGAGC
>WNGR01006628.1_pt1 | contig 12354 bp, 18 predicted proteins | sample 5407581 | NCBI WGS metagenome assembly WNGR01 (sample SAMN13153383, study PRJNA577476) | soil metagenome | isolation source: 80 cm soil or saprolite under Garry oak tree replicate 2 | place: USA:California | collected 2016-06-15
TCTATGGGTGACTACAACTGCTCACTATAGGTACTATGGATTGCTACACTGTCTATGGTAGTACTATGGTATGCTTATGATAGTCCTACAAGTAGACTTTATGTAGGCTACACCACTATAATAGGACTACAGGAGCACTATGAGAGTGCTACAAGTAGACTTTATGTAGGCTACAGTAGGACTACAGAAGCACTACGTAGTTCATAAATGTTTCTACAAACACTATGGGTACTATGGATCACTATACCATCTATGAGTACTACTGTAGAGCCTGGTAGAGCCCCCAGGGTTTGCTGATGATGGTCATGAAGCTGTCTGTGGGCATGGAGTGGATGGTGTTGGCGGATGAGATTATGACTGGGGGTGGCGTTGTGATGTGGATGGGAGATGACGGAATGATAGTTGTAACTCTGGGGGAGGATATAGTATTTCTTTCAGCCTCTTCAGCCAGGACAGCATTCCGATAGGCAGCATGCTCTCCAATGTATTCGTATTCGTTGACAGTGAAGTTCATGATAGGGTGTAATGGTAGTGGGGAAAAGGGGACAAGAAGGAAAGGAGCTGTTGGTTTTGCATCATCGTTGCCCTTCTTTTATGTGTTTTTGGGTGCTCCTTCTTCATTGGGGTATTGGCAATAGAAGTTGGTGATTAGTTCTGGGGCATGTTTCAGGTGCTCCACAGGTTCTCAGGTGCTGTCACTCATGGGGAAACCTTTCCACTTGATTAGGTAGTGGAGCTTGCACCCTTGGCCTTGTCATCGGACTTTTTGTACTTCTTCAGCTTCATACTCTTCTTCTCCATCAATAAGGTCAGGTGGAGGTTGGGTGAAGTTTGGACTGTGTAATGCTGTCTCCTTATAAGGTGTCAGGAGGTTGGTGTGGATCATTGGGTGTTCTTCCATTGTTCTGGAAGCTTCAATTCGTAGGAGATGTCTGATAGAACCTTCTTGATTGGGAATGGTCTGTATCTTTTTGGGGCTAGTTTGGATGTTGGGTAGTGGGTTTGGAGATTTACTCCTTCTAACCAAACTAGGGTGCCTTCGGCATAGGGTGTGAACTTGGTTTTGCCCCTTTCTGCCATGAGGCGTTGTGCATGTTTGATACATTCTTGTGCCTTGCTGCAAGCTTCTTTTATCTCTTGAAGTTGCTCTTCTACTGTCAGCACCTTTGTTGTACTTTCCTCCCATGTTGTCCTTGGCTCACTTCCCATTATCAGCTTGAATGGTGAGCTCTTCATTGTTGTGTTGATCCAGGAGTTGTGGGTAGTGTTTAAAAGTCCAACTTGGTCCAGTTTTTTGCCCTAATCTGGAAGAACCTGACTGCAATCAGTTCCCTCTATCCCATCCTTTGCCCCAAACTGGACTGAGCCGACATAAACCGGTCCCCTGCGGTTGCAGGAGCACACAAAGACCAGCTCATTCGGTCTGAACTGGTCCATCTTGAGTCAGTCACAACCTCTTAAAGGCCGACTGCAACTGAGTCATAACCATGTTAAAAATCTATGTACAATAGTTTACTACAGATTAATACAAGGGTCTACTATCTAATGTATGTAACTACAATGCAGGGTGCCCCCTGCTGTCACTGCCATTGCCATCATCATCTGTCATAGTTGTTGTATTGTGGAGTCGGGGGTCATAACTGCAGGAGTCATTGTCACCATGATTGTCCCACTAGAGTTGTTGCGGGCGTTGTCTTCGTGATTGTCATTGTGGGAGTTGTTGTCATTGCTGCATTGTCGTGGTTGTTTCATAGTTGGCATCACAGTGGCCGTGGTTTGTGCATGCAGCTTGGAGCTGCGTTGGCCAAGCCGCCATGGTTGATGGGTCACACACTGGCAGCTAGAGTCTGCATCTGTGTTGTCAGTGTGGTGCTGGAGGTGGTCGGCTTGGAGCTGCATTGACTGAGCCGCTGTGGTAGGTGGGTCACACAATTAGGGTCTGCATTGGTGGCGTGCCCCCCATTGTCGGTGTCATCGGTGTGGTGCTGGTGGTGGTCATTGAGGTCAATATGTTCCAAATGGTAGTTCTAGAAATGACAGGCTTACAACAGGGTCAGTGAAGTTGGCAGCGCATGCAGCTCAGAGCTGTGTTGGCTGACTGCCTTCTACCACTGTGGCTGGTGAGCCACGCAGCTAGGGTCTGCATCAGTGTCATCGATGTGGTGCTGGGGGTGGTCAGCTCAGAGCTATGTCGGCTGAGCTGCTGTGGTTGGTGGGTCACACAGCTAGGGTCTGCATCGGTGGCGTGCCCCCCATCATCAGCAGCACCAGCATGGTGCTGGTAGTCATCATAATCAATATATTCTGAATGGTTGTTCCAGAAATGACAGGCTTACAACAGGGTGGGAGGAGTTGGCAGTGTATGCAGCTTGGAGCTGCATTGGCTAACTGCCTTCTGCTGCCATGGTTGGTGGGCCATGTGGCTCAGGCCTGCGTTGGTGGTGAGCCCCTGTCATCATTGCTGTCACTGGTGGAGGAGGTGGTGGTTGATGGTGCGTGCAGCTTGGAGTTGCTTTGCTGACTGCCTGCCACTGCTGTTGTTGGTGGGTCACACAGCTCGGGTCTGCATGGGTGGCATGCCCCCCATCATTGTCACCATTGCCATGGTTGGATGCTTTGTCTTGACAGCTTTAAAGTGGTAAGCGATGAGGGTGACTTGGAGACCATGCGATCCAACGAGGACAGGATGGCGATGGACAAATAGGGCATGAGACAAGGGGACAGTGCAAGGCCCAAGGCATGGCCTGTCTACAAATGGCCTATGAGCCATTTGTGAGGGGGCTAGCAGTGTCCATCCATGTGCAAAAATAGTGATCTGAATGTGTGTATGAGGGGGGAAAAGATGGGGGAAAGGGGGCAATCGATGCAAACTTGAAGTGACACAGACTCAGATGTGTTCTGAATTGTGCTGAAAAAGGGCTCAGCACTTGGGCTGGCTGTACAGCACCTGTCACAGTTGTCCTTGTCACAGTTGCCATTGGTGTCGGTGTGATGGTGATTGTGGTTGGTGGAGCATTGGGGAGTGGTGACCTGTACCTGCCAAAGGCCAGTTGAGACTGGCCCAAACCAGTCCTGTGGCAGTTCCCACAGCATTGGATTCTGGGTGAACTGCAACCAGTCCACCTCTGAATTCTGTAGGACTGCAACCAAAGGTCCGGTTGCAACCAGTTGCAGTCTGGTCCAGTTGCAGTCTGGTCCAGTTGCAGTTTTTTCTGGTTCATGTGACTGGACTTTTAAACACTAGTTGTGGGCAAACTGCACAATCAGAAGTAAGTCTGCCCAATTGTTCTGTTGTGTATTGCTCCAGTGGTGCAGGTATTGCTCAAGCCATTGGTTGTTTCACTCTGTTGTCCATCCATTTGCGGGTGGTATGCTGACGAGATGTTCTGCTTAATCCCTAGTACTCGGCACAGATTCCTCATGAAGATTGATATGAACTGCGATCCTCTGTCTGTGATGAGTCGCTTTGGTATTCTGTAATGAGGATATACATGTTGAAGGTATAACTTAGTGACTCCTTCACTGGTGATTGTCTCATTGCAGGGGATGAATAGTGTGGCTTTCGTACAGTTGTGATCAGTGATGGTGAGGATGGAGTTGTACCCGTTTGATGGTGGTAACTTGGTGATGAAGTCCATTGCCACTACTTCAAAGGGTTGTGCTTCTGGGTCGGTGGTGATGGGATAAAGGTGAGGTTTCTGTCAATGTGTGTTGATTTTGTTTGCTTGACACATAGTGCAGCCTTTAACATATTCTTCGATGTCCTTTTTCATGTTCGGCCACCAATAGTTGTGTTGCAACAATGCGTTGGTATTGGTAATTCCCAGGTGTCCTTGGTATAGAGGGTCATGAAATGTGGAAATTACCCACCTCTTAAGATTGTTGTTGCCAGCAACAACTAGAGCGCCGTCCTTCCACCAAGTGTCATTTTGTTGGTGTAATTGGTATGTGTTGGCCCATCTTTGAATGGTCTCTTCATTTTTCAGGTTGCTCATATTGATTTTTGAGTGAGTGTCCACCTCTTCTATTGCTTTATCACTGGCTAGTTTGATGAATACTTATGATGGTAAGACTACCACATTCTGGTTGTCTTCTTCTCCTGTGTCGTAATCTGGTCATCGGGAGAGTGCATCTGCTCTTGCATTTTTTGTTCCCACAATGTGCTTTAGTACAAAGTTGTATTCTTGTAGTTCCTGGAACTCTTGTGCTATTCTTTGGCTGATCTTCCTAGGTTCTTTCCAATAGAGTAGATTGGAGTGATCAGTGTGAATGGTGGTGGTATGAGGAGCTCCAGCTAGGTATGTTTGCCAGTGTCAAAGCGACTTTACGATGGCCAATAGTTCTTTGTCATAAATATCGTAGTTTCTCTCTGCTTCTGTGAGGGTCATGGAGTAATAGGTGATTGGGTGCCAATGTCCTTTTTTGTCCTTCTAATTTAGCATTGCACCTATTGCAAAGTTGGATGTGTCTACTTCCATTTCAAAGGGTTCTTCTAGTTTGGGCATGAGAAGTATCGGTTCTTCACAAATGAGTTTCTTTAGGGTGTTAAACACTTGTTCCCTTTCTTCTGTCCACTCCCATGGGATGTCCTTTTTCATCAGCTCGTTGAGGATTTGAGCGATTTTGGAGAATCCCTTGATGAAACATTGGTAGAAGTTGATAAAGCCCATCCAACCCCTAAGTTCTTTGAGGGTTTTGGGACGTTCCCAACCTTTTACACCTTGTACTTTGACCGGGTCCATTTGCACCTTTCCTCCCCCTATGATTAATCCGAGGTATTTGATTTTGGGTACCTTGAATGTGCACTTTTCCAGTTTGAGGAATAGATCGTGTTCCTCTAGCTTGTCCAATACTTGGTGCACCAATTGTCGATGGTGGGGGGTGTCGCTTGGTGTCGCGATTAGGATATCATCTATATAGATTATTACTTCCCCTGTGTCAGTAAGGTTTTGGAAAATGGTATCCATCATGGTTTGAAAGGTACTTGGGGAGTTCATAAGTCTGAAGAACATGATGCATGGTTCATAGAGCCCTAGGTTTGTCTTGAAGGCCCCCTTCCATTGGTCTCCCTCTTTGATTCTGATGTTGTTGTACCCCCAGCAAATGTCAAGTTTCGTGAATAGTGTGGCATTTCGCAGGCAATTGATCAGTTCTGGGATGAGCAGTAGTGGGTACTGATTTTTGACTGTAAGTGTATTCAGTTGTTGGTAGTCTTGTACTGGTCATAATTTTCTGTTCTTTTTCTTTATAAAGAAGAAGGGTGATGAGTACGGGGATTTTGAAGGTCAGATGTACCCCTTTTCTAGCTGTTCTTTGATGAACTCCTTTAAGGATTCCTCTTCTCCATGCACCATGGGGTAGATCTTGCAGTCAATGGCTGCAGGTGCATCTGGGATCAAATTGATTGCATGATCCCATGTTCTCTCTGGTGGGAACCGATGCGATTCTTTCTTGTTGAATGTTTTTCAATGCTGACAATACTCTTCTGGGACCATTTGTTTGAAGGTTCTTTTTGTTTTGTCCATCACCTTCTGAGCCAATTCTGATGCTGTGGTAGTTTTTTGAAGGATGGGATATGGTTCCTCTTCTTCTTGGTTTATCTCCTCCCATTCTTCTTCAGTCATGGTTGACAAAATTTGGGCTTCTTTGGGTTTAATACTGGAGATGATCACTGGTTGACACTTTTTATCCAAAGTGGCGTCCTGCCAATGGATAATTGGTTCGAATGCCATAAGCCAGGGGTATCCAAGGATAACTTCATCTTTTCCCAGATTGGTGATGAGGAACTGAAGGGTCTTTGTTTCTGTTCTGGTGTGCACTTGAAGGTCTGTGAAATGACTTATTGTGCTGTCTTGGTTATGTGTTCCATCTACATTCCAGATTCTGATTGGAGTTTCTACTGGAAGGTAGGCAATCTTGAGTTGGTGGAGCAAACTTTTTGAAATGAAGTTGTCGGTTGCTCCCAAGTCGATTAGGACTTCTCTTTCAGCTGTCGCATGTGCAGATTCGAATAAAACTGGGATTTGCATAGATCGGTATCTGCTATTGTATACACTAATTCATAATGCCCTTGCCCAGGCTGCCGGGTTTAGGCATTGAGAAAATCCTCCTTCTTCTGGAATAGTTCTTCAGCAAAGCAGTTCCATACTTCTTCTGTTTTGGCATGGAGGGTGGCGATAAGGGCCTGTGCCTTTTGAGTGGTGCTTACTGGTCTGCTAGTTTGGATGGTGATGATTGGGGTGTTAGAGGTGCTGGCCTCAGTGACTTGGGTGTGTTTTTGAGGACAGAATCTTGTGATGTGTCCCCTTTGGTTGCACTAGAAGCAGAGTCTGCTTTGGATCCTTTGTTGCTTGTCTTCATCCATCATAGTAGCTCTTGCCCTAGTTTGTCCGATGTCCATGGCATTAGGGTTGCGATTGTTAAGCGCATTCCTCCATTGCATGTGGGTGGCTCCTCTGCATCGGTCTCCTCCCTTTACTCTTTCCTTGAGGAATATGTACTCTTGTTGATGAGTATGTGCCACTTGGGTCCAATCATTCCACATAACTGGGTGGTCAAATTTTATACAGTTGGACACCAGTTTGTATAGTAGGCCTCTTTGGAATACATCCAATGTTTCTTCTTCATCTAGATTGTATCCAGCCTTTTTTGTGATTGACTGGAACTGCGATATGAATGTGTCCAAGTCGTCTCCTTTCATTTTGAGGTCCCTAATATTTTGTTGGGCCTTTACTTTTTCTGTGGTATCAGTGTATGCTTGGTGGAATCTAGTTTCTATGGTTGCCCATAGATTTTCTTCGGTGTGCATTACTCCTCCTTGGATTTGTCCTATAAGAATAACAGCAATATGGCAGTCTCACTACACTCAGCAAAGTCAGCATAGAAATTGATTTGACAACAAAAAAAGACACTTACCTGCCAGAACCTGTGATACAGGTACAGGTTTGTTTTGGGTTGAAAATGGCTACCTGTACCCATACCCGGCAATACCTGACCCGGCACCTGGGCAGGTTACCTGTACCTGGGACAAGATTCACTAGAGGCAATCAGTGGGCTTGAAATAATGGGAGCACAGCTATTTGTCCATCCGCACTCACTGCCAGAAGTTCTATGTCTGTCAAATGAGCACGAGGAAGCATGGAGAAGGCAAGAGGCATATTTGGTGGGTCCATGCTCTGCAATTGCAGTGGGTCAGCTTCAGCATGGTGTTGCTGTGCTTTGGGACACTTAGCATCTTTGGGCAGATATAAAAGGAGAGCGTAGAGCGTAGTGACAGTGGCCACGATGGGAAGTACAATGATACATGTCATCTGCACTGCTATGCACACGACCCAGGAGTAAGATAATGATAGGTGCCTGTGGTGAGATGGTTGAGAGCGTGTGGTAGACTGGGTAGCATCTGTGGGGTGGAACATAAGAAGTGTGGGTGCCTCGATGCATAGGTGTACTAGTGGATCTTCTCCCAGGTTTAGCATATGCCAGGTGTGCCAGGTGGGATCTCCCGCACCAGAAAGAAGGTCCAGTTTACATTATTGAGCAAGAGATATTGAAGTTGGTATTGAGGGGTATCAGAAAGGCGATTTGTGGGGTATGTTACGAAATAGAGGGTCCCAGTTGTCGCAAGGAGCTGAGAGAACATGCATAATCAGTACCCGTGGAAGATAAATGATCAGGCTTTGTACCAATAACAAACTAATATTCTTAGTCACACATCCACAGAGCAGTCCCTGCAATGTTGTCATAAATTTACAGTTCCTCCCATTTGGCTGGGCCGTCTGTCTCAGCATGATGGGCCAGGCAGAAGGTGTGAAACTTGCATTTTGCTGTAAGAGTTCCTCGAACTCCAGTTGCTGAAGATCAATTGACAGAACTGCAACAAAGAATGTGTGCACAAGAAACCAGTGTGCAACAAGCACAACAATGACAAATGCACAAAATTGGCACGTCGTGCAGTGTGCAAAAAAAGCAATGACATCGATAATGATATTGTAGGTGAGGACCTTTAGCAAGTTGGAAGTTCTGGCACATGACAAACCCTCCATGATACATTCCTTGATGGGAAGAGTTATGGACATTTTGACAACAGTCTCAACCTGAATGGTAATTAGAAACAACAAAGATGACTCAAGGGGTCAGCTGGACATGAACTAGACTAAACATAGTCTCAGCACCAATGAACATGATAATCAAAGGAAAGATTCCCCTTCAATACGTGGTTAGAGCAAGGATCTAGAACATAGACAAGCACCCACCAGGGTATCATGGTGACTTGGAAGCCCACGAGGGTGCAAACACTCAGGCTAGTTATAGTACTAATGAGAATCTCAATGGTGCTGGTGAAGATAAGACCTATACCATTATCTACAGGAGGACCTTTGTGCACTGGTTGTTTGCAAGTACAAAGTAGGCCAAGTAAATGAATACAGTTAATACTGAGGTATCTGCAGAGCAAGATTTGCACGTCGTGTACTGTGGCACCACCTGGGGATTTAGTTCACAATGTATTTTGGCATGACATACCTCCAAGGTGATGAGCTTCGGCTGCTAAGTCTCAATAATCAAGTCCATACTGTCATTGGAGACATCTTCGAGTATCTGGCGCCTGATGGAGTGTCCCATCTTCCTAAAGCAATCCCTTTCAAGAAAGAAATATGTAAGGGCCAAGAAAACTGTAGATCCTGCATCCATACTCAAGTATTCGTTGTTGTCATGCCATGCGACAACCATTTGGGATTGGATCGGGACACCAGCGAAGGAAACATTATTAGAAGGCTGGAGTGTATGCTGAACATTTGCATCAGTGGCAAGTGCACATTCTTCATGATCCTAAAACATTGAGGGAGAAACCACAAGACATTGTCCATTGGACCATTGAAGACAAGGCACCCGCCGTGCAGTGATGACGTTGGAAATCTTGTGCTCAATGTGCAGGGTGGCACGCAGGAGCTGGCATGTCAACAGCAAGGAATCGGTGGAGGCGGAGCTGTGAATGAGCACATGTTCGACGTGCAATGTCTGCTTGATGCTACATCTGGCATAGACAGCAGAGTCTTCACAAATGTGAAGGCTGTCATGTGCAGCCCAGATGTCGTGAAGGTGGTGCCGAGTGCTGTAACTAGAGATAGTGTCAGTGGCAAGGAAAGGGTCAAGAATCTGGGAGGAAAAGTGGGCAAGGAAGCGAGGTTGATAGGATGAATAGATAGCAAGAGCAGGGTAGAAGAGTGATGTGATGACGACAGCAGAGATGAGAATGACACAAATCTGGTGCATTGCACAGTGCCTTTATAAACCTCATCAGCACCGGATGTGCAAGAATGATAACGTGGCATACAGTCCAAAATGATGGAAGAGCCAATGACCCTTCATATGAACATGGAGGAGCAGGCGTGAGCCAAGGGTGTCCATGGAAGACAGGTGGCAAGACAAAACATGAGATGGACTGGCCAATAAAAGTGGGCTGTGATGGGCCACCTAATGAAATGCTGTGCACTGTGTCTGTGCATTGTGGAGGGCTTCAAGATGATGATGGTATATGATGACGGTATGGTGCATGTGCTTGAAACAAGGAACAGAATCAAGCTGTTACAAGGTCTGGCCTGAGAAACAACTGAAGGGAGAAAATGAAAGACCAACCAAGCATTGTTGACGACGTTTGCTATAACCTTTCAAGTCAAAAATGTCAAATGTTGGCCGCTACATGGCAAATGGACATTAACCAGACAGACCGACCATTAGGGACTTGCCACTGGCACTTCTGCTTTTTTTGGTTCCCCAGCAGATTAGAGTATTGAGTCCAGTCTTCCTCCTTCTGACCATGTCCTCCTCCTTGCCTCTTCTCAGGTCTGCCCTGCATCAGTCATGGAGACATGTGCCCTTACATGCACTTTTTCATGCATACCAATCCTCACTTGCTGACAACAGGGCTCAGCGCAACATCCACTCCCCGTGCCATTTCCAAGCTTGAGATGCCCACAATGTCCCTGATCATGACAGAGGGAGGAATCACGTTGTGGAAGAAAAGGGGGGGCGACAGCTTTACTGCTGGCGATATGCTGCTTGAGATTGTATGTTCTAGGCAATTCTCTACTTTGTTCCTGCAGGTGGTGCTGAAGGGGGGTTTAACAGGTGAAGGGGCAGCCAGGGGTGAGCTAGGAGATCTGAGCAGTGGCACCAAGGTCAGCACCAGCTGCTTAGCTCTGCCAGCCCCCCCTGCAGCTGATGTTGAAAAGTAGGTCAAAGGGCAGAGGAATAGGTGAAGGGGCGACCAGAGAGTAGGCTGGGCAGGCTGAGCAGTGGTGCCAAGGTCAGCACTGACTGTCTCACTCTGCCAGCCTCCTGCAGTCACGACCTAGTCAGGGTGGTGGAGGGCAGGCAAGGTGGGACATTGGAGCAAGCAAAGAGATGTGAAATGAGGCAAGCACAGTCTGGCTGTGCGCTTATGTCCATGATATGAGTCACTCCCACTGGCACCTACAACAAGGCGGGTGTGAGAAAATTGGTTGGAAAAACTGGATAAAAGATGCACAAGGCAGGAGCTCAGAGATTTTCTGGGCCTTCCTGAAGGGAGAGGGATGCTGAGCCATTGAGGGACCAGATACAGCAGCCATTGGAGAGTTGGGACGGGAGGGACCTGATATTGACGGAAGACCGAAAGATGGAGCTGGGGGTGAGGAGGGTGGCCACCGATGGCCAGATTTTGGCGCTTCATTCTAACTGCAGAAGAGCAAATGTGATAAGTTGATGGGACCTAGGAAAAAGGCATATGACATACAATGATGTCCTCAAGGCATCCAAGTCACATTGACACATAATAGTCCTGGGTGACTTCCATAAGTCATGGGTAAACCGATGGGGAGAATCTCCCTAGGTTCATGGGCCAACCAGTGTCGGCCGATACCAGAGATTCTTCCGGAATTCATGGACCAACCGACATCGGCCCAGAGTGGAGATATTATCCGGAGGAAGGGATTAAAATCATGTCCTCCGGAATGTGAGTCGGACACAACCTCCCCCAGAAGAAGTGACAGAAAAGACATCTTCTGGAGGTTGACAGGAATTAATTCTTCCAGAGGAATTGACAGAAATACTTTCTTCGGAAGTGGTGGCAGAAATCACTTCTTCTGGAAGAAGTGACTAAACTCACATATTCTGGAAGAGGTGACAGAACTCACTTTTACCCGAAGAGGCAATGGGAAACACGCCTTCCAGAAATGGTGACAGAACTCACCTCATCCAGAAGGGGAGACAGAATCACCTCATCTAGGAAAGATAATTTCCATCAGCTCTTCTGGAAGAGCTGAGGGATATTACATCTTCTGGAAGAGCGGACGAGGTGATGGAAATAAGCTCTTCCGGAAATCAGCTCTTCTGGAAGTGCTCATGGAAATCAGATCTTCTGGAAGAGCTGATAGAAATCAGTTCTTCCAGAAGACATGATGGAAATAAGATCTTCTGGAAGATCTCATGGAAATCAGATCTCTCGGAAGAGCTCATGGAAATCAGCACTTCCGGATACCAGCACTTCCGGAATCAGGTCTTCCAGAAGTTGTGACGGAAATCAGGTCTTCCGGAAGAGCTCATGGAAATCAGGTCTTCCGGAATCAGGTCTTCTGGAAGAGCTCATGGAAATCAGCACGTCCGGAAACCAGCTCTTCCGGAATCAGGTCTTCTGGAAGAGCTCATGGAAATCAGGTCTTCCGGAAATCAGGTCTTCCGGAAATCAGGTCTTCCAGAAATCAGGTCTTCCGGAAATCAGGTCTTTCGGAAATCAGGTCTTCCAGAAGAGCTCATGGAAATCAGCATGTCCAGAAACCAGCACTTCCAGAATCAGGTCTTCCGGAAGAGGTGACGGAAATCAGGTCTTCCGGAAGAGATAATGGAATTCAGTTCTTCTGGAAGACATGATGGAAATAAGATCTTCCGGAAGAGCTCATGGAAATCAAATCTTTCGGAAGAGCTTATGAAAATCAGCCCTTCCGGAAGAGGTAACAGAAATCAACTCTTCCGGAAGTATTGATGGATCTCCATAACCTCTTCTGGAAGATGTTATTTCCGTCACCTCTTCCGGAAGAGTTGATAGACCTCCATCGCCTCTTCTGGAAGATGTGGTCCCATCACCTCTTCCGGAAGTGTTGATGGAGATCCATCATGTCTTCCAGAAAACATGCTGCTAATAATAGCACCTTGACCGAATGATGGATTTACGTTGACTGGAAATGGAACAAATTGTATATTGCACTTTTTCCAGATGGAATGGCTAAGCAGTCGGAGTGGAACATCGGAATACAGTGTATATCCTTTCACAATCTGGATTTTGTGAACACCAATCTCTATTCCCAGGGATGATCTACTAGG
>WNGR01006630.1_pt1 | contig 12353 bp, 12 predicted proteins | sample 5407581 | NCBI WGS metagenome assembly WNGR01 (sample SAMN13153383, study PRJNA577476) | soil metagenome | isolation source: 80 cm soil or saprolite under Garry oak tree replicate 2 | place: USA:California | collected 2016-06-15
CCATCGTTCGATGGAACAGGAAGAGTCCTCAATCGAGGCATAACAGAGGTCCTCTTCGCCATGCGCCATGATGCACACAGTATGACACTGCTTGGCAACTACTCCGGTAGCTCAGCGTCTTCCGGCATTTCAACCGTGATCGCTATCGCGGCGGCAATCGGCCCCGAGCGCCGATAGAAGATCGACTGAATCGGGGACTGCGTTCCGCAAAGAAGGATGCTTTGCTGTCCAAGAAAGAGGTCCGCAAACCCGTCGTGTCGCCGCATAGAAAAGATGCCGACAGCCCTGGCGCCCGCAGACCGCCAAAAGCTCCAACGCCGCGGTAAAGGTTGACCGATGTAGCTGATTATAGGAAATCACTACGGCAATTTACCAGTTCCGACTTTCATTCCAAAAGGTCACGAAAGACGGCGACCTCGCCGGCTGGGCCAGTGGTGCGACCTACAGCCCAACGGTACGCCGCATGATCTCAATGGCCCGCGTCTCGCGCGCGCTCGCGGCACCAGGCACCGAGGTATCCGTGCGCTGGGGCGGTTTCTCGGACGAACCGTCCTGCCAGATTCGCGCCGAAGTGATCGATCTACCGTTTATCAAGCAAGGCCCGGATTATGAGGCGGGTCAGCTGCTGGCCGATGCGATGGCGCGCAGTCAGGCGCATTACTTTGCACAAGCGAATGTCTTCAACATCGACCCTACGGGCGAAATCGCCGTCTCGATCCGTGGGACCGTACATACGCTCTCGAGCGGCCGCTGCGATATCGGCTTCGTCGACCCGCCGTTCGAGCATGCGCGGATCAGCCTGCGGCCGTTCCCGCCGTCGCGGCCATTCCGGCCGCCCATCCTCTCGTGCAAAAATCGGTGCTGACACCGACCAACTTTGCCGAGGAGCCCTTCATTTCGATTTCGCGCTCGACCCAGCTGCGCATGCAGATCGACACGTTCTTCCTGTCCAAGGGCGTCAAGCGCCGGCTGAGCCAGGAGACCCCGATCTCGATCGTTGCCTGCTCGCTGGTGGCGGCGGGCGCGGGCCTGGCGATCGTCGACCCGTTTACGGCGCAGGCTTCCGGCGATCTCGATGTGGTGTTCAGGCCGCTCGAACCTCGCATCGATGTTCAATTCGGCATCATAACCACGACGGACACACCTGACTCAGGTCCCGCCAATGATTTCATCGCCGGGATCGAGGCGGAAGTCCGCTCGTTCGCCGCCTCGGTATTGATGACGGGTTAAATCTACCCATCGACGAGGCGGTGGCAGGTCCGCATGGTCCTCTGTTCCGCATGATCGCCGACAGAGTGGAGGCACTGCTTGCCGATCGCGACTACCAGGGGTCAGAACAAGATCTGCTCGAAATCGGTCGCTAAGCTCGCACGAACGATGGACGCTTACTGCTATCTGCTCTTTGTGAAGGTTGCGCCGCGCTCGACCCCGATGAAGCTTCTGACCATCATTAGAGAAACGGCAGCGGATTGGCCGCACGATAGAAGAAGTTAATCATCGTGTTGATGTCGAAACCGGGAGCCCTGAGACGTCAGCAACATCCTTCGAGAATGGACACATATTGGTACATTCGAACAGGATCGCACCCGGCGCCTTGCAGCAGACCATGAAAGCCTCGGTCATCTCCATCATTTCGGCTCCCAGCACGTCGGTGTCGAGCTCTTCCCGTCCGATGATGTAGGTCGCCGGCAACTGCGCGTCAGGCTTCATGCCCTGGATTTGGATGGGAATGTCGTCCCGCGACCAGCCGACGCCGTGGAAGTGGCTGTCGTTCATGTGATGACCCCGCTCGGTGAAGACGCCGATGATTTGCCCGACGGCAGCATGGCGTGTGGATCACAGGCGCCTGGATGAGGCATCAGGATGCCGATCGTCTCTCTCTAATTCGTGTAACCACCGCGCAGTTTCATTCGAAGGGTTGTCCGCCCGATCAGGCAAAATCGCGATATCGCGAACGGCCGGAGATCGATGTGGGCATCCTTGCCGGCGATAAGATCGGCCACGATCCGGCCCGTGACGGGGCCCGATGCCAGACCGACATGTCCGTGACCGAACGCGTGGACGATGTCCGGCGAGGCCGAGGCTACGCCAATGACGGGACGGCCGTCAGGCGTCGATGGCCGATGCCCCATCCAGCGATTGATCGTCAGGCTCGCACGTGGTCCAAGAGCCGGGTACGTCGTAAGGGCATGCCGAACAAGAATATCGACGCGGGCCCAGTCGGGCTCTGCGTCAACGTGCGCGAGCTCGACCTGCCCGGAGAGCCGCAAGCCAGCGGGCGTCGGCGTGTTGGCCATTCTTCCGTCGCTCGGCATGATCGGAAGCCGCGGGCCGGCTGCTGGTGATGCGACGACACCGTGATAACCCCGCTCACTCGCAAGCAGGACCCGATCGCCCGCAGCATGTGCCAGGACCTTGGAACGGATACCGGCGCAGATGACGGCGCGATCGCAGCCGATCCGGCCTTTGTCGGTCGTCACCGCCTCGAGACGGCCCTTGGCCACGGCAAAGCCCGTCGCGCGCGCTTGGCGAAGGACAGCACCTCGCTCACGCGCAGCCTTCACGATGGCCGCCACATAGGCGCCCGGATCGGTACAATGGGCGCCCTCACCGACGAAGGCGCCGAAGCGATAGTCGGGGCTCAAATCCGGCTCGCGCTGACGCAGCTCCTCGGCGTCGAGTTCGACCCATCGCAGCCCATTCTCTCGTCGAAGCCGCCACGCAAGCGCGTCATGCGCGAAAGCCTTCCGGTCGGGATAGGCATAAAGCAGACCGGTCCGGCATATATAGTCGGGCTTGCCGATTTCTTTCGCCAGGACGGCGTGGCGCTCCGGACCGTCATGCAGGATCGACGCGAGCACGCGAGCAGTTTCCTCGACCTTGCGGACGGTCTGCCCAGCGGCCAGGAATCGCAGCAACCACGGCACCAAGGCGGGTAACACCGCCCAGCAGAGTGTCAGCGGTCCGTTGGGGTCGAGCATAAAGCCGGGCACCTTGCGCCACAGGCCGGGCATCGACATCGGGATGATCGATGCGGGGCTGATCCAGGCGCCGTTGCCATAGCTTGCCGCCTGCGGCCCGCCAGGCTCGCCCGGCTCGATCAGCGTAACGTCGTGCCCGTCCTTGATCAGCTCCCAAGCTGTGGCGGCGCCGACGATGCCGGCGCCGATCACCGCGATGCGCAACGGCTTCCTATCCTGTTTCATTCCGGCCCCCGATCGCAGCTCGTCGATCAATCAACCGTTCGCAGCCGCAGGCAGGCCGCTGCTATGGAAGTGACTGAGGAAGGACCGCGTCGCAGGCTGGCGCGGCGTGTCGATGACCTGTCGCGCCGGTCCCTCCTCCACGACGACACCGTCGCGCATGAAAACAACAGTGTCGGCGACCTCACGCGCAAACGCCATTTCATGGGTCACGAGCACCATGGTCATTCCCTCGGCCGCGAGCTGGCGGACCACCGCCAAGACCTCTCCGACCAGTTCGGGGTCGAGCGCAGACGTCGCTTCGTCGAACAGCATCACTTGCGGCTTCATCGCCAGCGCACGCGCGATGGCCACGCGCTGCTTTTGGCCGCCCGAGAGTTTGTCCGGCGCGACGTCCGCCTTGTCCCTCAACCCAACCTTGTCCAGCAATCCGAGTGCCGTATCGCGCGCCACCTCCAGCTGGATCTTCAGAACCGTAACCGGTCCTTCCATCACGTTTTGCAGGGTGGTCATGTGGGGAAACAGGTTGAAGTTCTGGAACACCATGCCGGTGCGCGCGCGGAATGCCGCCAGCTCCTTGTCACGGGGCAATTTGTGCCCGTTGGTGAAGTCCATGGTGCTTTCGCCGACCCGGATGGCGCCGCTGTCCGGGATCGTCAACAGATTGAGGCATCGCAGCAGCGTGGACTTGCCAGATCCGCTGGGCCCGATGAGCGCGAGCACACCGCCGCGGGGTACGCGCAGCGATATGTCCTTCAGAACACTGACGGCTCCGAAGGATTTTTTTACGTGAACCAGTTCGATCATCGCGTTGTCAGACACTGGACCATTCCCCTCGCTGCTGAATATCGCCGCGTTTCACCGCGCCAACCGCGTTTCAAGCACGCGGGCGACCCGAGTCATCGGGAACAGGATGATGAAGTAGATGACCGCGATCATCGTGTAGGTTTCCAACGGTCGGTAGGTTGCAGAGGTGATGAGCTGCCCCTGGTAAAGCAGGTCTGGCACCGCCAGCACCGAGAGAAGCGAGGTGTTCTTCAGCTGAAGCACGGCCTGGTTGACCAGCGGCGGAATCATGCGCTTCAACGCCTGCGGCATGACAATACGCTTCATCAGTTCGAAGCGGCGCATCCCGAGCGCGCGGCCGGCGTCCCACTGTCCCGGTTCGATCGATGCGATCCCGCCACGAATGATCTCCGAATAGAAGGCGCCACCGTAGAAGCTAAGGGCGATGAACGCCGCCACCGCAGGCGAGAGTTCGACCCCGATCAGGACCGGAAGCGCGTAGTAGATCCACACCAGCTGAACCAACACCGGCGTGCAGCGAAAGACCTCGACGAGCATCACAAGCGGCGCGGAGATGAACCTCACATTGGACAGGCTAGCGATCGCCACCACGCATCCGACCGCAAATCCGGTCACCGCGGTGGCGACCGTAAAGCCGATCGTGTAGGCGGTGCCGACGGCGATGAGCCGGCTGTACTGTAGGAGAAATCCGAAACTCCATTCGTAATGCATCGCACCTATCCCATGCCAATCGATTGCGAATAGGCGGTCTGGGTCAACCCCGAATAGAACCAGCGCCCGAGCGTGATGATGTCGTAGACCGGCAGTCCGAATGCACGCGACACCTAATCCGAGAACGGCGGAAGATTGGTGCATTCGAAAACGACCGCGCCGATATCTGGATTTGCGGAGAGCAGCGTACGGACCGCGGCGTGCACGTCGCGTGCCACTCCGTCGCGATCGTAAGGACGGCCACCCTCGATGTGCGCGCGCAGACTGCCCTCCATGGGAAGCCCGGCACGCGGCGTCTTCGGATCCGCGCCGACTTCTGCAAAATGCCTGTCCGTCAATGCTTTCGCATCGTAGGTGATGACGCCGGCACGGCGACCAGCCGAAAGGCAGTGCTCGACCATGGGCAGTCGCAACAGGCTTGACGTCGCCAGCGGAAGCTTCATCCGTGCGGCGAGCTCGCGCTGGCGCGCCGCGAGAAATCCGCACGATGTCGTCAGGCCGACGGCGCCCTCCGCATGCAACTCATCACCGGCCGCGACGAATGCGTCGATCAGATCGGCGTCGTCGCCATCCACGATCTTTCGCGCGGTCGCGCCCGCAACGGTCCTGAAGATGACGTCAAAGGGCCAACTCGCCGAATGGCCCACATCGCCCGGCGGGCGGTCGATCGCCAGGTCGAGCATGATGACGCCCAGCGGAGGATTTCGCCCAGATTGCATCGATCCAATATCCCCCAACACACTAATCTTCGGTTGGCCCTAACCCGGCTGCCTTCCTGATAAAAAACTGCCCGCGTCACACGAAGACGCGGGCAGTTCGATCGATGGGGTCAAAACTGCAGACCGGGAGGAATATCCTGCTCCCCGATACTGACCAGCGAGAGACTTGAGAGGATCCACTCGCGCAAGGCGCCAAGGGAGCGGCTATATTCCAGCCAGTTGTCGACATAGGTGCGGAAGCGGGTGTCAACGTCCACGCGTACGCCGCAGCAGGTCGGCTGCGACGCCACCGGCGCCGGAATGATCACCTTGCCGACCTTCGCGTTCTTCTTGACCGTCACCAGCGAGAGCATCGCGACCTGGATCAGGCAATCCGCCCGCCCCGACTGCACCGCCAGCACGGCGTCGTCGGGAGTCTTGAGCGCAACCAGCGTCGCCTTGGGCAGGATTCGCCGCGCGTAGAGATCATGGGTGGAGCCGATATCCACGGCAACCCGCACTTCCGGCTTGTTGAGGTCTTCCCACGACTTCGGCTCAAAGCCCGGCTTGGCGATGATCGTGAAGGTGTTGTTCATGATCGGGCGGGTGAACTCGAGGATCAAGGCGCGCGACGGCGTCGGGCTGAGGCCGAACATGATGTCGATCTTGTTGGCCTGGAGATCCAGAACCGAATTGCCCCAGGTCGATTCGATGATCTCGACCTCGGCCTCCAGCGCCTTGGCGAGGTCTGTCGCCATGCTCACGCAAAAGCCCGACCATTGTCCGGTCGCAATATCCTTATGGTAATAGGGCTCGGTGCCGACAATCCCGGCAATGCGAAGTTTCTTGGTCCTGCGAATCTGAGCGAAAGTGCTCTCCGCCGGAGGTTGTGCCTGGGCAACCGCCTGGGACACGGCGGAGCCGGCGGCGATTGCCGCAGCCGTAGCTCCAAGCCCAACCAGCGATCCGATTTCACGACGACTGACCATATCAAACTTCCCCTCTTGTTGAATTCCTCAAACCGTGATGCTGCGGAATTCTGCCCCCCGGCTCAAAGCACTTACGCAGCTCTCTTGGTCGCGAACTGAATGGCAAAGTCACTGGTCTCGGAGCTTCGTGCCTCCCTGGCCAGCCTGCCGCCTTCGCGCGTGGACAGAAAATCGGACAGGCTCGCATCCTCCTGCCGCACGAAGCCCTTTGCCGGAAGCTTGCCCGACAGGAAGAGCTCGACCATGGCGACGCAGCCGGCCGCCGTGGTCAGCTGGATCGCGCCGAGTTCCGGCCGTCCATCATAGCGCAGCACGATGCTGTCCTCCTCCATGCGGCCGTTGCGTTCGCCGATGCCGGTGACGAAGATCACCACGACATCCTTGCGCGTGAACGGCGCAGCGCGGTTGAGAATGCGGCGCATGGTATCGCGGTCGTCGGCGAGTCCCAGCCCTTGCAGCAGAAGCTTCATGATCTCGGCGTGGCCGGGATAGCGCAGCGTCTTGTAGCTCATGTCGCGCACCTTGCCGGCCAGCGTCTCGGTCAAGGTGCCGAGGCCGCCGGAGGTGTTGAACGCCTCGTAGGCGACGCCATCGATCATCACGCTCTCGACGCCCTCGAGCGCCGGCACCGATATCGGTTTGCCGTCGTAGACGATCTCGCAGGGGTTGCAATATTCGTTGATCAAGCCGTCGATGGACCAGGTGACGTTGTAGCGCAAGGCGTTGGTCGGATAGAGCGGCAAGGCACCGACGCGCATCTTGATGGTCTTCACGGTGTCGAAGCGCGCCGCCATATCGGCCCCGAGCACACAGATGAAGCCCGGCGCCAGGCCACATTGCGGCGCCAGCATCACGTCGGCGCCCGCGGCGATTTCCTTGATGTACGTCGTCGTCGCCACGTCCTCGGTCAGGTCGAAATAGTGCGTTCCGGTTTCCACAGCGACCCGTGCGATACCCTGGTTGAGAAAATACGGACAGGCGCTGACGACGATATCCTGATCATTCAGGAGGCCACGCACCGCGCTAAGGTCTCCAGCATCCACGACCTTGGTAGCGAAGGTTGGGCCGGCACTCAAGGCGAGTTGCGCCTCTGAAGCGTCAGCCAATGTGACTTTGTGCCCGTGCGCCGCCAGCATCCCGGCGATAACGGCGCCGATCTGCCCGGCACCAAGGACAGCGATGTTTTTCGATAGATGAGCCATGTTGAATCCTCTCTAGAGCGCAGCCTGGACGCCGACGGCCGACGGATCGGCGCCCACCTTCTTCAGCCATGAGAACACCGGCGGCAGACGATCGGCGATGGATTCGACCACGACATCGATGAAGACCGGCTCGCTGAGCGCGAAAGCTTCGCTCAGAGCCGTCTCCAGTTGCGCCGGCGTCTCAACCCGGAAGCTGCGGATCCCGTAGACCTCGGCGAGCCTGCTCATGTCGTACTTGCCGAAATCGACGCTGAACGTCGGATCATTGGTCGCCGCGTCCCGGCTACCACGCACGGATGCCTTGCTTGCATGATCGCGATCGACGACCCGCTGCAGCGCCTTGATCCAGCCGAAACAGGCATTGTTGAAGTGGATCAGCACGGCCGGGATCTGCAGGCGCGAGAGCGTCTCGAGTTCACCGGCCGACATGCCGAGCGAGCCATCGCCGAACAGGCCCACGGGCCTCAGATGCGGGGCAGCGAAATAGGCCCCGACGACGGCCGGAATGGCATAGCCCAGTCCACCATAGAAGCGCGGGATCACGAGCCTGGACTGCGGATCGCGCAGCCGGAGGAAGCGCGTCGCGTAAGGGGTCGGCGTACCGGCGTCCGACACCACGTTGCAGGGCATCGGCAGGCAGCGGTTGAGCGTTTCAATGACCCGTTCTGGGCGCAGCGGTACCTCGTCGCTCTCCAGTTGCGGCGCCATCACATCCCAGAACTCCGCACGGCGGCCGTTGATTTCAGCGACCCATTCCGCCGCCGACGGCGCGCGATCCGCGGGGATCTTGGCGAGTAGCGCATCGACAACCGCGCGGACATCACCCACGAGCGGAAAATCAATGGCATAGGTGTTGCCAATGACTTCCGGTTCGAGATCGACCTGAATGATTCTTGTCTCTCCGTTCGGGACCGGCCATTGCCAGTTCATGGTGGCGACCGAACCCATGCGACAGCCCACATAGATCACGAGGTCAGCGCGTCCGAGCGCCCACACCGCATGCGGGTGGAAGCCGTTGTCGCCGATGATGCCGATGCCGAGCTTGTGGTCATCGCGAATGACTCCTTGCCCGGTGATCGTCGTGACGACGGGAATGTCGAGCCGTTCAGCAAGCGCGGTGATGGAAGCTGCCGCGCCGGACCGATTGGCACCACCGCCGGCGACGATCAACGGGCGCTCGGCGGTGAGAATGGCGTCGATTGCCGCATCCAGGTCGCAATCCGGCGGCCTGCTCCGATAGGATGGCGCCTGTCGGCACTGCGGCTCGACATGCAGCGACACCGCCTCTCCCGGCATGTCCTGGTAGAGAAGGTCCTCGGGCAGCGCGAGCACGACAGCACCCGGACGACCGCCGGTCGCCTCGCGGAAGGCACGACGTACGACCTCCGGCAACTTCCCGACGTGACCCAACGTCTCAGCGCGCTTGCTGACAGGCTTGAAAAGTTCCTCGACGGGTAATTCGGTCAAGGTGCCGCGTCCGACGCCAGGCTGCGGGATGTCGTTGACGAGGAGGATCAATGGCACCGAGGACTTGTTGGCTTCGGCCACGCCCGGCAGACCATAGAGCGCGCCGGCACCACTCGGCACCTCTGCGACCCCCGGTTTGCCTGAAAGACGTGCGTAGCAGTCCGCCATAAACACTGCTGAGCGTTCATCCCGACACAGGATATGACGCGGGGCGTCTTTGACCGTTCTCAATGCCTCGTAGAGCGCGACATTCGTGTCGCCGGGAACACCAAAAATGACATCAACGCCGTATCCAGACAGCATGCTCACGAGAGCAGTTGCACCATTCATTCCGAATGCTCCTTGATCTTGATTTCTTTATCCAGGAGCATAGGCGCGACATAAATATCCAAACCGCCGGCTATAGGAATAATATTGTTACATTCCGCCGGCTTAACCTTCGCTTCGATGGGAAATGAGCAATTTTGCACATGAATGTGGCGCGTCGATCGTCTCGGAGGCAGGCTTTCGCCTAGCTTCTACTCACCTCTCGAATTTTCGGGCGAGCAGAACGGACGATGTGGTGCGCCTGACGCCATCCATCTCGGCGATCCAGTCGATGACTTCGTCGAGATGAACGGAGGTCGCGCAATTGATCTTCACAAAGAGATCAAACGGGCCGCTCAACGTATAGCAATTGATCACTTCGGCTCGCTTGCGCAACGCTGCAATGACATTGCCCTGCTGCCTGACTTCAAGCTCGATCAGGATAATCGCCGAGATCGCCGTAACATGATCTTCCTTGCCTAGAATGGCGGTATAGCCGGCGATCGTTCCCTGTTTCTCCAGCCTTGCCATTCGCCCCTGCGCGGTCGCGCGGGACACGCCGAGCGTCTTGGCGATATCGGCGACAGAGGTCCGCGCGTTCGCAATCAGGATGTTGATGAGATCCTGGTCCTTCCTGGCGTCCGCTGGGCGGGCCATTTTTACCCCTTCGGATTGACTGTTTTCTGACAAAACGATGGGAAATTATTGCACTTTGCCGACCCAAGTCCAGCGTATCCCCTCACCGGTCGGGTGCAGTCTCTGCCACCAGCCACTCACGGAAAGCCAGAAGCGGCGGATAGGTCGCGCGTTCGGAGGGCCAGACGAGGTAGTATCGCTCGGGACTCTCCATCGGCAGATTGATGGCGCGAACCAGCTTGCGGCTCGCCAGTTCGTCCTTGATCAGGAACGTCGGGAGCAGCGCCACACCGACGCCGGCAATCGCGGCCTGGGCCACAGTCGCGAATTGGTCGAACACCATCCCCTGAAAGGTTCTGCCCGGTACATCGTGAAGCGAAAACCAGCGATCCCAGGCCTGAGGTCGGGTGGAAATGCTGAGCAGCGGAGCCTGCTTGAAATCGCCTGCAACACGAAAGCCGTGTAGCCGTTTCAGCGCGGGACTACAGGCAGGAACCACTTCCTCGGATCGTAACAGCACCATTTCTGCACCTGGCCACTCCGGCTGACCGAAATGAATCGCGGCATCCAGTGCTTCCGCACGGAAATCGAAGTAGGACAAGCGCGTCGCAAGATTGATCGTGATCCCGGGATTTGCCGCCAGGAACTTGGGCAGGCGCGGCGCGAGCCAGCGCGTACCGAACGTCGGCAGGATGGCGAGATTGAGCATGCCCCCGCTCGGATTCGCGTGCAGATTGAAGGAGGCGGTGCTGATCTTGTGCAGCGCTTCGCGGACCTCGCGCGCATAGGCGTCGCCGACGGCAGTCAGCCGAATGGTCTGACGCTCACGGACGAAGAGTTCGACATCGAGCTGCTTCTCGAGAATCTTGATCTGACGGCTGACAGCACTTTGGGTCAGGCTGAGCTCACGCGCGGCCAAGGTCATGCTGCCGGTCCGAGCGGCGGACTCGAACGCCGCCAATACGGCGGTGGAGGGAAGGAAGCGACGAGGCGTTTGTATACTCATTCCAATTTAGAATGATCTATTGAGAAAACATTGATTGAATCAGCTCATTCCGCAAGTCTAATTTCGACGATCATAACTAAATCGCATAGCTGTGCCATCGGACCAGGCAGGCCGCCGCAGCCGTGTTCTGTGGCAATGGAGATACTGATGACAGCGCTGCATGCGGATCCCGACGAAATCCGCACTCTGTTTTCCCGCGCCATGTCGGAAATGTACCGAGCCGAAGTGCCGCAATACGGAACCCTCCTGGAGCTCGTCAGTGACGTCAATCGCGAGATCTTGCAGCGGCACAGTGAGCTTTGCGCGAGACTCGCGCGAAACGACGAACTCGATCGGTTGAGCGTCGAGCGTCACGGCGCGATCCGCTTGGGGCGCGCCGAAGAGCTGTTCAATATCCGTCGTGTCTTCTCCGTGATGGGCATGCATGCGGTCGGCTATTATGATCTGTCGGTCGCAGGTGTCCCCGTCCACTCGACCGCCTATCGGCCCATCGCAGATGCAGCACTCCGCCGCAATCCGTTTCGAGTTTTCACCTCACTGTTGCGTGTCGAGCTTATCGAGGACGAGGCGCTTCGCAGGCAGGCTGAACAAATCCTTGCCGAGCGCCGGATCTTCACGCCACGGGCGCTCGAATTGGTGAACATTTTCGAGACCGACGGTCGCCTGACCCGCTCGCAAGCCGAGGAATTCGTTTGCGAGGCCTTGGAAACTTTCCGCTGGCACAGCGAAGCGACAGTGAGCCTCGATGTCTATCGAAAGCTGCATGATGCTCATCGGTTGATAGCTGACGTGGTGAGCTTCAAAGGCCCTCATATCAACCATCTGACGCCGCGCACGCTCGACATCGACGCCGTCCAGGCAGGAATGCCACGACGCGGCATTGTGCCGAAGGCCGTTATCGAAGGTCCGCCGCGCCGCAACTGCGCGATCCTGCTGCGCCAAACCAGCTTCAAGGCGCTGGAAGAGCCGATCATCTTTCGGCAGACAGACGGCAAAAGCGCTCAAGGAATGCATACCGCACGGTTTGGCGAGATCGAGCAGCGCGGCATTGCGCTCACACCGAAAGGCCGCGAGCTCTACGACGCATTGCTTGCCTCGGTGCGTCAGGCCAGAGCGGCAGGGTCGACCACGGGCGACTACGACGCCGGACTCGCCGGGACGTTCACGGCTTTCCCGGACGATTGGGCGGCGCTGCGTTCGCAAGGCCTCGCCTTCTTCCGCTATTCGGCAACACCGGCAGGCGTTGAGGCGGGCAAGCGTCGGGCTCTGCCTTCCACCCTGGACGACTTGGTGGCCGAAGGCCTTTTGCGTTACGATCCGATCGTCTA
>WNGR01007652.1_pt1 | contig 12353 bp, 13 predicted proteins | sample 5407581 | NCBI WGS metagenome assembly WNGR01 (sample SAMN13153383, study PRJNA577476) | soil metagenome | isolation source: 80 cm soil or saprolite under Garry oak tree replicate 2 | place: USA:California | collected 2016-06-15
GTGGTAACCGGCTCTATCAGAACAAGTATGAAATGAGTGCCTGGATTCAGGAAGCACGGGCTCAAGGGGTAACCGACCCCGGTGCAGTCTGGCGCTATGCTCGTCAGAAAGAAATCAGCATTCACGGGGGGTAAGGGTGCTGTGAGCCAAAGCAGAGCCAGGAATGAGCGATATTTCGATCGAATCCTGAAGAGTGCTTTCACTCGGAGTATGGCAGCGTGGCAGACGACATGGATGGGCTTTGCGCCTGAATCAAGGCTAGCAGGGTAATTTCTTTTCTTGAAACTGTTCTGCTTGCCGCTCTGACCTGGAAGCAAGCGTGCTGGGCAAAAGCAAGATAGATTAGGGTTTCTCTGGAAGACGTGCAAGGATTTGCGTCAGTAACGCTTCGACGTGGTCAAATCGTCCGGTATGTTCACTGAGCAGCGCTCTCTGCTCGTTGGACTGTGTTTCCAGTCGGTCGAGACGATCTTTGATGCTGCTGACATCCTCTTTGATGACCTTGATATCCCCGCCCTGGCTGGAAGTGACCCCCAGCAGAATGGTTATATTTTCGTTGATCTCTCTCATATTGCGCGCCTGTGCAGGAGGGATAGCCTCTTCTGCCTTTCTTTGATCCTGAGAGCGTAACAGTTCAAGCATCGCTACTTTCCGCTCGAGCGCAGCTATGCGGTCTTCCTGAGTTGGCACTGGAACAGGATCCTTTCCGGTATACTGTGCCTCATCTCTGCGCATTATACCATACTCTACTGAGAGTCAATACCTTTTATTTTGATTGTCAATGGTTTAAGCCGCTGCGGCCTTGATCGATCCCTCATCGCCTTCGCTTGCGTGTGCGACGTGCAGGTCTGTTGGGGCCAGATGTAGGAAGCTGTATGTGCCCCCGTGACCCGGCTCTGGCCTGCTCACCACAGGCCATCAAGAAGTGATAGGCATCGCGCGCTTGCGCTATGGCCACTTCTAACTGTTGGGGGGTCACCTGTTTCTCCCCACAACACGAGCAAGTGATGTAGCTATCAATCATGTCCTCATCAGAGACGGCATCAACAAGGTGCCGGGGAAGGTGGCCGTGCGCATACTGTCGCTGCCGTAACTGCTGGGCCAACAAGTGCTTGTCCATCGCTATCTTCTTTCTCCCTCAATCTTTCACAGAAAACGCAATAACGCAATATTGGTCAAGCAATCTCTAAATTCTTTGTAGCTGCTGCTAATTCCCTTCTGACGGCTCGAGGTAGCCCTCGACTTCCCGCCAGGAGGTATAGGTGGCATAGGAGATCTGCGCACCCCATGATTGCACGCGGTACTCGAGCAGCAGGCAGAGGCCATCCAGTTCCTCATCTGTGCCTTCATCGCTCCGTTGCAACAGGACGGTACGGCAAGGGATATCTCTTTGAGAGCCGGTGTGCGGCCAGCGACGATGAAGGCGTGTCATGTAATAAGATCACCATCGAATTTCCGCTCACGCAAAAGCGCCTTGACCTCCTGCGGGTTGAGTCTTTGATACCCGTGTGCCCGCATCAACTCCTTGATTTTCTGCCTGCTCCACATGAAGAATGGAGTGCCATCCTTGAGCGGCGTCAATGTGCAATAGCCTTCGACGAGCGCTTGTACGGTTGGATTCCCATCCTCGCCCCGCAAGCCCAACTCTTTGAGCTTCTTGCCCATCGCGATGGCCGACAACCCGAACTGCTTCCCGAGATTCGTCTGGTTTGCCCAAACGTCAGTAAATTTTTGATGCCCTTTCTTTCTCATCCAGCAACTCCCGGTAGAACGTGTACACACAATTGCAATCGCAAGAGAACGCACGACAAGAACACACGCGTTCTTCGCTTGCCAGGATGCTGCGCCTTTTGAAGACATGTCACCGTGGCACTGCAGCGAGGGTAGTCACGCTGCTAGATATAATACCAGATGAAACTCACCTCCACGTCACGAGAATTCACGATACACTCACGGGCATGGTGGGGAAAGGAATACTGGAAGCTCACGACACGAGCAGTGCGATGTGAGAAATAAGATCGTTGGCAGCCTGTGTTGCGAGGAAGGACGGTGGCCCATCGATCTCTCAGGAGAGAATACTTTTGGACATCGTTAGCGTCCAATTTGTACTTTCGGACACACTATGACTCCAAAGGCACGGAATCCGATGCTTTTGGCGTCGTCGCATCGAGCGTGAAACCGGGCTTTTGCGGACACACTTTGCCTCCAGCCGCGGACAAACTATGGGAAAAGTCACAGCCTGTGACTAGAACCAAACGATGTGTCCAACGACGCTCAATCTCATGCTTTTAGAGTAGTCAGATCGTGCGTGGAAATGGTCTTTTGCGGACAAACTTTGCCTCCAGCCGCGAACAAACTATGGGAAAAGTAACAGGTTCAGGGGTTCCAAGTTCTCAGTTCCATCTCATCCACTTCACAGGATCAGTTCAGGCAGAAAAGCTATGCTTGTGCTGTGGCAGGTGGTCACCGGGCTCAATCAGTTGTCTGAAAAGGACCAGCTTGCTGAAGCCGAAGTGCGCAAAGACTTGCAGACCATCGTGCTGCCACGTGCAGCGGTGCTGGCATAGCGTGCCATGAATATGCGGGGGAAAGATGAGAAGACCCTTGAATGGTCGGGGTTGGCCGGTGCTGCCACAGAGGGAAGACGGGATTGCTGCCCATGATCTGGCTATGACTGACTGATGAAGAGGTGAGCGGCAAGTAGGTAGGTCTGCGTGTCAATGGAGAAGGACCAATCATGATGCCATCTGAAACTCCGAAAGCTGCAACGCACGTTGGAGATGCCGGTACCATTCGTGCAGCCAATGAGGTGCTCAGTGGGAAGAGCGACAAAGGATTCTTTCGCCGACTCTTGCCATTCCTTGGTCCAGCGTTCATCGCCTGTGTGGCCTATATAGACCCGGGAAACTTCGCGACGAACATTCAAGGGGGCGCCAGCTTCGGTTACATGCTCGTCTGGGTCATCGTTGCTAGCAACCTGATGGCTATGCTTATTCAAACACTTTCGGCCAAGCTCGGTATCGCCACGGGCTTCAACCTCGCCGAGATGTGCCGCGAGCGTTTCCCACAGCCCGTTGTTTGGGGCATGTGGGTCCTGGCCGAGGTCGTGGCTATGGCGACTGACCTGGCCGAGTTCCTGGGCGCAGCCATTGGCTTTCAGCTGCTCTTCCATATTCCGCTCATCTGGGGCGGTCTCTTGACCGCTCTGGTGACCTTCATCATCCTGGGACTGCAACGCTACGGCTTCCGACCGATGGAAGCCGTCATTACCGCTCTGGTCGGCGTGATTGCTTTTTGCTACGTGATCGAAACACTGCTTGATCGACCAGCATGGGGCGATATCGCGTATCACGCCGTTGTGCCACAATTGGCTGGAACAGAGAGCATCCTGCTGGCCTCGGGTATCCTCGGTGCCACCGTGATGCCACATGTGATCTACCTCCACTCTGCTCTGACGCAGGGACGCATCGTGACCCGCAGCCCTCAGCTTCTCAAGAAGTTGCTCCGCTTCGAGATGATTGACGTGATCATTGCTATGGGCCTGGCAGGATTGGTGAACGCCGCCATGCTGATCATGGCGGCGTCAACGTTTTTCCGTGCAGGCCTGAGCGATGTCGGGACGATAGAAGAGGCATACAAGACCCTCACCCCTTTATTGGGACAGGCGTCGAGCTGGGTGTTCGCCGTCTCGCTATTAGTGTCGGGATTGTCCTCCTCGACTGTCGGTACCATGGCGGGCCAGGTCATCATGCAAGGCTTCCTCCGTTGGCATATCCCGATCTGGATACGGCGGACAGTCACCATGCTGCCAGCGCTCCTGGTTATCATCATCGGGCTTGAGCCAACACGAACGCTTGTGCTGAGCCAGGTTGTCCTCAGTTTTGGCATTCCATTTGCCCTTGTTCCCCTGGTGATGTTCACACGGCGGAAGGATCTGATGGGGGTGTTGGTGAACCGCCGATTGACCACGATGATCGCGAGCGTCGTCGCGGCGCTGATCATCAGCCTGAATATCTTCCTGCTGTACCAGACATTCTTTGGAGAGTGAGGTCTATGTTTCAGCACAGCGCACAGGACAAATACCGTTTCCTGGTTCCTCTTGATGGCTCGCATTTAGCAGAAGCAGTGCTGCCGACGGTGGAGCACCTCGCGAGCCGCTTCCATGCAAAGGTCACGCTGCTGCATGTCATGGAGCAGCATGCTCCGGCGACGATTCATGGAGAACGACATCTGACCGGTGTTGCCGAGGCACGAGCCTACCTTGAAGAGGTAGCAGCACGATTGCGATCTACCGACATCCTGGTTGAGACCCACGTGCATGAGGACAGGGAAGAGAACGTTGCTCGCAGCATCGCCGAACACGCTCAGGAGAGTCAGTCAGATCTGGTCATCATGTGTACCCATGGCAGGAGTGGACTTCGAGGTCTCCTCTTTGGCAGCATTGCCCAGCAAGCTCTTCGCCGGGGTACATACTCCATCCTGCTCGTGCTGCCTAGGGAGGATGGCAATGCACCGATCTTCGACCTCCGCCGCATCCTGGTGCCCCTCGATGGCACTGCTGCCCACGAACCAGCGCTTCCTGTTGCCATGACACTTGCACGTGCCTTCGATGCGGAGATGCACCTGGTGCTTGTTATTCCAACACTGGCAACACTCTCAGGAAGTCAAGCAGTATCAGGCATGCTTCTTCCAACCACCATGAGAGCTGTTCTTGATCTGGCCCAGCAAGGGGCGTTGGACTACCTAGAGCAGGCCGCCATTCAATGTCGTGCTCAAGGGGTGCCAGTTCAGTCCGAAGTACTGCGGGGCGATACTGTTGCTGTCGTGCTGAGCTTTGCCGAGCAACTGAACGTTGATCTGCTTGTGATGGCCAGTCATGGACGGGCAGGACTGGATGCTCTACTGGCAGGGAGCATCGCACCTCGCATTACGGGACGAGTGAGCTGCCCACTGTTGTTGGTTCGGGCAGGGGAGCCAATTGCCGAGAGCAAGGACGAACCCTCCTGAGAGTCAGGCCCTTCCAACCAACACTCCCACTTCGCCCCAGCAGAGATACATCCTGCGTCAACACGCAGGAGACGCTATCCCACCACCGCCTTTCTTACTCCGTTTCTTCTGGCCTGGCGAGGGGCAGCGTAAACCAGAAGTTCGATCCCTTGCCGGGACTACTCTGCACGCCTATCTGCCCATGATGCCGTTCGATGATCGACCGGCAGAGATAGAGTCCAATACCGAGTCCCCCACTCGATGCTCCCGATTCACTCTGCACCTCAATGCTCAACACACGGTAGAAGCGCTCCCAGATGTGCTCTTGCTCAGTGGGGGCAAGTCCTGGTCCCTGGTCACGTACGGAGACGCGTGCTATCTGCCCCTCCACCTGGAGATGGACCTCAACAGGTCGATCGGGTGCCGAGTATTTGAGGGCGTTGGTCAGGTAGTTGGTCACCACTTGCCCGATGCGGTCGGCGTCTGCCTGAACCGGTACCGGGTCTTCAGCAGGCAGTTCGAGTCGAATGGCACGTGAAGGAGCTACCTGGCGCTGGACCTCGATAGCTTCTTGAACGATCCGGGCAAGATTGCAGGGTTTCAAGGAGAGCTTCAGCGTGTCTGCCTGGACACGTGAGACATCGAGCAGATCATGTATCAGCCGATTCTGGAGGTTTACCTGGCTTTTGGCGCGTTCGAGAGGCGTTTGGATGGGAGCAAGTTGTCTTGCCGCCTCGATCGGGGTTTCTGTGCTGTGAACAAAGCGTTTTACCTTTTGCCCGGCTAACTGAATGCTCCCTTTAATGACCGTCAAGGGGATCAACAACTCATGGCAGACGAGACTGAGGGATTCCTCCATGCCGCGCTTTGCTTCACGCATAGCGAGTTCGTTTGCCCATGCCTCCGTCCTTTCCTGCTGCAGCCGCATCCGCTCAAGAACGAGCGCCATCAGTTTGGCTATGGTCTGTGCCTGGGCGATTTCAAGCCGTGTGTAGTCGTGTTTTTCGCTTCCATCATCTAAGGAGAGGATGCCGATGAGCTGTTTGCCAACGCAGATGGGAACAACAAGTACTGCCCGCACATAGTAGGGAAGGACGTGCGTGTGCAGTGGCAACAACATGCCGTCGAGTACGAGCACCTCATCGTTCTTGAGACGTGAGAGTAGTGCCGGGTCGCCGAGGTGATCTCCCAGGGAGGGAGTATTCGCGAGGCGCTCCCGCCACTGCTGTTCTTGCTCTGGGGTGAAGCCCACAGAGGCGATGGAACGTACGGTATCCCTTTCTGGCTCCCCAGCCAGGATTTCAACGTGCCTACACGTGACAACGCTGTGAGTAAGCTCTGCCAGCCGCTGTCCCACGCTCGTTAATCCTGCGAGCGGGTTGGGAGCCTTCTCACCCTGCTGATCGTAGCCCACTCGACTTTGTTCGAGCACCTCTGCGATAGAGAGCAGTGCGGTAAGCGCGTCAGCGGTACGCTGCTCGAGCCGACGGTGTTCCGTCACATCCCGGAAGATCAGAACGGCACGCTCAATGTTCCCCTTCTCGTCCCGTATCGGAGCTCCGCTCGTGTTGAGCAACACCTCGCGCCCGTCTGGTGTGTGCATCAGCACATCTACAGCGTTCGCACCCGAGAGCGCCTTTCCTTTGAAGAGACGGGACAGTGGGCGCCGCTCCACAGGAAGCAATGCTCCCTGCTCATCACGCTCGGCTGCCCGCAGCAACAGTTCTTGCCTCGAACGTGCCTCGTCTGTGGAGGGCAGGCAAGCTAGGCCGAACAGATGATCGGTAGCCGTATTTGTCTGGAGCACGTGGCCCTGGTGGTTGTAGACGACGACTCCGTCGGTCATCGCCTCAAACGTCGCTTCGAGTTGGTTGGCACGTGTAATGGCCTGGCCCTCAGCCACAACTGCTCTCAGTCGTGCAGATTCGCGCTGGCTGGCGAGGAGAGCAGTGATGATGCCAGCAAGGGCAAATGTTAGCAGCTGTAATGCGCCGCTCACCTCATATCCCCCGAGTACTCCAAAGGGAGGGATATACAGGTAATCGAGCACGAGCAGGCCTGACAGTATCGCGAAGACCGCCGGGCCGACCCCCCACAGGAGCGCAACGATCAGGACGGTGAGGGTGAGTAGGACTCCGGGGAATGCCATAGGCAACAGGAGTTGGGTCTCGATGAGCCCCATAAACAGACCCAACCCCACGAGAAAGGCGCTCAAAACATACCCAACGAGCGGATGACGCCATCGGGGAAGCGGTACCACATGGTAGGTATGCCATACGAGAAGTTCTTGCAGGTTTGTACTAAAACGTCCTTGACGCTGTGTAGCTATCATCGGTTTCTCCATAGTGTCTTTTCCAACCAGACCCTCTCTTCACGTGATACGTCACGATGAAAGAGGGACGAGAGAGCAGCAGCCTGCTGCTCTCTGTCTTCCACGGTAAGCATAGCGCCTGAATATGAACTGATCCTGTGACAAAGCTAAGCCCTACCTGAGAGTGGAATGATGTGCAAGGAATGCTGGAGCCAGAGCTTGTTTGTCACTTCTCAGCCATTCACAGGTTCAATTCAGATAGACATGATATGCTTGTCCTGTGAGCATGCGGTGGAGAGGTTCTATCAATCTGAGGCATTGAGTGTGACAAAGAAGCAAGCTGGGAAGCCGTGAGAAATAAGGAGAAGAAGAGGTAATGAGCCCTTTCACGCATCCTCGGCAAGTTAGAGGAAGCTCCCTAACGATCATGCATGTCCAGTACTTAACATGCATTGCGATATCTGTGCTACTTACGGCACTTGCTGGTTGCGGCAACTCGTCGTCTCACTCAGGCGCGCCATCAGCAAGTTCCACCCCCTTGACACTGCCACCAGGCGCGACAGCCTCCAGTGGTCCAGTCTCGAGCAGTGCTGACTGGACCACCTATCACCGCGACAACGCCCGTACGGGTTATCTCGCAAGCCTCCCTGACCCAGATCGGCTCACGCATGCATGGAGTACGCAGCTAGACGGGGCTGTGTACGCCGAACCATTGGTGGTCGCGGGGCGGGTGCTCGTTGCTACGGAGGGGAACTCACTGTACTCCCTGGATGCTCGCACAGGCCAGGTGCAGTGGCGTACCAATATGGGTAGCCCTGTTCCACTCTCCCAGCTTCCCTGCGGCAACATCGATCCGCTGGGGATTACTGGCACGCCCGTCTATGACCCGGGAACCGGTCTGGTCTTCGCTGTTGCCGAGGTGAGCGGTCCCGCACACATCCTGGTAGGCATCGATGTCGACACGGGTCAGATACGGGTACGCCGCTCGGTTGACCCGGCAGGAATGGAGTCTGCGCCCCACCAGCAACGTGCCGCCCTTGCCCTCTCGAAAGGTATGGTCTACGTGGCTTACGGAGGTCTTTTCGGCGATTGCGGCAACTATAATGGAAGGGTAGTCGCTTCACGTACGGATGGGCGAGGCCCATTGCTCACCTACCAGGTTCCGACGACACGCGAGGGAGGCATTTGGGCACCTCCAGGGCCAGTGGTGGACACTGCAGGTCACCTCTACGTCAGTGTGGGTAATGGCGAGGCAACTGGCGGGAACTGGGATCATAGCGACTCAGTGCTGAGGCTGTCCCCAACGCTGCACCTTGAGGATGGCTTCGCTCCCGAGAGATGGCCGCAGGACAACGCCTCAGATGCCGATCTTGGGTCAATGAGTCCGGTCCTGCTCCCAGAGGGGTTAGTTTATGCCAATGGCAAGTCTGGTTTCGGCTACCTGTTACACGCCGACAGGCTCGGAGGCGTCGGCGGTCAAGCGCTGGTTGAGCCTGTTTGCAATGCCTTCGGTGGGGCGGCCTTGGTTGGCTCGATCGTCTTCGTACCCTGCAGCGATGGTCTGCGGCAGATCCAGGTCGGGCCCGGAGTACGCCTGACGCCTGGCTGGCAGGCCCCTAGTTCGGTGACCGGCTCACCGGTTGTGGGCGGCCACACGGTCTACAGTCTCGACCCGGGCGGGACCCTCTATGCCCTTGACATACAGAGTGGCAAGGTGCGTGCCAGTATGTCAGTGAATACAACGTCACGCTTCGCGACCCCTACCCTCTCCGGAGATCACGTCTTCGTGGGCACTTTAACGGGGGTGGTTGCAGTAATCGGATCATGATCTGATCAAACGTCCTGTAACGAACCTGGAACCAGCCCTGCTTTCATCAGCGGGTAGGGACCGAACTGATCGCTGAGGAAAACAGGAGCTATCAACAGCACCGTAAAGGCGAAGAGGAAGATAAGCTGAGACAGTGATTTCATGTGTATGAAATGATTCTGTGACCAAGCTGAGCCCTGGCTGAAAGCGTAAGTTCAGTTTCATCTCAGCATTGACTCAGCTTGATTTCAGGGTGACACTGTTTCAATAGAGATCGCTGGAGACCTTGCTGGAGAACGACAAGCACACCATTGTGCTTGTCGTTCTCCAGCCCCAACCTCCACGACTCCCTATAGCAAGCATAGCATTCCTATATGAATGTATGCTGTGGCCTTGCTGAACCGCAGCTGAGAGTGGAGTGATGCGTAATAATTTTCAGGCCGTAAATTGCTGTTCATCTCCCTTTAAACTCTGTCGCACTTGCAGGTATCGTATGATCGATTCCCTGCTCAAGAGTCCAACGAGGCGCCCATCCTGTATGACAGGTACCTGATTGATGTCTTGTGTTCCCATCATCTTGAGCACATCTTGCAAAGGTTGCTCAGGTGTAGTCGTATAGACCTGTTCCAGCAAGCGCATCACGTGACCAACCGGAATGTATGACCAGCGTTCCCGTGCCACACCAGCAATATCGGTGAAGGTAATCAGACCCGACAGATAGTCGCCCTGCGTGACAGGGGCGGAGTGTAATCCAAGCGGCAGGAAGTACTCATCCATCAATCTCTGCAAGGAAATGTTCCCGGGAACCGTTACTGGTCGGGGATTCATCACTTGACCGACGGAGACGCCTTGAAGCGTTGATTGAAGCTCGACCTGCGTATTGGCAGTTTGCGACGCGTTTAAGAGGAACCAACCGACGAAAACCGTCCAGAGGCCATTGAAGAAGTTACCCGTGAAGAACTCAATAATCCCCAGTAGGATGAAGACATATGCACTAGCCTGGCCGACGTAAGAAGCGATGCGCGTCGACTTCTGCAAATTCCCCGTCACCTTCCATATGATTGAGCGTAGGACGCGCCCGCCGTCGAGCGGAAAGCCCGGAATCAAGTTGAAGACGCCCAACACGAGGTTCGACACGGCAAGATAGTCTAGGATGGCCTCCGCAGAAGAGTTGCTTCCTCGCAGTGGCAATGCGAGCAGGAAAGTAACGGCGGCAAGGAGTAAGCTCGCAATTGGACCTACGGCTGCGATCTGAAACTCGATTCCTGGACGCTTCACTTCCTCCTCAATGTTCGCAACACCGCCGAAGATGAACAACGTGATGTTTTTCACCGTTAGTCCATGCGCTTGGGAGACGAGCGCATGAGCAAGTTCATGCACGAGGACGCAGGCAAACAACAACAGTGCTGAGATGAACGCAGTGATCCAATAGGTGGTCGTGGCCCAGCCAGGAAACAACTGGGCGAACCAATCACTGGCAAGAGACCAGGTCAGTAAGACAAGGATAATGAACCAACTCAAATGTGCGTAGATATCGATTCCAGCGATTTTCCCAAGACGAAGTGAACCAGGCATATCGTTCCTCCTCTATGAGATCTCGTACCCCGAGGCCATAGAGATGATTAATGCATATCTCATTAGCAAGTGCTTACTCTTTCGCCGATAAGCATAGCATGCCAAGGTGAAATGATGCTGTGTACACACTAAAATGAGCCTGAGAACGCATGTATTAATGTGGATGTTCTCAGCCACAATTCAGGCAATTCACAGCGCCAATTCATATGAAGGCACTATGCTTATGCCGGAAGGACATTGATCTTCCCGAAATGTTCTAAAATGGACGATTTTAGTTGTTTCTTTTATCTGAAGCAGGGAGGTCTATTTATGACTCGTCAGAACATCAGGATGGCATTTCTAAAAGAGGTAAACGATACAGATCGGTCAGGACAGGCAGAAGAACTGTTGACCGTCCGTGAAGTTGCGCATCGCCTGCGTGTCGATGACAATACCGTACGTCGCTGGATCAAAAGCGGCGCATTGGAAGCCATCGCTCTGCCCCACAGTGGCAAACGTCAGAGGTATTGTGTCAAAAAGGTGACACTCGATACTTTGCTCAAGTCTTCCCCTTTGGCAATATAGTAGAGAACAAGAAGCCTATCTTGGGGCCAACAATCTATAGCGCCTTCGTCTTTGACAACGTCATATCTGACTGCCTCAGCCTGCAATGCCGGTATTGCCTTCTCAAGCAGGTACTGGACGGGGCATACCCAGGAGTTGGCGCCGTCGGCTACCTCTCCCGCCAGTTGGAATGCCCCCTCATGAGGCGCCCGCCCTGCATTTTGATTGGAGCACATCGGACAACACCCATACCTGGATGAACGCGCAGATCTTCGCCCGAATCGCTGAGAGCAGGCTGGTGGTGGTCGACTTGACCGGGGGTGCGCCCCAATTGCTTCGTCGAACTTGGCTATGCACTCCGCGGCGACGCGCCGGTTCTGATCACTGCGCGTGAGGGCACACCCTCACGGTTCGACACCTATGCCTTGGAAGCCTGTTTCTGGAACGGTGGGACAGACGACCGCATCAGGCAGGATGAGTTCGAGGCCTACTGGAAGCGCAACCTGCGTAAGCCACCGCTCGTGGTGCCGAGAGGGATGCAATGATGCCGCAGAAGAACGCACACAAGTCCAGAGGGCGACTTGTCTCCGAATCATCAAAAGTCCGAAAGATCTTAAGTCGGTTTGCTTCCCATCATCCTGGCTTTTCTGCTCTAGCTACTCTGAACAAAAATCTGTGAATAGAATAAGTCTTTTGTTACGAGTCCCTCTTGCATTTGTTTCTCTGTTTGTGAGAAAGTGAGCAGGAAACAGTAGAAATGTTCTTCTACGTTAGAAGAAATGAGATGATAAAACTCTGAACAAAATGTTTTTAGGAAAGCCCAGAAGCCCGCAGCGCAGTAGAGACGACGAGGCAGGATCGTCTGCTGCGAGGCTCCCCGTTCCGAGCGATAGTAGATGCGCAGCCATTGGCCCGTACGCGCGCTATCGAAGAGCTATTCGCTAAACGGTACGGCGTAGCTGCGTTCTGGGACATCAATCTGGATGGTTTGCCAGGGTCTCACGCCACTTCCTTTTCTTGCGCATCTAGATGTAGAATACCTCTACCTTGTACACGAAACAGAAGACGGCGTCCATCCGGTAAACGCAGCTGTTCTTGGGCGACCTTTACACACAGCGCCTCCAAATCCCG
>WNGR01006631.1_pt1 | contig 12352 bp, 13 predicted proteins | sample 5407581 | NCBI WGS metagenome assembly WNGR01 (sample SAMN13153383, study PRJNA577476) | soil metagenome | isolation source: 80 cm soil or saprolite under Garry oak tree replicate 2 | place: USA:California | collected 2016-06-15
CGCGCGAGTTCGCGGTGACCGTGCCGCCGCGGGAGTACGAGCTGGCCGCGCGGCTGCTCGCCCTCGCCGCGGAGTCCGATCGCAGCGGCGCGAGCCGCGCTGCGCTGCGCGACGCCGCCTGGCAGTACGGTGCCGGGCTCGGGCTGGGCCGCCCGGCCGACGGAGGCCACGGCGCGGCGGCACCAAACGTGGCGGCGGTACTGCGCGACCGCGGCTTTGAGCCGTGGCACGACGAGGCTGGCCTCGTCAGGCTGCGCAACTGCCCGTTCCACCAGCTGGCCGCGCGGCATCCGGACATCGTCTGCGGCCTGAACCTGGCGCTGATCGAGGGGGTCGTCGCGGGCCTCGGCGCGGCCGGGATGCGCCCGGTGCTCGATCCGGGCGCGGGACGCTGCTGCGTTGTGATCACCGCCGAGGATGCCGCTGCCCACGATGACACCACCCATCTCGGAGACGAACCGCAACCGACCGGAGCGCCATGACGCAGGAGCTGACGCTTGATCCGCCGGAACCTTCGCCGCTCCCCAACCCCGAGTCGTCCCCCGACCCGGGAGCGTGGATCGAGAGCGGCCGCGCGGGCGTTGACCCGCAGGCGGCGCAACGAGCCGCCGCGGACTTCCTCGCCGCGCTGGGGATCGAACTCGACCGGGAAGAGTTGCGCCAGACGCCGGCCCGGATGGCTCGCGCCTACGCGGAGCTGTTCGACGCTCAGCCGCTCCGGCTAACGACGTTCCCCAATGACGAGGGCTACGACGAGCTGGTGCTGGCGCGCTCCATCCCGTTCCGGACGGTCTGCGAGCATCACCTACTGCCCTTCTCCGGGGTCGCGCACGTCGGCTACCTGCCCGGCGAGCGCATCCTCGGCCTGTCCAAGCTGGCCCGCCTCGTGGAGCACTTCGCCGCCAGGCCGCAGGTCCAGGAACGGCTGACCAAGCAGATCGCCGACTGCCTCGCGGAGCGGCTGAGCCCCCGCGGCGTGGGCGTGGTGCTTGAGGCCGAGCACGCCTGCATGACGCTGCGCGGCGTGCGGGCCCTCGGCGCCACGACCGTCACCTCGGCCCTGCTCGGCACCATGCGCACCGACGCACGCTCACGGGCGGAGTTCTTCGCCCTGGCCGACGTGCCGGGATGACAACCCGCCGCGAGGCGGAGAAGGAGGGATCGAAAATGACCGACTCGCTAGCGGACCTGACCCGGGCTGGGGTCTCCATCTGGCTGGATGACCTGAGCCGGGACCGGCTGGTCACCGGGACACTGGGCGACCTGGCCGCCCGCGATCATGTGGTGGGAGTGACGACCAACCCGACCATCTTCGCCAAGGCGATCCGCGGCAGCGACGCCTACGACTCGCAGATCCGTGACCTGGCCGCACGCGGCGTTGACGTCGGCGAGGCGCTGCGCGCGCTGACCACGTACGACGTGCGCTGGGCCTGCGACGTGCTCCGCCCGGTCTACGACAGCACCGACGGCGTGGACGGGCGGGTGTCGATCGAGGTCGACCCGCGGCTGGCCCGCGACACCGGGGCGACGATCGCCGAGGCGCGGGCCCTGTGGTGGGCCGTGGACCGGCCCAACCTGTTTATCAAGATCCCGGCCGCCCGGCAGGGCCTCCCGGCGATCGCCGCGTGCCTGGCCGAGGGAATCAGCATCAACGTCACGCTGATCTTCTCCCTGGAGCGCTATGACGCCGTCATGGACGCCTTCCTCGATGGCATGGAACACGCCCGGCAGGCCGGCCTCGACCTGTCCTCGATCGCGTCAGTGGCCTCGTTCTTCGTGTCCCGGGTTGACACCGAGATCGACTCCCGGCTGGACAAGATCGGGACCAACGAGGCCGCCGGGCGCCGGGGCCGGGCCGCGATCGCGAACGCCCGGCTGGCCTACCAGCACTACGAGCGGGTGTTCTCCTCGGCCCGGTGGGCCGCGCTGCGCGGGGCCGGGGCCAGGCCGCAGCGGCCGCTGTGGGCTTCCACGTCGGTCAAGGACCCGGCCTATCCCGACACCCGCTACGTAACCAGCCTGGTCGCCCCCGGCGTGGTCAACACCATGCCCGAGGCCACGCTGCGCGCGGTCGCCGGGCACGGCCGTGTCCCCGCCGACTCGATTCACGGCCACTACGACGAAGCGCAGCAGGTGCTCGACCAGTTGCAGGCGGACGGCATCGACTACCACGAGGTCATGCAGGGCCTCGAAGACAGCGCCGTGGCGAAATTCGACGCGAGCTGGGAGCAGCTCGGCGAACAGCTGGCCTCCTCCCTGCAAGGACAGCCGGCACCGGGGCCAGGGTCGCTCTTGTCATGATCGCGACTGCGCGAGCACCGCGCTGTAGCCGCGCTCCAGCGGCGCATCGCCGGCTGCGGTGGTGCCCTCGGCGCGGGCGGTCAGCTCGCCCGGCGTGCCGTGGAACACGATCTTTCCCTGGTCCATCAGCGCGACCTCGCCGCACGCGGCGCCGACGTCCTCGACCAGGTGGGTGCTGACCACCACGGTGGCGTGCTGGCCGAGATCGCGCAGCAGGCTGCGGAACTGCACCCGCTGCTCGGGGTCCAGGCCCGCGGTCGGCTCGTCCAGCAGCAGCAGTTCCGGCCCGTTCACGATCGCCTGCGCGATCCCCACCCGCCGCAGCATCCCTCCCGATAGCGTGCGCAGCCTGGAGGAGGCCTTGCTGCCCAGGTCCACCCGCTCGACCGCGGCTGCCACCGCCGCGGGGACCTGCGCCACCGGCATCTCCTTGAGCAGCGCGAAGTACTCGACGAACTCCACCACCGTGAACCCCGGGTAGTAGCCGAGGCTCTGCGGCAGGTAGCCGAGCCTGCGCCGGATCTCCCGCCGCGGGCCGTAGCCACTGGGATCGCGGCCGAGCAGCCGCAGCGTCCCCGAGGTCGGCGGGATCACCGTGGCCATCATCCGCAGCAGCGAGGTCTTGCCCGCCCCGTTCGGGCCGAGCAGCCCGAACACCCCCGGACCGGTGGCCAGGTTCACCCCGGCGACGGCCTGGGTGCGGCCGAACCGCCGGGTCAGGTCGGTGAGCTCTACGTTCATGACGGTCCTCTCGGGATCCGGGTCGCATACCCGACGATCGCGGCGCAGCTGGCCGCGAACGCCAGGTAAGGAAGCACCAGGGCAGAATTGCTGACCGCGTAGCCGATCAGCCCGCCGGAGGCGGGCCCGGACAGGACCATGATCGTCCAGCCTGCCAGGCCCGCGGCCACACCCACGTTCGCCGACCGGGCCAGGGTCGCGGCGGCCAGCGCCAGCGCCGACACCGCGGTCATCGGCACCAGCCAGCCGAACGTGATCCCCGCCGCGGAACCCGACGCGGCCGACGCGGCCAGCCCGAGCACCGCATCGACGGCGAACACCCCGAGCGCGCGCACGAGCAGCACCATCCGGTCGCTCACGGCCATGCTGCGGGATAGCTCCCAGGCCGAGTCGATACCGGGCCCGTAGGCGTAGGCGATGCCCGCCGCGGCCACGGCCGGCGCTACCAGCTCCACCAGCGGCTGGCCGGTTCCCCGCGCCGCGATGGCCCCCGCGGCGAGCACCACGACGCTGGCGATCAGCCACGGCACCACCAGCGACGGCGTGGTCAGCAGCGCCCGGGCCAGCCCGGGCGAGCGCAGCAGCTGGCCGGCCAGGCGTTCCAGCGGCCCCGGCTCCCGCCGCCACACCTCGGCCGCCACCCCGGTCCAGACCCGGCGCAGGTCGACGTCGGACGGCACAGGGTTGTCGCGCGGGCCCGCATCCACATCGCTCATCTGGGTCCTCCCTCCGCCGCCGGGCGGCCGCCGAGCAGCGCGGCCCGCAGCCGCCGCCGGGCCCGGTGCGCGCGGCTCTTCACCGTTCCCTGCGGAACTCCCATCAGTTCCGCCACCTCCGCGACCGGCCGGTCCTCGACGTAGAGCAACCGCCAGACCTCGCGTTCTGGCTCTCCTGGCGGTCCCAGCGCGGCGACCGCCTCCTCCAGGTCAGCCCGGGTCAGCGCGGCGTCCACCGGGTCTGCCGCGGCGGGCGGGCCCGCCTGGGCCAGGGCGTGCACCAGCAAGGCGGCGCGGCCGCGGCGGCGCAGCCATAGCGCGGCCTGCCGCCGGGCAATCCCCCACAGCCACCCCGCCGCCGCGCCCTCCGGCCGGTAGCTCCCGGCGCCCCGCCACGCCGCGAGGAAGCTCTCCTGCAGCACGTCCTCCACATCGGCGGCGGGCAGCGCCATGCGCAGCCGGGCGGCCAGCCATGGCGCATGCCGGGAAAACAGCTCGCGTAGCGCCGTGTCATCGCCGCCCGCCAGGCGGGCGATCAGCTCATCGTCATCCATCGCCTTCTCTATTGCGCTCGGGCGGCAGCCGGTTCACGGGAGGCCCCTGAGAAGTTCTCCGCGGCCTGCCGGGATGCCTTATACGCGCTGGAAGACGCGGGGGGCTGATTGCGCAGACATGCACCGAAGGAGAGACGGGCAACGTGCATGGCATCCCGGCCACATGCGGGATCAGCACCGGGCCCTTTAAAGTTCTCGCCAGTCTGCGGACCGGGGGCGGGCGGCTCTTCCAGGCTCTTATACTAAGTTCCTGGAGCGAGGAGTAGGGGAATTTCAGCACCCTGCTCTGCGGCCGCAATCCGCCCCCGGCCTGACGTCAGGAAGATAATCCTGACGGCCGTCAACTACGATCCGTTCGCGGCCTGGAACTTGACAACCAACTCAGTGGGCACCCGGCCGCGGTCCCTGACCTCGATCCCCTGAGCCTTTGCCCACTCGCGAACCTCGGATGGGCTCGGCCCGCCGGCCGCATTCCTCCGCCCGCCACTGTGGCCTCTGCGCCGACCCGCGCCGCTGATCTTGCGTGCGGCACCGACGTACTTTTCCAGAGACTTCCGCAGCGCCTTGGCGTGAGGAGCGCTCAGGTCAATCTCGTAATCAGTACCATCCAGTCCAAAGCGGACAGTGCCTTCCGCCTCGCCACCGTCGAGGTCGTCGATGAAGAGAGTCTGAATCTTCTGGGCCATAAGTGTTCCGTTCTCTAGGGGAGATCGAGAGATCAGCATAACCTATCGTCACGACTTAGTTAGTCGATCAGGTGCAACTCAGTTGCAACTTCCAACCCGTCTCTTGAAGGTTCACGGGCTCATGATGCACTCAAATACCGGCCTTTTGCGGCTGACCGTGCGCCGCGAGATCCCGGAACCAGCCGTGACGTTAGCGGGGCCAGTCGCTATTCGCGGCCTGCATGCCGATACCCGGTCACTGTCCCGCGGACCCTGGTGCTGGCCATAAATCCCCAGTACGCCCGATACCCGTGAAAGCGACTATCGGCGGCATGACTCCCTGGTGCTGCAGCCTGGTTAGCGGGTATACCAAAGACCGACCACGCGGAACCACGCAGGGGGGGCAGCACCATGCGCCGATCGCTCCCGTTCTGCGGGTATTTTCGCGACCTGTACCGATAGTGCCGGGATGCGCGGCGACGCCAGCGCCCCGTCCGGTTCCGGCCGATGCCATTAGGGAACAGCAGGTACGCAGCCCCTGAAACCAGCCGAGAACATTTCACGTGCAACGAGGGGGAACGAATGTTCTACCGCAAGTTCGTGATCATGGTGTGCGCGGGCCTCACGTGGCTGTCGTTTGCCGCCTCCCGGCCCGCCCATGCTGCGATCCGTGCCAGCAGGCATCCACTGCGCGTTATCGCCTACGACTATGCCGTCTCCCAGCGCGGGAAATGGTACTGCTGGGGCGGTTCCGGGCCGTCGTGCTACGACTGCTCAGGACTCGTCTCTGCTGCCTACCGGCACGTCCATATCTTGATTGGCCGGACTACCTACGACATGCTCCGCAGCGGCCGGCTGATCCGGATCAGCCGGCCGCAGGCCCGGCGCGGGGACCTGGCTTTCTACGGCACCGGTCATGTGGAGTTTTATGACCGGGCCAGCGTTACGTTCGGGGCGCATACCACTGGCACCCGGATCGGGTGGCTGAGGTTCGGCGCCTATTGGCACCCCACGGCGTACTACCGCGTCCGCGGCGGCGGCCGATCGTGAACTGACCGCTGAATTAAGACCCGCAGCACGGCCGGCCGGGCTCGGTCTTCCGGTGCTGGCGGGCGGCCGCGATGATAAAGAGATGACCACGGCTCACAATCCGGTCGGCGTGCTCGAGCGAGCCGGGCTGTCCGCCGCCAGGGTGACGGACTGGGAGGCGTCGGCACCGGGCCCGGATCTTTCGTTCCGGGCGGCGGCCGATGCAGTGGGCGTGTTCCTCACCCGCGGGCAGGAATTCACCCAGCGCCTGCCCGGCCCGGCTCGCGGCACGGCCGACGAGCGCGCTGCCCGCGAGGCGATCACCGCGATGATGAACGGTGCCCGCGAGACCTTCCTGCGCTGCCACGCTGAGGACCTTTACGACGCGCTGACCGACCGCTGCACCAAGTCGCTCCGGCTTGAGGAGCTGCTCCGTGTGGCCGCCGCGGCTGTCCCCGGGCTGGTGCCGACCTCCGCCCAGATGGACGCCGAGCGCACCCGGATGCTGGCGGAGAAGGAAGGCATCGAGCTCGCCCAGGGCCTGCTGGTGGGGCACGTGCTGGCCGTGCCGCGAACCGGCCGGCACCTGATCGGCGCGATGCTGCGCCCGGTCCCCGAGGCGTTCGAGCGGCTGGGAGAGCTGCAGGCCAGAGGCACGGTGGACCTGGGCCCGGTGCGGGTCACCCGCCGCGGCCGGGCCGGCATCCTCGAGCTGGTCAACCCGCGGCACCTGAACGCAGAGGATGACGTGACACTCGCCCCGACCGAGTGCGCCGTGGACATGATCCTGCTCGACCCGGGGATCGAGGTCGGCGTGATCCGCGGCGGCGTTGTGGATCACCCCGGCTACCCCGGCACGCGGGTGTTCGGATCGGGCCTCAACCTCACCCGCCTGTACCACGGGTGCATCGACTTCCTCTTCTACCTGCTGCGCGACCTCGGCTACGTGCACAAGATCTACCGCGGCATCACCCGGGCAGAGCTGGACGCGGCGGGCCCGGACACGACCGGGTCCCCGCTCGGCGCCGGGCAGGCCACCGAGAAGCTGTGGGTCGCCGCGGTGGAGCGCCTGGCGGTCGGCGGCGCCTGCCAGCTGCTGCACGTCGTCGACCATGTGATCGCCACCCGCGGGTCGCGCCTGTTCCTGCCGGCCCGCAAGGAGGGAATCATCCCAGGCGCGTCCAACCTGCGCCTGCCCCGGTTTGTCGGTGACCGCGCCGCCCGGCAGGCGATCCTCTCCGGCCGGGAGTGGACCGCGGGCCAGCCGGACGCGGCGCTGATCTGCGACGAGGTGGTGGAGCCCGGCGAGATGGACCGGGCGCTGGAGGCGCGGATCGACGCGCTCACCAACTCCGGGCTGGTGAATGCGACCGCCAACCGGAGCACGCTGCGGGCGGGGCAGGAGCCGCTCGACCTGTTCCGCGAGTACATGGCCATCTTCTCGGTGGAGCAGGCCCGCTGCCACCTGAGCCCGGCCCTCGTCCGCAACCTTGAGGTGCACTGGAACGCCAGCGGGCGCAGCATCTGAGCCCCGAATCGCAGCGCGGCCAGGAGCCCAGGCTGGTGGCGGCGTGGGCTTGGGCAATACTGTCTGGCACCCGCTGCCGCCCAGTGGTGCAGCACAGTCAGGAGGCGACGTGTCCGCTACGTTCATCACGACCTTCTCCGGGCTGGGACCCGGCCCCCGGGTGGCGGTGAAGGACCTGATCGACATGGCGGGGCTGCCGACCACCGCCGGCTCGCGGGTCGTCGCCGAGTCCGCGGTCCCGGCCCCGGCCGACGCGGCCTGCCTGGCGGGCCTGCGGGCGGCGGGGGCCCAGATCGTGGGCCGGGCGAACCTGCATGAGCTCGCGCTCGGGGTCACCGGGATCAACCCGTGGTTCGGCACGCCGACGAACCCGCTCGACTCCTCCCTGGCGCCAGGAGGGTCCTCCAGCGGTTCGGCGGTCGCGGTGGCCTCCGGCGACGCCACCGTTGCCTACGGAACGGATACCGGCGGGTCGATCCGGATTCCCGCCGCGTGCTGTGGCATCAGCGGGCTCAAGACCACCTGGGGGCGCATCCCGGTGGCCGGCGTGCGGCCGCTGGCGCCGAGCCTGGACACCGTGGGGCCGATGGCCGCCGACATCGCCGGCCTGGTCCTGGGCATGCAGCTCCTGGAGCCCGGGTTCGCCATCGCCCCGGCCGGCGGCGCGCCCCGGGTGGGCCGGGTGCAGGTCCCGGCCGCGCCGGACATCTCCGACGCCGTGACCCGGGTGCTGCGCGCGGCATCCTGGGAGGTCACCGACGTTGATCCGGGCGACTGGCTCACCGCCACGAAGTGGACGCTGCCGCCGCTGGTGGCCGAGGCCTATCAGGCCAACAAGGACATTTTCGACCGTGACGCCGACCGGCTCACACCTGGCGTGGCCCGGCGCCTGGACGCCGGCCGCCAGGTGACGCCGGCGAAGGCGGCTGCGGCGGCCGAGGCCAAGAACCAGTGGCAGGCTCAGCTGGCCACGCTCTTCGAGCGCTTCGACCTGCTGGTCACGCCGACGCTGACGATCCTGCCGCCGAAGCTGGACGACGCTGACGACCTGCTGGAGGGCCGGTGCACGCTGCCGGTGAACCTGGCCGGCGTGCCCGCGCTGGCGCTTCCCGTCCCGACCCGGGGACCCTTGCCGGCCAGCATCCAGCTCGTGTCCGCCTGGGGCGGTGAGGAGCGCCTGCTCGCGGCCGGGGCGGTCATCGAGGAAGCCGCCGCAGCTATGTAAGGTGCTGCGAACCGGGGGGATATGAGCGAGCTCGAGACGATCCTGCTTGAGGACGTGCGCACGCTCCAGGATCGGTGGCGCCGGGAGTTCGCCGGGCGGCCCGAGGCGGAGCGCGTGCGGCTGCTGCTGCTCGCGCTGGAGCGGGAGCAGATCGTGGCCGTCGCCTACCGGGAGGAGGCGGTGGCCGGGCGGGTGGCCGAGCTGGACGTCGACGACGACGTGCGGGCGCTGATCCGGCAGACCCTGATGTGGATCTGGAAGGACGAGCAGCTGCACTCGGAGTTCATGCGCGGCCTGCTGCTGGAATCGGGCGGGCTGGGGTCGTCGCTGGTGGTCTACGGCCGTCAGATCCAGGGCGCGCTGTCCGGGTGGACATCGTCGACCGCTACCAACCGCGAGACGCGGCAGGCGCCGCTGCGGACCGGGGCCGCCAGTGCCCTGGTCGCGGTGGCGGGCGCACTGCGCCGGATGCCCCAGGAACTCGCCAGGGAGCTGCGCTACCAGACGTTCCGCCGGTACTGCGCGCTGAACGTCGCGCTGGAGGCCAGCGCCGAGTACGCCTACCGGCGCCTGGTCCAGGTAGCGAGCTCGGCTGAGGAACGGGTCGCGTTCGAGCGGGTGCGCAGTGACGAGGCCCGGCACACGGAGGCGTTCCGGCTGCTGACCGACGTGCTGACCGACGACGACCGGCTGGTCCCCGGTCTGACGGCCCAGCGCCTGGCCGAGCAGCTCTCCGCGATCAGCCCGTGGTTCCTGCCGGCTACCCGGCGCCCCGCGGCGGCGAACACTGAGCTGGCTAGCACTGGGGCGACGCCGCGGCGGTCGTTCGGCTCCCGGGTCCCGGTGGTGGTGCGCAGCGGGCGGACCGACCGTGACAAGGTCGCGGCCCTGGAGCAGTGCCTGGACCGGGCCGGCCTCGGCGACCTGGCTTCCCGCGCGAGCTCGGTGGCGATCCGCGCCTCGTTCATGCTCGGCTACGACCGTCGTGACCGCTCGAACATCAACGACCCGGAGCTGATCGACGCCCTGGCCCGGTACCTGCGGCGGCACGGCGCGGCGGACGTGGCCGTGCTGGAGGCGCCCACGGTCTACGGCAACCTGTTCGCCAATCGATCGGTGGCGGACGTTGCGTCATATTTCGGGTTTGACTCCCCGGCCTACCGGATCGTCGACATCAGCCAGGACCTGCAGGGGTGCGCCTTCGACCGCGGTTTCGTGCAGAACTCGATCAGCGGCACCTGGCTGGCCAGCGACCTGCGGATCGTGATGCCGAAGCTGCGCACCGACCCGACCGAGTTCGCGCACCTGAGCCTGTCGACGCTGGAGGGCGGCACGGGCGCCATCGATGAGACCTTCTATGCCGGACGCCGGGTGGACTTCCGTTCCGCGACCATGATGCTGCTGGACGTCGCGGCACCGGACTTCGCGGTCGTCGACGCCTGGGCGCCGGTGGCGGACGGACCGTTCGGGGTGATGGGCTGCCACCGCCCCGCGATGATCCGGCATATCTACGCGGGCGCGGACGCCCTGGCCGTGGATGAGGTGGGTGCTGGCCGACCTCGGCGTGGCTGACCCCCGCCGCGCACCGATCGTGGCCCAGGCCTACCACTGGTTCGGCCTGGAGCCCGCGCCAGTCACCGTCGACGGCATCCGCCCGCCGCTCGGCAGGCAACTGCGCGGCGCTCACACCTCAGTACTGCTTCGCGGTCTGGGCACGGCCTCCTACCCTATTTATATGTACCTCAGCAATCGGGGAGAACTTTTCGTGCCGGCCATGGACACCGCGGCATTTCCTCCGATCGGCCGTCCCAGCGCCGCCACCCGCTCGGTGCGCTGGCTGAGCCAGCGGGCGTTCGGGCTGCGGGCCCAGGCTGACCCGCGCTGATGCGCCGGTCCCGGGCCCAGCTGCGCGGCCTTCTGCAAACCATCCGCGCAGGTCACGCCCCTGCGCCGGTGCTGGCGATCACCGATAGCCGCGCGGTGGTCCGGTCGCTGTTCCTGGCTTCCGCGGTCAGGACCGGCCTGCTCAACTGCCTGCGCGAGGGACGCAGCTTTGCGGAGATCTCCCACCAGACGGGGTGCCTGCGGACCGAGCGCCTGCGGGCCTGGCTCGATGTCGGGACCGAGCTCGGCGAGATCAATTGGCGGGCAGGCCGGTATCACGTGCACGGGCGCCGGGCGCGTGCGATCGCGGGCGGGGACGCCCTGCTGAGCGCCCACTACCGGTCGATGCTGGACTACCAGACCGGGCCCTATGCCGACCTCGGGGGGTTACTGCGGTCCGGGCCCGGGGACGGCCGCGCCGACCTGGACACCTACGCCGACGACATCGCCCAGGTGTCGCTGGCGGCGGCACCGTTCATCGCGTCGTTCCTGACCAGGGTCATCGGTGAAGCCCGCCCGGCCAAGATCCTCGATGTCGGCTGCGGCACCGCGGTCTACTGCAAGATCGCCGCAGCCGCGGACCGGCGGGTCCGGATCGACGGCATCGATCTGGCCGAAGGCGTCGTCGACGCGGCCCGCGCGAATCTCCGGGCCGCCGGGCTGGGCGAGCGGGTCCAGCTGCACGCCGGGGACATCCGCTCCTGGACGCCCGGGCCGGGCATCCGCTACGACCTCATCCTGCTGCTGAACAACGTCTACTATTTCGCGCGCGGGGAGCGGGTCGCGCTCTACGAGCGGCTCGGCGGGCTGCTCAGCGGCCGCGGGCAGCTCGTGGTCGCCTCGCTGACCGCGCCGGGCTCCATCGCCGCCGCGCACCTGAACTTCATGCTCACCTGCCAGGCGGGCGCGGCCGCGCTGCCCCGCCCTGGTGAGCTCGAGGGGGATCTGGCCAGCGCGGGCTTCGGCATCGCCGAAACCCGGCTGATCGTGCCGGGCGAGCCATTCCTGGCCGTCCGGGCGACCCGGCCCTGAACACCGGCGAGGTCGGGTGTGGCTGCCGCGCCGATGAGTCTCGGCGATTCCTGGCGTCTTGAGAACGACCCCGCGAGAAAAGGACCAGTTCGATGGTGAACCTGGCCTGGGTTGTCAATGCCTACCTGATCGCTTTCGGCGGTCTGCTGCTGCTCGCCGGGCGCCTCGGCGACCTCGTCGGCCGCAAGCGGCTATTCATGGCGGGCCTGGCGGTCTTCACGACGGCGTCAGCGGTCTGCGGGCTTGCGGACAGCCAGACGCAGCTCATCGTCGCCCGTTTCGCCCAGGGGCTCGGCGGGGCCATGACCTCCGCCGTTGTGCTCGGGATGATCGTGACGATGTTCCCCGAGCCGGGTGAGCAGGCCCGTGCGATCGGCATCTACGGGTTCGTCGCCTCCGCGGGAGGCGCGGTCGGGCTGCTGGCCGGCGGGGTGCTGACCCAGGCGATCAACTGGCACTGGATCTTCTTCGTCAACGTCCCGCTCGGTCTCGCGACCGCGGTCCTGGCAACCCGGCTGCTCGGCCGCGACGAGGGCCGGGGCTTCCGCGCAGGCGCGGATGTTCCAGGAGCGCTGCTGATCACCTGCTCGCTGATGCTGGGCGTCTACACGATCGTGAAGCCGACGGCGGACGACGGCTGGAGCTCGGGGCACACTCTGCTGCTGGGTACCGCCTCG
>WNGR01018973.1_pt1 | contig 12351 bp, 17 predicted proteins | sample 5407581 | NCBI WGS metagenome assembly WNGR01 (sample SAMN13153383, study PRJNA577476) | soil metagenome | isolation source: 80 cm soil or saprolite under Garry oak tree replicate 2 | place: USA:California | collected 2016-06-15
CACTGCACACAAAGCAGAGTTTTCAGTCAAATAAAACCCTTAGAAAACCCAGTGGAGTGTTAGCCACTTATCAGGGTTTATTTTTTCAAAAAACTTCGAAAAAAGAGTTTAAGTCTGATTTGGGGTGGCACGACAGAAAGAAAACTCTATAAAAAAACTTAAAGTTTCATTTCCACCCAAAAAGAGATGCAAACTCTTCTTGTCACACAGATCACATGATACAGTCTGAACAATCAAGTCTTTTGTTTGGGTTGATCACGTGATCTGTGGGACTCTGGAGAGTTTGACTCTTTTTTCCGGTGGAAATAAAACTTTAAGTTTATTTATAGAGTTTTCTTTCTGTTGTGCCACCCCAAATCAAACTTAAACTCTTTTTTCGAAGTTTTTCGAAAGAATAAACCCTGATAAGTGGTTAACACTCCACTGGGTTTTCTAAGGGTTTTATTTGACTGGAAACTCTGCTTTGCATGCAGTGTAATATAGTGTCATTTGTGAGCTTAATTGATGATAACACAGGAAATAAAATAGTTAAAAGTCTAAACATATTTGATGGGCTAGATTGCGTCAGAAGCTAGGGGGTCCTCTGCCAACTCTAAGCAATCTAATCATTGGTTCCTGAGTTATTTAAGCATCTTGAAGCCAAGATGATGTTAAAGCTTCTTGAATAACTCAGGAACCACTGATCATAGCACTTAGAGTTGGCAGAGGGCCCCCTGGCTTCTGATGTGGTCTAGTCCCTCAAATTATTCCAGAATTTTATCTATTTTATTTCCTGAGTTATCAAACACATTGGCACAACACACAGTAGAATTGACTTAGACAAAAATGTGTTTGTTCTGGATTTGGGTGGAGGCTTAATTCATGGTGTGTAAAGGTGTGCCCCATTGTTCAAGTTTGAACCCTTTCACTACCATCACTAAGGTAGAAGACATCAGGAACTGACACAGTTATGTAAGGTTCTAACCCTAGGGTTCTGCTTATGTAATCATGCCATTTTTGCAGTCACCCCCTAGTGTATTGCAAAAAGTGTAGTGTATGCTTTTGTGGTAGAAGTGGGAAAATCAATATATTTGGTACTCTATTCTATAGCTATGTAAAGCATGAACTGTCCTCTTGACCTTAGCAATCATCTCTTGGGGAAGTGTGCGATGTCCATGGTATTTCTTGTTTGCCCACACTGCCTGCACCCCTGTGAGTCCTGCATAGGCTGAGATAAACTGCGCCAAGTGATTTGCGAACCTAAGGGGACATCAAGGGGGATGTGTAAGTGTAATAAGATAAAAAATGTGAGAGGACTCATCATCGGATTTCAAGAAGAGGGACACCATCAAGGCACTCCTTGACAAGTCACTCCATCTCCCCCATAGTTTTCACATGGCCTGCAGAATGAAAGCGCAGCTTCGCTGCACCCCAATATTGTTCAATAAAATTAAGTTCACAATGATATTTTGGATAAAAGTCACATAAGTGACCATGCGATTCGATGAGCTCTTCAAGTTGGGTCTTCTGGGTGATGAAATCAGGTTGCATGTAAAGAAGCCACCAACAGCAACAATTGCTGCCACCTGGATCACATCGAGGGTTGCAGTTGGCCTTGAGGCCTTTTTCGGGCCAGAGTCCACGTTCATGGATGAGCATCTCCATTCCCTTGAACCACCCAGGCATTGTGGGATGGTCTTTAGCAAAATAAAGCGGTTGTGCACTGCCATTAGGGAGGACTCCATCACACATGTGGGGCCCACCTGTGAGTGGTGTCCACCCCTTCTTTGACACTATTAAGGCAATATAGTGAGTTGCACATCTATGAGGGGGACACATGGACACACCTTTAGGCATCCAGTGGGCAGAGAGTGCATTTGGTGCATGCTTGTGGTGGCTGGGGGCATTGTCAAATAGAAAAAGGCCTTGCACATTGCCATTTGTCTTGCCCTCGAAGATGTCGATAGCATGGTCAACTTGAGCAAGTAATTCATCAGTGCCAAACCAACCATCACGTTGCTTTCCAGCTTTGAAGAGAATGCATGCTTCTCTGGGAGAAGGTTAGTGAAAATAAGAAACAAAATGAAAGATATGGCACACTCTGTATCATCACAGAGATGGCCCCACTCCATAGTGAGGAAATCTGAGACCATTATTGACTGCCCCTTGCCTTTTGGTTTTGGAGTGCCCTTCTTGCTTGCATGCTGCAATATAGCCTTGCGGTCATCATTTTGGAAGAACGTGGACTCATTGTGGGTAACAAGGATAAGACGGAACCGATGTCTAGGAACAGGATACCCTTAAGGCTGAGGGAGTTCATTTCCCTTGTTGTCCCAAAGATGGAAATGCAATTTGTAAGCCTTCCATTGCTCAACAAAAGCACGTTGATACTCCACCACCTCATCCTTCTCATGGCCATCAATATAAAGTCCATTCATTTGTTTGCCATAACAATAGTCCATCTTCCTCATCCATCAACAAGCTGTGCATTCAGAAATTGATGGCTTTGAAACTCCCAGCCATGCAAAGTGTGCCTGAACTGAGGCACTCTTCACCACCTCTACAAGGTCTGTGGCAGCAACATACCCACCATTTTTTGTCTTCTTGGTGAGTGCCATTTGTACTTCATTAGCTACATCTTCATCTTCAATAACTGACCACTAGCCCTTAGAATATTGGTGAGTTGGGATGGACTTGTCCTTGAGGTATTGCAAGGTCCACTTGCAAAGTGTCTGGGCATATAAAACCCCTCATCTTTGTATCTGTGCCACAATTGTTGACACTTGTCTCCAGGTATGGCCATGACCCTTGTCTAAGAATAAGTTCAAGACACCCACCATTGAAAGGATGCATGCATGAAGAACAACACCAAGACTTTTGTCTCTACCCATGACAGTGAGGCTTTGGCAAGCTGAACACAGTATGGCTCCATCTGCAAGGAGGTCCAGGGCCTTGTCTGCAGGTGTTGCTGGCTCCTGGATATTGGGTGCATGGCCACTCCGAATGTCTTTGAGCATGTGCTCAATAACCTGCTCTGGTGTCTCTGATGTGTGCTCAGATATCCCTACTTCATTTTCTTCAGCTGATGAGCCTTCCTCAACCTCTGCACACTGTGTGTCCTCAGTGAGTATCAAGTCATCTTCAATGGGGGACTCAGTCTTGGTAAACTTGGGGCTACTTTCTCTGCACACCTTGGTCTATGGCAACATCTTCTTCTTCTGTCATGCACCCTTGACAGCTGGCACCTCTGGCCTCAGAAATCTGTTGTTGGAGGCTGGTGGTTGTGGCCTCTGTCAGTAACACAGGGAAATGTTCTTTGGGATCCTCAAGCTCCTCAATCCTTTCACTTCCACTGCTTTCCTCATCTTCAAGATGAATGGTGGGTACAGGTACCTGAGCCAGGGACTTCTGTGTTGATTGGAAGAAGTCAGTGATAAACTGAGACCCATTTGCCCTTGCAATTCTTTGCTCTTGCTGACACCATGCAAGTGTTCTTTTTGATCTGCCAGTGTATGTTTTTGGATGTGTAGACTTATGTTCTTGTAAATGTTGATCCCATTCCAAGTCTTGAGCCTTCTTGAATATATTACAGAAGTGATTAAGTGCTGATAGCTCAACAATTTCACTATCACTTGATGCATCAGAATCAGAATCACTGGGAATTTCCACAGTGGAAGAAGCAGGAGAGGCAATATCTTGATTTCAGAAATAACCTCCAATTTCACATCACTGGTACTGTAACATCAAGTGTAACATGGTGGGAATTCACTCACATTCCTGGTCACTTCCCCCTATCTTCCTCTGCTTGTTATAAGACCTTTGAAGATTCTGAATCTGGGCCTTTGCAGCAGCTTTTCAATGAACTATAAAGATATTTTTCTACAGTTTTGAACTGCCCATGTGGCAGATGGGAATATTTCCACTTGCTTAGTAATCCAATCACATGACCTGTTCCTGATGCCAACTTCTCAGGACCACAATTGACAAAATTTGCAGATTGACAGGAAATGAGGATAAAACACATTTGTATTTAAAGAGTAAAAGATATCTTGTAACTTCACCAATTGAACAAATTTTGGAAAAGTAAAACCTGAGGATTGTAATTACATATCTTCTTCACCCTTCCCAGGTTTTATTTTGTACTTCTGAATAGTTTTGAAAAACTTACAAGGCATTCTTCGGAGAATGACTTTTAGCTTATATAACCCATGTCAGTTCCTAATGTCTTCTATCTTACCTGTTCCACTCCCTTCCCTGCCACTCCCTTTCCTGTTTTTTTGCCACACATATACCTCCTTCCCAGCACACAAACAAGGACGACCAGCCATGATGGCATCTCTTTGTGAACATGCCAGCCAGGTTGTTTGTCTCCCACCCTAGTCATTGCTGCCCGACTACTCACTTGCTCCACCAAACCAAGTTGAGTTTTTTTTTTTTTTTTTTTTTTTTTCTTTACCCATGCACTGGTCCCCTATGCTTTCCACTCACGCTTCGCATGCACACTCCCTGACACTGCTCCTACCACCTGGCTCCACTACTAGATGGGTTTTTTTATTTTATTTTCTTCTATTTATATTTTTAACTTGAACTGTTGCAGGACAATGGCAGCCACAACCTCACCATCCCCTCCATGTGCATGCAGGCACCCCCGCTCGCACCACCCTTGAGGTGCGCAAGCCCCTGCCGCCACTGAAACTGTGACCACACTGACCCCATTGCCTCACCGTCCACCACCTGCTCTCATCGCCAGCTCAACACTGCCATAACTGCCACTACCTGGACTGCCACACCCCCAACAGCCACAGCCAGACCCACACCCACCCAAAAACATTTAGATAAGTTGTCTTTTTTTGTTTTTGTTTTTTTCTTCTCATCTTAACCTGGCAGGACAATGGCGGTCATATCACCACCATCATCCCCACCTCCCTCACCCACATGCAGGCCATCCCCACTCACCTGCCACCACATCACCGCCAAAACTGCAGCCCTCAGCCCACCACCACCGCAACAACCTTGTCATCACCCCAACCATGGCTACTACAGCCACCGCCACCTCAACTGTCACCACCCCAACCACCGCCGCCACCTCAGTCACCACCACCACCCCAACTGTGGCCACCTAACCGCCGCCACCCCAGTCACCGTGGCCCAACCATCACTGCCTCAACCGCCACCCTGATCCCGTCACCGCTGCTACACCCACTGCACCCTTTCCCCCTGTATCACCTGGCCCCCACCTGCAGCGCCACCCCTCCTACACTAGTACAAGTTCCATGTATTTATTTAAATGCCAAATATATCATTTTTTATGCATGAATGTGACAAATCTGGTGTGACTGTGAGCTGACTATCAGGTGACTAATACTTGACTGCCATTTGACTTCTATAGTCAGTTGGAAGTCAAGTACAAGTCAAGTCAAGTAAAAGTCAATGAGAAGTCAATTGACTAATTGACTACACATTGACTTTGGCCTGACTTTCATTGACTGAAACATGATTTCCAGAGTGACTACACACTTGACTACAGATTGACCTTTGCCTGACTTTCTTTGACTGAAACATGACTTTGTTAGTGTGTGATGTGTGTCTCCAGAAGGTCCGTGTTGGAAGCAGAGGTGCCAAGAACTTCTTGCAGCACTGTGGCTCACCTGGATGCTTGAAGACAGCAAAGAAAGTGACAAAGGCAAAGGCAGACCAGACAGGAAAGATAACCATAACTTCATTCTTCCCAAAGGTTATAAGCAAAGGGAGCTCATCTACAACTGTCTTGGCAGCTTGTGCCCCTCCCTTCACCTCCTTGCCCCTTACCCCTTCCAATCTGCTGCATCAGCCTGGCATTGAAACAGTGCAGTTAGTAAACATGCAGACCTCTGCACGTCCTGACACACATGCAATGGCACTCTTAGCTAGGTTTGACCATACAGCACAAAACCTTCCATCACAGATTCCAGAGGCCACAGAAAGTGACGACATTGCCTGTGTTGTAACTGGTGGTGGCCCCGATGACCCAGCAGAAGCTTGGAAGTATCTTGACCACACATTGAATAGGCTCCTCAGTACAGCATAGGTGTTGAAGAAGTTGTGCAGCAGCTGTGGCATGGACCTCTTAGCATTGAGGGGTTGTGTGGTACTATTTGGGGCTTTGTAGTTGATTATGGCATGACTGGAGATCTACTTGAGGGAAAAATTGGGATCCTGTCAAAGTCATCAAGGGGTGAGTAGCACTCTAGGTATCAGGATGGACTAGTTACTTACCCTGGCCTGAAGGTGCACAAGTTGCTGTCCCTCACCCACAGAGAGTCATCCCTTGGTGCGACCTTCTTCCCTGCCTCATGCACACCTGTCTGTGAACCCAAGTGACAATGAGAATGACATAGAATGTGTCAGATCCCCACCACCATCCCCTACACACCAGTCCTTGCCCACATCATGGCCACCATTGCCTGCATCTGAGTCACCTGAGATTGAGTGCCTGGGTGTATCACAAAGGACACAGTGTAAGCAACACACCATTAGCTTTGCTCCAGGGCAAACAGCCATAGGGACATACCCATTTCTTCTCCACATCGAGGAGCACACTCCATGGGAGTTCTTCTCTCATTGTGGTTCCCTCCTGCTGCACATGCGCAAATGTGAAGACCAGAACCTTGATGAGAATGGGTTGTGCAAGCCATGCCAGGCCCTGCTAACTAATGAAAGATTCAAAAAGGTACTGGAACGAGTTTTAGATGGTGTAAATGGTCACACACCTTACAAATACCATGGCCTAGCTAGCTTGGCTGAGATCACATGGCAAAAGGAGTATACTGTTGAGATGTTCCACCTTTAATGTATAAATAACACAAAGAAGCTTGTTGGTCACGAAGGAGTAATTAGCTTGCATCGCCAGGTGCTTCTTGCTATGTCCACAGGGAAGGTCCCTTGCCTAGACCATGTACTTCGTGTCACCTCCCAAAGGAATATGAGTCTCCAATCAATCCTGAAGCTAATCACAAGGGCAGCACAGGGATTGTACCATCCAAAGGGGTTCAACAAGGAAGAAGACTTACAAATGCTCCTGTTCCTGTGTCTAGGCAGTCAGTGAGTTGCAGAGATTGCGCATTGGATTTTTGGACTCCCCTACCCCAACACTGTCCATTGGTGTACCATGATTCCCCCCCTCATATGTTCATCATCATACCCACTTGAAACCAAGCTTGTGCAAAACCTGAAGGCAGTCTTTGAGAGTTTGCTGCCATTGCTCACAGGTTGACCACTTGTTCATGCTGTGCTCATGCTCAATGAAATTGCACAGGAGAAGCAGCCACAATGGTGTGATTGAACAAATAAGCTTCTTGGTTGGTGCAGAGAGCATACAAAGGGGAAATGTCTGGACTTCAATAGCATTGCAGATGCTGAGCTATTGTTGCAGGACATGGTTCATGGTGGAGTGCATCTTGCACATGAGGTGAGTCATCAATACCCACGCTTGATCCACATGCAGAGCAATTAATGCATGCCATGTGCTTTGCAATAGGCCACTGTAGGTGCAATTGGACTACTTTGCAATGACTCAAGATTATACAGCACAAGACCTTTTCTCATATCCAGCAGCTGTAAGAAAGAGTGTGCTGAAGACCATGCTGTTCTCATCCAGACAGCTTTGGACACTATCAACCACCTCCAGCCTCACACCAACATTTGGGTTGTATGTGTTGCATCAGATGGCAAGGCAAGATGGGGGAAAGCTCTAGCACAGTTGACATTCAAGTGTATGCTTTCCCCAACCTCAGACATCTATCACTGGCTCTCTTCTTGCCCATTACTTGACCTACATGTCAGTGACAATGACTTGACCTGCAACAAGGATTGTAAGCACACTGCTGTCAAGCAGCTGCATAGTGCTCTCCTGCATGAGAAGGGAATCTTGGTCTATGGAATATGGATTACACCTTCTGTTCTCCAGAGCCACCTGCTCAATGCAGGACATAAAAGCAATTACATTCAAGCCGTACTCAATCCTAATGACAAACAAGATGTGATGCTCACATATATGCTTCTTCACGATATCTGGTCACTTTCTGTGCTAAGTTTGGGACCACCAGGTCATATCCAGGCTTGAGAAGCACTCCGACTTTTAGGTTCTCTGTTCTACCACTTACTTGTGCCTTACATTTACATTAACATGCTGATTGGGGAGCAACTCGAGCACTTAAGCTATGCTGGACATCTAGCTCTAGTACTCTATGTCCATGAGAACGTGTGTGGAAATTTCCTCCCTACCCCCCTGTACTGTGACATCATTCTCATGATTAAGAATGTATTTTTTTGCATCACAAAGGCCAAAGTTGATACACCCAATGATGATTTCAATATCATCCTTCTTGGTACTGACTGCCTTGAGACACTCTTTGGGTGCTTACGGACTGTTGTCAGCAATGATACCAACATCAACAGCTATCAACAGAGTTCCCGGTTGACAGGGACCATGGAATCTGTAAGTATACTGGCACTGCACCCAGAGTGGGATAAAGCACCGCAACGATTGAAACTGCCTTCTCTGTCCCAAAATATGGATACTATTCCTGACTGTGCAGACCACATCACACCGCGTTCTTGGAGGGCATCTCAATCCCTCCAATCTGTGACACCCCCTACAGTCTGGATCCAGGGTTAGCACCAATTGGAGGCTAACCACCCATTTGCTGCTGAGATTCTCTGAAATATTGAGGCAACTCCAAACTCAAGTATGCTTTCCGCATTTGGTACCCTCCTTATCCACATGCCTCCTCTTGCCAATGACACAGAGAATTCACATGACAATTTACTTCATGGCCTTGATCCAGAAGCTGTCATGCCTGAAGGTGCAGCCATGCCCCTGACTGGCAGTGGGATGTGCAAACTTAAAGACATGGCCACACACCCCAGGTGGTCCCCCGAAGAATGCATGTTTGGCAGGACTGTTTCAGTTAACAATAGTAGCACTACACTAAGCAAGCCATCTGCATTGGCTTTATTATTCAAATACAGCAAGACCACTGGTTCTGCAGACTGCCTTCATCAAGTCCAGCAGCAGGCTTGTTTCATAATGCCCCAGTCTGATACTCCACAAGAACACCACTCTGATGAACAAGATGATATTCTTTTTGTGAACAACCTGGTGGCCTCCCTACTCTTATGTGAAAACAAGTTATTTCTTGCTATTGGCAAAATCCTCAGTATACATGTGGGATCAAGGTCTGTTGACCACATCCCTCTTGATGTCCTTCTCGAGGATACAATTAGGGTCACATATCAGGTCTACAGCCTCATAAGCACATCTCCAGATGACAACAGCTCACATTCAAATGACTGGTGCACATGCGAACTTCTACCCATGAAGTTCAAAGTCCTGGGCTCTCTGGTGCAGCCTATTAACCCTGTCCTGGCCACCCCCCCTTTGCACATGCCATTCTATCTGTCCAACACTGCGACACTAGTTGCCCTGACATCTAGTCTTCATGACAGAATGACAAAGCACTACCTCAAGCTCATCCCCCAAGCTTTGCGAACACCCCAGTATCCTTACCACAATGCCTCAGGTATGTCCTCCTCAGCAATATATTTCAGTGTTTGACAACTTTGGACTTGTGCAGGGTCAGCATGCTTTGTAGCTGAGACTCTCTATGAGATGGCTGGCTTGGGCATGCATAAATGCCCTCTATGTCCACATCTGGTCCACCTGGACATGTTCAATGGGCAGTGTGTGCTGGTGCACATTGGGAGCCATGTGCTCCATGATCCATCTATTGATTGGGCACTGGAGCCATGTGGGCTGTGCCTATGTCCCACATCAGTGTGCATGATTTATCTGACTAAACAATAGGGAGGAACAGTCAATGGATGGTCAAGTATGGCAGCACTGGCACACTGCAATGTCCTAATGAAACAACCTTCTCATATGCTGTTGCTATGGTCTCCACCACATCTTCGCCTTGCTCAAATGTTCCACTTCTTTGTTCTTTCTGCCCAGATGGTTCTCCAGCAGTCTGGTGTTACAACATGTGATCACACCTGCAACACCACCACTGAGGAGTTGATGCAGATAAGCACCAAGACCTCTGGGAAATAACACAAGAAGAAAAAATGGCCATGGTGGACATCTGGAAGCACCGAAGTAAGCAGCTGAAGCAACATGGCAAGGGAAAGCAGTCGTTGCCTCTGAAACTTTTGGAGGCACACAGTTCACGCAGGCTATCCAGGTGGGGTGAAATGAACTCATATTATCGCATAACTTGTTAATTACATGTCACAGTTACATTGTCCGTGATGATGGAATTTCAGGCAACAGTGATACAGCTGAAGAGCCTACAGGGGGGCATGAATCTGATGTCGATGGATGCGGTAATGTTGGCAATGGGAGCAGGGCAATTGAAGCTGAGGCACTGGGTGAAATTGGGGAAAGGGAGGCATTGTGTGACAGAAGTGCACACAAGGGACTACCAAAGTCAAAGCACATGGAACAAAATGGCAAGTGTGCAACACGAAACAGTGAAATGGTTGTAGGTGGTGTTAGTGTAAATGAGATTGCAGGGGCGAATGAAGACATACCTGAACATGGTAGGCCTCCTCTTGATGCCATATTCCTCTAACTGAATTCACCTAGTCGATGATGAGAATGTTCGGGTATCACCAGCCACCAAGCCAGCCATAATTACAGATGCTACCCTGATGGCTAGTGCTAGTACCACTGATCCACCTGTCAAGATCATAGAGCAGGCTATAAAGGGTGGCGGCCTGCTCCTTTAAGATGCACAGATGTCATCATTTGGGCAGAAGCAGAAACTCCGGAATATGGCTGAAGTATCTGCCTGATTGTGCAGACAATTAGCAGTGCTGAGGGTGGATACTGGGAGGAGTAATGTTGGGAGTGATGCAGTTTGTTGCAGAATCCCTGGATGCAAGACAAAATGGGCAAGTCATAATTTCCAAGTTATAGGTTAACTACTAAATATAAGTCTTACCTTTAGTATCATCTTGCTTGTGTTGGGCTTTCATCTTCATCTAACTGGAGCTGGGTATGTGAGGTTTGCTTGACCAATGAAGGCACCTTGAAGTGCAAGTGTATATGAGAATGTAATACTGTTACGGATCGAACTGAGACTCTTAATCACCAGTTATGACTATGGTGTAAGAGGTACTTAGTCATGGACACTCTCATCAGTCAGCAGTGGAAGGTCATCGAAGGTCGTGGAATGCGAGTAGCACAGGTGATATCTGTACAATAACCGATCCAGGAGGCGCTTCAAAGCCCTCTCCACTTGTATATAAACCACTAGTAGTAGACCAAGGCTCTTCAGCTTGGTCTTTCTGAATCACCACTTGATCTCTCGAAAGCTCTCTCTCTCTCTCTCCCTCTCTCTCTCTCTCTCTCTCTCTCTACCTCATCTGAAGCACCAGCTGTCAGATAGAACGCACCTCAAAGGAGAAGACTCTATGACAGATATCCCACATTCCTGATTTGCTAAACCCACGGGAATCAGAGGAGGGACTATTGCGCGTATCGTGAAATGCTGCCACATAGCATCTGCATATCACTAAGGAGAGTGATTGCCATATCACTGAGTGTCCCAGTTAAGGCAGCCAAACTATTTACCTAAGTCAGGTGGACGTACCATGGTTATATAACAAATACCAAATGTAGATACACCTGAGAATGTATTTCCATATATAGATAGGTGCTCGCTTACATAGCCACTCCCCCCCTTACCCCCTTGGCCTTAGAGGATTTTTGTACTTCATATGTCGGATAAAAATCCTGCATACCCCTTGAAAAATTAGGTGAAAGAAAATTGTGTGGGAAAACTTAAACTCTACACCAAGTTTTCTAAACCAAAGAATTCCTGGAAGGGAGATGTCAAACCCTCCTTATCATCAGCAAAATGGACCTGACCTGTTGTCACTAGGGGCAACTAGCACCCACTAAAATTGAGTGCTGCCAGTGCTGCCAGTCTCAGCTAGTGGTCTCTAGTAACATTCCATTTTCCTGATGCATCTGGGTTTATTCTCAATGGAGAGTCTGATCTCCACTGAGAATAAACCCAGATAAGGAGGGTTTGACATCTCCCTTCTGAGAATTCTTTGGTCCAGAAAACTTGGTGTAGAGTTTAAGTTTTCCCACACAATTTTCTTTCACCTAATTTTTCCTCACAGAGATTCAAACTCTCCATTCAAAGTTTAAGGGAAAGTAAACTGTGAGAATCTTTTAACACTTCACACTCAGTAAAAAAGGACAAGTCGGCCAGTAGTCAGGTGGTAGTCAGGTGGTAGTCACAAGTAGTCAGGTGGGGGTCAATTGACTACCAAATGACTAAATGTCGTTTTGAGTGACTACCAGATGACTTCCAGATGACT
>WNGR01006633.1_pt1 | contig 12347 bp, 15 predicted proteins | sample 5407581 | NCBI WGS metagenome assembly WNGR01 (sample SAMN13153383, study PRJNA577476) | soil metagenome | isolation source: 80 cm soil or saprolite under Garry oak tree replicate 2 | place: USA:California | collected 2016-06-15
GGTCGTTGGTGACCGGGAGGGTGTCGCCCCAGATCGCGGTGCAGCCGCTGCCGATCACGAACGCGGCGGTGAAGGCTTTGAGGCCACCGCTGCTGATCGCGGCGTTGAGCATGGGTTCCTGGTTGTTGGTCATGTCCACGTACGGCGCGACGCCGAAACCGGTGGCCAACGGAACGACCGATGGGGCGGTCGCCGCGGCGACCGGGAGGACTCCGAGCGGGACGAGCAGCGCGGCGGTTGTTATCGCCAGCGTGCCCCTTCTGCGCAATCGCATCGTCACACCTTTCCGAACGGAACGATGAGCTGGGGGTCGGCGGGGCGCTCGCCTGGCAGTTGGCCGTGGTGACCACGGCGTGAGTCCTCCCGGACACGGAGGGATGTGCACCTTGAAAGTGGACTAGACCATGGCCGTGCGTCAAGCACAGTCAACTGTCAACACGCCCGGCCCGGCTCGCTCTTTCGCGGTTCGGCGCCGCGTATGTTCTTCGAGATGAGCGTCAGGTTTCCCGGTGAGTCTGCGGAGTACCGAGCGGCGCGTGATCTTCTGCTGCGACAGGAGGTCGAACTGCGGCGCGTCATGGAGGACGTGGCGGCCGCGCGGCGGGCGCTCCCGCCCGGCGGGCTGGTGCCGCAGGACTACGTCTTCCAAGGTGCCGGCGAGCCGACCGAGGTGCGGTTGTCCGAATTGTTCTCGCCGGGCAACGACACAGTGGTGGTCTACAGCTACATGTTTCCCCGTGACCCCGATGACGACCGGCCGGGGCCGGATTCGGGGGAGTCCGCGCGGTTGCCGCTGGCGGCGGGGCCTTGCCCGTCGTGCACCGCGTTGCTGGACCAACTCGAGGGGGCGATGGAGCACCTGGCGCCGCATGTGGACTTCGTGGTGGTCGCGCGGGCGCCACTGGCGCACCTGCTGACGTTCGCCAAGGAGCGTGGCTGGCGTCGGTTGCGGCTGCTGTCCTGTGCCGGCACGACGTTCAGCCGCGATTACCACGCCGAAACCGCAGATGGAGCGCCGAGCCCGATGCTGAACGTGTTCCGCCGCGACGGTGCGGAGATCCGGCATTTCTGGGGCTCGGAACTGTTCTACCAGCCGACCGAGCCGGGCCAGGACACGCGGCATGTCGGGACCATCGAGCCGGTCTGGAACATCTTCGACCTCACGCCGAACGGCCGTGGCGCCGACTGGGACGAGCAGCTCAGCTACTGCCACCACTGACCAGGACAACAGGCTGGCTCGATCACGACCGCGCGATGCGCGAACCGCCCTGAAGAGATGCGCCCGCCTCGCCCCCACCAGCGGCGAGGCGGGCGCGGCCTTCTTAGCGCTTACAGCCGGCCACTGCCGCGCAGAGCCTGATGGAGTTGATCGGCGTCATGTTGACCAACGCGCCGAAACCGGCCGGGAGGTAAGGATGTGTTTGGCCGAAGACGTCCGTGAACGGGGCGCAGTTCGTGCCGCCGTAGTTGAGGCAGAGGTACACCGGTGCGCCGCCGGTCTGGTTGTTGGCGATCCAGTGCGTCCCGGTCACATTGCTGAAGTTGTCGAATCCGTAGTTGAAGTAGTCCGTGTGCGGGTGGCTGGCGCTGATCACGTTGGTGTGATCCGTGTAGAGGCAGACCCATCCGGACCGGCACCCGAGGATGGTCCCTGACACGGGTGTCAGGGAAGGTGCCACGACGGCCGTCACGGTCGTGGGTGCGGGTTGTGCCGCGACGGCCGTCGCGGCCGCGGCGGTGAACGCCACCGCCGCCACCGCCACCGCGACGGCGATCGCCATTCGCGTGATGCTGGTACGCCATTTCTGCATTCCTGTGTCCCTCCGCCGACTCGCTTTCGGGAACAACCCCCGGCAGCGACGCTAGCGAGGTGGCGTTGCGGCTCACTGGACACTCACTGGACGGTGATGTATATCACTGTGGTTTCAGTGGAGAATGAAAGTAATGGCCTGGCCTGCGGCTCGACGCCGCCGTCCGGGTGAACGGCGACCGACACGGTGGTGCCCGACGCACGAAAAGCGGCAGGATGGCCGAGTTGTCGGGGAGGACAACGTAAGGGGGCGCGATGAGTGACGACGGCGCCGAGATCCGCTTGCAGCGTCGGCGCAAAGGGCTCACCCAGCGGGAACTGGCCGCGCAGACGGGATTGAGCGTGCGGACGGTGCGCGAGGTGGAGCACGGCCGGATCAGTGCCGGTTCGACGCGTCGGCTGCGGGCCGCGCTCGGCTTGGCTGAGCACGCGCTCGATCAGGACACGTTGTGGGTCAGTGTGTTGGGCCCGATGAGCGTGTGGCGGGGCGAGGCTCGCATGGTCGTCGGTTCGGTGATGCAGCGGATCGTGTTGGGTGTGCTGGCCGCGAGTCCGGGCCAGGTGGTGACCGTGGACGAGTTGGTCGACCTGCTGTGGGGTGACGGTCCGCCGCGGTCGTGCGTGAATTTGGTGCACACGTATGTGGCGCGGCTGCGCCGGACGGGTGCGGCGATCGAGCGGGACGCCGGTGGTTATCGGCTGGACACCGATGTGGTGCGGACGGATGTCGCGGAGTTCGACGCGGTGACGGCCGCCGCCGCGCGAGCGGAGACCGCCGGTGATCTTGATGCGGCGTCGGCCGGTTGTGGTGCCGCGTTGGATCAGTGGCGTGGCCGGGTGTTGGCAGATCTGGGGGAGCGGGTGCGGGGTCATCCGACGGCGGTGGCGTTGCAGCGCAGGCGGGTCGCTGTCGCGTTGGACCATGCGCGGCTCGCGGCGACCCTTGGTCGGCATGCGGCCGCGGCGACCCGGTTGTTGGTGGTCGCGGAGTGCGAGCCGTTGCACGAGGTGTTGCACGCGGCGTTGATGGGCCTGCTGGCGGCGTCCGGTCAGCAGGCTGCGGCGCTTGCGGTGTACGCCGCGATTCGGGATCGGCTCGCGGGCGAGTTGGGTGTCGATCCGGGGTCTGAGTTGCGGTTGGGGTATCAGGGAATTCTGGCCGAGGCACCGGAGGCGGTGGCTGATCGGCGTTGGTGGGGGCCGCGTGGCCATTTGGCCAGGCTGATCGGGCGGGATGCCGAACTGGCCGAGGTGGGTGGTTTGCTCGCGGGCAGCCGGGTGGTCACGATCACCGGTGTCGGCGGGTGCGGGAAGACGACGTTGGCGTTGCATGTCGCGGCCGCGCATCCGTGTGGGGTCGCGGTGTTGCCGTTGGCGCCGTTGTCGGATGGCGACGAGTTGGTGCCGGCGTTGGCGGCCCTGTTGGGTGTTGGCGGCACGTCCACCGCCGCGCTGCTGGATGCGGTGTATGGCGCGTTGCGGGAGCGGGGACAGTTGTTGGTGCTGGACAACGCGGAGCATCTGGCGCCCGCGGTTTCGGCGCTGGTGGCGGGATTGGTGGCGTCCTGTCCTCGGTTGACGGTGTTGATCACATCTCGTCAGCCGCTCGGTGCGCCGCAGGAGGTGAGTTGGCAGCTGCTTCCGTTGGCCGCGCCGGACGATGCCGATGTCGATTCGCCTGCGGCGGAACTGTTTCGGCAGCGGGCGCGCCAGGCTTTTCCGGCGGTGGACCTGTCCGACGCGGTCGCGGTGAGCCGGATCTGTCACCGGCTGGACGGTTTGCCGCTGGCGTTGGAGTTGGCGGCGAGCCGGGTCCGGGTGTTGCCGGTGGGTCACCTGGCCGAGCGGTTGGACATGGGTCTTGGCATTCTGTCGGTCAACGGTACGGCGGCCGAGCAGCGGCATCAGACGTTGCATTCGGCGATCGACTGGTCCTACCGGTTGCTGAGCGAGCACGAGCGGCGGGTGTTGGCCCAGTTGTCCGTGTTCCGCACGGGTTTCACGCTGGAGGCGGCCGAGGCGGTGGCTCTCGCCGGTGTGGCGGATGCGGTGGTCGGGTTGGTGGACAAGTCGTTGCTGCAGGCTGAACAGCATGCGGGGTCGGGCCGGTTCCGGATGTTGGAGGTGGTGCGCGCGTACGCGTCGGCCTGTCTGGACGAGGTGGGTGAGCGGTCGGCGAGTCAGGCTCGGCATCTGGCTTATTGGTTGGCGCGTGGCCGTTCGCTGGTGGCCGTGCCCGCCTTCGGTGCCCGGGTGTCGCTGGCCAGGTCGATGAGTTGGGAGCTGCCGGACGCCGAGAGCGCGCTCGGTTGGGCGGTGGGGCATGGTCGGGTCGCGGACGCGGTGGAGTTGGCGTGTCTGCTCAACGACTGTTGGAACGTCAACCCCGGCTATCCGGCTCGTGGTGAGCGCTGGTTGGCCGAGGTCGAGCAGCTCGGTGACCAGGTTCCGGCGCGGTTGCGTGGGTTGGCGCGGTTGTATCGCGGGCAGTTGCTCGGCGTGCTGGTGCGGTCGACGGATTGCCTGACGGTGCTGCGACGCGCCTTGCCGGACGCCGACGCGCTGACCCGAGAGCAGCGCGCCGATCTGCTGGGTGTACTCACGCTGGCGGAACTGAATCGGCTTGACCCGGCCGTGGTGGCGCATGCCGATGAAAACGTTCGCCTGGTCGAGGACCTTTCCGACGACGACCAGCGTGCGGCGACGCTGGACACCGCGCTCACGGTGGCGATCGAATGGGATCGGGACACGACGGCTCTCGTCGACCGGCTGGCGCCGCTGGCACTGGGTCGCTGTGCTTGGCTGGCCGCGGTGTTCCACTGTCATCGCGCCGAGATCGCGGCCCGCCACGGCGATCGGCCCGGCGCGCGAGCCGCGTTGGCCGAGGCCGCCGCGGCCGAGTCGCCGGATTCCAGCGTTGCCCGCAAGTACCAGCTGCGCCGCGCCACCGCGACGGTCCTGCTGGCCATCGACGACGTCACCGAGGCACATACCTACCTGCGCGCCGAATGCGACCGACTGGTCAAGGCCCGCGCACAGCAGGGCGCGGAACTGCTGCACATCCCGTACGCCGAGGCATTGCGGCGCCTTGGCTATCCCGATCACGCCCGTAAGGCATTGGCCATCGGCCTGACCACGGCCCGCGCGGGCGACGGCTATCGGGCGGCATTTCCCGGCATTCTCGTGGCTGCGGCTCTGGCCGGCGAGCACAGTTCACTCGCGGGCGGCTGGCACCATGTCCGGCTTGCGTTGAGCCTACCGACACCGCTCGGTTACGCCGCCGCAGCTGTCAACGGCGCGCGACCGTCGCCTGCTTCCCTGGATGAGTTGCTCGACCAGGCGTTGTCCTGGTGTCGGAGCGGGTAGCGGCGACACTCCACCCGGTTGGGTGACGAAGGTGCGTTTACCCCTGCGGCGGCACATGCTAGCTTGCCTGCAAGTGCGGACGACAGTGCATCTGCACGTGCATCAGCACTCTCGGTCTCCGGTGGAGGGGTGCCGATGTCTAGTCATCTGGGGATTCATGTGGCCGACGAAGGAAAGACGTTCATCTGTCATGCGCGCGCGGACAAGGAGTCCGTCGCGCGGCCATTGGCTCAGTCGCTGGAGGAACGGGGAGTTCCGGTGTGGCTGGACATCAACGAGTTGTCCATCGGGGTTCGCCAGCGCTCGGCCATCGATGCCGCGCTCGCGGGCTGTGACATGTCGGTGGTCATCCTCTCGCCCGCGTTCTATCGGTCCAGTTGGGCGGCCGAGTACGAGTTCGACGGACTGCTGAGCCGCCACCTGCAGGACCAGATGCCGTTGTTCCTGGTCCTGCATGACATCACCAGGGACGAGGTTCGGGCACGAGCGCCGTCGCTGGAGTACCACGGTTCGCGCAGCACCGCCGAATGCGCCGTCGACCAGATCGCCGACGAGGTCGCGCAGGTCGCCAAGCTGCGGTCAGAATTGCTCGGTCGTTCTCACCTGCGCTGAGTCGGGTAGAAAGAAGTCGACCATCCCCGAAGCCAGGAGCACGCATGCCACGAACGGATGTCACCATCACCACCGGCGATGGTGACTGCAATGCCAGCCTGCACACGCCGTCCCAGGACGGCAGTTGGCCGGCGGTGATCATTTACCACGACGCGGGCGGGGTCCGGGAGACCTTTCACGCGATGGCCGAGCGGCTCGCCGGGCTCGGTTATGCCGTGCTGGTGCCCGATGTGTACTACCGGGCCGGCGGGTTCGCCCCGTTCGACATCGCCACGGTGTTCAGCGATCCGGACGAGCGGGCCCGGCTGATGACACTGGCCGGCGGCGTAACCACGGAGATGGTCGTCAGCGACGCGGGTGCGTTCCTCGGGTTTCTCGCCGACCGCCCCGAAGTCTCCGGGACCGCAGTGGGGACGACCGGGTACTGCATGGGCGGCCGGATCTCGCTGATCGTGGCCGGGCACCATCCCGACCGCGTCGCCGCCGCCGCGTCCTTCCACGGCGGGCGCCTGGCCGCGGCGGACGACCCGGACAGCCCGTACCTGCTGGCCGACCGGATCCGTGCCGCTGTCCATGTGGCGGGTGCGGAGAACGACAACTCCTTCCCGGCCGAGCAGTACGAGCGGCTGGAAAAGGCACTCACCACGGCCGGGGTGCGCCACATCATGGAGACCTACCCGGCCGCACACGGCTTCGCGGTGCCGGACAACCCGACCTACGACGCCGACGCGGACCGGCGCCACTGGGCTGCCCTGACCGATCTCTACGGTGCGAACCTCAACCACTGACGACAAAACAATTGACGCCAGCCCACTAATCGGCAATGATGGGGCACGTCGATCAGCAAAGCCTAGGAGTCATCATGGCGAGCATGTGGAAGCGAGGATCGCAGTGCCGGTACTTCGGCACGAAGATCGCTGCCGTGCGCTTGTCCGGCGACTACGGCATCGTTGTTCGGCCGGAGCACAATAGGCTCCCCATCGTGACGTAAGCCGACGTCATGTCAAAGGGAGCCGCCCATCGGGAAACCGATCCGGGCGGCTTTCTCTATTCAACGTGGCATTTCGACAATGCCAAGTTCTCGTCGCCTGCTGGCAATGGCGGCTGCCTTCTGGCAGATCATCGCGGGTTCGAGTCCCGCCGAGAGCACGATTCCCCCCTTGCGGACTATGGGGGAATCCTTCGGGTGCGAGGGAGACGGGAACCCATCTGCTTCGGGAGCAGAAGACACCGCGTTCGACTCGCGGGCATCCGACCACAACCGCACACGCACCATTACACACGGTGACAACCGCAGTTCTGGACCGATTACGGAGTTACGTGTCACCGGCATCGGGCGATACATCGACAGGGAGGTCATCGCCGGATCAAACGGCGATGCCGAGGGTCGAAAGAAACGGAGCCGGCCATGAGATCGCTGGTTCACTCCTATCAGTTCCTACGCCGTGCCATTGGCTTGATCGGCATGGCCCTGCCTTTTGTCTTGATTATCGGGTTGTGGCTGTGGCCGTCACACGATGTGCTGGCCTCGATCAGTGGCTACTACTACAGCCCGCTGCGGGGCGTCTTCGTCGGCAGTATGTGTGCCGTCGGGGTATTTCTGCTGTCCTACAGCGGCACCGAATTCTTCGAGGACGTGATCAGCGACGTCGCCGGCGCCGCGGCGATCTGCGTCGCGCTGTTCCCGACGACACCGCCGCCGCCCGTGTCGAGTACACAGCATGTGGTCGCGACCGTGCACGCGGTGTCGGCCTGTGTGTTCTTCGGGATGCTGGCGCTGTTCTGCCTGGTTCGGTTCCCGCGCGCCGACGACGCGGGTGCCCGGCCGAAGTGGCACAACATCGTCTACTACGCGGCAGGCAGCGTCATCGTCGCCTGCCTGCTGCTGGTCGCGGTCTCCAGTCGGATACCGGGCAGTGAAGCGATCCACCCGATGCTGATCCTGGAGACGACCGCGATCTTCGCTTTCGGCTTGGCGTGGTTCGTCAAGGGTGGTGAGCCGATCTTCGAGGCCCCGCCGACCGCGGCGCCGGAGAAAGCCGTACTGGTTGCCTAGTTGCACCTGACGTTACGTCAGGTTCTAGCGTGAGCGGTGTGATCGAGGCAGCGAACGGACAGCACTGGGCGATCGGGGCATTGGCGCGGGCGTGCGGCATCACGGTGCGCGCCCTGCACCACTACGACCGGATCGGGCTGCTCGCCCCCGAGGCGCGCACCCGGTCCGGCCACCGCCGCTACACCGACCGCGACCTGCACCGGCTCTACCAGATCCGGGCACTGCAGGGGCTCGGGCTGTCCCTTGAGCAGATCGCCGTCGTCCTGGCCGACCAGGACGACGGCCGGGACAGCATGGCCACGCTCCGGGACGTGCTCGCGACCCAGTTGCGCGGCCTGGACGAGCAAGCCACCCGGCTGGCGGAGATCCGCGGCCGGATCAGTGGCCTGCTGCGCCAAGTTGATGCCGACCAGCTGCCCGATCCACACCATTTCATGGCGACCTTGGAGCTGATGTCCATGTACGAGACGTACTTCACCCCGCAACAGCGCGATCAGTTGGCCGAACGCAGGGCCGAGCTAGGCCCGGAAGCCGTCCAGGCGGCGCAGCAGGAATGGGCCGACCTGGTCGAAGCGCTGCTCCCGCACGTGGCCGCCGACACCCCGGTCGACGACCCACAGGTAGCCGAGTTGATCGTCAGGTGGCGCGCGTTGGGTGCCCGTTTCCACTCCGCCGGTCAGCCCGGACAGGACACCGCCGACGTTGCCCGGCGGATGTGGCGGGACAACAGCGCGGAACTGGGCGCCCGCCTACCCTGGCCGACCGACAGTGTGATCGCCCTGGTCAAATACGTCGAGCGCGCCGCCACCTGACCCGGCGTGCCGGATCGAGTTGTGGTCGGCTTACTCAGTAGCGGGCCGAATTGGTGCGCAGCATCGGCCATGTCGGGAGTTCGACGCCGTCCACGGTCGTCCCGCCGAATCCCAGCATCGGCCCAGGCCCGGAGTTGATGCCGGCGGGGAAGTCCAGCGACGGCGTCGACGCCTCGTCGAGAGCGGCGCGCTGTTCGGCCGTCAGGGAGATCTCCAGCGAGGCCAGATTGGCACGCAACTGCTGCGGAGTACGCACGCCGATCAGGCCCGTGGGCTGTCGGCGGGCGGGCCGCCGTCACGGACGTACTTGCCCGACAGCTGGCCGCCGCGCAGCGGGCTCCACGGCAGGACGCCGACGCCCAGCGCCTCGGCCATCGGCAGCAGTTCGCCTTCCGACGTGCGTTCCAGCAGCGAATACTCCAGCTGGAGCGCGGTGACCGGCGCCCAGCCGCGGAACTGGGCGATCATCTGACTCCGCGCGGCCACCCCGCCGGGACGTTGCAGAAGCCGACGTAACGGATCTTGCCGGCGGCGACCACGTCGTCGAGCGTGCGCAGCGTTTCCTCGATCGGGGCGCGGCGGTCCCAGCCGTGCAGCCAGTACAGGTCGACGTAGTCGGTTCGCAGGCGCCGCAACGACTCCTCGAGCTGACCGAGGATCGCCTTGCGGCCGGCGCCGCCGCCGTTGGGGTCGCCGGGGTGCAGGTTGGCGAAGAGCTTCGTGCCGAGCACCACGCGGTCGCGCCGGCCGGGCCGGGCGGCGAAGAAGTCGCCGACGATCTTCTCGGCGTGGCCGTTGGTGTAGGTGTTGGCGGTGTCCACGACGTTGCCGCCGCGGTCGAGGTACTCGGCGAGGATCGCCTGCGCGGTCTCGGGGCTCGCACCCCAGCCGTCGTCATCGCCGAAGGTCATGGTGCCCAGCGAGAGCGGGCTCACGCGCAGGCCGGAGCGGTCGAGCGTGACGTAGGAGTCGAGTGAGGTCATGTCTTCATGACACCAGCGCGGGCGCCCGAAGTGTTAGATCGATGCTGCTCGGCTCTTGCACGATCCTGCCAACGTTGGCAGTCGTGCTTCACTGGAGGCATGGACGAACTGGCCCGCCTGCGACAGTTGATCACCCGCCACGCGGGCGACGGCGTGACCCGCATTTCCGCGCGGTGACCTCGATGACGCCGATCCAGTACCAGAAGCAGATCCGGCTGCACCAGGCGCGGGCGCGGCTGGTCGCCGAGCCGGGGGACGTCGCCGGTGTCGGCTTCGCGGTCGGCTACGACAGCCCGTCGCAGTTCAGCCGCGAGTACCGCCGCATGTTCGGCGCGCCACCGGGCCGCGACGCGCTCGCACTGCGCCAGCCGGCCACGCTGCCGTGACCGGCTATGTGGCGAGCGCGGGCCCGCCACCGAGGAACGAGCCGACGAATTCCGGGCTGTCGGCCAGTTCCGCGGGACTGCCCGCCATCCGCAACCGGCCGCCGGCCAGCACGTAGGTGTGGTCGGAGATCTCCAGCACCGCCTTGGCCCGCTGCTCCACGATGAGCACCGACGCACCGTCGACGGACAGCTGGCGCACGTGCTCGTGCAGCAGCCGTTTGGCGATCGCGGGCGCCAGGTTCGCCGTCGGCTCGTCCAGCACGAACAGCGCCGGCTGCGACATCAGCACCCGACCCATCGCCAGCATCTTGCGTTCCCCACCGGACAACTTGCTGGCCCGGCGACCGAGTAACGGGCCCAGCGCCGGAAAATAGCCGACCACCTTGTCGATCCGCTCGGGGATCTCCTTGCTACGCAACAGGTAGCCACCCATCTCGAGGTTCTCCCGCACCGACAAAGGCCCGAACACGTCGTCGACCTGCGGCACGTAACCCACCCCGGCGCGGGCCACGAACTCCGGCGGCCGGTTGGTGATGTCGTCCCCGCCGAGCAACACCTGGCCCGACAACACTTTCACCACGCCGACGATCCCCTTGAGCAGCGTCGACTTGCCAGAGCCGTTCGGGCCGACGATCGACACCACCTGACCAGGCGCCACGTCGATCGACACGCCGTGCACCACCGGCCGCCCGCCGTAACCGGCACTGAGCGCCACGGTCCGCAAGGCGGCACCCCGCAGTGTCGACAATGGACTGACGTCAGCCGACAAGGTAAGCCTCCACGACCTCGGAACGGCCACGCAACACCCGCATGGTGCCCTCCGCCAGCACCCGCCCCTCCGCCATGACCACGACCGGGTCGCAGAACTCGTCCATGATCGCGAGTTCGTGCTCGACCATCATGATGGTCATGCCATCGGCGCACAGCCGCAGCAGATGCTCGCCGATCTCGTGCGCGAGATGCGGATGCACCCCGGCGACCGGCTCGTCCAGCAACAGCACGGACGGCTCGGCCATCAGCGCCCGCATGATCTCCACCAGGCGTCGCTGCCCGCCGCTGAGATCGCCCGCGTACTGGTTGGCGCAGCCGGTCAGCCCGAACTCCGCCAGCATCACCTCGGCGCGGTCGATCGCCCGTTCCTCGGCGGCCCACCAGTAACGGCGGCCGAGCACCGCGCCGTGGAACGTGTCGCCCGGTTGGCGTGGCACCGCCGACAGCAGGTTCTCCAACACGGTGAGCCGCTTGAACTCGCTGGCCAGCTGGAACGTGCGCAGCAGCCCGCCACGTGCCCGCCGGAACGCCGGCATCCCGGTGACGTCCCTGCCTTCGAACAGCACCCGACCCGACGTCGGCGCCAGCGTGCCCGCCAGCATGGCCAACGTGGTGGACTTGCCGGCGCCGTTCGGCCCGATCAGCCCGGTCAGCCGGCCCCGCCGCAGTTCGAACGTCACGCCGGACACCACCTCGACCCCGTCGTACGTGCGAGTCAGCGCGTCCGCCTTCAGTACCACCTCGGCCGGCTGTGACGGGATCGGATCGGAGATCACCACGCTGCTCCGCTTCGCCGGGTCCGGTGCGCTCGCCCCCGGCAACACCCAGTCGTCCTCATCTACCACAACGGTTGACGCGACAGCGAACCGCGCGGTGACCCGACGACGTTCCGGCAGCACCCCCTGCGGCCGAAACCACAGGAACACCACGATCAACAGCCCGATCGCCACCCACTGCAACGCGGGAATCAACCCCGGCGGCCCGAACGCCGGAATGAACCGCGTCAGTTCCTCGAACAGCAACGGCACCAGCAACGCACCGAGCACCGCACCCCGGTGATTGCCCGCACCACCGATGATCACCGCCGCGAACAACACGATGGTCTCGGCATACGTCCACCCCGACGGCGCCCACAGATTGATGAACCCGACCAGGATCCCACCGGACAGCCCGGCGACCGCACCGCCGAGCACCAGCATCGCCAACCGCAACGAGACCAGGTTCTTGCCCAGCGAATCGGCCACGACGTCGTTGTCCCGCATGGCCCGCAACGACCGCCCGTACGGCGATTCGGTCACCCGCCGCAGAAACAGATAAACCAGCAGCGCGAGCACGATCGCGGCCACCGCGTAGGCCCACTGATAACCGACCAACTGCGGATTGAACCGGTCCTGCAACGGAGCGGGCACCAGCGACAGGCCGGCCGAACCATTGAACAGCGGCCGATAGTTGGTGATCAACAGATTCGCCATCACCGCCGTCACGAGCAGCCCGATCGCGGCGAAATCCCCCCGCAACCGCCGCCCGACCAGGAACGTGAACGGCACCGCC
>WNGR01006634.1_pt1 | contig 12347 bp, 11 predicted proteins | sample 5407581 | NCBI WGS metagenome assembly WNGR01 (sample SAMN13153383, study PRJNA577476) | soil metagenome | isolation source: 80 cm soil or saprolite under Garry oak tree replicate 2 | place: USA:California | collected 2016-06-15
TGCTTCGACAGCGAGAAGATCGCTCTGATAGACTCTCATCGATATGTTCTAGTGGGCCTCTGAGGAACAGTGGAACGAAAATGTACGCTAAGAGAGGTAGACTTCTAACCTGCCGAGCTATCACTGGGATATAGTAAGGCGTGAACGCAGGGGCCGATCTCGGCCTGGATTGGTAAAAGTCAGCGTTCAACTCGTACCACAAAGCGAGCCATACATTGATTTGGAGAACATACAAGAAATCGTAGGATTCTCTGTTGCGGCAATCTATGAACCGTTGATGGCTCAGAGATGCTTGCTAAAAGTTTTCTTGGTCAAACGATTCAGTATAACGGACATGCTTACACGATAACCGAATATATCCAAAACGTACAGCGTCCAGACTTTCTGTGTGCTGCGACAAGGCCCATTACATTTGAGCCGTTTTTTGAAAATGAGAACTTTTCTGTTGAGATGCTCGTGCTGCCACAAACGCATGAGAAATTTAGACTTCCACATGACACCGAGAGGCGTTGAAGCAATGGTGAGAAGCACAACAGAAGCATGTAGCAACGATGTAGCAACAACGAAACATGTAGACAACCAATAGCGAACAACCATGAACATGCAGCTAAGAACCTGAGCACGCAGCGCACAACGACGAACGGCTGCACATAGATAGCCAGGGGTTCAAATCCTCTCGCCCCGACTACAAAACGAGGTAGGAAGGCTTTCAAGAAAAGCCTTCCTACCTCGTTTTACGGATCCTCTCATTCCACAATGCTGAAAAATGTAGCAATCTTTTGACCTGTATCGTCTGACATGATTAAAGGTTCTTGTCATATCTGCAAGCATTTTGATGTGGTGGATGAAGCTGTGGGCTCTAGAGAGCACCATTACTGAGAGAACACTATTCCTGATGAGATTCTTGAAAGGAATGCTGGAATGACCATTTGAGCGGTGGTTTTTGATATTGGAGGAGTGCTAGAAATCACCCATCCGACTGGATGGGTTGAAAAGTGGGAAGCCCGTCTCCATCTGAACCCAGGGGAGCTGGATGCACGGCTCATGGATGTGTGGAGAGCTGGCAGCTTGGGGACCATTTCGGAAGAGGAAGTGGAAAAGCGCATCGGCAAGCTCATGGGGATCGACCAGGGGCAAGTCGCGGCATTGATGGCTGACCTGTGGGAAGAGTACCTGGGTGAACTCAACGTCGAGCTGGCTGCCTACTTCGCCAGCCTGCGCCCGCGCTATCAAACCGCCATCCTCAGCAACAGCTTTGCTGGTGCCCAGGACAAAGAGCAGGAGCGCTACCAATTTACTGAGCTATGCGACCTCCTCATATATTCCCATGAAGAGGGGATTGCCAAGCCGGAAAGGCGCATCTTTGAACTCACCTGTGAGCGCCTTGGTGTACAGCCTGCAGAGGTCGTCTTCCTGGACGATGTCGAGGCCAACGTCGCTGCTGCCCGTGCGTGTGGCATCCAGGCCATCCTCTTCAGAGAAACCAAACAGGCCATCGGAGCCATCCAGGCTTGCTTGCAAGCCGCATCACCTCCGGTCACCTATGCTGTTCGATCTCCATCGCGTGGAGAGGAGAACGCTCAGGAAGAAGAAGATTATGGAAACATCGACTCGTCATCTCGTGCTGGCTCCTGATGCGGCTATTGATCTGCAACTGCATACCACCTTCAGTGATGGCACCTGGACTCCTGAACAACTGATCGACTATCTGGTGTGTGAACAGTTTGGCCTGGTGGCTATCACCGATCATGATCGGGTGGATACCGCTACGGTGCTGCACCAGCTTGCGGCGGAGAGACAGCTACCCCTCCTGCCTGCGGTGGAAATGAGTACCTCGTGGAGAGGTGAGTTGACTGATGTACTCTGCTATGGGTTTGATCCGGAAAAGAACGAGTTGCAAGCGCTGGCACGAGACATTGTGCGCCGCCAGCGAGAGAACACCAAGCAGGTCTGCGAGAACCTGTGCAAGATCGGCATATCCTTTCCGAATCCGCACGAACTGGATGCCCTCCTGGCCAAACCAAGTGCACAACAACCCCATGAACTGGTGGCCCTCTTAAAAAAACTGGGCTACGGAATCGGAGAACCCTCTGCAGGAACATTGATCACGGAGGCTGGTTTCTTGTGGGCTACCAACGAACTTGCGGCAGTGGTTGATGCGGCTCATCGAAGTGGGGCAGTGTGTCTCATCGCTCATCCTGGACGGGGTGAAGGATATACCTGCTATGATACACAGTTGCTCGATGAGCTCCGAAGGCAAGTTCCCATTGATGGCTTGGAGGTCTATTATCCTGCTCACACGTCAGAACAGATGGCCATGTATCGGGAATATGCCAAAACGCATCGTTTACTGACCAGTTCAGGTTCAGACTCCCATGGTCCAGAGAAGAAACCCATCAAATATCGGGCAAAGCTGAGCCAGAGCCTCATGGAGCGTCTAGGTATCCAGATCTCATAAGAGAGGGAACAAGGTGGTAGCAGGGAGCGAGTCAACAGAGAAATGTGTTCCTTTCAGAGTGAAAAGGAAACCTTCCCGACAAGAAGGATACATGGTCAGTATCACAGAGGACTGCACAACCGTTACGCTAGCAGCAGGTGAGGACGCCAGTACCGTTGCTACACACCGCTTGAGGAGTCTGCTCACTTTCTGCTTGCCGCCGCAGAGCGATGCCTTCTACTGCCTCCTCACGAGGACAGACGCCAATCGCTCAAGGCCTGCGCGCATTTCTTGTGCCCCGACAGCGGTATATCCCAGCAGTATACCTGTGCGCACAGTTCCCTCAAGTGTATAGTTCGACAACGGGGACACGTCCACCGAGACGCGAGCGGCTGCACGTGCGACCTGGCGGTCATCCTGCTTGCTGGGGAGCCACCCAATCAGATGCATCCCTCCAACTGTAGGTTGCAGGTCCAGTGCACCTGCCAACGTCTCTCGGCCAAGTTCCACCAGCGTCAGCTGCCGCTCCTGATAGAGCTGGCGCATCTGTCGAATATAGCGCACAAAATGTCCCTCTTTCAGAAAAGTTGCCAGGGTGACCTGCTCAAGCAGCGGTGGATGGATATTGGTAAAGAGGCGGGCAGCGATGAACGCTTTGATCAGATCAGGGGCACCACGAGATAGTCCAGTCGCATAGCCGGAAACAGCACCTTGCTCACGGTCCCAAGATAGAGCACGCGGTTCGCCCTATCTATCCCCTGCAAGGCTGCCAGGGGACGACCGACGTAGCGAAACTCACTAGCGTAGTCATCCTCAATAATCCAGGCGCCCGCAGCTCTCGCCCACTCTAACAGGCTCAGCCTTCTTGCTATACTCATTGTCACGCCCAGTGGAAACTGGTGGGAGGGGGTTACAAAGGCGAGACGCGCTTGAGGAGCGCGCTCTTTTCCCAACTGGACGACCAGCCCTTCAGTATCAATTGGCACGGGAACTAGGCGCGCTCCAGCCCCAAGCAATGCACCACGAGCTCCAGGGTAGCCTGGGTCTTCCATCCAGACCTGCTCGCCTGGGTTGAGCAACACGCGTGCGGCCAGGTCAAGGCCTTGTTGCGATCCATTGACGAGAATGACCTGCTCAGCAGTGCAGCGGACGCCTCGCGCGGTCGCAAGATAGCTCGCTATGGCTTCGCGCAACGGCAGATAGCCGGCGGGATCGTGATACGCGAGCAACTCAGTCGGCATCTGACGCCAACTCCGTACCAGCAGTTGCTGCCAGAGTGTGCGGGGAAAGGCATCAATGGCCGGAAGCCCAACGCGAAAGGCACGTTGCAATCCGTGTCCCGGTATCAGCAATGGCCGAGAAAAATAGGGAGTCGATAGCCACGTGTTTGCACGCGCTGAGATAGTTCGCCCGGCACTGTTGGATTGGCCAAGTTGAGCATCCTGTAGCGGTTGCTCGACCCCTTCTGGAGGAAAGGTGGCGGCGACATAGGTGCCCGAACCGGCACGACCTTGCAGGTAGCCTTCGGCAATCAGTTGCTCAAAGGTGAGTTGAACGGTCGCCCGCGAGATACCCAGCTCAAGCGCAAAGGCGCGTGTCGAGGGTAAACGTGAGCCTGCTTTGAGCTGTCCGCGTAGTATCGCGCTCCTCACCACCTCATAGAGCTGCTTGTAGAGAGGGGTTGATACGGTTGGATCGAGTATGATGCTGGCGTGCTTCTCCGTGAAACGCTCGCGCATGTATTCCTCCTGTCGTGCTCGTCCAAAGTGGCTCTTGTGTCCATCCCAGTTTTCCTTATAATTAAGAAGAGGAGTGAGCTTCTCGTACTTCTTTGACAGTCAGGGTCACATCAGTACCCATGAGCTCACGGGAAGCGGCGACACTTGGGAATGGAGAGGAGAGCAGACCCGCTGCACGGCGGTCTTCACTGACCATGCCAAAACGCAGACGGCCCACCACGAGCGATTAGACGAGCATGGGAACTGGGTCCCCTCCATGGACGTGACCTTAACCAGGGTCGAGTAGGCAACACGGTCTACTCATCTTATCTGCACAGGAGCGAAACGCTCACGACGAATAAAGGAGAAGTTTGATGAACCAAGTCATGTCTAAAGACGGCACGGTCATTGCGTTCGACCGGTCAGGCAACGGGCCAGCGGTCATCCTTGTAGGTGGAGCTTTCCAATATCGAGCAATTGACCCGCCGACAGTGCAACTCGCTGAGAGGCTGGCATCGCACTTCACGGTGTTCCACTACGATCGGCGGGGGCGTGGTGACAGTGGGGATACGCAGCCCTACGCAACAGAGCGAGAAATTGAAGATCTGGGAGCAGTGATGGCTGAAGCTGGCGGCTCGGCATCTGTCTTTGCTATGTCATCCGGCGGTGCCCTGGCGCTCGACGCTGCTGCGAACGGACTCAATATCACCAGGCTGGCGATATACGAGCCACCGTTCAACTCTGGTGACGAGCATGCCCGCCAGGCATCGGAGAACTACACAAGACAGCTGACAGCTTTGCTCGCAGAGGGACGCCGGGGTGATGCCGTCGCTCTGGCCATGACCACGTGGGGAGCGCCTGCTGAAGCAATTGCCGGTATGCGTCAAACACCTATCTGGCCACTCTTCGAGTCGGTGGCACCGACTCTTGCCTACGATGATGCTATCATGGAGGATGGCTCTGTTCCCGAAGAACAGCTGGCATCCATCACGGTACCCACTCTGCTCATAGACGGTGGAGCGAGTCCTGCGTTCATGCAGAACGCCACGCAAGCGGTTGCACACGCCCTCCCCAACGCACAGTATCGTACCTTGGAAGGTCAGACGCATGATGTCGCCCCGGAGGTCCTTGCTCCCGTGTTGGTGGAGTTCTTCATGGAGACAAAACTATAGTTGTGATAATTCGGTCACATCTGGAGCTGAAATATGCAAACTGTTCGCGCAAACTGACAGCTACCACTTGACGCGCAATAGCACTTCGAGTTAGCAGCGAAATGCAGGTCTCGGTTGGTATCGCGGACCAGCATGTGGGGCCCTGGCTTATTCGAGTATGAGGAAAGGACAAATCACGAAGATGGCAGATCACAAGAGCGACGCTCAAGCTGATCAGCACACATCTCAGCCCAATCCCACGCTTCAACGTCTTGATGTGTTCGTCGGTGAGTGGACTATGGCGATCTCGTCTCCCGCCTATCCATCCGCCATTGCACATGGGCAGGCCTCCTTCGAGTGGCTTGAGGGAGGAGCGTTCCTCATCATGCATACGGATGTTGAACAGGTCGGTCCCCCCCAGTGGCATCGCGGTCATCGGCCGTGATGAGTCGGTCCAGACCTATTCCATGCTCTATTTCGACTCGCGAGGAGTTTCAAGGATCTACGAGATGAGTTTCGAGGGCGGCGTCTGGAAGATGCACAGAGAATCGCCAGGCTTCTGGCAACGCCTTAATGCGACGTTCACTGGCCGTTGGGAAAAGTCGAATGATGGATCGAATTGGGAACTCGATTTAGATTGGTCGTATACGAGGATCAAGTAGCTGAAAGTCTCCAGCAACACTTATGCTTTTACTCTGTCTTCTGCTGTGGATCAGCAGTGCGATCTTTCCAAAAACCTAATTTTAACGGTAATATTACATTGTGTTAATATTTACAAAATCAAATCTTAAATACCAATTAACATGATCATCGTATTGGTATAGCTACAGAGGTAAATATCGTTGCCTACTCAAAGCCTCGAATTTGATAAAGCTGCCTTTGCCTCCTGCATATCTCAGTATACAAAACTAAATCTACCTACTGTCAGTTGGCAGCCTGGGTTCGGTTTTGATCAAACAAATGTAATTTCTTCGCAGATGCTAGTTGATAGCACCAGATGCTCTTTTGTATATATGAAAGGAGACAGCATGAAAGCAGTCTCAGTTTTTCCAGGAACTCAAACATTTAAGATCCTCGAACACGAAGCTCCCCGACTCTCCCAACCTGATCAGGTAATGCTGCGCATGCTCGACATCGGTATCTGTGGTACGGACAGAGAGATCTGCTCCTTTGAATATGGCACGCCACCAGGAGGATATGACTATCTGGTGATCGGGCACGAATCGCTCGCTAAGGTCGAGGAAGTCGGCTCCGCCGTCGGTCGCTTGAAACCGGGTGATCTTGTCGTGCCAACAGTACGTCGCCCCTGTAATCATCCCGAATGCCGAGCTTGTCGTTCAGGGCACCAGGACTTTTGCTACACTGGAGATTTTACCGAACGCGGGATCAAGGAAGCCCAGGGTTATATGACCGAATTTGTGGTTGATCATGAGCAGTATATGAATCTTGTAGCATTCGACTTGAGGGAGGTGGCCGTCCTGGTTGAACCTCTCACCATCGCAGAAAAAGCCATGGCGCTGGTTTTCTGGCTGATGCAGCATCGTCCGCCATGGATTGATCCAGAGCTACCGGGTGGGGAGCGGGGACGTGGACTGAACGCGTTGGTCCTCGGCGTCGGACCTGTAGGATTATTGGGTGCGATGATTCTGGTTTCGGCTGGTTTCGAGACCTACGTTTATTCGCGTGAGTTGCCTCCTAATCCAAGGATAGACCTTGTCTCCTCGATTGGAGCAACCTATATCTCTACCCAGACCACACATATCGAACAGCTTCGAGAGCAGATCGGCAACATTGATCTTGTCTACGAGGCAGTTGGTCACTCGCACTTCGCGCTCGAGGTGCTTAGGGTGCTCGGGATTAACGGTATCTTTGTGCTCACTGGTGTCCCTGGTCTGCAAGCGTTTATCGAGGCTGACCCCGCTCGGCTGATGCACGAGATGGTATTGAAGAACCAGGTGCTCTTTGGCACAGTAAATGCTGGTTCAGATTCCTTCGCATCGGCTGTACGCGACCTCGATGTTTTCATGAAACGCTGGCCCGCTGCCGTTCGTACACTCATTGCAGGTCGCTATCCTCCAGAACAGGCTTTTGAACTGATCCTCGGGAGGCCGACTGGTATTAAGAGCGTGATCAGCTTTGGCGAAGCAGGAGGAGAGAAATGAAACTGATTGTGTTAGGCGGCGGACCCGCCGGGTTGACAGCATCGCTACAGGCACGCGAGCTGCATGGCGAGGTGACCTTACTCGAAAGCAATCGCGTTGGAGGAACCAGTATCAACGAGGGTCCTGCGCCGGTACGTACGCTTGCTCGTGCCGCCCGGCTGGCCCGCGATGCTGGATCCTGGGAAACCTTTGGGTTGCGCGGAGCGCGTCCCCAGATCGATCTTGCCGCTGCCTTAGCCAATGCAGTATGATGATTTACTGCGTCCCATAGCAGATAACCATCCCGATGGATTCTGTAAACTGATTGTCGAACGCCGTCACCGGTATATCCTGGGGGCACACGTTATCGGAGAATACTCGGTTGAAATCATTCAGGTGGTAGCAGCTTGTATGGCAAGCGGCATGAGAGTCGAGAAGGTGGCTGAACTACAACTGTCATACCCAACCTTCACAGAGGCTGTGGGGATGGCAGCACAGAAGCTGGTTCGGGAGTTGGGCCTGGCGCCATTGCCCCAATTGTGGAGCGACATAAAATCGACCACTGCTCAATGAGCCACTTACAGTAACCAGTACGAGCAAAGCAGAGAACCATAATCGCTTTAGTTCATTCTCGCTATTTGTATAGAAGGGGAGTATTGTGGCACAAACGAAAGAACATGAGCGTTTAAACGATGATGACGACAACTGGAAGCGCTGGGGTCCATATCTCAGCGAGCGAGCCTGGGGCACAGTACGCGAAGACTACAGCGAAGATGGCAACGCTTGGATGTATTTTCCACATGATCAGGCCCGCTCGCGTACTTACCGTTGGAACGAGGATGGCCTGGCCGGTATCAGTGACGACGAGCAAATACTCTGTTTTGCTCTGGCGCTCTGGAATGGGCAAGACCCGATCCTCAAAGAGCGGCTGTTCGGCCTGGCAGGTCCGGAGGGCAATCATGGCGAGGACGTCAAGGAGTACTACTTCTACCTTGACTCGACACCGACCCACTCCTATATGAAGATGCTCTATAAGTACCCGCAGGCAGCCTACCCCTATGATGATCTCGTCCACACCAACCGATGGCGTAGCAAGAACGCACCAGAGTATGAGTTAATTGACACCGGAGTCTTTGCCGAGAACCGCTACTTCGATGTGTTCGTTGAGTATGCCAAAGCAGCCCCAAAAGATATTTTGATCCGCATTAGCGCTGTCAATCGCGGGCCTGATGCTGCACCTCTACACTTGCTGCCAACTCTCTGGTACCGCAATAACTGGAGCTGGCATCGCGAGTTAGAGCCGGGATTTGTCAAACCCACGCTTCGAGCCGCTACCACTCACGATGGTGAACCGGGCGTGATTATCGCTGAGAACTCCCGCATCGGACGCTATAGACTGGCATGGGAGTGCGCAAATGAGAATGCTGAAGATATCCCTACTGTGCTCTTCACCGACAATGAGACGAATATCCAACGTCTCTTTGACTTCCCCAATCCGACGCCCTTCGTCAAGGATGGCATCAACAATGCCATTGTGCATGTTGCAACAGGTACAGTCAACCCGGAGCAAATGGGTACCAAGGCTGCTATGCATTACCAATTCAGCGTTCCTCCCGGTGCCACCGTAACGGTGCACCTGCGCCTTTTGGCTGGCGATGGAGATGGAGTGGGTGCTTTCGATAAGTTCGATGAGCTTTTTGCCAGGCGAATCGCCGAGGCCGATGCATACTATGCTGCTATCCAGCCGACAACACTCAGCGATGATGAGCGGTTGGTGCAGCGACAGGCCTTCGCCGGTATGCTCTGGTCCAAGCAGTTCTTCCACTACGATGTGGCCGAGTGGTTACGTGGCGACAGTGCTCAACCACCACCACCGGCTATCCGTCGAAAGGGTCGTAACCGCGAGTGGTACCATCTGAGCGCCCATCATGTGATCTCAATGCCTGATAAGTGGGAATACCCATGGTTTGCCGCCTGGGATCTGGCGTTCCACTGTGTCACGCTGGCTCTAGTCGACCTCGATTTCGCCAAAGATCAGTTGCTATTGATGTGCCGCGAGTGGTTCCAGCATCCTAATGGTCAGCTCGCGGCCTACGAGTGGGCTTTCGGCGATGTCAACCCTCCAGTACTGACCTGGGCCTCCGTGAAGGTCTACGAGCTAGAGCATCAGCAGCGTGGCAAGGGCGACCGCAGTTTCCTTCATAAAATGTTCCAGAAGCTGTCATTGAACTTCACCTGGTGGGTCAATCGCAAAGACGAAGGAGGTACCAACTTGTTTGGGGGCGGGTTTCTTGGACTCGACAATATCGGCGTCTTCGACCGTAGTGCGCCACTTCCAACAGGCGGCCATATCGAGCAGAGCGACGGCACGAGCTGGATGGCCATGTTCTGTATCTACATGATCGATATGGCGCTAGAGCTATCCAAGGAGGATCCCGCCTACGAAGACATCTTTTTGAAATATGTCTACCACTTCATGTACATCACTTCTGCGATGCAAAATATCGGTGAGGAGAATATCTCGCTTTGGGACAATCAGGACGATTTCTTTTACGACGTATTACGCTTCCCTTCTCATGGGGGTCTGTCGCTCAAGGTGCGCTCAATGGTTGGGCTGATCCCCGTGTACGCCGTGCTGACCTTTGAGCCATTAGTCTTACGCAATTGGGCGGAGTTCTATCAGCGCATCCAATGGTTCGTGCAGCGCAGACCTGAGCTGTCGGAGGTGCTCAAGCGTATGCTGCAAAGAGGCAAAGGCGATCGGTTCATGTTGTCCTTTTGTCGCGAAGAACAACTGCTGCCCATCTCGCGATATCTGTTCGACGAGTCCGAATTCCTCTCGCCTTACGGAGTGCGGGCGCTATCGCGCTACCACGCTGAACATCCCTACAGCCTGACTGTCAGTGGCGTTGAATACCGTGTTGATTACATGCCTGCTGAGTCAAATAGCGGGATGTTCGGTGGCAACTCGAACTGGCGGGGGCCGATCTGGATGCCAGTCAATTATTTGCTTGTCGAATCCTTGCGACGATATTACCTCTACTATGGAGACGAAGTTACTCTTGAGTTTCCGACTGGCTCCGGGCGACATCTGACGCTGGACCTGGTGGCCGACGAGCTATCACAGCGGCTGATACACATCTTTACGCGCGATGAACATGGGCGGCGGGCAGTCTTCGGCGATGTGGAGTACTTCCAGAATGACCCGCACTGGCGTGACTACATCCCATTCTATGAGTACTTCCACGGAGATAACGGACGCGGAGTGGGTGCCAGTCATCAGACGGGTTGGACAGGGCTGGTCGCTTCGCTGATCCTGGAGCAGGGAGAGAGAAGGCTGCAGCTCTAACTTTCACGATGTTTTTATTGCTTATAGTTTCCTGGCTGTAATCAATGTTGCCCCAGGCATGAATAAGCGATGACGTCGAACACTACCCATACCCGCCTGCTCTAACCAGTCTTTTACTGTCGAAAAAGGATAGCAAGTTCCTCCTACAATGGTCATGGTCAGGGCCATAAATTGCACCATGAGTGAGGCTACACGGGAACTGTGTGTTTGATCTATGACCTGGTCGACAAAGATCAGTGTGCCATTAGGTTTGAGTGTTTGGACCACTTTTTTCAGTACAGCGGCATTTATCTCTGGTGGTAACAAATGGGCAATATGGAAGTAGAGTGCCACATCATACATAGCTGCAAGGTCGCTGGAAAAATCATCTTGCACGATGTTTGCGCAGAGAAAACTTAAACGGTCCGACATGTCAGTTTGCAGAGCAATACGTTTACCCGCTTCGATGCCTGGTTGAATATCCAGGATGGTAGCCTGCAGTTGGGGATATTTGCGACAGAAAAGCACGCTATATGCTGCGTGCGAACCTCCCACATCAAGCAATTGCTCCACATGCCTGGGTAGTCGCACGCGACGCACAACTTCACCACCAAGTGCTATTGCCAATGAAGCAAGGCCAGCATAATGTCGGGCAAGCGCCTTATTGGTTTCTGGATTCGAGGCATCTTCATCGTAAGGCATGCGGATTACCTGTTTGTTTTCATGTACTACTTCCGGCAAGTGATCCCAGATTGCAACAATATCGGGGCTATGGATGACATAGGGCGCAATACTTACAGGAGAACTACTGCTGAGCCAGCGCTGCGCCATGCGACTGTTCCGGTATTGATCACGACTTCGGCGCAGATAACCAGCGGAAACAAGCAATTGAAGAAGTAACTGGAGACCTTGAGGATTACAATTTAAACGCTCGGCTAGTGCTTCAAGTGTTAATGAATGCTGGTTTAGTGCATCGAAGACCCCAAGCTCGCAAGCAGTTACGAGCACTTTAGCAATGCCTTGCCCCAATGGCATATCAAGGAGTGGCGTTGGTAAAAGGTTGAGACGTGATAGCAAATGTTCGAATGGAGTCAGATGTAATGGCATTATATAAGTACTCCTATGAGCCATCCCCCTGCAAGCAAAATGCAGGTCAAAGTGACCAGGTAAAAATGAGTTTTACGAGTCTTTAGAGACTTTTCCGGACCAAAGAAGAGAAGCATGTCTAATACTGCCAGGAAAGTAAGAATGAGCACCGGCGCGACAATCCGGGGATTAGCAGGAACAATGGCAGTTATTGTCAACATTCCAATCATTGCTGCACACGATACAATCAAGAGATGGCACGCAGTGAATGAACATCTTACACCTAGAACGACGGCCAAAGTCTTTATTCCCTGAGCTTTGTCTTCCTCCAGGTCAGGAAGTGAGTTCGCGAGATTGAGCGCTATGCCTAGCAAAAATCCTGCCGGTACAAGCCAGAAGATAATTGGCGGTGTGCGACCTACACCCGCAAAAGCGTAGAGAGGAATCAATGGCATTGCCAGAGCAAAAACAATCCCGCTAAGGGGT
>WNGR01020073.1_pt1 | contig 12346 bp, 10 predicted proteins | sample 5407581 | NCBI WGS metagenome assembly WNGR01 (sample SAMN13153383, study PRJNA577476) | soil metagenome | isolation source: 80 cm soil or saprolite under Garry oak tree replicate 2 | place: USA:California | collected 2016-06-15
ACAAGAGGCGCGGCCCGCTCCGCCTTGGAGGCGGCGTTTCACTCTGGTCTAAGAGTTGCGATCACGCTCCACCAGCCAAGCCGGCAGGACGGGCGCAGTCAGGTGACGTGATCCGCTGACAGAGATCGGAGAGGGCCATGACGCTGAAGAACCCCACACGCTGCGTTCGCGCGCTCATGCTGTTCGGGCTCGTCCTCACCGTCGCGTGCGAGTCCGACGTCACCAGCCTCGGGCGCAACTCGAAGCCCGAGTTCGTCCTGCTCACGCCGGGCACAGTCTCGCAGGTGAGCGCGGGGGGCTACCACAGCTGCGCTCTTCGCACCGACGGCACCGTCGCGTGCTGGGGCTTGAACCGTTACGGCCAGGCGACGGCGCCAGCCGGCGTGTTCACCCAGCTGAGCGCGGGCGGGTCGCACACGTGCGGGCTCAAATCCGACGGCACGGTCGCGTGCTGGGGTGACAACTCCTCCGGCCAGGCGACGCCGCCGGCGGGCACGTTCACGCAGGTGACCGCGGGGGGGTCCCACACGTGCGCGCTCAAATCCGACGGCACGGTCGCATGCTGGGGGGCCAACGCTTCCGGCCAGGCGACGCCGCCGGCGGGCGCGTTCACCGGGGTGAGCGCGGGCGGCGTCCACACCTGCGGGCTCACGACGGACGGCACGGTCGCCTGTTGGGGCAGCAACTATTTCGGACAGGCGACGCCGTCGGCGGGCACGTTCACCCAGGTGAGCGCAGGCAGCGGCCACACTTGCGGCGTCACGAGCGACGGCACCGTCGTCTGCTGGGGAGACAACTCCTACGGCCAGGCAACGCCGCCAGCGGGCGCCTTCACCCAGGTGAGCGCGGGCGGTTTGCACACCTGCGGGGTTGCCTCCGACGGGACGATCGCCTGCTGGGGCAGCAACGCTTACGGGCAGGCGACCCCGCCCCCGGGCACGTTCACCCAGGTGAGCGCCGGGGGTCAGCACACCTGCGGGCTCAAGACCGACGGGAGCGTCGCCTGCTCGGGTGGCAACGGAACGGCCGGTGGCCAGGCGACGCCGCCCACACACACGTTCACCCAAGTGAGCGCGGGCGACTACCACGCTTGCGGGGTGCTCAACACCGACGGCACCGTCGCCTGCTGGGGAGACAATGGCTTTGACCAGGCCACGCCCCCTGCGGGAGCCTTCACGCAGGTGAGCGCGGGCGGTTGGCACAGCTGCGGGGTCAGAACCGACGGCACCATCGCCTGCTGGGGCTGGAACAACTACGGCGAGGCAGCCGCGCCCCCGGGCACGTTCACCCAGGTGAGCGCCGGGTATTCCCACACGTGCGGGCTCACACGCCTCGGCATGGTCGTCTGCTGGGGCTCCAACCGGTACGGCGAGGCGACGCCGCCCCCCGGCACGTTCTCCCAGGTGAGCGCAGGGGGCTGGGGCCACGTCGCCGAGATAGTCAACTACGGTGGTCAAAGCTGCGGAGTCAGGACGGACGGCAGCGTCGCGTGTTGGGGGCGCAACGATTACGGCGAGGCGACGCCGCCCGCCGGCACGTTCACCCACGTGAGCGCCGGGACGTCGCATACGTGCGGGCTCAGGACTGACGGCAGCATCGTCTGCTGGGGAGACAACACCTACGGCCAGGCAACGCCGCCCGCGGGTGCATTCACCGACGTGAGCGCCGGGGGTCTGCACACCTGCGGGCTCAAGTCCGACGGCACCGTCGCCTGCTGGGGCCGTAACGACGTCGCGCAGGCGACGCCACCGGTAGGCACGTTCACGCAACTAGACGCCGGGTACAGTTACACGTGCGCGCTGGAGCGTGACGCGAGCGCGGCCTGCTGGGGTTCCCTCGCGGTCGCACAAACCCCCAACCAACCGCCTGTGGCGAACTTCACGTTCACCTGCTCCGAGCTCACCTGCAGCTTCACCAGCACGAGCAGCGACCCCGACGGCACGATCGCGTCGTACAACTGGACCTTCGGGGACGGCACGTCCTCGACGGAGCAGAGCCCGTCCCACACCTACGCGGCCGCGGGCAGCTACACCGTGGTACTGACCGTGAGCGACAATCAGGGGGCGACGGGGTCGACGTCGCAGACGGTCACCGTGACTCAGCCCGACCAGCCGCCCAGCGTGAACGCCGGGCCCGACGAGAGCGTGTTGCTCGGTCTCTTCTACACCCTGAGGGCGTCGTTCAGCGACCCGGACGACGACGGGCCGTGGTCGTACACGATCAACTGGGGCGACGGCTCGTCGTCGAGCGGGTCGACCTCGAGCACGGGCACGGGCAGCGCGACGCACAACTACGTCCTCATCGGCAGCTACACAATCCGCGTCACGGTGACGGACAGCCGCGGCGCCTCAGGCTCGGACACGAAAGTGCTCACCGTGTTCACGAGTCTGGGCGGTATCCTCTGATGCGCGGCGCGGGCGTCGCCTGCCGGGGCGCCGATTATTACGGGCAGGCGACTCCGCCCACACTGCGATCGTGCGACGCTACCGGTGACGGGTGCGAACGCTGGCTCGAGACGGTTGAAAAAGAGCCCGGTCGACATTGCGGATGAGGAGACGAGACTCGTCAAACCAGGAGGCTCGCTCATGCACGACTCGATCAGCTACCTAGGAACTCGCTTCACACTTCTCATAGCAGGCACGACGCTAGCTGTGGCTTGCGATGAACCCGCAAGTCCCGTTCACTCCACGGTTGGGGCCGCCAGTCTTTCTCAGGCGGGGGCGGACACCGTCGGCGGCCTCGGAACGCTAGGGACAGGCAGCGCGACGCCGGGCGGCGATCGCCAGGAGTTCAACTTCGACGTGACGGCGGACTTGAGCGGCGGGCAACTGTTCTACCGGGACTGGACAGTCGTGCGGTCCGACGGCACAGTGGGAACCCTCACGGTGGACCCTGCGGACCCGGCGACCGCAATCACGGCGTACCGGGACTGGGCGAGCGCCTGCGCGGACCCCACCCATGGGGCGGAGTTCGACGGCACCGGCCGACTGGATAGGGGTGATCTGACGAGCTTCACGGTGGCCGCGTGTGACAACGGGGCAGCCGAGAGCGGGGCGGATTTCCTGCAAATGAACGTGCCGCCGCTCGGGTACAGCCACGGCGGCTCTCTGTCCAGTGGCGACGTCGCGAAGTCGGGGACAGCCACCGTCATCCTTCAAGACGGCTTTGAGAGCGGCAACTTGAGCGAGTGGACGCAAGACAACCCTGGAGCCAACCGCTATAGCTTATCTACGGATCCTGCTCGTGTTAAGTCTGGTATGTACTCCCTGCAAGCGCTTTTCACCCCGACGAATACGTACGGGTTGATTACCCGGTGGTTCATGCCAGGCTATGACGAAGTTTACGTCAAGTTCAGCGTGATGTTTGAGGAAAACTTCGACGAGCGCTATGGGTTGCACTTCCTTACGATGGCGGGCAACGGGATCGACGACCCATATTCCTCCTGGGGTAAGGCGGGAATCCGTCCGAACGGCACAGACTACTTTTATGCCGGTGTTGATCCTGAATTCATTAACGGGGATCCTGCCCTGAAACCACTCCACTTTTACACCTATTGGCCGGACATGACCTGCCCGCCCCTTTACCCCGACGACCCCTGCTATGGGAATCCTTTCTACCAGACCTCACCCAAGATCCCGCTGGGCGGCGGACAGTGGCAGGAGGTCGTATTCCATATCAAGCTGAACACCCCTGGCCAATACGACGGCAGCCAAACCCTTTGGATCAATGGTGTCAAGAAGATCGATGTCCAGAACATGCGGTGGCGAACCACCACGGATTTGAGGCTCAATGAACTCCGTTTTGACAACTACATGTCCCAGGGTCCCACGACCGAGTATCTCTGGGTGGATGAGGTGACGGTTTGGAGGCCATGAGGCGTCTGTTGCTGAGCGACCCGCCCTCACCTCCCAGGTAAAGCGCCGGCCCGGGCCTCGGTCGCCGAAGCACCTGACCGAGCCCTGGCAGCCTAAGCCAGCACGGAAACCGGCGAAGGAGCACCGAGCCCGTTGGCCTCGATTGCCTCGTGCCGCATCAGCGCGTCCGCGAAAAACTTGGTCGCCCAGCTCAGCACTTCGTAGGCCCCGTACTCGCCACCCACCGGCCACGCGCCTTTGATCCCGCCCCGCAATCCTAGTGCACTAGCGCGCCGGTTTTGCGTCCGCTTGAGGAATCGCAACACGGCGGGCACGGGCTCGAGCCACTGCGCGTCGCCCGTAATTGCGGCGAGGCGCATCCAGTTGTTCGCCATCTGGGCCTGGCCCGTGAGACACGACCAGCGCACGGCCGGAGACCAGTCGGAGCGGTAGCGACCGGGCATCCAGCCGTCCGTCCGGACGGTCGCAGCCAGGGCGCGCGCTGCGCGCTCGGCAGCGCCGATCAGACGCGAGTCGCCGAGCACCCGTCCACCCTCCAGGAATCCCCGGATGGCGTATGCGAGCGTGTGCAGCAGGGGCTGCGCGGGATCGGTGAGGCAGCAGGAAGGCAGCCAGCCGTTCGGGGCCTGCAGCGCGGCGGCAGCGCGCAGACTGCGCGCGGCGGCATCGGTGAAGCCGCCGTCATCCAGTCGAGCTCCCACCTCGGCGAGCGCCCAGGCAGTGCGCGTGTTGTATAACGTCGCGTCCGCGCGCGCGAAGCGCGAGTTCCCCCTGCGCCAATGCCCATCGGCGTCGAGCGTCGCCACCAAGTAGCAGGCGGCGCGGCGGGCGGCGTCCGCGAAGATCCCCTGCCCCGTCTCCTCGAACGCGGCGAGCCAGCCGAGCAGCACCTGTCCGGTATTGAACACAGCGGGGGATTCCGGCGCGCCGATCACGCCCCCCTGGACCGCGCCCGTCGGCAGCTGAATCTCGATCTCCCACCGTGCCGCGGCCTCAGCGCGTGCAGCCAGCTCGGCACGTCCCAGGCGCCTCGCAGCGGCATAGAGCGTCGGGATGATGTAGCCCGTGGTCTCGGGATAGGACGGCAGCCAGCCCCCGCGTTGGAAATAGGGGTGCCATGCGAGGCTGTAGGCGCGCGAGATACCGCCGTCCGGCGTCGCGTCATGGGCTCGCACTAGCCACGCGATCGCGGCCACCAGGTGGGGCTCGTGCTCCGGGTCGGCGGGATGGCCGCCAAGCCACTCGCGCGATCTCTCCACAAGAGCCGTCGGATTGAGGAGCGGATGAGCGCGGATCCTGCGCCGCTGACCCTCAACCGAGGCTAGGAGGCGCGCGACTAGCGACGGCTGTAATCCCTGATGCGGGGACGTCATTGAACGCGTCATTGAACCCGAGAGCGCTGGACGCATCGATCAGGTAGCAAGCCTTGTACCCTGGCGCAACGCTTACCCGTCCGCGATGGGTCGCGTCGAGGCTATGCAGCACGGACTGTTGCCCGGGCGCAACAATCCGGGTTTCACCTTCGCGAAATGCCAGGCGCGCGGCGCGGCGTCCCGAGGCAACCCGGACGCGCTCCATGGCACCGACCATGCACTAGCCTCGGTCCGGCGAGGGGCACCAAAACCTACGCAACACGGTCATCCCGACGTCCACTGGAGCCTATCGCCCTTGGTCGTTCCGTCGGTCGCGAGAAGAGCAGAGAGGAGCACGTGACCATGAATAACAGCTCGGACGCTGTGCCTGACGTGAGTCTCGAAGTGTTCTCGACCTGCGCGCAGTCCAGCGACGGAGACCGAGAGACCTACGTCCGGAGGGTGGCCGATGTCGCGCGCTGGAGCGCTGGAGCGAGCAGGCCGGGTGCAAGGGCATTCTCGTCTATTCCGACAATCGCCTCGTCGATCCGTGGCTGGTGTCGCACATCATCATCCAGAGCACGACGCGCCTGTGTCCGCTCGTCGCCGTTCAGCCGATCTACATGCACCCGTACGCCGTCGCGAAGATGGCGGCGTCGTTCGGTCATCTGTACGGGCGACGCATCTATCTGAACATGGTGGCGGGTGGATTCAAGAATGACCTGGTCGCGCTGAATGACCCGACCCCACACGATAAGCGCTACGATCGCCTGATCGAGTACACTCTGATTATCCGCGAGCTCCTGAACGGGACCTCCGCCTTGTCTTATGATGGCGAGTTCTATCAGGTCAAGAATCTCAAGCTGACGCCGTCGCTCCCGAGCCACTTGTTTCCCGGCATCTTCGTGTCCGGGTCATCGGACGCCGGGCTGGCCGCCGCGAAGGCCATCGGCGCGACGGCGGTCAAGTATCCCAAGGCGCCCGGCGAGGAGGTCGCTCCGGACGAGGGGGTGGGCGCGGGCGTGCGGGTCGGGATCATCGCCCGTGAGGACGGCGACGAGGCATGGAAGACGGCCCGCGAGCGGTTCCCCGAAGACCGCAAGGGACAGCTGACGCACCAGCTGGCCATGAAGGTGTCGGACTCGGCCTGGCACAAGCAGCTCTCCGAGCTGGCTGCCGCCACGGCCTCGGCCGAGAGTCCCTACTGGCTCGTCCCCTTCCAGAACTACAAGACCATGTGCCCATACCTCGTGGGGAGCTATGAGCGAGTGGGAGAGGAGTTGGCTCGCTACCTCGGGCTCGGGTACCGGTCGTTTATCCTCGACATTCCTCCCGCCGAGGACGAGTTGCACCACGCAACCCAGGCCTTCCAGCGGGCCGTGGATCTGGTGACGCGATGACCTCCCTGCTGCAGCACTGGGTGATGGAGCAGACGGAGCGCCGCCCCGACGCGACGGCCCTCGTGATGGGCGGCGACTCGTTGACCTACGGACAGTTGGACGCTCTGAGCAACCAGTTGGCGCGTACCTTGAAGGCCGCCGGGTGCGAGCGCGGCGACCGCGTCTGCTTCTTGCTCCCGAAGTCTCCCCTGGCCATCGTGAGCATGCTGGGGATCCTGAAGGCCGACTGCATCTACATCCCGGTCGATCCGTCGAGCCCAGCCCCGCGAGTCGCGAAAATCGTGCAGTCGGCAGAGCCGCGCGTGATTCTGGCGGGTTCCCGCGCGACCCCGCTGCTCGACGAACTGCTGGTGGACGAGCGGCGGCGCGCGTCGGCTGCGGTCGGGTGGCTGGATGCGGAGGGGGCGGCGGTCGGCGAGCACGTCGTGCCCGCGTTCTCACTCGCGGACGTGCGCCGCGCTCCGACCGGCCCGCTGGACTCCCGCAACGGGTCGCAGGACCCCGCGCATATCCTGTTCACGTCGGGCTCGACCGGCACGCCGAAAGGGGTGGTCATCACGCATGGCAGCGTGATCCGTTTCGTGGAGTGGGCGAAGCGCTACTTCGGGCTCGGGCCCACGGACCGGATCTCGGGCCACCCGCCATTGCACTTCGACTTGTCGACATTCGATGTGTTCGGGACGTTCGCGGCCGGCGCCCAAATCCACCTGGTGCCGCCCGACCTAAATCTGCTCCCCACCGCCTTGGCGCAGTTCATCCGCGCCGCGGAGCTGACGCAATGGTTCTCCGTGCCGTCGCTGCTCAGCTACCTGACCAAGTTCGACGTCGTGAAGTTCAACGACTTCCCCACCCTGCGACGGCTGCTGTGGTGCGGCGAGGTCTTTCCGACACCCGTGCTCCGGTACTGGATGGCGCGGTTGCCCCACGTCACCTTTACGAACCTGTACGGGCCCACCGAGACGACGATCGCCAGCAGCTACTACACGGTGCCGAGCTGTCCGGACGACGACCGGGCAGCCATCCCGATCGGCTCCCCCTGCGCGGGTGAGGAGCTGCTCGTGCTGAACGAACGGTTGGAGCGGGTGCCGCCGGGTGAGGTCGGGGACCTGTACATCAGAGGGGTGGGCCTGAGCCCGGGGTACTGGAGAGACGCGGAGAAGACACGCGTCGCGTTCTTGTCCAATCCGTTCTCGTCCGATCCTGCCGATCGTATCTATCGGACCGGAGACCTGGCCAGAATCGGCGAGGACGGGCTGGTCTACTTCCTCGGCCGCGCCGACTCGCAGATCAAGAGTCGCGGCTATCGCATCGAGCTGGGCGAGATCGAAACGGCGTTGCACGCACTGACGTGCGTGCGGGAGTGCGCCGTCGTCGCCGTCGCGACGGACGGCTTCGAGGGCACCGCCATCGGCTGTGCCTATGTCCCGTCGCCCGGGGTGACGGTCACCCCCGGCGAGTTGCGCCACGCACTGGCCAAGGTATTGCCCGCTCCGATGCTGCCGTCCCGTTGGATGGCGTACGACGGACTGCCGCGGAACGCGAACGGCAAATTCGACCGACGTCTACTGCAGGAGGCGTTTGCAAGCAATGAAGCTGTTGCCGCTGGATAGCCCCGAGCTGATCGAGCTGGTGGCCCGCTGGCTGGGCAAGTACGACAATTACAAATGGCTGGACTTCGGTAACGGCGTCCAGCAGATCACTCCAATCACGCTCAAGATCATGACCCAGCGGAACATCCATGTGTTCCGTGTCTACACGGCGGACGATGGCGATCTGCCGATCGGCGTGGTGGGACTGACCAACGTAGACCGCAACTTCAAAACGGCTTCGTTGTGGGCAGTGCTGGGCAACAAACGATACGGCGGGTACACGCCGGGGGCGTGCTCCGCGATGCTGACGTGGGGATTCACGGAGCTGGGGCTCGGGGCAGTGAACGCGTGGACGGTCGAGACGAACACCCCGGCGCAGCGCTGCCTCGAGCAGCTCCACTTCCGCTACATCGGCCGCCAGCGGCAGTGCCACTACATCGACGGCGGCCCGCTCGATCGCCTCCTGTTCGACCTGCTCGCGACCGAACACCAGGACGTGTCACATGCCGGATACCAGCACGCTAGCCCATCAGATCTCCGCCCTGTTCGCTGAGAAGTTGCACCTTCAGGTTCCGTCGCTGGACACGGACCTGATCGACACGGGGCTGGTGGACTCGCTCACGTTCGTCGAATTCCTGGCGCATCTGGAACAGCAGTTCGGCGTTCACGTGTCGCTCGAGGATCTCGAGATCGATCACTTTCGAACGATCGCGCGCATCGCCCGTTTCGTTGCGACCAAGTCTCAAAACGGCACCAGCTCAGCCTTCGAGAATGACCCCGCCGCGACCAGCCCGGGTTGATGACTGCGGCTCACGTGAACGTCTCGCACGCCCCAGCGGTGGGCCTCGGCCACCGCTGATCCCGTCAGGCTCAGCGCCACGCTGCGGCCGTCTCGCCGGACCACTTCGACCTGCTTAAACGAGATGCCGCGCGTTCGGGCGCGGCAGCGTGCGCCGTGTCCACCGGTAGCTCGAAGGGGCGAGCTCGCCCACTTCCACGCTCTGCATCCACTGGAATACCCGCTCGAGCACCTCGGCGGGCACCCCGGGATTGCGCGACGACGGAGCGGCACTGGGGGATGACGTCTTCGTGGGCTGGACATTACAAAGCCCCGGCAACCGCGCGATCGGTTACCGGGGCTTTTGTTGGGCGGTATGGGCTCGGAGCGGAGTGCCCTATCGCATTCCCGCGCGTCGGTCGTGCGAGTGCGCCTTGCGCTCGCGTCGACTGGGGATCACCGCTTCACGATGTCCCCGCTCGTCACTGTGCCGGAATGCCCGTATCCCGCCACTGGCTGTCCGTAACCGTTCGTGACGAAGATGCTCCAGAAGTCGGTACCGCTCCCCGCCGGCCCGTTGTCGCACGCCTGCACCGTATAGCCCTCCAGGAAACCCTCGTCGTCCCGGCCCACGGCGTCGAACTCCACCCCGCGGCTTGGGTCGCTGCAGGCGCTCGAGCTGTTGCGATACGCCGTGATCGACGTCGCGGGGTCGCTCGATGCGTCCGTGATCATCCGGGCGGCGCTGCCGTTCGGCCGTAGGTCGTTGTTATCGGTGAGGGTGACCCGTCCCGAGAGGTCGGCCCGCACAGTGAAGTCGAAGGTCTGCACGTTGTTCCCGGGCGTGGGAGAGCCCATCCCGAGCTGGCCTTGCGCGGTCACCTCCGGGGGTGGCGGCTGCGCGCTGCACGTCACTGAGAACGTCGTCGTGCCCGTCCCGTCGGCGGGCACCGTGACCGTGCCAGGATTCGCTCCGCTCACCGTGCAGTTCGAGGCCACTCCCGACAGCGCCACCGGGTGGGCGCCCGCGGGCCCGCTGAACGTGACGGTGCCGTTCGTCGCAATCGCTTGGCTGATGGAGCCGTCGATCGTGACGGTGTAGCCATCGGGATCAGGGTTGGAGCCCGTGGTCGTGGTCGTGACCGTCAGGCTGCCGCTGCCACTACCGGTCGGAGCGCAGCTCACCGAAAAGGGCGCCGACGCCGTCGCACCGGACTGCACAGTGACTGTTTGGGAGTTCGCCCCGCTGACCGTGCAATTCCCCGCGACGCCCCAGAGGGCGACCGAGTGCGCGCCGGACGCAAGTGCGGTGAACGCGACACTGCCGTTGGTCGCGATGGCCTGGCTCGCTCCACCATCCACCGTGACCGTGTAACCGTCGGCGTCGAGGTCCACGCCGGTCGTGTTGGTCGAGACGAACAGGCCGCCCTGCGATACGCAGTTCACGGAGAAGGACGTGGCCGCCGCCACGCCGTCGGCGTCCCAAACCATCCGCGGGCTGTAGCCGCTCACGGTGCAGTTGGAGGCGACTCCATAGAGGGCCACTTCGTGCGGGCCCGGCGGCACAGTGAAGGTGACGACCCCGTTCACGCCGACGGGCTGGCGTTGGGAGGCGTCCACCCAGATGGTATAGCCGTCCGGATCGATGTCAGAGCCCATGGTGGTCACGGTGACAACGAGTGGGTAGCCCTGCTGCAGCAAGAGGGCCGTAACCGACTCCGGACTCTGTGGCTCTTCACACGCGCTCGCGACAGCCAGCATCGCGGCTGCCACTGCCCACCAGTTTCGACTAATGGTGCGTACCACGGGGCTCCTCCGCCTTGGCGTTCACCGGACCTAGGTGCAAAAACCGGACCGCCCTTAGAGCAGCCGACGGCAAGCCGCGCCTGCCACGTCGCGACGCGATGCTCCGTCGCCACGGTGCGGACACGCCCCAGTCCGGCGTTGCCGGCCTCACACAGACAGGGGGGCGGGTCATGCGTCACCTCCCGCCGCCGTGGTCGCACGCGCCAACTCCCGCACGCAGCGCTCGATGCGGGCGTAGGTCTGCTCGAACACCGCCAGCGGCTGCCGCACGGGATCGCGGATCCTACGGGTCTCGATCGGCTGGGGGTCAAGGTCACCCAAGACCAACACGTCCCGCTCGGTTCGCCCGAAGCGCAGGCAGATCTCGTGGCGCTGGGTGAGATCCATGACGACGATCAGGTCAGCCGCGCGCACGTTCTCAGCCGTCACGAGCTGCGACCGGTGCACGGAGAGATCCACGCCATGGCGCGCAGCTGCCGCAACCCCCCGAGCCGCTCGCGCCATCCCTCTACTAGAGCAGTTGGGTTGAGGAGCGGGTGAGTGCGGATCGCGCGCAGACGACCCTTAACGGAGGCCGGAGCACGAAGGATCAGTTCTTGACGATATCCCCGCTCGTCACCATGCCGGAACGCCCGATTCCCCCCGCCGAGGGTTTGAAGATGAAGAAGCTCAGGAAGTCTCTGCCGCTCCCCTGGGGCCCGTCATCGCACGCGATCACGGTGAAGGGCACCAGGTCGGGCCCGTCCCGGCCGAGGGCGTCGAACTCCACCCCGTGGCTCGGAACGTTGCACACATTCGAGCTGGTGCGGTACGCCTTAATAAAGGTCGTGGGGTCCCTCGACGCATCCGCGAACACCGTGCCGATGCTCCCATCCGGGTGAACGTCGTCGTAGGCGGTGATGGAGAACCGCCCCGTGAGGTCGGCTCGCACCTCGAAGTCGAAGGTCTGCTCGCCCTGGTGGGGCGTGGGAGTGCCCAGCCCGAGCTGTCCCGTGCCGCTCACGCGCGACCCCGGGACGACGCATGTCACCGCGAGCGTCGCCGTGCCGGTCCCACCCGCTGGCACGGTGACAGTGCCCGGATTCGCCCCGCTCACCGTGCAGTTCGAGGCCACTCCCGACAGGGCCACCGGGTTGGCGCCCACCGGCACGGTGAAGGTGGCACTGTCGTTGATCGCGATCGCCTGGCTGACGGTGCCGTCGACCGTCACCGTATAGCCATCGAGATCCAGGTTCGAGCCGGTCGTACCGGTCGTGATGGTCAAGGTGCCGGTGCCTGAACCAAGTGGCGCGCAACTCGCCGAGAAGGTTAGCGACGCCGTTTGGCCCGCCGACACGTTGGCCTGTTGCGTGTTCAGGCCGTTCACCGTGCAGTTCCCCGCAACGCCCGAAAGAACGACCGTGTGAGTGGTTGCGTACAGCAGAGTGAACGTGACGTTGCCGTTCGGCGCTATCGTCTGGCTCGCCCCGCCGTCAACCGTGACCGTGTAACCGTCGCCCAAGTCCACCCCAGTGGTGTTGGTTGTGACGAACAGCTCGCCCCACGA
>WNGR01021967.1_pt1 | contig 12345 bp, 7 predicted proteins | sample 5407581 | NCBI WGS metagenome assembly WNGR01 (sample SAMN13153383, study PRJNA577476) | soil metagenome | isolation source: 80 cm soil or saprolite under Garry oak tree replicate 2 | place: USA:California | collected 2016-06-15
TTTGGCTCGAATAGCCGAACGGACCAGGCTCTCATGAGCCGGAGAGAATTGTTGCGACTGCAAAGCACCATCCGCTTCAGCCAGGATCACCTTCAATACATGGGCACTTTTTCCCGCGAACGTAATCACCCGGCGCCTGATTGGAGAAGCTTCAACGACCGATCGCCTGATAGATTTCCGATGAATGCTATCGGTTTGGTGAAGCCGGCGCCGCCCAGTTCCGTGACCACGCGAGGACGCGGCAACGGCGACGGGAACGGTGCCAGTTGGAGAGGTCGCGGCCGATACAGAGGCTGCGTGCACGACATTCTCGATATGTTTGGCCTGGCATGGGTTAACGGTACCGGCACAGACAAGAGCCAACTTGCCTATTGGAGCCGGTGGCAATACGTGGGCGAGCAACAGCCGTCAGAGCCTAACAACAACCTGCTAGCTTACATCGCGCCTTTGAGGGGCCGGTTAGAGTTTATCAAAATTCTAAACTACGCCTTAAACGTAGCCAATCCCGGTTGGGATCCTCTTTCCAACGATACTGACTCCAACCGGGTCGCACGGACCCTCTCAATCACTGCCTCGTTGATCGATCAATACGACGACTCCGGCGATATGAACGAACGGGATCCAACAACAGGCAATCACACAGCGATCATTGAATATGGCGGAGGATTCGTGCTTGGCTGGGATAATGAGAATAATCATGGCAGCTCTGGTTACGACGTCGATAAGGACCCTTACGCTTGGATAATCGACCCAAACACGGGAAGCACGAAACCGAGGCCTGCGACTGTCCCCATCGTGCTCAATCATCCATTCAGCAACGTCGGAGAGTTCGGGTACGGTCTTGATACCGCAAGCATTAACTTTTCACCTTTAAATTTTACCAGTGAAACCAGTAATGACAGACCCGTCCTCGACTTCTTTAGCTATAACCCGATCCTGCACAGTTATCCGCGCGCTGGAATTTTCAATCTCAACACGAGGAACTCTCCCGTCCTGGCCGCAGCCTTGAAAGGTGCGCTCAAGAACGACACACTGGTGCCTCCACCATCATCAGGCATCATTTCCGCCAGTGAAGCCGCGGCTGCAGCTCAGCGGATCGTTGACGAGACCAGGTTGCGTCCCGTGTTAAACCGTGGAGACGTCGCCAGGTTAGTTAGAGTCGGTGCCAATGCCAGTTGGACAAAGGAACAGAAAGAAGCAATCGGGCGCGTGTTGGCTGAAATGGGACAGGCGCGGACTTGGAACCTCTTCATCGACGTCATCGCGCAGACTGGTAAGTGCGCGCCTGGAGAGACCGACTTAACAAGGTTCGTTGTCGAAGGCGAGAAACGCTACTGGCTGCATATCGCACTCGGTCGCGACCCTATCGGCATATGTCCCAGTTGCACCGTGGACGTGCTCGGCAGCCAGCTGGAAGAAGTGATCGAGTAATCTCTTTCGGCCAAAGTCGGATCGCCGTAGGTCGGCCAAAGATCTAGTGGCGCTTGACCGAAGGGTCCTGATGTTTTTGCAGCTTTGACCCGACATCGTGCAAGGTGGATGTGACTATTCTGTCCACCTGAGCAAAGTGATCTTTGAACGGCTTGCTCCAGCCAAGAGAGATCACCACCCCAATGATCACGACTTCAACCACAAATCGCATACGCTGTGAGAGTGCAGAAAATGCGGGCCGAGATCAATCAGAATCGCGCGCTCGCGAATTGTTTCCCCGCCAACTGAACGGCCATCAAAAAAGACGCGGCATTGGGCGATGTGTTCACGTGCCATTTTGTGCTTTGGTCTTTACGCGCATTCTCGTATCCTATTTTGCTATTTCAACGGATGAGCACGCCATTATTCTCGCGGGGACGACGTGGCTGCGACCCGCCAAATTCTTAGCATCCGCTTCTGGTATAGTTAATGTCAAAAGACGGAAACAGATGACTCCTTAATGTCGGGTTGATTCAGGAAGCGGCGCAGCGCACAGCACGAAATATCATGTCGAACCGAAAAACTTGCGACGTGTTGATATGTGGAGCCGGCGGCTTCATTGGCGGCTGGCTTGTCGCGGAGTTGCGTTCCGTTGGCGGATTGTCAATTCGCGCGGTCGATATCCAGCCCGTCGGACAATGGTATCAGCGCTTTGATGACGTAGAGAACCTCACACTTGATTTGCAAGACCGCGCTGCCTGCGAGCGAGCTTTGAGCGGGACAGTGCGTGAAGTTTACAACCTCGCAGCCGACATGGGCGGGATTGGCTTTATCGAACATAACAAAGCGCTTTGTATGCTCAGCGTCCTGATCAACACGCATCTCTTGATGGCTTCGCACAAAGCCGGGGTGCAGAGATATTTCTTTGCCAGCAGCGCGTGCGTTTACGCTACCGATAAACAAACTGATCCGAATGTCACTGCCCTAAAAGAAGAGGACGCATATCCGGCGGCTCCAGAGGACGGATATGGATGGGAGAAGCTCTTTAGCGAGCGCATGTGCCGGCATTTCACGGAAGACTTTGGAATGCACACGTGCATTGCGCGCTATCACAATGTCTATGGTCCACACGGTACCTTTGATGGCGGTCGGGAAAAGGCGCCCGCGGCCATTTGTCGCAAGGTCATAGCGGCCAAGCTTTCCGGAAAACAGGAAATTGAAATCTGGGGTGACGGCAATCAAACGCGCAGTTTCATGTACATTGACGACTGCATCAAGGGTACGCGCTTGATGATGGACCGCGACATACCGGGACCACTCAACATCGGAAGCAGCGAACTTGTATCAATTAATCAAGTGGTGGACATAGTGGAAGAAATCGCGGGCGTGAGACTCAAGCGCACCTACAATTTACGCGCGCCCAGAGGCGTGAACGGCCGGAACAGCGATAATACAAAGATCCGGGAAATTTTGAATTGGGAGCCATCGATCAGTTTGCGGGACGGTCTGGAAAAAACTTATCACTGGATCTACGACCAAATGCTGGCAGAGCGATAGCGATCTTCCGCGAGTCTCTCTACGACCAAATGCTGGCAGAGCGATAGCGATCTTCCGCGAGTCTCCCATGCACGAACCCAGGTTCGAACAGATCCTTGGAGTGCGTTTCTTCAACGGCTCTGGCACGGACGCGCTGGAATTTATTTCGCGCAACGGCGGATATACGGTTGTTCCAGCGGCTCCCGCGTTAGCGAACATAGATCGAGACCAGGACTATCGCAGGGCACTTGTGGAATCCGACCTCGCCATCGCCGACAGCGGTTTCATGGTGCTTCTCTGGCGCATCCTTCACAGGCGCAAAGTCGTGCGAACCTCAGGTCTTCGATATTTGCAGCTTCTTCTGGATAGAAGAGAAATTCGTGAACCCGGGCGCCTCTTTCTGGTTTTGCCAAGTGAGATGGCGCGGACAAAAGCTCTGAAATTACTTCGTAGCGGAGGTTATGAAATCGTCGCAGCCAACACTTATGTCGCACCAATCTACGGATATGACGTCGCAGACCATCAAATGGTTTCGATTCTCAACGCGAGCCAGCCACCACACGTGATCATTGGGATCGGCGGAGGCGTACAGGAAAAATTGGGCTTTTATTTGCGCGAAAATCTTGCATACCGCCCGGCAGTCCACTGCATCGGAGCTGCTCTAGGGTTTTTAACCGGCGACCAGAAACCGATTCCCGGTTGGGCCGACCGCTTTTATCTCGGGTGGTTTTTGCGCCTGATTCGTCAGCCAAAACTTTTCGCAAAACGATTTCTGCGCGCTTTTGAACTTCCATGGCTAATCTTGAAGTATGGCGAGAAGCTGCCGCCGCTGAAGCGGGGCCGGAGATCGAAAGTCGGAGGTCAGTGATAGTGATCGTACTCAGAAGCGCGTCTTGGTGCGAATCGCGAACGGCAATCGAATGACAAGACCGCTACGATTGTAGCAGAGGTTAATGGTTAGTGGCCAGTGGCAGGCAGTCGCCCCTCAGATAGATTGCTGAGCTTTGAAACTCTGCTCATTTTCCCATCAGGTGCCGCACATCATTGTTCGCAGCTCATTCATTAGTTTTTCCGTGGCGCTTCTCGCTGCGACCGTTTTCGCGGACACGAGCCCGCTGAAAAAGGAGTCACAGCGGAATCGAACTCCGGGCCCGGCGCTCGTTCAATCGCCTGCGTCAAAACAGGGCTTGAATTTCGTCGTAGGCGTTCACGGCCTCGATTCACTCTCATTCAATGAACAGGCTGTGCTCGACGCACTTCTTCCTGGTTCTTCATCGCGAGCCAGAACGCCGAATAAGAAGGCCGACACAATCGACCTGAGTTACCCCTGGGGACGCATCTCCTGCAGCTACGGCAAAGAAGACGATAAAATCACGATGAAAATTGAGATTTCGAATACCAGCTCAGAACCGCTCAACGAACTCTCTATTCGTTTGATGGAACTGAACTTTCCGCGTATTCCCAACGGCGGCACGCTTGAGGCGGGTATGTTCGGATTCGGCTTTAAAGGCCCCGAGTGGCCCTTGGGTCAGTCTCCAGCTTCGATTCCTACGGTTGCCGATCCACGCTTTGTTGTGCCGCTTGTCCATCTGGATTACGGAACTGGAGCACTTAATTTGTGCAGCGATGATGTGGAATGTGCCGTGAATGTGCCCTATTCAACGAATTTCCTGGCCAGAACCAGCTATCCATTGGTGATCACTTGTAGTGACATCAAACCCGGGCTTACCAAGGCATTCAACGTTTCCCTGCGCTTTGGCCCGGCAGGCGCGCGCATCCAGGATCTCTCAGGCGACGTTTTGGAACGGTACGCAGGGAAGTATCCATTCCAGGTGAACTGGAACGATCATCGCCCGATTGGCGCGATGTTTCTGGCGGGCCCGCAAATCAATGTTGCGAGCAATCCGCGCCGCTGGATCGTGAACTTCGGCGACATCGACATTACTAATGACAAGGGTAAAGCAGCTTTTCGAGCCGCGCTTCTTAAGCTGGCCGATAACAGCGTTCAAGTCCTAAAGGATATCGGTGCGCAGGGAATGATCACCTGGGATCCAGAAGGCGAGGAGTTTCTCGGTGCTTGCTATTACGGCGATCCGCGCCTTGTCCCGAGCCTCGCGCCGGAAATGGAGTTTAAGAATGACAGCGCGAAAAGCGTGATTGACGAATACTTCGAGAAATTCCGAGCTGCCGGACTAAAGGTGGGTGTATGCATTCGGCCGCAGGCAATCGCGATGGTAGATGGCAAGCCGGTGCACCAAGCTGCCGATGACGAGCACGCGGCCCAGATTCTTCGGGAAAGGATTGCCTACGCGAAGCAGCGCTGGGGTTGCACACTTTTCTATGTGGATTCAACCGCGACCGTAAGTGGGTCGCTTAATCCGGACGTTTTTAAAGCGGTCGCGGACGCGTATCCCGATGTCCTGTTGATTCCCGAAAATGAATCGATGCGTTACTTCGCCTATTCGGCGCCGCTTAATTCCTATGTGCACCACAGGGTGACCTCGACGCCGGCCGGTGCACGAATGGTTTATCCAAAAGCGTTTAGTGTGCTGATGGCGCCTGACGGCGATCGGCCAGAGGATCATCACGCTTTGGTAAGCGCCGTCCGCCGTGGCGACATTCTGCTTTTCAACGGCTGGTATCACAGCGACGGGGCGAAGAAAATCAAAAGACTCTACGAAGAAGCGAGCCCGCTGTCGGAGGTCAATAGTGAGAGTTCAAATCAGTGATCACGAATCATTCGTCTTTAGCAGCCGGGGAGTCTTTGACACCTGAGTTTTTTCCGCAGATAGTTGGCTCCAATTCGCCATTGCAGGATGTGATGCGCCCATTTTTCGTGAACGTGTAACGACGCCTTGCCCCGGTTTATTCATAATGTTGCCGACCTGATTCGTCGCGTTCTCTTTCTCGCGCGGCCATACGGCAGAGCGAAACTGGCTTTCATATTTTCGTTCTCGCTAGCGCAGGCCGTGTTTCAAGTCATTGGGATCACATCGATCTTTCCATTTTTGGCAATCGCAGCCGATCCCGACCGCATCCGCCGATCTGAGTTCGGCACGCGTTTCCTCAGCCTTTTTCCGCCAATGGAAAACCGGCAACTGCTTCTGATAGCCGGTACCATCGCTATCGTAGGGCTCTTTGCCTCCAACGCGGTGAACTTGCTGGCCGAGTATGCGCGCACGCGTTACACCCAGAACTTTGCTCACTGGTTACGCCTCCGGCTTCTGCGCCAGATCGCGTCGCAGCCGTACACCTATTTTCTTCAGCGCAACACTGGGAATCTCCTCAAGAAAGTTCTCGGCGACGCGACGAATTACACCCTGGGAGTGCTTCTCCCTTTACTGGACTGCGTGGCGCGGGGGCTCACCGCCGTGCTTCTGTTGGCTATGGTGTTTTTGGTCCAGCCGGTGATCGCTCTGTCGGCGGCAATCGTGTTGGGTGGGTTTTACGTGGTCATTTTTCGACTTCTTGCCCGCAAACGCCGAGACGTGGATGAAAATTTGAGAATATCTGTTGCTGGGTTCTTCCGGGAAGCCCAACAGATGCTCGGCGGGATTAAGCCGGTAAAAGTTCATCGCGCCGAAGAATATTTTCTCGACCGTTTTGCCGGCCACTCCGCGATTATCGCGCGGATGGGTGCGCGACTATCGATCTTTGGCACCAGCGTTCGTTATCTTGTGGAACCGCTTGCTTTCGGCGGTCTGGTGCTGGCTGTATTGCTGCTCGCAATGAGAGGCCGCGATTTCTCCGACATTCTTCCGAACCTGGGAGTGATGGCCGTTGCAGGGTACCGGCTACTGCCTTCGGTCCAGTTGCTTTACAGTCAGCTAACTCAGGTCAGCGCCATGCGCCACGCCGTGGACGAGGTGTACGATGAATTTATTGCCGCGGAGACCGACACGTCCATGCCGCCGCGGATCCGTGGCGATGCTTTTGGCCGAGCGACGCCTTTTCATTGGGATGAGGCGATCAGTCTGCGCGAAGTTAGTTTTCGTTATCCCGGTGCATCGCGACTGGCGCTGGACGGCCTTTCTTTGACCATCCCCAAGAACACTTCGCTCGGCATCATTGGCCCAACCGGTTCCGGAAAATCGACTCTGGTCGATTTGTTGCTTGGCCTATACCAGCCAACCGCAGGCGAGATCGTGATCGATGGCCAGCTCCTTACACCTGCGCTGGTGCCCTCGTGGCAAGCTTCCATCGGTTATGTGCCACAGGAAATTTTTCTCATCGACGATACGATCGCGCGTAACGTCGCTTTTGGCCTGGCGGATAATGAAATCGATCCTGCGTGGCTGCGTGAAGCTTGCGCGACAGCGCAGTTACTCGATTTCATTGAAACGGAATTGCCTGCCAGCTTCGATACAATCGTGGGGGAGCGTGGTATTCGTCTTTCGGGCGGGGAGCGGCAGCGCATCGGCCTTGCGCGCGCGCTTTACCATCGTCCGTCGCTGTTGATTCTGGACGAAGCAACCAGCGCGCTGGATATCGCTACTGAAGCAAAGCTGCTCGAGGCGCTCGGCAGTCTTGCGGGTAAGCTCACGATGGTTGTGGCCGCTCACCGTCTTAGTGCCGTGGCAAATTGCGACCAACTGATTGATCTGCGTAGCGCCGCCGGTGTCGTTGCGGAGGCAGCAGGGTGAACGCGACGGTCTATCGTTGTTGAATGGTGGCGAAACACCAACAAGGGCGAGGGTTGCTGATGGAATCGCCGTCCCCTTTAGGAGATGGCGGCCAGGATCTTGATCCCGGCGAGCCTACCGCAGATGTCGATTGCCATTCGACACAATGAGCATGCTGCGGAGCTATTTGAAGCGCAAGCTTCGCCCAAAGATCATCGATTATTTTCACCGTTTCTATTACGGCAGCATGGACACGTGGCGTAAGAACACGTTTCTCGGATGCGAGATTCGACAGTGCCCGTTAGATTTGCAGTTGTATCAAGAACTCGTGACGCGAATTCGCCCGTCTTTTATTCTTCAGACGGGAGTCGATCAAGGCGGTTCAGTCCTTTATTTTGCCAACCTTTTAGACTTGATCAAAGCGGGGGCTGAAGGACTCGTCATCGGAATTGATGTCAGCCTGAAAGAACGAGCTCGGACATTGACGCATCCCCGAATACGACTCATAGAAGGAGATTCTACGGACCCAGCAGTCGTTCAACAAGTGAAGGCTCTGGTTGCCGGACGTACGGGCTTCGTTTCATTGGATGCGGATCACTCAAAAGCTCATGTGCTGAAGGAGCTGCACATTTATAAAGAATTTGTTGGAATAGGAGGATATCTCGTAGCCGAGGACACAAATATTAACGGTCACCCAGTCGCACGGCAATGGGGAGCTGGCCCTTTCGAGGCGGTAGAGGAGTTCTTGGAACTTGAGCAGTGTTTCGTAAGAGATGACGAACTGTGGCAGAGAAATCTTTTCTCCTTTCATCAGTATGGCTGGCTAAAACGAATTCGATAGTCGCAGATCGGTATGTGGCGAACTCACGCACGGTGCTGTGCCAGCGTAATCGCCAAGAACAGGCATCCATGCCCAGTTTGGACTGAGATCGAGCAAGCAAATCTTGCCATCGAGCATTATTATAAGCGTGACGGATATGTTTAACCCAGTGCCCGTGAGTGTATGCATGCCGATATACAATGGCGCTTTGTACATCAGGGATGCTATCCAGAGTGTTTTCAATCAGACCGTCATTCCTCAGGAAATTATCGTTTCCGACAGCGATTCTTCGGACGGCTCGGAAAATATCGTCCGCGAGGAGGCACAGCGATCAAAAGTCAAAGTCATTATCCTGCCGACAAAAACTCCCGGGATGGTCGCGAATTGGAACAGCACAATCCGCGCGGCGTCAGGCAAGTACATCAAGTTTCTCTTCCAGGACGATCTGCTGCACTCAAACTGCCTTGAGGAGATGGTCAAAGTAGCCGAGTCCGATAAACGGATCGGTCTCGTTTTTAGTCCGCGCGATTTACTCGTTGAACCATCTGTAGAAGAGGACTTGATGACCCAGTGGCTCTTGCAACATCCGAATCTCTCTGCGGCGTTTGGCAATCTCGAGACCAATCAAGCTGGATCGTTGCTTCTGAGATCGTCTAAGCTCTTGCAGGGGCCGCTCAACAAAATTGGAGAACCCACAGCCGTCTTAGTTCGGACCGATTTATTCCATAAGGTCGGATTGTTCAATGAAAACATGCGTCAGCTAGTCGATATGGAAATGTGGGTACGCCTCATGGCGAGTTCCCATGTTGGATATATTCCCAGGGCGTTGAGCTCGGTGCGTTTTCACGCCGGGCAGGCAACGAACCGCCACAGAACTGAGGAAATAGACCGTTTCGAGAGAGATCGCTTGCAGGACACGCTGAGAACATTTGCAATTTATCCGCTGCTACATTGGCGGGTTAAGTGCGCTCTGCGATTCGCACAACTGCGGCGAAACCGTCTTTGTGTTAAGAAGAAACGACAGCCTCCTGTCAGTGCGCCGGAAGGCGGGCCTGATCCGCTAATTCCTCCTGATTCACTACACTCTGTTGGGTCGCATGGGTCAGCTGAATACGTAGCGGTCGGCGAGGAATTTTTCCGATATTTTATAGACCTCTGCGAACTAAAACCAGATGATCGCGTGCTGGATGTTGGCAGTGGAACCGGCCGCATGGCGCGGCCCCTGACAAGGTATTTGAAGGGCGGGAGTTATGAAGGCATTGATATTGTTGCGCGCTCAGTCCAATGGTGTCAGAGAACCTACGCCTCACGTTATCCAAACTTTCGTTTTCATTTTGCCGACATCTATAACAAAGTTTATAACCCCGACGGGAAACACAAGGCGAGCGAATATCGTCTCCCCTTCGAGACCTCGTCGTTCGACTTTGTTTTCCTCACATCCGTCTTCACGCACATGCTGCCGCAGGACATGGAACATTACCTATCCGAAGTCGTCCGCGTATTGAAGCCTAGCAACCGGTGTCTCATCACCTACTTCCTAATAAACGCGGCCGCCTGGAAGCTCATTAACGAGGGCGCGAGTTATCACAGCTTCAAGTACGAATTGCCGGGCTGTCGTACTGAGTTCGGTGATACACCGGAAGCTGTTGTGGCGTATGACGAGAGTACAGTTCGCGGCCTATACGCCAAGTACCGATTGAACATTACAGAACCAGTTCTTTATGGCACCTGGTGTAAGAGGAAGGATGGGTTAAGTTGGCAAGACATGATTATTGCGACCAAGCCCGCTGACTGTGTCTAGCGTACAATTCTCGTTCCTCGTCGTGTGGCTTCGAATCGTGGGATCGCGACTTAAATGTTGGATAAAGTCGAAGTTAGACACGTCCCTTCAGAACCCAGCCTGCAAATGACGCATACCTCGATTGGTGAAGGCAAGGTCTCAATTGTTATTCCCTGCCATAATCAGGGAACGAAGTTGCGCGAAGCGGTTGCCAGCATAGAACAGGTGCGTAATGCAAATCTGCTCGACTCGTAACGCAGGCATTCGCCGAGCGAAAGGCGAATTCATTTTGCCAGTGGGTAGCGACAATCGCCTTCGAGATGCTTACCTGAACGAGGGAGTTTCCCTGCTGAAGAACAACATATGTTTAGGAGTCGTTTATACTGATGCTGAATATTTCGGCGACAGAACTGGCCGGTCGCACGTACAAGAGTTCGACTTATTGTCAATGATTCGGGGAAATTTCATCGATACTTGTGCTCTCTTTCGAAAGAAGCTTTGGGAAGAGGTTGGCGGATACGATGAACAAATGCCGTGGACAGGGTGGGAGGACTGGGATTTTTGGCTGCGGGTGGCTAACCGCCAGGGTACCTTTGTCCATCTTGCTAAGGTTGGATTCGATCATCGCGCGGGAAGCGATTCTCTGAGACTCCAGGCCCATGAGCATCGTTTGGATCTCCTCAACTATATTTTTGGTAAGCCTGAAATGGTTTGTTACAGGTTGATTCGTGAAATGGACGAACATGCCCAAATTTTGCGGGCGCGAATCCAAAGCATGGAAGATTTAGTCCGAAGCATAAAAGGTTTGCGCAGCTATCGTTTAGGGCGCGGATTACTCGCCCCAGCACGATTGTTGCGGAAACTGTGGCGCTCTTTTCATTGAGAAGATGCTTCCCTCCGTTGATTCCGGACAGAAAAGCTTTTGGTGCGCGTCCGTGCTGGTCGGTGGTGATTCGGCCTTGCAACCCGAGAGCTGCGTATCTGAAAGAAACTTTTCGGAGTGTCCTGGCACAGAATCCCAACCCAGACGAAAAGCAGATCGAGGTGATGAATGACGTTGTGCGGCTGCTTCTTTCCGCTTCGGCAATGTCATCCAAAGCAGTTTGCGTATGATATCGAGAATTAAACGCAAGATTAGCGGAACCTTGCAAGTCTTGCGGGAGAAAGGTAATCACGGCTACTGCTCTATTTGTGAGCACCCAGTCTATTTTGCAATCGAAGGGCCTTGGTTGCGTGATCAGTATAGATGCGTCAACTGCAAGAGCATCCCACGGTGGCGCGCATTGATGTCGGTAGTTGCTGAACTTTATCCAAAATGGCGGGAATTGAAGATCCATGAATCGTCCCCGGGTGGCCCGTTATCCGATAAATTGGCGCGGGAGTGTCCCGAGTATCTTCCTTCTCATTTCTTTCCAGACGCGCCGCGAGGCCAAATCCACAGGGGATTTCGCTGCGAAGATCTGATGGCGCAAACATTCAAAGATGGATCATTTGATTTGGTTATTACTTCGGATGTCTTCGAACATTTGCCGGATGTCAGATTGGCAGTCGGGGAAATCATGCGAACCCTGCGGCCGGGAGGAGCACATATTTTCACAGTTCCTTGGTACCGCACCAAGAAAACCTTGGTTCGAGCTTTGGTGAAAGACGGCGTCCTTCAGCATTTGGAAAAGCCCGATTATCATGGCAACCCCATAGATGAAAATGGATCATTGGTTTTCACTGAATGGGGATGCCGCAGTACGATCCGAAATCGGAGAACGATGCATGGTGGGGCAAGGGATTTACAGAGTGGACGAAGGTTATCAAAGTGCGGTGGATTGCTAAACATCACTGCGCATAGCTTTGCCAACTTCCATGGCCAATCCACCTGTGATACCGCCACTTAAAGAGGCTGGCTCGCCTCGTCCTTTCTGGTCGGTAATGATACCGACCTACAATCCACGTTCCAATTTTTTGGAGGAAACGCTGACGAGCATCCTTCGGCAGGATCCGGGGCCGGACCAGATGCAGATCGAGGTAGTCGATGACGGTTCGAACGATGATACCGCTTCCGAAGTTACTCGCCGGGTGGGCGCCGGGCGGGTGATGTTCCATCACGAATCCGAAAACCAAGGCCTGGCGAATTCTTGGAACCGATGCGTCGAGCGCGCGCGAGGTGATTGGGTGCATATCCT
>WNGR01026940.1_pt1 | contig 12340 bp, 6 predicted proteins | sample 5407581 | NCBI WGS metagenome assembly WNGR01 (sample SAMN13153383, study PRJNA577476) | soil metagenome | isolation source: 80 cm soil or saprolite under Garry oak tree replicate 2 | place: USA:California | collected 2016-06-15
TCGGACGAAGCGCTCAGAGGGCTGCAGGACCACGCGGCGAAGTACGGCGTCGGCATGCACATGCACCTGCTGGAGACCGCGTACCAGAAGGAGTACGCGGACCGCCGCTCGGGCACCACCGCCGTCCGGCACATACAGAACATGCGCATGCTGGGCCCGCACATGACGCTCGGCCACGGCGTATGGCTCAACGAAGACGACATCCAGCGTGTCCTCGACACGGGCACGATGATCTGTCACAACGCGAGCTCGAACCTTCGCCTGCGCAGCGGCGTCGCGCCGCTCAATCACTGGATGGCGGCGGGCGTCATCGTGGCGCTCGGGCTCGACGAGGCTGGCATCAACGACGATCGCGACATGCTGCAGGAGATGCGTCTCGTCCTGCGTCTGCATCGCGTGCCTGGCATGGACGACGTGGTGCCGACCTCGGCCCAGGTCTTCCGCATGGCGACCGAGAACGGCGCCCGGACAACCGGATTCGCGGACTCGATCGGCGTTCTCGAACCGGGAAAGGCGGCGGACGTCGTGCTCATGCGCTGGCAGGACATCGGATATCCGTATCTGGAGCATGACGTCTCCGTGATCGACGCGGTGGTGCACCGTGCGAAGTCGTTCGCCGTCGACACCGTGCTGGTCGCCGGAGAACCGGTGCTACGCGACGGCCGGATCACCCGGGTGAACAAGGCGGACGTCCTGAAGGCGCTGTCAGACTCGTTCAAGGTGCCGCTCTCGCCCGAGGAAGAGCGCCGTCGTCGCCTGGCGCGCGACGTGTTCCCGCACGTCAAGCTGTTCTACGACGGCTGGCTGGACGAGGCGGCGCGCGATCCGTTCTATCGTCCCAGCTCCCGTCGGTAGCCATGTGACGCTATGAACCGAGACTACGCGAAGCGCGCGCTCGACTTCCTCGCTGACATGATCCGCTTCAAGAGCTACTCGGGCACGCCGGGGGAAGGCGAGCCGCCCGGTTCGTCGTCGAGCGGATGCAGCGGCTCGGCCTCGAGGCGTTCACTCAAGAGGTCAAGCCCCGGCGCATGAACGCGATCGGGATCTGGCACGGGACGGGCGGCGGCAAGAGCCTGGTTTTCAAGGGTTCGCCAAGGGAGTCTGCCTAAACCCCGAGCAAGACCGCGAAGCGCAACGTCCGCCGCTTGGTGCTCGTCTCAAGGAATGAGAAGATATACGCCAACGCGTGCGCGAAAGGACGAGCGCATGAAAACACGGTGGACAACACTCACGTTATTCGCCGTCGCGGCGACCGTGGTGCTCACGGGCTGCGCGACGACGCGAAGCTGGCAGACGCGCGAAACCGAGCAATGGCTGGCGGCGGCCGGGTTCAGGACGCAGCCCGCCGACACCCAGCAACTCGACGCCACGCCGCCGTACCGGCTGGTGAGCCGCGAGAGCAGCGGGGCGGTCAAGTACGTGTACGCCGACCCCACGAACTGCAAGTGCTTATACGTGGGTGGACCGAAAGAATACTCGGAGTATCGGCGTTTGGAAGCACAACGCGAGCTGCGACTCGACCGGCGTCACGGCGCTGACTACGGCGACCGCGCTCTGAACGACTCCCGCCCAGGCCGACTCGAGCAACAGCAGCGTATGAGAGACGAGGCTCCGTAAGTCCGTAAAATGTGAACGCGCGTGGCGGCGGCGACTCTGCCGCCCGCTTGCCGCTCCTTCCTCCTCCGCAGAAGAACAGATCGCCGCCATCGGACTCGAGCCCCGACACGGCCACTCCGGGCGGCATCTCGAGCCTCTCCAGAACCTCGCCCGTTCGAGGATCGACTCGCTGCAAATCGCTCTCGTCACCTTCCCAGGTGGCGTGCCACAGCTCTCCGTCGATCCAGGTGACCCCGGTGACGAAGCGGTTGGACTCGATCGTGCGAAGAATCGCCCACCCAGAGCGTCCCTTCGGCCCACGTCAGCCCCGAGTCACCGCCGCCGCCGGGCGCCGGGATCGTGGCGAGCACTCGGCCGGTCTCCCGCAGGCGAGGGGAGTAACAAGGTGGTCGTGAATCCCGGCACTGGCGGGGCCAGCACGACCACCTCGCGTGCGCGGCGCCAGCGCGAACCCTCGCTGCGTCGCGCTCACGTCGGCCAGCGTCCGAAGCACCGTGCGAAGGCGCCCGACTTCGACGCGCAACCGCGCGCGATGCGATTCATCGGCGAGCTTCGCTCCGAAGGCCCGCGCCACGAGCGCGTCCCTCGGTACGTCTCCCGGCCACGCTTCGCTCAGCGCGCGTGCGAGCGCGCACAACACCGGACGCTTGGCGAGCGACACCACCGTGCTTGCACGGCGCACGACATGACGGCACGCGTCCACGACGAATCCGTTCGACGCCAGCAACGCTTCGACCTCCTCGAGCAGGAGGAGTCGCTCCCCGCCATTCGCGATCAGGCGCGCAGCGGGCGTGTTCAGAACGAGGGATGCGCGTTCGACCTCCGCCGTCAGCGCAGGGCGCGTCGACGATGGCCGAACTCCCCTCCTCTCTCACGGTTGCGAAACAATTCTCATGGTTGAAAAAAAACTTGCGGAGCGGCAACGGGGAGCGTACGCTCCGCGCCACTCTGTTGTAATTAGTTCGATCCCTTCCCGCGCGCCCCGGGTCGGGGGGGAGATTTATGTTCCGCTGGGCCGTCGGCTCGAGTCTGAGATTCCGGTTCCTCCTGTTGGCGCTCGCCGCCGCCTTGCTCGTCTTCGGAAGCCAGGAACTTCGCAAGATGCCGGTCGACGTCTTCCCCGAGTTCGCCCCGCCAAAGGTGGAGATCCAGACCGAGGGACCCGGAATGACGGCCGCCGAAGTGGAAGAGATGATCACGATTCCCATGGAGGAGGCGCTGAGGGGCATCCCGAACGTCGACGTGATCCGTTCCTCGTCGGTCCTCGCCCTCTCGCAGGTCACGGTCCTGTTCAAGATGGGCACCGATCTCATGGACGCGCGACAGCGCGTGCAGGAGCGCGTGAAGCTGGGGATCTCGAGTCTGCCGCAGTCCGCCGGCATGCCGATCATCCTGCAGCCGCTGTCATCGACAAGCCGCGTCATGAAGATCGGGCTGTCGTCGAAGACCCACGACCCGATGGACCTCTCGATGATCGCGTACTGGACGATCAAGTTCCGTCTCATGTCCGTCCCGGGTGTCGCGAACATTCCGATCTGGGGCGATAAGATCAAGTCGCTGCAGGTGCAGGTCGACCCCGGGCGCATGCGTGCCCACGACGTCACGCTCGAGGAGGTCATGGAGACCACCTCGGACGCCCTCGACTTCGGCCTCCTGAGGTACACGCAGGGGGCAAAGACCCGCATCGACGGCATGCTCGACACGCCCAACCAGCGGCTCGTCATCCACTTCGACTCACCGGTCTTCTCGCCGGAGCATCTCGCCGAGGTCTCCGTCGCGTCGAAGAACCGGCGCAAAAGCCCGCCGCGACTGAACGAGGTCGCCGTCGTGAAGTGGGACACCTGGCCGCTCATCGGTGACGCCGTCATCAACGACGGCGTGGGCCTGATGATGATCGTCGAGAAGCTGCCGTGGGCCAACACGCTCGAGGTGACGCGGGGGGTCGAGAAGGTGCTCGCGGAGTTGAAGCCGGGCCTTCCGGGCATCGAGATCGACTCGACGATCTTCAGGCCGGCGACCTTCATCGAGCAGGCGATGGGCAACCTGACGTTCGCGCTGATCAGCGGCCTCGTCCTGGTCATCGTTGTCCTGGGAGCCTTCCTCTACGAGTGGCGCGTGGCCCTCATCAGCGCCATCGCGATCCCGCTGTCGCTCACGACGGCGGCGCTGGTCCTCTATCACCTGGGCGCCACGCTCAACACGATGGTCCTGGCCGGGTTCATTGTCGCGCTCGGCGACGTCGTGGACGACGCGATCATCGACGTCGAGAACATCGTCCGGCGCCTGCGAGAGCACCGTCTGACGGGCGACGGCCGCTCGATCGCTCGCGTCATCATCGACGCCTCCCTCGAGGTGCGCACGGCCATCGTGCACGCGACGCTGATCATCGTGCTGACGGTGACCCCGGTGTTCTTCATGGGCGGGCTCGGGGGCTCGTTCTTTGCGCCGCTCGCCCTCGCCTACTTCATCGCGATGTTCTCGTCGATGGTGGTGGCGTTGACGGTCACGCCGGCCCTCTGCTTCATGCTGGTGGGCCGCCGGAGCATCCAGCAGCGCGAGTCCCCGCTGCTGCCGCCGCTCAAGCGGGCGTACCAGGCGCTGCTGTCACGAGCCGTCCTCACCCAGCAGGCCAGCCGGGAGTTCCGGGCGATTCCGGGGGTGCGCAACTTCGGCGCCCACATCGGGCGAGCCGTCGCCGGCGACGAGCCGTACGGCGTCAACTTCACCGAGAACTGGATCAGCGTCGATCGCGCGGTCGACTACGACAAGACGCGGGCGACCATCGAGGCGGCCGTGGCCAGCTATCCCGGGCTGTACCGCGACGTGCAGACCTACCTCCAGGAGCGGATCAAGGAGGTCCTGACGGGTGCGGGCGAGTCCATCGTGATCCGCATCTTCGGACCCGAGCTCTCGGTCATGAGGGCGAAGGCGCGCGAGGTGGAGGCGGCGATCAAGGACATCCCGGGTCTCGTCGATCTGCACGTCGAGCAGCAGGTCAACGTGCCGCAGATACAGATCACGACGAACCTCGAGACGGCCGCGCGCCATGGCCTCAAGCCCGGCGACGTGCGCCGGGCGGCGGCCGTGTTGATGACGGGCGTCGAGGTCACCGACATCCACAGGGACGCGAAGGTCTACGACGTGTTCGTGTGGTCGCCGCCAGAGGTCCGTGGCAGCGTGGACGCCATCCGCGAGTTCCCCATCGACACGGCCTACGGCGGCCGGGTCCGGCTGGGAGAAGTGGCGGAGGTGGCCGTGGCGCCGACGCCGAACAAGATCCGGCGCGAGAACAGCTCCCGACGCCTCGACGTGCACGCGAACGTGCGGGGCCGCGATCTCGGCTCGGTGGTCAGCGAGGTCGAGGCCCGCCTCGCGAAGGTCCAGTTCCCGATCGGCTACCACCCGCACCTGCTCGGAGAGTACAAGGAGCGCCGGGCGGCGCAGACGAATCTGCTCATCGCCGGCGGCGTCGTGGCGATCGTGATCTTCCTCCTGCTGCAGACGACCTTCCGCAACTGGCGGCTCGCGGCCCTCATCTTCCTCGCCCTTCCCGCCGCGCTGGTCGGCGCCCTGCTCGCGAATTTCATGAGCGACCGTGTCGTCTCGCTCGGCTCCCTGGTCGGGATCATCACGGTCCTGGGCATCGCGGCGCGGAACAGCATCATGCTCCTCGAGCACTACCGGCATCTCGAGCACGTCGAGGGTGAGCCGTTCGGCATCGGTCTCGTCTTGCGTGGCGCGAACGAACGGCTGTCGCCGATCCTGATGACGAGCCTCTGCGCCAGTCTGGGGCTGGTGCCGCTGGTGTGGGCCGGCAGCGTTCCCGGGAACGAGATCGAGCATCCGATGGCCGTCGTCATCCTGGGAGGCATCGTCACGTCGACCCTGCTGAGCCTCTTCGTCGTGCCGCTCCTGTATCTCCGATTCGGACGCCAATCGCGCCAAACGATCGACGACTCGTTCCCTCGCGCGGTAGCACCCGAAGGGACGCGCCCATGAATCTCCGCCAGCTCGGTCGTTGCGGGGTGATCGTTGCCGTGACCGTGGCGCCGCTCGCCGGCATGCCGGCCTGGGCGCAAAACGCGGAGCCCGAGCGTATCCGGGGTGTCCTCGCCTCGGTCGAGAAGTCGCTCATCGTCGTGCGCGGCAGCGACAACAAGACCGTGCGCCTCCACCTTTCGGAGTCCGTCACCATCTTCGGGCTGTCGAAGGCCAGCTTCGCGGACGTCACCTTCGGGAAGTACGTCGGGGCGGTTTCCGAGAAGCTCGGCGACGATATTTACAGCCCCATCGTCCGCGATTCGCTGAGCTGGCTGCACCGGGGGTACGAGCTGCGGATCATCGACGAGCAGCTTCGTGGCATCGCGGTGGGGCATCGAAAGTGGGACCTCACGCCGACCAGCGTGATGACGCACGGCTGGGTGGATGACATGGAGGACCGTGTCATCTCGATCAAGTTCGGCCCGACGGAAGAAGAGGAAACCGACGTCGAAGTCCCGCGCGACGTGCCGGTGCTCGCGATGTCGCGCGGAGACTTCAGCCTGCTCAAGCCCGGCGCCCACGTGGTGGCCGGCGCGCAGGAGGGCCCAGACGGCCGGTATATGGCGGTGTTCATCTTCGTCGGCAAGGATGGCGTCGTGCCGCGGTTCTGAGAAAGCAAGCAGGTCAGCGAGGAGGAGCGCTCGATGAAAGCCGAATGCGTGATCGGCGGGCTCATTTCCCTGGCAGTGATTGCGGTCCTGTCCGTCCCGGCCGCGACGGCGCCCGCGGCAGCGGCCGGCGCCAAGAGCGATGCGGTGAAGCTGGAGAGCATCCCCGGGAGCCCGGTCAAGCGCATCACTCTGAGCGAGACTGCGGCGAAACGGCTGGGCATCGAGACGGGCACGGTGAGCAAGCAGCCGATCGTCCGCAGGCAGATGGTCGGTGGCCTGGTCGTCGCTCAACCGGAGAAGCAGCCGGCGACGGCCAGCCCCGGATCTGGAGGCAGCATCTTTGGAAGCGCAAAGGTTGGAGGCTTCGCCTCGCCCGCAGCGTCACCGACGATCCACCGGGTTGCGGCAGTGACGACAGCGCCTCCCGCCGGCGATGCCTGGATGCTCGTGACGCTGACCCAGGTCGAATGGGACCGGGTGGCAAAGGACAGGCCCGCGCGCCTGCTACCGCTGGCCACGCGCGAGGCGTCCGGCTCTGAGCTGTTGGCACGACCATCCGGCCTGCCGCCGGTCGAGGACACGAAGCGCTCCATGCTGAAGGTGTATTACACGGTGCCCGGCAAGGACCACGGCCTGACGCCGAACACGCGCATGCGTGTCGAGTTGCAGCTGGCCGGGGACGAGGAGGTGCGGACGGTCGTGCCCTACGGCGCCGTCTACTACGACGCTCAGGGCGCCACCTGGGTCTACGTGAACACGGCCCCGCGGACGTTCGAACGGCAAAAGATCGGCATCGAGCGGGTGATCGGTGATCTGGCGGTGCTGTCCGAGGGCCCGCCGGTCAAGACCGCGGTGGTCACTGTCGGCGCGGCCCTGCTGTACGGCGCAGAAGTTTTTGGTAAATAAAGGTATGTGGAGGATCTAGCCATGTTCCGCTGGATCATTGGCTCGAGCCTGCAGTTCCGCTTCCTGGTCGTGGGTGTCGCGGCTGCACTGGTCGCGTTCGGAGCCGTCGGACTTCGGAACATGCCCGTCGACGTGTTCCCCGAGTTCGCGGCGCCGGTCGTGGAGGTCCAGACCGAAGCGATCGGGCTGTCCGCCAAGGAGGTGGAAAGCCTGATCACGCTCAACCTCGAGGAGCTGTTGAGTGGCATCCCCTGGCTGCAGTCGATCCGGTCGAAGTCGGTGACCGGTCTCTCGTCGATCACCCTCACGTTCCAGGGGGGCACCGACGTCATGCGGGCGAGGCAGATGATCCAGGAGCGCCTCACGCTCGCGTACACCCTGCCGAACGTTTCGACGCCGCCGACGATGCTCCAGCCCCGGTCGACGACCAGCCGCTTCATGATGATCGCGATCGCGGCCAAGAAGGTCGAGCCCACGGAGCTCTCTCTGCTCGCTCGCTGGACGATCAAGCCCAAGCTGCTGGGCGTGCCCGGTGTGGCCAACGTGGCGATCTGGGGCCAGCGACTGCGGCAGCTGCACGTCCACATCGATCCCGACCGGCTGCGCGACTCCCGCTTGATGCAGGACGACATCATCTCCGCCGCCGGAGACGCCTTCTGGGTGACGCCGCTGACCTTCCTGAAGGGATCGGCGCCCGTCACCGGAGGGTGGATCGACAATCGCAATCAGCGGCTCGGCGTCTATCACGGCATGCCGATCACGACGCCGGAGGACATGGCCAAGGTCGCCGTTGGCGCGCAGCACCTGCTGATGACGGGCAAGACGATGTCGCTGGGTGAGATCGCCGAGGTGACGTTCGCCCTCCCGCCCCTGATCGGCGACGCGTTCGTCAACAACGGCAACGGCCTCCTGCTCGTCGTCGACAAGTTTCCGTCCGCGAACACACTTGAGGTCACGCGCGGAGTGGAGGCCGCACTCGCGGAGTTGCGTCGTGGTCTTCCCGGCGTGGACATCGACCCCGGCGTCTTCCGGCTGGCGTCGTACATCGAAGACTCGTTCGCCAATCTCGCCCGGGCGATCCTGTTCGGGGCGGTTCTCGTCGTTCTCGTCATCGGCGCATTCCTGTTCGACTGGCGCAGCGCGCTCATCAGTGTCGTGTCCATCCCGCTCTCGCTCCTGACGGCGGTGATCGTGCTCGACCTGACGGGGGCGACGCTCAATACCATGATGCTCGCCGGCCTTCTCGTCGCCCTCGGCGTCGTCGTCGACGACGCCGTTGTCGACGTGGAGAAGCTCGCGCGGCGGCTGCGCGAGCGCAAGGAAGGCGACCGCGCCTCGCTCCTGACGCTCATCCACGACACGACGCTGGAGACGCGAAGCATCGCGATCTACGCCACGCTGATCGTCGTCCTCGCCGTCATGCCCATCTTCTTCATGGGGGGGATCTCCGGAGCGTTCTTCACACCCCTGGCCCGGTCCTACGTGCTGGCGGTTGGCGCCTCGATGGCCGTGGCACTGAGCGTCACGCCTGCCCTGAGCCTGATCCTCCTCGGTGCACGGTCCCGCCGCGTCGGCGAGCCGCCCGTTGCCGCGTGGCTTCGCGACCGATACGAGACGGCTCTGGGAGTTGTCATTCGGGCGCCTCGCGTGATCTATGCTGTCGCCGGCGTCGTGCTCGTGGTCGGCGTTGCGGTCGCACCCTTTCTCGGGCAGTCGCTGCTCCCCGCCTTCAAGGAGAGGGACCTGCTCGTGAACGTGAGCACCGCCCCCGGTACGTCCTACGCGGAGACGTACCGGATCACGTCTCGAGTCAGCCGCGAACTGCAGACGCTCCCGGGGGTGCGGAGCGTCGGCGCTCATGTCGGGCGCGCAGTGACCGGCGACCAGGTCGTGGGGATCAATTCGAGCCAGATCTGGATCAGCATCGATCCCAACGCCCCCTACCACAAGACCGTCGCCGCCATTCGCGAGACGATCGACGGCTACCCCGGTCTCGATAGCAACGTGCAGGCCTACCTGCGCGACACCGTCGGGGAGGCGCTGACCGGCGCGACCACGCCGCTCGTCGTGCGCATCTACGGTCCCAAGCCCGACATCCTACGTACGAAGGCGGAGGAAGTCAGGGCGGCGCTGTCCGGCATCCGCGGCATCGTCGACCTGCGCGCCGAAGGCCAGGTGGAGGAGCCACAGGTCTCGGTCACGGTCAATCTCGAGCGCGCGGGCAAGGCGAGCGTGAAGCCGGGCGACGTCCGGCGCGTCTCCGCGACGGTGTTCTCCGGATTGACCGTCGGCTTGCTCTCCGCCGAGCAGAAGATCCTCGACGTGGTCGTGTGGGGAGCCCCCGAGACACGCCAGAGTCTGACCAATCTGCGGGAGCTGTGGGTCGGGAAGTTCGATTACAACCAGGTGCGTCTGGCCGACGTCGCGGACGTGAGCATCGTGTCGACGCCGACGGTCATCAAGCACGAGGCCCTCGCGCCGTACGTCGATGTCGTCGCGAACGTGTCGGGCCGTGATCTCGGCTCGGTGGTCGAGGCGATCGACGACAGCCTCGATCGGATCCAGTTCCCGCTCGAGCACAGCCCGAAGGCTCTTCCGGCGTCCGTCGTCGGCGGGCTGCTCGCGGCGTTCGTCAGCGGCGGCGTGATCTCCCTGGGCTCGATCGTCGGGTTCCTGGCGGTGCTGGGCATCGCCGCGCGGAACGGCCTCTCGCTGATCCATCACTACCGCCATCTCGAGGGAGACGAAAGGATGCCGTCTCCTCGCGACGTCGTCCTTCGCGGAACCGGCGAACGGCTGTCGCCCATCCTTGCGAGCTCGGTGGCCATCCTCGCTGCCCTTCTGCCGATCGTCGTCTTCGGGCAGATTCCGGGGCTCGAGATCCTGCAGCCCACGGCCATCGTGATCATCGGCGGCCTGATCGCCTCCACCCTGGTCACGTTGTTCGTCCTGCCGGCCCTCTATGTGGCCTTCGGGGCGGGCCGAACGCCAGCTCGAGGCAGCTTAGCCGACGCGTGAACCGCGCGTTTCCATCGACCGTGCTGGCCGTCGCCTTGACGGTCGGGCTTCAGGCGGCCGGGGCTGAACAGTCACCACCGCCTACCGAGACGTTGGCCACGACTCGTCCAACCGAGTCCGAGGCGGCGGCACCGGCCGGCGGCAGTCCGTCGATCCAGTGGCGACTCCTGCCTCGACGTGGCAGTGACCACGGCGATGATGCGCTTCGTTTCGCGCTGCTACCGAGCACGACGGACGACGGGCGCTGGAGCGACCTGGACGACGAGAGCACCCGTCTCAAGGTGCAATTTCAGTTGCCGCCGAAGCAGCCTGAGGCGGGAGCTCCACCACCACCCGCCACGACACGGTTGACGTATCAATATGCCTACGGCAGCGAGTCGGACATCGTGTACCGACGCAACCGGGATCTTCACGACCTCGTCCGCGACAACTCCCTCCTCCTGAAGCCTCAGCTGAACGGCATCATCGTGTATCGCCCCTACGACTGGCTCGAGACAGTGCTCGAAGGGATACTCGAGTGGGAGATCCCCGTCCAGGAGGAGAGCAAGGTCATCCTGCCGAACGGAGAATTAGAGCGCGCGCCGAAACGGCGCCTGTCGCTCCTCGTCGACCAGGCATTCGTGAAGGTCCATCAGATCATTTCCCCCTTCGAGATCTCGGTGGGCCGAAAGAACTACGAGGACGAGCGGCACTGGCTGTATGACACCTCGCTCGACATCGCCAGTGTCGCCGTCAAGGCCGGCCCATTTCGCATCGAGGCGACCGCCGGACGCGAGGTCTACCTGGACCTGGATCGAGAAGCAGCGCAGGCTCCTCGAACGGAAGACGCGAGCTCAGCTCATCGGCGTGCGCGCCCTGGGCAGGCCGTCCGACAGCTTCAATTATTGGATCGAGATCGCGCAGCTGATCGGCAAGGATGGGCCTTCGGTCGGGGGGCCCGTCAGGGGCGGAACGCCGACCAAAAGGTTCGCGGCTCACGGATACGATGTGGGCGCCACGTATCGGTTCCCCTGGATCCCGTTCTCGCCGAGCATCACTGTCAGCTATGCGGTCGGGAGCGGCGACGAGAGCCCGAACGACCGGCACAACAACCAGTTCCGTCAATCCGGCCTGCATACGAACGAAACGCGGTTCGGCGGGTTGTCCAAGTTCAAGATCTATGGCGAGGCCCTGGACCCGGAGCTGAGCAATATCGAGATCTTCACGGCCGGGGTGGGCTTTCGGCCGTTCTCCAACGTCTTCGTCGACGTGGTCTGGCACCGTTACCGGCTGGACGAGTTCGCCCAGAGCCTTTCCAATTCCGCCCTCACGGCCGAGATGAACCAGGTCGACCCCCTGAGGCCGCGCAGCAAGGACGTCGGGAGCGGCTTGGACCTCGTGATCGGATTCCGCCGGCTCTTCGGTCTGCGGCGGCTCGGACTGGACGTGAGGATGGGCTGGTTCTACCCCGGCCAAGCCTTCTTGAGGAACCAGGGCGACGAGGAAGCCCCCGTCATTCGTCGCGCTGACCAAGCGATGTCCGTCATTGCCAAGTTCTGGTGGTGAACATCAGGTGACGCGCGAGCGGAGGCAAGCCATGACCAAGCGAATTCCGCGAAGTGTCGTTCTCGCTGCCGTGATCTTCGCACTGTCCCCGGCATGTGGGGTGGGCTGGGCCACGAACTCCTCGTGGCAACAGGAGTTCGCGATCTCGAGCTGCAAATTGCAGACGACGGGCCGCAACGACTACTTCGTGCTGGAGCCAGGCTTCCAGCTGGTGCTGGAAGGAGGCGGTACGAAGGTCGAGATCACCGTCCTCGACGAGACCAGGACGATCGATGGCGTGGTCACGCGCGTGGTCGAGGAGAGAGAGTGGAAGAAGGGAGAATTGTTTGAGGTGGCGCGGAACTACTTCGCGATCTGTGAGCAAACGAAGGACGTCTTCTATTTCGGCGAGGACGTCGACTTCTACGAGAAAGGGAAGGTCGTCAAGCACGACGGCTCGTGGCTCGCCGGCCAGAACGGCGCCAAGGCGGGCCTGATGATGCCGGGAGCTCCGAAACTGAAGATGAAGTACTACCAGGAGGTCGCGCCCGGCGTGGCCATGGACCGGGCGGAGATCGTCGGCCTGAACGAGACGTGCAAGACACCGGCGGGAACGTTCG
>WNGR01006640.1_pt1 | contig 12336 bp, 10 predicted proteins | sample 5407581 | NCBI WGS metagenome assembly WNGR01 (sample SAMN13153383, study PRJNA577476) | soil metagenome | isolation source: 80 cm soil or saprolite under Garry oak tree replicate 2 | place: USA:California | collected 2016-06-15
CCTCGATCTTCCCGAACACCGCTTCCTGTCTGCGTCTCGTCTCTGCCTTGCTGGCCGAGTGTGACGAAGAATGGATGACCGGTAAAATCTATCTCAGCATGGCCGCTTGACCTGAGCATCACGATGGAATCGCCTGATCGCTTTTACAGAAAAAAAGTTGCACAACCCACACCATAGAGCGTGACACTGCTTTGCGCCATTGCTGCTATCGGTGCGGTTGTGCAACCAATGGCCGCGCATGTAACCAAAATTCGCTTCATATCAAGATTCCGTAATGTTAAGCAGCCTGACCGGCATGTCGTCTTCGTCATCATGCAAAGGACTGAGTTGTCACGGGCAGGTGCTCGGCACTTTAGAACCTACAAAATACGATTCAGCATCAATTCAGTATTGCTCGACTGGTGTTGTATTGCACGCACCGAAATGAGCGAATCTTGCTTGCCGTACATGCCGCATTGGCGATATCGTTCGACGACAAAGTCAATGAAACGCCGTATAGCGGGCGCCATGTGGGGTTGACCGGAGTACAGCAACCACAGCGTACGCTCGTCGTCTTGCAGTTCGGAATGAGCCAGCAGTGCCTTCAAACTGCCGTCCGCGAGTTCGTTTTCGATGATCGATCTCGGTAGGCGCGCTATGCCCATGCCCGCCCGCACGGCTTGTTTGACGAGCAATGGACTTTGGGCGTTGATGATGGGCCTCACTATCACACGCTGTGTACCGTGCTTGTCGTTGAACTCCCAATAGCGGCCCGGCGCGTCCGAACTGAGAAGCACGTCGTGCCCAGCGAGGTCGGCCGGCGACGACGGCACGGAACGTCGTTCCAGATAGGAGGGGCTTGCGACAATGGCATCGCGAACATGGGCTAATGGGCGGCAGACCATGGACGAGTCGCGCAAGCGACGTTCTGCGCTGAAACACACATCGAATCCGCTTTCGGAAACGTCGGCCATCGTGTCGAATACGGTGAGTTCGACTTGGGTGCGGGGCTCGTGCAGTCGATATTGGACGAGCAATTCAGGCAAGCCGGTCATTGCATAAGAGGACGTCGCGGCAACGCGCAGCGATCCTGCGGGTTGACCCGTCGCAGTTGCTATGCATTGGTCCATAACGGAAAGCTGCCTGAGCAATTCGCTGCAATGTTCCTGGTACCTTTCTCCAACCGGGGTCAGAGAAACGCGACGTGTCGTTCTGTTTATGAGCCGAACACCAAGATGCTGTTCCAGCAATGCGACACTTCGGGTCACCACGGAACTCGAAACGTCTAACTGCTTTGCGGCCTCTGTAAAGTTCAGGCACTCGGCGACTTTTGCAAAAATTCGAATAGCGGCTATCTGGTTCATTGAGGATCAGAAGGGTCGTCTGGCGTACATGGGTAGGGACTGCGATCAGAACAGCCCCGAAAGAGGGTTCGTCGCTGAGCGTTTGTGATCACGGATCACGAAGACGTGGTAGAGAGTCTGTCGCTCATGGCCAGGGAACGTGATCGAACCGCATGTTTATTGCATCGTGATCTGGCACTTCAGACATGCATCGATAGCTATGACCGGCCTGCGTTAGCGTTCATTCGTCGATGACTCGAGCCAAACGCGGGCTTTTGAGCCTGTACCTCATATTCGCGAACATCCGATGACTCAGGTCTGACCACCTGATTACGATTTTGATATCTTTGCCGCGAACGGGTGGGCGGGAATGTGTTCGGCTTGCGTTCGACTTGCGATACGAGGGCGTCGATTTCGTCCGCTTCCTGGTGTGCCGACATGCGCGCATCTGACCGGGAGGCCTTCACCCCGGAGCCTGCGCGTGAGCATCCGGGCGCCAGCAAATGGATGCTCCAGATAGCAGTTCGTCAATGCGACGCATCAGCGCCCGTTCGACGTTGCCTACTGCTCGCCGAGGTGATGCACATTCGAGCGACGAATCCCCACCTGCCTTGCCTCGCGTGCCACCGGCAGCGCGTGCTCCTGTCCAGGAAAATAGCCTATCTCACGTAGAAATCGTCGTTCGACGACATATATTTCACGATATCTGTCCGATAAAGAAAGACGCTTGGAGCGATTGAAAATAGCTATTCAATCAGCTAGAAAGCGATCCGTATCACGGATCAGCAGCGATTTGAGCGCGACACAAATCGTCAATTGACGACTTGTGTCGTCGGGGCGTATTCTATGTTTACGCGAGCCGGGTGCGCGGTCGGCAAAGAGTGCCCGGTAGCGCGAAGAGACTCGGGGACGCTCCATCGTCGGTACGGTTGGGCGATCCTGATGTCCCAGATCCTATTCATCGACTTTGCCCTTTGGGGTCATCGCCTGTTTTGTGAGGCCGCACTTCCTGAAGCGCGCCTGGTGTGCTGTCTATAGCCAGACACAGGCCGGTGAGACACCGCACAACGAACATCAACGGCGTGGTTTCGCTTGCAGGGCGAGTGGACTCGTCGTTCGAAGGAACAGAGATTCAATGCAGAACTTCACGTTTCATAACCCCACTCGAATCATTTTCGGCGAAGGCCAGATCGCCGCGTTGGATGCATACATCCCACAAGAAGCACGCGTACTCGTCACGACAGGCGGCGGCAGCGTCAAAAGCAACGGGGTGCTCGCCCAGGTGGAGGCCGCGCTTGGCGCTCGCGCCTGGTTCCTGTTCGGTGGCATTGAGCCGAACCCTACCTACGAAACCCTCATGGAAGCCGTCGCGCTTGCGCGGGAGAAGAACGTCGATTTCCTGCTTGCGGTCGGTGGCGGGTCGGTCGTAGACGGCACGAAGTTCATCGCAGCTGCGTTGAAGTTCGATGGCGAACCGTGGGACATCCTGGCAAAGCAGGCTGAAGTGCGGGATGCGATGCCCTTTGGAAGTGTTCTGACGCTGCCTGCAACGGGGTCGGAAATGAATAACGGCGCTGTCATCAGTCATCACGCCAAAGGCGATAAATTGCCGTTCCGCAGTGAATCGACCTATCCGCGCTTCTCGGTGCTAGACCCGACGACGACCTATTCGTTGCCCCCAAGGCAAATCGCGAATGGCGTCGTCGATGCATTCGTCCATATCGTCGAGCAGTACATTACGTATCCGGTTGACGCCAGAGTACAAGACCGGTTCGCGGAAGGACTGTTGATCACACTGATTGAAGAGGGTCCGCGAGCTCTTGCCGAGCCGACAAACTATGAGGTGCGGGCGAACCTGATGTGGACCGCGACTCTTGCGCTGAACGGATTGATCGGTGCGGGCGTGCCACAGGACTGGGCGACCCACATGCTCGGCCATGAAATTACCGCGCTGCACGGGCTCGATCACGCACAAACACTCGCCATTGTGCTGCCGGCGATGCTGAGCGTACGCCGGGAGCAAAAGCGGGAGAAGCTGCTGCAATTCGCAGAACGGGTTTGGAGCATCACGCAGGGCAGCGAGGACGAGCGAATCAGCGCCGCGATTTCAGCGACACGTGTCTTCTTTGAGCGCATGACCGTCGGCACGCGTCTGCGCGATTACCACATTGGCGGGAGTTCCATTGGCACGTTACTGGCAAAGCTCGAAGAGCATGGTATGACAACGCTGGGAGAGCACGGTGACGTAACGCTGGATGTTAGTCGCCTAGTTTATCAATTCGCAGTTTGAGTGAAGGCGCGTCTGCCTCACTTCATATCCGGAGTGTCGTTATGAGAATTGGATTTATCGGACTGGGTTCGATGGGCGCCGCCATTGCGGCGAACCTGATTGAATCCGGGCATGACGTGCGTGTTTTTAACCGTAGTCCGGCCCGCGCCGAATCATTGCGTGAAAAAGGGGCGAGTGTCGTATCAACGCCTGCTCAGGCTGCTCAGGCGGCCGACGTGGTATTCACGATGGTAGCCGACGACGCCGCGCTCGACGCAGTGACCTTCGGCGAAGCTGGCATTATCGCAGGCCTTAGAAGCGGCGCGCTGCATATATCGATGAGTACCATCAGTGTGGCCGCCGCGCAAGGCCATGCCGCAATCCATCGTGATGCCGGTGTCGGCTTTGTCTCAGCGCCCGTATTCGGCCGGCCGGACGCAGCGGCCGCCCGCAAGCTCTTTATCATGGCCGCGGGCGCAGACAATGATCTTAAAGTCGCGATGCCGCTGCTCGAACAACTCGGGCAGTCGGTTGGCGTTGTGGGCGCGGAACCTTCTCAAGCCAACCTGGTGAAGTTGATCGGCAATTTCATGCTTTCAGTGATTATCGAAACACTTGGAGAGGCATGTGCAGTGGCCGGCAAAGCGGGACTTGACCCGATGCACCTGGTTGAACTCCTCACCAGCGCCAATTTCAACGCGCCGCCGTACAAGATCTATGGTTCGTTGATCGCGTCGCAGCGTTTTCAACCCCCGGCCTTCTCGTTGCCACTTGGTCAAAAAGACAATCGCCTCATGCTAGCGGCCGCCGAGGCACTTGACGTTCCCTTGCCGCTTGCTGGTCTCATTCGTGACCGGTTCCTGACGCTGCGTTCGCAAGGAATTGGGGCGGAACACGACTGGTCGGCCGTTGCGCTATGCGCGCTATCCGATGCCGGCTTGAGCAAGCAGGAGCGCTGAATATAGGCGGTAGAACGCGCACGACTTGATAAGGTTCGGAGGTACACGGCATAAAGAGTAAATGCCGGCGATGTGCTTCGTGAAATTTAACTCCGGTTCCGCAACGCGATCCTCGTTACAAGGACAGTCCGGTGATATGAGAACACTCTTTGCTTGACTGCAAAGTGTGTTCTCCATTTTGCATTGGATTCGTTACCGTCCATTAGCCAGAAAACATAGGATAACGAATATATAAGTTTCAACATCGTATCTGATGGATTGTTTCATCAAGATAAGTGGCTATTACGATAATCGGAATTTGTTATTGGAATAGGTCTAGGACCTGCATATAGGATGCGAAACACACTGGACCTCAAGTTGATTCGCCAACCACCACAATGCAGGAATAGAGATGAAGCAGAGTAAGAATGTTCTCAAGAGCACAGTCATTGCCGCGACGCTCGGTCTGGCGTCATTGCATTTCGCGTATGCGGCCAATATGACGCGCGACAACGGATCGCCGGTGGGCGACAACCAGAACTCGCAAACGGCCGGCCCGGAGGGCCCGACGCTCCTACAAGACTCGCAGCTGATAGAAAAGCTGCAGCGCTTCGATCGTGAGCGCATTCCCGAGCGGGTCGTACACGCGCGCGGAACCGGAGCATTTGGCGATTTTGTTTCGACCGCGGATATCAGCGATCTGACGGTTGCGAAGCTGTTCGCACCCAACGAAAAGACGCCCGTCTTCGTGCGCTTCTCAACCGTGATGGGCTACCGTGGTTCGCCAGAGCAGGCGCGCGATCCGCGTGGCTTTGCCGTCAAGTTCTATACGACGCAAGGCAACTGGGATATCGTCGGCATCAACTGGCCGATCTTCTTTATCCGCGATGCGATCAAATTCCCCGACTTCGTTCACGCGAACAAGCCCAGCGCCGTGACGGGTGTACAGGATGCGAATCTCGCCTTCGACTTCTTTGCGCATACGCCAGAGGCGACGAACATGCTGACGCATTTGTACACCGACGAAGGCATGCCGGATTCGTATCGGCACATGGACGGTTTCGGCGTCCATGCATTCAAGTTCGTCAACGCGCAGGGCCAGACGCACTACGTGAAATTCCACTTCAAGAGTCGGCAAGGCGTGCACGGCATCCGTCCGCAGAATATCGCCGGTTCGATCGGCGCGGACTGGAGCCTTATGACGAACGACCTTTATGGTGCATTGAATGCGGGCAACGATCCGAAGTGGGATCTGTATATTCAGGTGCTGAATCCCGAGGATCTGTCGAAATTCGATTACGACGCACTCGACGATACGAAGATCTGGGCAGGCGTACCGGAGCGCAAGATCGGCACGCTGACGCTCAACCGTGTTCCGGATAACTACTTCGAGACCACTGAGGAATCAGCGTTCGCGCCGTCGCGAATGATTCCAGGTATTGAGCCGTCCGAGGACCGCATGCTGCAGGGCCGGCTGTTCGCCTATGCCGATACGCAGATGTACCGGCTCGGCGCGAATTTCAACAGTCTGCCGATCAATCGCCCGCATGTGCCTGTCGCGAACAACAATCAGGATGGCGCGATGAACAGTGGGGATCGGAAGGGTGAAGTGAACTATGAGCCGTCTACCCTCGGCGAGATTTCCCAGGATCCGCGCTACAAGTACGTGCAGACACCGCTTGCCGGCACGACGCAACAGGACGCGATCCACAAGACGGCCAACTTCCGGCAGGCGGGCGAGTACTACCGTACGTTGTCCGAGCAGGACAAACAGGATCTCGTGACAGCGTTGTCCGGCGACCTTAACAAGGTGACGAACGACGCGAACAAGTACACGATGCTGTCGTACTTCTACAAGGCCGACACCAATTATGGCGCCCGTCTTGTGAGTGCGACGCATGCGGACCTGTCCCGCGTGAAGACACTTGCGGGCAAGCTTTCGGACAATTGACCGAACATCGCCAGGCAACAGCCACTATTTGTGTATCGATGTGGTTGAGTGGTCTGCGCCGCTGCAAGCGTTGGGCGGCACAGACTCGCGTTGATTTACGTCCCATAGGTTTTTGATGAAGAAGGTTCATAACGTTTTGGCAGGATGGGCCGTTATATTGATTGCGGCATCAATACTGTCGGCTTGCAGTTCTACTGCCGAAAGAATTTCCACACCCAATGCGGGCGAAGACGTCAGAAAGTTCGACAGGGAGTGGTTTGACGCAGCAAGGGCGGGACGATGGGATATCACCCAAGCTCTTCTGGATGCGCATTTCCCGATTGATGCGAAAACGCCGCAAGGTTATACCGCACTCATACTCGCCGCATATGATGAGCATCCAGACATGCTGCGTCGGCTTCTTGCCGCCGGTGCGGACCCGTGCGTCGCTGACCGCAATGGCAACACTGCGCTGATGGGAGCACTGTACAAGGGAGAGGCAGACATTGCACGGATGCTCATGAACAGATCGTGCGACATCAATCAGGTGAACAAGGCGGGCGAGACTGCGCTTGCGTTTGCCGCGCTGTTTGGCCGCTTCGATATGCTGCACGAACTGGTGGCGAGAGGCGCCGATCCGAACCGTACCGACGCGAGAGGAAACACCGCGATGCAAACCGTCCTGGCGCAAGGTAATGAAGTGGCTGCGCGTGCGCTGAGACAGGTCGGTGCGACGCGCTAGTCGCACGGTGCACCGACACGGGTCAGGTTTCGTACCTTCTTGTTCAAATCGTTCCATCTTGTATGCCATGCTCGTGTTCAATCCTTTTGCTTCGGTACCGCACGTCGTTTAGACCAAAATTCGCAGAGGGTACCGGAGTACGCCGCGCATACTGCGCAACCTGGCGATACCGCCGAAGTGCAGGTATTCACAAGCGCGTCGCAGCGTTGCACAACTTTCGATTCCATCCGCGTCGTCCGTGCCAATTGGCGCGACGAACCGCACAACTGAGGAACAGCAAATGATTGATCTGCGTAGCGATACGGTGACCCGTCCGGGCAAGGCGATGCTCGCCGCGATGACAGCAGCCGAAGTGGGCGACGATGTCTGGGGCGACGATCCGACCGTGCTGCGTCTGCAGGCGGCAGTCGCTGAACGGGCAGGTAAGGAAGCCGGCCTTTTCTTTCCGACGGGAACGCAATGCAATCTTGCCGCATTGATGGCGCATTGCGCGCGCGGCGATGAATACATCGTCGGCCAGCTAGCGCACACCTATAAATATGAAGGCGGTGGCGCGGCGGTGCTTGGCAGCATTCAGCCGCAGCCGCTGGAAAATGCCGCTGACGGCACCTTGCCGCTCGACAAGGTCGCCGCGGCAATCAAGCCGATCGACGACCACTTCGCGCGCACCCGTCTGTTTGCGCTCGAGAACACGATTGGCGGCAAGGTGCTGCCCGCGGACTATGTTGTGAATGCGGTTGAGTTCGTCCGCCAGCGTGGGCTTTTGACGCACCTCGACGGGGCGCGCCTGTTCAACGCCGCGGTGGCCTCGGGGCAATCGCTTGCGGCGTTGTGCGCTCCATTCGATTCGGTGTCGATCTGCTTCTCGAAAGGACTGGGTGCGCCGGTGGGCTCGATGTTGATTGGCAGTCAGGCGCTAATCGACACGGCGCATCGCTGGCGCAAGGTGCTGGGCGGCGGCATGCGGCAGTCGGGTTTGCTGGCGGCGGCATGTCTGTACGCGCTGGATCACAACGTCGAGCGGCTCGCGGACGATCACGCCAACGCCGCGCATCTCGCCGACGGGCTTCGGCAGATTGACCAGGTGAAGGTGCAATCACAGGCGACAAATATGGTGTTCGCGCAGTTTCCGCATGAACATTGCGCGCCGCTCGAGGCATGGTTGCGTGAGCGGGGCATTCTTACCCAGATGCTGTATGCGTCGCGGTTTGTGACACATATGGATGTATCGCGCGCGGACGTTGATACGTTTCTGTCTGCTGTGAAGGCGTATTTCGCGCGTTGAGTCGAGCGGCTCGGGTTTGTGCTCGTCGAGTGGAACGGCGGTAGCCCCGCGCACAGGGCTACCTCGATTCGAAGCATGAATCACCTTGCCATCAGGCTGGAGGCGGATGGATCAGGCTGTGCCGATGCGATGGCATTCGTTTGGTCGTGTCTGTGTCGCAGAGCGTAAAGCTCCTTGTTGCGGGCAATGGTCGCCGGGGAAGGCGGATAGTCGGTTCTATGATAGGGCAGGATTCCGTCGGCCCGGGCTTGTACCAGTTGAGCGAATACATCGGCGCGCGTCAGCCCCGGCGACTTGCTTTGAGCGTACGCATTGACGCTGAGAATCAGGGCAATAGACGTAACCGCAAGGGTGGTAATAGGTTTCATGGTGTGTTTCCAATCTGAGCGAGAAGGTCGTTGATCTCACAACGTATTATCGTCAGCCGACCTGTCGCGGGTCTGATTGCGAAATGACATTCTTGTTATCCCCGATATACGCATGGGTTGCCGTGATTGAAGTCACAGGCTGAGTCGAAGAGATGCTCGTTGATCTGATACGAGAGCGTAATGGGCAACGCGAGGAGCCGAAGTGACACTAACCTGCGTTACGTTTGTTCACCGATACGGGTGTGTTCTGTCATGAGAATCCTGATTATCGAAGACGAGCCGAAAATGGCCTCTTATCTGCGCCAAGGACTGATAGAGGCGAGCTTCAGTGTCGACACCGCGTTTGACGGCAGGGAGGGACTCTTTCTCGGGCTACACGAGGACTACGACGCGATCGTTCTTGACGTTATGCTGCCCGCGCTCGATGGTCTGAAAGTGCTCAAGCGTCTGCGCGAGCAAAAGCAAAGCCCTGTGTTGCTGCTGACGGCACGGGACTCCGTCGAGGAGAAGGTTGCTGGCTTCGAAGCGGGGGCGGACGACTGCCTGGCCACGCCGTTCGCGTATGTCGAGTTTCTTGCGCGGATTCGCGCATTGCTGCGCAGGCCTGCGAAACCGGTCGAGAGGCTGCTCTACGTTGCGGATATGGAGATTGATCTTCGGAGGCGCTGCGTCCGAAGGGGGAGTAAGCGCATCGAACTGACCGCACAGGAATTTTCGCTTCTGAAGCTGTTTGCCGAGCACCGAGGTGTGGTGCTCACACGCACATTCGTTGTCTCTCAGGTCTGGGACATGAACTTTGACAGCGACACGAATGTACTCGAGGTTGCCATCAAACGCCTAAGGGCAAAGGTCGACAACCCGTTTGGAAAGAAACTGCTGCATACGATCCGCGGCATGGGATACGTGATGGAGGATCGCTCATGACATCGGCGATGCGGGCAAAGCGAGGTTATTCGCTGCCCGCGATAGCGAGCGACTCAGACGTGCGGTCTCGTGTCCCGGTTATCTGCGACCGCCTTCGTGAGAGATCCCTTCACCATGAAAACCCGCACCGTCATGGGCAAAACCGCCAGCAGTTGGCCGTTCGATACCCATGCCGGCCCCGGCGTGCAATTCCGTATATCCACGCTGAGGCATTGCAAGGGGATGCGATGCGGGCATGCCGGAGAATCCGTGGATCGCAGGTGGACTGGCAATGTGATGAAAGTCGTGTTGTGCACGAAGAAGACCGTTTGGGTCGATCGCTACGCGAGCGTGCCAGTCGTATGCGTGATGGTTGTAGTCTACGGTTTTGTGTTTCCAGTTCGGGCTCCAGTGGTGCCAACCCCATGTGTGGTCTCCAATGTAGCCATGTCCCACGAAGACGCCTTCGCCAAAAGACATGCCTGGTCCGGCGAGGTACAACACCGGCGATGGATACCATCCGGGCCATACCGCCACCGGTGTCCCATAGCTTGACCAGGGATCGTATTCCGGCAGATACACGACATCGGCATTTGCTGGATCAATGGTGATGGCCTCGTCCTCAGTGCTGACCGTCTGTCGATCTGTGCTTTGCAGATTGCCGGCAGCCACAGCGCGTTGCCGCATGACCTGAACAGCCGCCATCAACTGTTGAGGCTGGATCAGATAGGCGTTTCCAAGCGATGAGGTCCAGTCGAGATTCCGGTCCATATTGGCGAGTATTGACGGAAAGGCAGTCAGTGCCCGGACGCCTGGCGCCCAGCTTTGCTTGCCGACCGCGCTGGCTAGCGCATCCCCTTGTAAAGCGGGGTGGGCCTGCATCCACCGCTCTGCGTCGACGATATCAACGGGGTAGGTGGCGGCGGCGAGGATCTGTGCCACCAGGGTGTCCGGGTACAGGGCGATGGGCGCCACGAGTTGCTGCAACTGTTGGGACGTCAGGGGTGCCGCCTGGGTCTGTCCAGCGACAGAGGTATCAACCGGATTTGCGAATCCGTCGGGTGCAGTACCCACTAACATGAATACACATGAAAATGCCGCGAAGCCCAGTTTCATAGATTGCATAGACCGTACTCTCATGGTGCCGTTGTAACTCATTGCGAAGCTGGACGAGTCATCAGCGTCGCTGTCATCCGATGATAGGCTTGGCAAGTGACTGAGACCTGACTGGCTTATTACCAATTGGCAATCTTCACATCTCAACGAGGGGCAACGGACTTCTGGTGTGTTCCTCCCGTGCTGGACTGCTTTGACGAACCGGAATGGCGGCATTGCGTCTGCGAAGCGTCCCGCACAAGAACGTTTCATGTTCGACGGATCGGCTGTGCTCTGGCCTGCGATAATGCACAGAGTGCGCGAGGGCAGGGGGCGCATCGGCCGGCATTTCACATTCGTCGTCAAGTGCCGATCTAAGTTCAGGGATTTCGCGCGAAAATGGGAGAGGTATGAGCGACAACTCCAATAAGACAGTAAAGCCTCGAGGGGCGGCCGCGGGAGCCCGAAAGGGTGCCAAAGATGCCATGGGTGCGACAGGGAGAGTCAAGACGCGCGCAGCTCCCGCGACGCCGGCGCCGACCCGGGCTGCCCGATCATCGGGCAAGACCACGACCGCACGGCGCCTGCCTCGTGCTGAACGCCAGGAGCTGGTGCTCGCAAAGGCCGCCGACTACTTCGCGGAACACGGACTCGAAGCGCAAACACGTGCAATTGCCCAGGTGTGCGGCGTCTCGCAACGGTTGCTGTACAGCCTCTTTCCCAGCAAGGCAGCACTGATTGAAGAGGTCTATAACCGCGAAATTGCCGGCATTTTCAAGGCGATCTGGTTTGTCAACCTCAAGGATCGCAGCGTGCCGCTCGAGGCACGCCTGGTCGCGTTCTACAGCGACTATTACGAAACACTTTTGACGCGGCGGTGGCTGAGGCTGTTCCTGTATTCGTCGCTAGAGGGGCTGCAGATGGCGCGTACCTACTCGAACGCCGTGGTCTCGCATGCGCTGGAGATCATCGTTGCCGAGGCGGCGCACGACGCACAACGCGCCGTGCCGTCGAACGCCGACGAAGTGAGGGAAGTCGGCTGGGTCCTGCACGGCGCGGTTTCGCACCTGGCCATTCGCCGCCGCATCTATGAGAGCAACGAGGCGATGCCAGCCAAGGAAGTTATCGCCATGACGGTGCGCGCGTATCTCGCCAGTGTTCCCGTCCTGCTTCCACCGTTAACGGTCGCGTGACATCAATGTGAGGTGCGGATCTCGCGCTTGGGTCTTTCGTCGGTATTGCGACAATAGCGCGTTCCTTCAGTTGCTCACTGGCGCGCTCGAAGCAAAGTACCGTCGCCTCAATTTCTTTCCATGTGGAAACTATGGATCCTTCAAGTACCTGCTAGTACCACTGTGTCACAAAAAGATGTTTGCAGCAAAGTGATACCTGGTAGTATTGAATAATATAAACTCTGGGCGACCGTGATGAAAGAAGACGTCGACGAATTTGACGCGTATCTGAATCATCTGGCGCAGGCGTTG
>WNGR01009863.1_pt1 | contig 12333 bp, 10 predicted proteins | sample 5407581 | NCBI WGS metagenome assembly WNGR01 (sample SAMN13153383, study PRJNA577476) | soil metagenome | isolation source: 80 cm soil or saprolite under Garry oak tree replicate 2 | place: USA:California | collected 2016-06-15
CTCCAGGAGCTCGCCGGCATCAAGTAAGTCCTGAGTCTGAAATGACAATCGAACGTTGAACATTGAACATTTCTTGAAGAAATTGCCAATGTTCACTGTTCAATTGTCATTTGTCTGTAAAACGACCCACCGACGAAATGACCTGATGACTAAATCGTTCCCATTAAGGATTTGGTAGTCTGGTCAGTAGGTCATCTGGTGCTTTGACAACTACATTAAACATCGCACAACAGACATTCGACATTTGACAAGTTGGGCAGGCAATTTTTTCACTGCTCCTATGACCGCCGCTACAGTTTCTGGCTAATCCACAAGCCTCAACCGGCGGGCCTTCAGTTCGAATCGTGGAAGGCTGCCGATTTCAACGCGCTCGATGGTAGCGCGAACGCGAAGATCGTTATGGATGTCCTCGCCCAAGCGCTCAACAATACCGTCGGCAACGCCGTCGACTTCCACCTTCAGCCGCAACTCGCGCATCTCGCGCTCGCGGTGGACTTCAATCATAAACTCGACGATCTGCGGGTGACGCCGCACGATATTTTCGACTGCACTGGGGAAAACATTAATACCGCGAATCGTGATCATGTCATCGGCGCGGCCCAGCACTCCTCCGATCAATCGCGCCCATCGGCGGCCGCACGCACATGGCTCACGAGAGATGACGGCAAGGTCCCCTGTACGGTAGCGAATCAGCGGCATCCCCACACGGCCGAGATTCGTGAGCACCAATTCGCCTTTGTTGCCTTCTCCGGCCGGCGCGAGCGTCCCGGGATCGATGATCTCGGCAATGAATTCATCTTCGTTGATGTGAAGGCCCGATTGCGCTTCACACTCGAAACCATATGCGCCGACCTCCGTCATTCCGGCATGATCGAAAGTCTTCGCGCCGAATGATTCTTGAATCCGCCGCCGCGTTTCCGGAATGCTCGCCCCGGGTTCGCCCGCATGGACGGTGATGCGGACCGGGCCGCGGCTGAGATCCAATCCGTGCTGCCCCGCCGTATCTGCCAGCCTCAGCGCGTAGGTCGGTGTGCATACAAGGACTGTGGCTTCGCGGTCGAAGAGCGCACGCAGCCGCTGTTCGGTAGACTGGCCGCCACCGGAGATGACCATTGCGCCCATACGCTGAGCCGCTTCGAACGCTGCCCAGAAACCGATGAATGGTCCAAACGAGAACGCGACGTAGACCCGGTCGGCCTCGCTGACGCCGGCGCCCGTGAAAACCTGTTCCCAGCAGCGCAACCACCACTCCCAACTTTCTTTCGTGTCCAGCCAGAGAATTGGTTTGCCCGCCGTACCCGATGTCTGATGAATGCGAACGTACTTCTCGACCGGGTACGTCAGATTCGTCCCGAACGGCGGGTGCTCCGCTTGGTCATCCACAAGCTCTTGCTTCGTCGTGAACGGAAGCTCCGCAAAAGAGACGCCGCTTCGAAGGCGGGCAGAGTAAAACCGGTTCCGCCCGGCCAGGATCGTGCGCATCTCCTCGAATCGGATCACTCCGCTCATACGGCCCTTATTTTACAAGATCTTACATCTGATTCATTGGCCCCGATGTAACCTGGGCGAGGTGCTGGCGTAATTGTCCTAAGGAGAAGTTATTGAAAGTTCACGTTCTAATTATTTTACTGGTCTTCATCTTAGTCGCGTTGCCGGCCTATGCACAGTCACCTTCGGATACGGCCGATACAGAGTCGGCGAACTCTGGACTGAGTTCGGCATCCCCAGCTGCGAGCACACCCCCAAGCCGGATCGAAGCGGAACATCCGGATAAGCGCCTGTTTGGCGTAGTCCCCAACTATCGAACGGTTGAGGCATCCATTCCTTTCGCGCCGCTAACGTCACGGCAGAAACTCAGCATTGCAAGTCATGATTCCTTTGATTGGCCGACGTACCCCCTTGCGGCGCTCATGACATTCGTTATGCCGGGTAAAGAAGAGACGAAAAGATACGGGACGGGATGGTCCGGTTTCGCGAATCGTTACGTGAGAACCTCTTCGGACCAAATCATCGGGAATTTGCTGACCGAGGCCTTCATCCCGATCATGCTGCGGCAAGATCCGCGTTATTTCCGCCTGGGCACGGGAACGTTCTGGTCCCGGCTGCGGGGGTCGGTAGCTCAGATTGCGGTCGCGCACAACGACTCGGGACACCTGACCTTCAACACTTCAGAGTTTCTGGGTAACGCGATGGCGGTCAGCATATCCAACACATACTCGCCCAACTTGCGCTCATGGTTCGACAGCACGGAAAAGCTTGGACTGATGGTGGGAACCGATATGTTGTCGAACGTCGTTAAGGAATTCGGTCCCGATGTCAAGCAGCATCTGCCGCATCGACACCATCACGGAACATAGCCGTCAAGACCGTCTCACTTGCGTTTGTTGCCGTAGTGATCGGCGTATTCGCTGCCATAAAAGGAACCGGTATTGGATCTCGGATCTTCAGGCAGCATCGTTGCTTCCCAGTCCGCATAATCCGCGACTAGCCGCCTGTAGACATCGGGCAACCTGTTTTTCAGGTTTGCCCGTTCCAGCGGCTCCGACACAACATTGAACAGAAAAGAGTATAGTTTCCGCCGTACGGCCGGCATGTTCTCGGTGAGGGTTCGCACAAGGCTGATGCCGTCGGGCGGATAAGCCGGATCCGCTTTTCCACCCGCGATCTCGAGCAGAGTCGGCAACCAATCCATGGAAGTCGCAACCTGTTCCGTTGTGCTGCCTCCCCGTACGTGACCAGGCCATCGGACAATGGCTGGAATGCGTAAGCCGCCTTCGAGCAATTCCATTTTCTTTCCCGTAAAGGGCCACGTGTCGGAAAACCGCTCGCCGCCATTATCACTGGTGAAAATGACAACCGTGTTCGTGACGATGCCGGCAACTTCCAGAGCCTGCAATACACGGCCGATCTGCAGATCCATTTGCCGTACCATGCGAGCATAGGTTTCCAGCGAGCCGCCGTCGTAATGGGCAAGCGCGCGAATGCGCTGCGACTCTGCTTCATCACCCGGCGCTTCCCACGGCCAATGCGGCGCGTTGAAATGGAGACTGATGAAGAAGGCTTGCCGGGCTTTTGCATAGTCATTAATTGCCGATATGGCGCGGTCGCCGATCAGGTCTGTCAAATATCCGGATTGGTGGATCTTCACATCGCCATCCCACAGATCGTCGGTATCGGTGTTGGCCGGTCCCGATTTGTGTGTGAAATAATCGAGGCCACCGCCGCGAAAGCCCCAGAAGTGGTCGTAGCCGCTCTTGAGGGGACTGAAATCGGGCAGCCAACCGAGATGCCATTTTCCAATCAGCGTAGTGCCGTAGCCGGCCCTCTTTAGCAAAGATGGCAGCGTTGGATGTTGGGGAGGAAGTCCGACGTCTCGCCTCGAATTTGCAGCGAGCGGCTCCTCCAAGCCAACGGGCAACCGATATTGGTACCTGCCGGTGATCAACGCGGTCCGCGATGCTGTACATACCGGCGAATTCGCATAGGCCTGCGTGAATCGCATACCTTCCGCGGCAATCCGATCGATATTTGGAGTCGTATAGTCACGCCGCCCGTAGCAGGAAACGTCGGCATACCCAAGATCGTCGGCCATAATGAACACGATATTCGGCGGCGCACTGGTTTGAGGAATGAACGGAGCCAGGGCCGTTGCTGCGAGGAATTCACGTCGCGTCAGGTAATGCGAGTTCATGGGATTCTCCTTCGTGTAATCAATTGTTGCCCCCAAAAATTCTCAACAGCGCTTTTCGTTCGTCCGAATCGAGAATTCCATTGCCGTTGCGGTCAAAGAAGCGGAGCGCCTGCAGTAGACGCTCGCGTTGCGGAGACGCGATTTCGAAAGGAAGGTCATCGATACTCATACCCTCGTACAAAAATGCCTCGAAATACTGAATCACGATCTGTCGTCCGAACGCATCAGCATCGTCGGGCGTCGGAAGCAAAAGAACGAGGAACGCCAACGCCATCTCATCGGTGCTTTGCTCGCCCCATTTCACACGCACCGGAGGATGGGAAGGATTGCGCGGGTTATTCTCCGAGTTATCGAAAATGTACTCGAGCTCGATTCTCGTATCTTTCGGCAAACCGATAGGTTTCTCATATTGATACGCGCCCTGCCAATTGAAATCCCAATCTTTGATCCAGATCAGCGGGATGCTGGTGCCATCGGGCAAATACGCAGTGACCTTCATCTCCTTGCCGAGATAGTGCGCATGAGGCGAAATCCCGGAGAGTTCCACATCTCGAGGCAAGACCAGTTGACCTTTGGCGACATAATGCGGATCGCCAGGCGGGATATCCAGACGGCCGCCGATGACCATTGCACCGGTACGTCCCTTCTTGGGCGGACCTGAAAAGATGAGGCCAACCGAAGACTGATCAGATTCGGGTTTGCCCGAAGGATGGTAATGAATCTGAACAACGACGTCGGAGCCCTTCGGGACGAATCTCGAAAATTCATTTGATGGCGGCTGAGCCACAGTGCCAGGCACCCATCCGCCAATGAGATTCACGCCGGGAACTCCGGGGCCGCCGAAACACGGATAACCGCCATCACGGCCTGCACGCGCCCGGGCCGCGCCGGTCGTATCCACGTATACCAGAGCGTGATGAACGATGCGCCGGTTGCCGGGCCGGAACTCCGTGCCACTCACGTAGACGTCACGATCGAGATTCAACGGCAGAAGAAAACATCGGAATAGATCGTGACCGCTGGAAGCTACCGCAAAACTCGATGGCATCGCGAGGATTTGATCCGGCTTTCCGGCCTGCCAGCCATCGGTAAACGCCGGAAGAGGAGGTTTATCGCCGGGGTCGCCCTCCGGCGCGCCGTTCTCGGCCCAAGCCCTGATCAAAGCAATCTGATCGTCCGTCAAGCGCCGCTCGTTGGCAAACTTACCGTATTCCGGTTCCGGTTTCCATGGTGGCATGAAGCGACGCTCCGTCGCGCTGGCGATCAGCTTCGCACGCTTTGCTGCATCTTCATAAGTGAGCAACGAGAATGGCGCTACTTCGCCGGGACGATGGCAGGTCGCACAGTGTTGATAAAGAAGCGGCGCGATATGCTTGTTGAACGTAGGTACATCGGCTGCGCCCGCAGCCACACTGAAGATGATCGATGCGACGAATACCGCTGCGATCTTCATTGGAGGGGAATGAATCACTGCTTCAACCTTTCTGCAAAATTCTCTCGCAGCTTGTCCACCTTTGGTTGCGCGACGTAAACGACATACGGTTGGTCCGGATTCCGCGCGGCGTAATCCTGGTGATACTCTTCCGCCGGATGAAAGGCCTCGAGGGGCTCGAGTGTTGTGACAATCGGGTCTGTGAAGACGCGGGCTTCGTTCAATTGACGAATGTAAGCTTCGGAAATCCTCTTCTGCTCGTCGTCGGCGTAAAAAATCGCAGAGCGATATTGCCCCCCGACGTCGTTACCCTGCCGATTTAGTTGAGTGGGATCGTGCGCGACGGAGAAATGGATCTTGAGCAGTTGCCCGAACGTCGTCTGGCTGGCGTCGTACCGGACCTCGATGGCTTCGGCATGATTCGTCCGGCCGCTACACACGGTTCGGTAATTTGCAGTAGCGGCGCTGTCACCGGCGTAACCGTTACGGACGGAAATCACTCCGCGTAATTCTTTGAATACGGCTTCGACACACCAGAAGCATCCACCCGCCAGCACCGCTATCTTTTGCTGCGGCTCGGACGCGAGTGGGGTATCGACTGTCGGATCGGGAAACTGACGGATCGGAACTCTGCATGAGGCCATAGAGGCGTCCTATAAATTGGAAGCGATTCGCAACTAACTTTGGTTCGCCAATTCGCGGAGTGTACCCGCGACGTAGTACCGCGCCATTTCCTTTCGCCATGTCATGGCAAAGTCGGTATTGTCGAGCGGCTTCGCGGGTTGATACGCCGCTTGGGCGGCCTCCCGGATGATTTCTTCCGTGAGCTTTTTTCCGGCGATGATTTTTTCAGCCGTTGCGGCCTCGATCGGATAGGAACCGACGCCGCCTAGAATGATTTTCGAATCCTCCACCGTTTTGTCCTTTGAAAGCTTCAGCGAAACCGCCACACCAAGTACCGGAAAATCAAAGGAGCCCCGCCGCCGCAGCTTCCAGTAGGTCGCTCGCCAGCCGTTGACCGCCGGCAGATGGATTTCGGTCAGCAACTCATCAGGACGCTTGTTGAGGTGACGGATGCCGTCATCATTGTAGAGTTCCGCTGCCGGTATCATGCGTTCGCCCGAACTGGAAACCAGCTTCACTTTCGCTCCGATCGCTACCATCACAGGAGCGCAGTCGCTGGACTGCACGGCCCAGCATCGGGGGCTCGAGGGGGCCACCCAGCAGATATCTCCGTCCTTTTTCATGCAAAAGTGGATCGCCTTGCGCCACTCGTAGTTCTGGTCGTAGTAATTGCAGCGCGTATCGAGCAGAAGGTTTCCTCCGATGCTTCCCATGTTGCGCAGCAGCGGAGTCGAGATCAACTCGGCAGCTCTCGCGACAGCCGGGTAGGCGTGCCGGATCCGACTATCGCCGGTAACTTCCGACAGGGTGAGGTTCGCTCCCAGCACCACTCCGTCTTTCGGCTGGCCCTTCGTTGTCCGAAGATCATTGATTTGCGCCAGCCCAATGACAACCTTCGGCGTTTGCTGCCGCCGCTTCATGTTCGGATAGAGATCCGTGCCGCCGGCCACAAACATAGCGTCGGGACCGTTATCGGCCATCATGCGAATCGCCGCACCGATCGAATCCGGCTGGAGGTAGCGAAATTTAGGGAGCCTTAACATGTTGTATCAGGTAATCCGATCCCGTTCCTATTTCTTCGTGAGCGCCGGCTCGCGTTCCAGTGCCTTGCCGTCGCCGCCTTGCCACGGTGTGGGCACGACCATCGTGGGCGGCATCGGGCATGTCGGAAACGCGGAGGGTCCATAGCGTCCCTCCTGCCCTTTCGCTTTAGCTCGGATCGCTTTCAGCACTTTATCGGGGGTGATTGGAACCTCATCGATACGAATGCCGACGGCACCGTAGACGGCATTTGCAATTGCCGGCGGCACGGGCAACTGAGGTCCCTGACCTACTTCCTTTGCCCCGAACGGCCCATTCGCGTCCGGTTCCTCGACCAGATACGTAATGACATCGCACATCTCGAGCGTCGTCGGACTTTTGTATTCGAGAAACGAAGGAAATTTGTGCACGAGATTGCGGTTTCCCCGGTAGGCCATCTCTTCCATGAGCGCCTCGCCAAGGCCCATGTATACACACCCTTCAATTTGGCCGACAGCGAGGACAGGATTGATGGCCTGGCCGATATCATGAGCAATCCAGATGCGCGGCACCACAATGATTCCCGTTTCCGGGTTGACCTCCACTTCGGCAATCGCCGCGGTGCAACTGAAGGCGGGCGAGGGACCGATCGTTGCCCCCTTGTATTTCCCGGGCGCCGCCGGCGGCTTGTAGGAGCCTGTTGTACCCAGAGTTCCGTATTTTTCTTCGGCGAGGCAAACAGCGTCGACAAAACTGACGCCTTTTTCCGGATTCTCTGAGTCGAAAACGCGGCGATCTGCAAAAGACAGCCTCTCGGAAGGAACCTCGAGCTTTGCGGCAACGGCTTCGCGCAACATGTGCCGCGCGCGCTCGGCCGCTTCGATCGCGGCGTTTCCAGTCATCAGGGTCACGCGGCTCGAGTAGCTGCCGAGATCGACGGGCGTCAGATCGGTATCGCCGGTAACGACGCGAATATCAAACGGATCGATGCCCAAAACCTCAGCGACGATGTAGGCGAGAATCGAATCCGAACCCTGGCCGATTTCCACAGATCCGCAAAAGACGCACACGCCGCCGCTGCGATCCAGCTTCAACTGGACGCCGGAGTGCGGCAACTTGTTGTAGTAGATTGGAGTCTGCGTGCCGGTCATGTAAGCACTGCACGCGATTCCAATCCCTTTTCCGTAAGGCAGCTTTCGGAATTTATCTTTCCAGCCGGAACCCGCAACCACTTTGTCGATGCACTGGCGCAAGGAGAGCGTGCCGATGCGAATCCAGTTCGCTGTTATCGAGTTGGGAGCAATCGCGTGCTGCTTGCGCATCTCCGCCGGATCGAGTCCCAACTGATCGGCGATCTTGTCCATTTGGATTTCCTGGGCCCAACGCGGTTGAGGAGTGCCGTGACCCCGCTTCGGACCGCACGGCGCCTTATTGGTGAAGACTCGAACGGCCTCAAACCGGTAGTTCGGCAATTTGTAGGTCGTCGGCTGAAGGATGCCCGTGTAGAACGTGCTCGCTACACCGTGGCCGCCGTAGGCGCCGCCGTCCAAAATGGTGCGGTGGTGCATGGCAGTGATCGAACCATCTTTTTTGTAACCCGTCTTCGTCGACATCAACACCGGATGCCGGCCGCGATGGCAGTAAAAGACCTCCTCACGCGTCAAACAGATTTTCACCGGCCGCCCGGTGACCATCGCTAATTTGCATACAACGATCTCGTGATTGAACGGATCGCACTTGCCTCCAAAACCTCCGCCGTTTGGCGTGGCAATCACGCGGATATGGCTTGCAGGCATCTCGAGCACTTTGGCAAGGTGCCGGTGCAGATAGTGCATGTCCTGGGTGGATGTCCAGAGCGTGAGTTTGCCGTCATGACTGAATTGAGCCAGACTCGCATGCTGTTCGAGAGCCAGGTGAGTGCTGCCTTCATAAAAGGTAATGTCTTCCCGAACGTAGTCGGCCTCAGCAAAGCCGGCTTCAATGCTGCCGAATTCGTAAGCCTGCCTTCGATGGATATTGCCGAGCTCCCCATACTCATGGATGCGAGGCTCCGCCGTCGCATACGCGTCCTGAATGGATGTGATCACCGGCAGAGGTTCGTATTCGACAGCGACCAAATCCAAAGCTTCCGTTGCAACATCCTCATCGACTGCGGCAACGGCGGCCACAGGATCGCCGACCATCCGGACTTTTCCGACTGCCAGTGGATGTTCATCCTCGCTGACAGGAAGCGCGCCGTAGGTAATAGGCGGCAGATCCGCTCCCGTAAGGACCGCGTGAACGCCGGGGTAAGCTTTTGCTTTCGAAACATCAATATGGACGATGCGGGCGTGCGGAACCGTACTTCGCAAAAGCTTTGTATGCAGCATGCGCGGAAGAAAAAGGTCGTCCGCATATTTCAGCTCGCCGATGCATTTTGCCTTGGCATCGACCTTGACGAACGGCTTCCCTACGACCCGCAAGCTCCGCTTGCCTCCGTTATTCCCAGCCATAAATCGTCTCCTTGGCGGGTTCGGCTTTTTCACCGGCCATCCGCGCGGCCGCCAATTCCACGGCTTCCAAGATCTTGATGTATCCCGTGCAGCGGCAAAGGTTTCCCGCAAGTGCTTCCTTGATTTCGTCTCGTGAAGGCCGGGGGATGTGCTCGAGGAGAGCTTTCGCGGTCAGTAGAATTCCCGGGGTGCAATATCCGCACTGAGCAGCGCCGAGTTCAGCAAACGTCTGCTGCAACGGATGAAGCTCGGTTCCTACGGCCATACCTTCAACGGTCGTAACCTCGTGGCCCTCCATCGCAACGCCAAGAGCCAGACACGAAAGGACCGGACGGCCGTCCACCAGCACCGCGCAGCAACCGCATTCGCCCAATTCGCAGCCGTGCTTTGTGCCGGTTAATCGCAGATCCTCGCGAAGTACCTCCAGCAGCGTCTTGTGCGGAGCGAAGGCAACTTCGACTTCTTCACCATTGACCCGGAGCCGGAGATGCGCTTTCTCCAGCTTTCTCTTGCCGTTCTTCCCGACTTTCTTCATGAACTTGGCCCTCATCGCACCATATGGCAGCCGCCCTTTGCGGTCAAGTGCGAAAGTCAGCGCATTCCCCTCCTCGCAGAGGAGGGGAATTGATAAAATATTCCACCGTGGAAATTATCCCTACTGGAAAGGCGCTCGGCGCCGAGATTCGCGGCGTAGATATCGCAAAGATTCAGGCCGATGAGTTCGAATCCATTTACCGAGCCTGGCTCGACCATCAGGTCTTGCTGTTTCGTGAGCAACGACTGACCGATGAAGATCTGATTGCCTTCAGTCGCCGCTTCGGCGAACTGGACCATGCGCCCATTCAAGAGAACGGCCGCCGGTTTGTTGAAGGTCATCCGGAAATTTACGTCATTTCGAACGTGATCGAAAATGGAGAGTCCATCGGCAGTCTCGGCGCCGGCGAAGCGAGTTGGCATACGGATATGTCTTACCTCGATGATCCGCCGAAAGCCAGTATGGTTTATGCGTTGGAAGTTCCCCCGGAAGGCGGCAACACTTATTTCTGCAGCATGCATCGCGCCTACGAATGCTTGCCGGACGAGATCAAAGACGAAATTGCGAATTTCAGTTTGAAACACGATGCCACATACAACAGCGGTGGCTATGTCCGGCAAGGCACAGCCGCCATCGATGACCCGCAGCATTCTCCGGGTGTATATCATCCGCTTGTCTGCACTCATCCTGAAACCCGGCGCCGGGTTCTGTACCTGGGCCGTCGTCGCAACGCTTATATCAAGGGACTGCCGCTTTCGGACTCGGAGGCGATACTCGACAGGCTCTGGTCTTATGCCACCGACGAGGCATCTGTATGGTGCAGGGTTTGGCAGGCCGGCGATCTCGTCATGTGGGACAACCGGTCGACCATGCACCGGCGTGATTCCTTCGACGACAATTCGCGCCGGATCCTGCATCGCACGCAAATCAAAGCCAGCGCGCGCTCGTAGAGCTTAAAAATCTTTGCATTTCATTTCGTTCCTTTGTGTTTTTTGTGCCTTTTTGTGGCCATTTCTCTCCGTCGCTCGACTTGAGAGATCCGTGCGCCGCTGGCCTATCGCTTGAAGAGGCTGTTCTAATTCTGATAGGCTCCCCGCTTCGAATTTTGATTCCTGCGCGTCGAGGGACAAAAATGCCGGAAGTGCTCGCATCGGAAATCATGGCTGCTGCCGGAGCCAGAGAACTGCGTGACGGCGAAGTTGTTGTCGTCGGTCTCGGATTGCCCCAAGTGGCCTGCGTGCTGGCCCAACGGACCCATGCGCCGCGGCTCAGCGCACTTTTGGAAATCGGCGTCATGAACATGAGTCCGATCGACACCGCCGTGGGTTTGGCCGATCCGCGAATTTGGTATCGAGCGACGTGCTGGAGCGGTTTTCTGGACGTGATGGGGATGAATGTTCATCGCGGCGTCGTCGATGTCGGGTTCTTGGGAGCGCTGGAAATCGACCGTTTCGGCAACATCAACACGACGCTGGTCAAGGATGATTCGGGAAAAGTCCGATACGTCAACGGCAGCGCGGGCGGAAACGACATTGCATCGCATGCGAAGCGGGTCATCATGATCATGCGCCACGAAAAGCGCAAGCTGCCGGAAGCAGTCGCCCACTTGACCAGCCCGGGATTTGTTGGCGGCCGCGGCCGGCGGGAATTGGGCCTGCGCGGCGGCGGTCCACATCGCGTGATCACCGACATGGCGGTAATGGGATTCGATACGAATACGCATTCCGCCACGCTCGTTTCACTGCATCCGCTGGCTCGTTTGGAAGATGTCGTGGAGAACACGGGCTTTCCTTTAAAGATTCCGAGGGAGGTTCCGCCCACTCCTCTTCCTTCCCAGGAAGAGCTTCGTTTGTTGCGGGAAGAGATCGATCCCACGGGCGTTTATTTAAGGTAGCTTTCCGAGGACAACTCCGTGATCTATGACATTGAATTGAATTCTGCCGCACACTATCCGGTGGCGGGAATCGTCGAATTATCTCCTTTGATCGAACAAGCCGGCTTTGGCGCGTTCTGGAAGGGCGAGTCCAACAGCACCGATCCCCTCGTCCTTCTTTCCGGAATCGCGGCGCGCACACGGAAGCTGAATCTGGGAACGGCTATCTATCACATCTACGGCCGGAGCGCCGTTACGCTGGGAATTCAGTCGGCCACGCTTCAGGATCTTTCCGGAGGAAGGCTTCTCCTGGGTCTCGGAGTTGCCAATAAGACGATTGCGGCCTGGCACGGCGGCACATTCGACCGCCCGCTGCGCCGCGCGCGCGAGTACATTGAAATCGTTCGCAAGACTGCCGCGAGAGAACGGGTCGAGTATCAGGGCGAAATCTACTCGACAGGTCAACGCTTCCAACTTTCATGGAAGCCGAGTCACCCGGCGTTTCCCATTTATTTAGCCGGTCTGGGGCCGCAGATGACGCGGCTCGTCGGACAGATCTCCGATGGCGTCTTCATCAACATGGCGACGCCTGCGACGATTCGCGAGATCGCCTCGCGCGTCCATGCCGGGGCTGCCGAAGCCGGGCGCGATCCCAGGCTGGTGAAG
>WNGR01010158.1_pt1 | contig 12332 bp, 14 predicted proteins | sample 5407581 | NCBI WGS metagenome assembly WNGR01 (sample SAMN13153383, study PRJNA577476) | soil metagenome | isolation source: 80 cm soil or saprolite under Garry oak tree replicate 2 | place: USA:California | collected 2016-06-15
GACACCCACACACTAAATCAGGCGTGACTCAGAGATATTTAATTCTCGTTTATACCGGAGCAAAATATTGAGACTTGACAACTGAGGAATAAGTAAATGTATAATTGAACTACAGTTTATGAAGAACCTCATTAAATGCTTCCTCGCTTCTTCTCTCGCACTCGTCCTCCTTTATTGTGGATCATGGGCTAATTCAGTTTATGCTGCTTGGGGCTTGGACGCCAGTTATGGCAACGCGGGCATAGTTTTCACCCCGATCTACAATCAAGAGTTCAAGCCAATAGCCCTTCAGGCTGACGGCAAGGCTATCGTAAGTGGCTCGATCTTTGGCAGCTATGCGGATATCGCAGTTGCGCGATATAACACGAACGGTACCCCTGACACTACTTTCGGCACTAACGGTGTGACCACACAGGATTTAGGATATGCTAGTTCAGCGGAAGATGGGGTGGTAGTTCAATCGGACGGCAAAATCGTCGTCGGCGGTGAGGGAGACACTAATGGAAACTACGGCCATTCAATTCTGATAGGCAGATACAATTCGGACGGAACACCAGACACTTCCTATGGTAGCAATGGCGTCGTCAAAACGCCTATTAGCGGCTATAACGACGTCAATACCAAGGCCATCGCTATGCAGGCTGATCAGAGTGTCATTCTTGTAGGAGCTACAGCAGTTGCTCCCGGAACAGCCGATATATTTATCGCGAGATACACCTCCACCGGCGCTCTTGATCAAAGTTTTGGCAATGGAGGATTTGTAGTGACGCACCCCGGATCAAGCGGCTACGATGAAGCTGAGGCGGTGACGGTGCAGGGGGATGGAAAGATACTTGTCTGGGTCAATAACGGGTCTCTACTTCGTTACAACGCCGATGGGAGCGTGGACACGACGTTTGGTAATAATGGTATTGTCTCCGAAAGTGTGCAAGGAGCATTTGATGTTGCCCTACAGTCGGATGGCAAGATTTTAGTCACGGGAGGGGCAAACGGGAGCCCGCGTGAGCCATATGTCATCCGCTATAACACCGACGGGACACGTGACACCAGCTTCGGAAACAACGGAATGTTTACGGGATCATTTTCAACAAGCGACAGTGGCGGAGCGAGTCTGCTGGTTCAATCAGACGGCAAAATCGTTGTTGGGGGCTGGGACTCTAATGCAGGCCAATACAATTTCGCACTTTGGCGCTTAACTTCCAGTGGGAGCCTCGACACAAGCTTCGGTAATGGTGGATCAATCATCACCAATACGGGACAACCGAATAGCTTCATAGGGAGAATATTAAGTTACAACGGAAAGATTATTGCTGGTGGTCCAACGGGCAACTTTGCGGCGATCGCTCAGTATATTGATGATGCCCTTCCGGTAGTCAGTTCAATTACTGTAGCTCCAAATCCAGTACAGATTAATTCAGCAATTTCAGCATCAGCATCATTTACCGACGCGGACACAACAGATACCCATACTGCAAAATGGGATTGGGGGGACAACAGTTCGGACTCATGCCCTTCCAATTCATCAGCATGCACCCTGACTGAGAGCAACGGCTCTGGAACAGTTTCGGGCAGTCATTCATACACAGCAACAGGTGTATACACCGTAACCCTTACTGTTACCGATAATAAAGGAGGCGCAGGAACGTCCACATACCAGTATGTTGCCGTGTACGACTCCACCACATCATTCGCCGGAGGCCATAGCTTTGACAACCCAGCAACCGCCTCTCCGAACACGTCAGGAAAGGTATCGTTTGGCATTAGCTCAAAATATAATAATAGCAACGTATTAACGGGAAGCGTCAAAATGAACTTTAAAGCAGCCAGTCTTGATTTTGCCTCAACCTTTTTAACATCTCTTGCTACCTCAAATGGAAAAGCTTATCTCAAAGGCTCAGGAACACTCAACGGCACATCAGGCTACACCTTCCTCGCATCAGGCATTGATGGAAGCGTAGCAGGAGGCAATGACCTCATCCGCTTCCAGATCAAAGACAGTTCAAACAATGTTGTTTATGACTCCCAACCAGGAGCAGGAGACACCGCCGATCCAACAACCACTGATGCCACTGGTAATATCCGAGTCCACTAACTCCGCTCGCCTATCGCCAGCCTCATGGTTTTGATAATTCAGCATTATATCAAGCCAACCTCGACAATGTGATATACTGATCTGGTTATGGCAAAGAAAACATTGCCGAAATGGGCAACGACTGTAACCCCGTTCTCCAAGTACCTCGCACTTATTCTGTTTATCCTGCTTCCATTTATCGGGTTCTATCTTGGAATGCAGTATCAACAGCAAAGTGGTCGAAGTAGACACGCAGATATAACTGTCTCTCCAACTCAAATACCTTTTCCAAGCTCACCACACGCCCCTAATTTGTTAATTGTGACACGCGCTCCAGATAAAATAGACAACTTACCCCTCCTAATGCAAGCAATTACTGATGGAAAGAAGGTCAAGCAATTATACGATGAAATAAATGCGCTTCCTACGTTTCTTCCCAATGGAAGTGTAACTAGCTGTCCTATTGATTTTTTTGCAAGCTATACTCTGGATTTCTATAGTGGTGGCGACCTCCTACTACATGGAGTGCTTGACCCGACAGGTTGTCGTACTATTGGACTTGGGGGTGGAAAAGCAAAATGGGCAATAGGAGTGAATGGGGGTAAGTTTATCAATGATTTACAACAATCGCTTATGTTGTCAAAGCTGGATTTTTATGGTTCTCAAAACGGCAGACCAAATATGCGGTAGGATATTTTGGGCACCGCACCGTACATAAAAGTAAAGCACCTCCCCTCCTTAACTTTGCATAATGGTGCCAGCGTGTTGAAAAAGTCCCGTGTTGTTGTGCGCTTCAGATTTGAACTTCAAGACGAAAAAAAAGTTGGAATTCTAACGGAAAAAGAATATAATCTGTAGATAGGGAAATTATCCGGCCTGGCTGCTGGATAATCCTTCGCAGAGCGCATTATCCGTCACTTTGGCGCATAATCAGTCGTTGGGCCGGCTCTACACGCATCTACGTATCCGACCCACCAAAATCACGCTGGAGGTAATCCACTATGCCCGGAGTATCCCAAAAATTTCCACCCGAAGAGCGGAAGAACGTTTTGCCAGCAGTCCATGCCTTTGGGCCGCTGCAGGGCGCCATCGTCAACCCCGACACGGGCGATGTTACCGTGAGTGCGGTAGCAGGGCGACAACTTGACATCGCCGCATTAATCTGGGACGCGTTGGGGTTCTTGGACATCATCGACCAGCAACAGGCTGCTGCGGATCAACGGGCAGCCGCGCAAGACGCCCAATTAGCGGAGACGCAGCGGGAACTCAAGGAGATGCAATCCCAACTTCAGCTCCTTCACGCGAATGTAGATAAACTGATCAACTTGTTCGGCGTTATCATTCCTGACTGGGGAGACAGGGAAGAGGTGGAGAACGGTAACGAATTTGTGGGTGAGTTTTTTCGACCGAGCGCCACATCCTTGGGATTGACTGTAGAGTTTCGGACTCTGACAGCACCGGGGGTTCATCTTGACCATGTAATCAATATTAGTCCACCTGCTGGCTCCCTCGTTCAACGCGGCAGCACGATAACGGTCGCCATCGCCGGGTAGTGAATCAAATGCTACCTGCCAATGCACTTCTCTTTGCTGATGAGCTTGCTGTGGACTTTTTCAACTAGCTGGGTGCTTTATACCAACCTCACTCCCCTGCTTCGTGCCCAGGAAGAAACCGGATTGGTTTAATATAACGTACTCTGAGCACAGTTATACAAACCAAATTTTTTAAGCTCATCATTTATGTCATTTTTATTCGCTTGTTGAGGTGTACCGAAAACGAACGTTTATGGAACACTGCCTGCTTGTTAAAACGCTGCCGGAGTTTGAGCGCAGTCCCCCGCCGCGACCTGTCCCAAAATTGCGTACCATAATCTACGTTTCATATCTTGACATACAACATGGGTTTTGGTACATTTGAGGAAGACCTATGACTTCCGAATAAGCGGGACGAGCAGGGGAAATCAGGGCAGCTTGCCATTTTTTAACTCTGCTCCCCGGAAAGGGTTACTATAAGTATATGCTCATCGGCTACGCCCGTGTCTCCACACATGAACAAAACCTGGATCTCCAGCTTGACGCTCTCAAAGCGGCGGGGTGCGGGAAAATCTTCACTGATAAAATCAGCACCCTCAAGGAGGAACGAAAAGGCCTGCTGGAAGCCCTGGAATATGTGCGTCCGGGCGATGTCCTGGTGGTGTGGAAGCTGGACCGGCTGGGCCGCACGTTGAAACAATTGATAGAACTCGTTGCCTTCCTCAACCAGAAGGGCATCGGGTTCAAGTCCCTCAAGGAGACCATTGACACTACCACCTCAACCGGCAAGCTGGTGTTTCACATCTTTGCAGCGCTTGCCGAGTTTGAGCGGGATATTATCCACGAGCGCACCCGCGCCGGGCTTGAGGCAGCACGGGCACGTGGGCGAAGCGGCGGCAGGCCCAAGTCGCTTCCTCCCCAGCAGGTGCAGGCACTTAAAAAGCTCTACGACAATAAAACTATGCCGGTGTCCCAAATTTGCAGCACCTTTCATATTGGCCGGACTACGCTCTACCGCTACCTGAGCATGGAGGAATAGGGCGGGGCAATACTAAACAAACAGGGCCAAATTACACTTTTGCTTTACCTTTCCGGGGGATTGCTCAAAAACTGCCTTTTTGCAACAATTGCTGAGTATAGCAATATCTCATTCAACCGCAAACTAATCCCATAGAGGGTTCCATCCCGATTTCTACGTACAGGCACGCTAGGAGGCTGTTTCAGGGGAGTACTTCAACAACAATAGGCACGCATGAGTTAGCTTCTTAGTGTACACCTACGTTAAATTCGGGGCGGTACCCTGACATACAGCTTTAGTCAATCAAGAAGTAGCACTTGCTCACATCAAAGTGGTGTGGCACAATGGTATTAGGGTATGAACGATGACAAAATATTGGGGTTTTGGTTTATCGTTTTAGTCATTGCCCTTGCATTCTTCGTATATCGTTCCGATAAGCTGAATAAACAAGTAAACGCATACCAAGAACAAAGCTCAGTGTATGAACAATGTATCAGTGATTATCAAACACATGAGCACGAATTAACCAAAGCAATAACTGACGCATCCGATTCTCTGGACACTGGCGGTCAATGGGAGTACCGAAATGCGCAAGATACATTGTCAAGTGTTGATAAAACTGAGACCTCTTGTAACATTCCCACAGTGACTCCGTAACTATTTACTATAACCACATTGACATAATGGCTATTTTTGACTATCGCACCCAAAAGACGTTTTATGTCAACAAGTAACTCACTCTAGGTTTGAACACGTTTGTAACTTTTAGTTACATTGTTTTTTTCACCTTCCAGCGAAATGCTTATAAATTAGAGGAAAATGATTAATTGCACTGGGTGCAACAGAGGATTTACCATAAAACAAGCGTTGTTAAATGGATTTTTACTTACCAGATATTTAATCTGAAAGATAAACCAAGTTTCTCTGCAACTGCGCTACTTGGTCCTGATAAAACTGCCAAACCATTATCATAGCTTTTGATAAGTTCTGGTGCTTGCTTTTGAAGAAGTGCTATTCTTTCTCCTGGTGGTAGATTGCTGAAAGGCTGAACGAATTGTCCTGGAGCAAAGCAAATGATAGTGCCTTTCTCATTTCTCGCAAACGTATGAGGAATTGCGTCCTTAGGCTTCATATCTTCTGTTTTCACTGCTCCGGTAATCACCTCAAACCCATCTGGCGGGTCAATATCTCTTTTCCAGGTATCACATAACTCCATCTCACTGAGTGTTCTTGCGGTTGGTTGTAAACTCTTTCTACGCCAGTCTGTTAATTGACCTCTATTAAGTAAGTCCAATCGTTCTTCTTCCAGTTTTGAAACGAGCACCGCCTGATTTGCCTGTACCCATTTGTCTATTGTGTTTACCTGAATTTCAGTTTGAGGAACATACTCAGCTTCACCACCTTCACTCATATATTTTAGATTATACTCTTAGAAGAATTATTTTTAAATATTTAGTTTTGAGTTTTAGAACGAATTAGTGTGGTCATGACTAATGTAGGTACGACAAAAAGAACGAGTTGACGTTCCAGTCTCTTCGTTCTTTGTTGTCTTTTCTTTATTGCCGGTACTCCTCGCCGGATTTGAGCATGCCGTATGCCAGAATGGCAGTTTTTCTCATGAGATAAGTGATTGCTTCTTTCTTTGTTTTTCCTGAAGCAATTTTCTTCCGATACAGCTCTTTTACACATGGATCATGCATAATTCGGCACAAGGTAGCAAAGTAAAATACTGAATTTAATTTACGATTGCCTCTGTTGGCTTTCACAAAAAAGCTACTTTTTCCCGAACTTCTTGCAAGCGGCGCGATACCGGTATAGCGAACATAGGCGTCTCGATTGGAAAACCGCTCAATACCGCCGGTATGAGCGATAATCCGGGCAACAGTAATAACACCTATTCCTCGAATACGGGTAAGGTTCAATCCATTGCCGCAAAGCAATGTTTTGAGTTCACGCTCCATGTTCGCTTTTGTTTTTTCTGCAATAGAATGTTCCTTCTTTCTTGCCTTAATGATCGTAATCAAAAGTTGCTTTTCCTCTTTGTCTTGTGTAAGCTTGTGTTCGCGATTAAGCTTATGTAATTGGTTCTGAAGTCTGGCTCCTTGTACAGTAACCTCTTCATAAAACCAAACAGCTTTTTTCAAACGCAGCATGCCGGAGGTTAACTGACCGGGCCTAATCCTGGGCAGCTCCTCCAGCTCTGTTGTGAGCACACCAGCAATCAATTTGGCATCGTCCAGATCAGTTTTATCCCCCCTGGTTCCAAAACTCCTTTTGTGCTTGGTATACAATGGGTTCACCTCAAAGAGTAAATCATAGATTGGGAGAATGGAAGCAAGTAGCGCATTACGTGCATTTCCGCCACCTTCAACACCGATAACAACTCGATCTTTTTGTGTACCCAGAGTTTGTAACCAGGTCTGAAACTGGCTGATTCCTGCATGTGTATTTGGAAAAGTGACATTCCCCTTTGGTTCTTTAAACCGGTTCATAGCAAGTGCCGTGTGGCTGTCCGGATGCGAATCAATGCCGACAAAGGTAGCCGTATTGAGTTGGTCTGCTGTCAATTTCATCATTTTCACCTCCAGTCCGAGCAGAGAGATTGCAATAAAAAAAGTGCCGTAATGACACCAGAATGATGGTAAACCCTTATGTTGTCAGTCGCTCATCGCAACAAGTTATTGGATGGGACACCGTTTCGATCTATTTCCTCATCATTCAAACTTGGACAGGGGGATTGATGGAGTAGTCTTTTCGGGATCGCTCTCACAACAGATGGCGCGAAGGTAAAATAGTAACTCTCATCATTCCCCGCAGAAAAGATGAGAGTAGTCTTAGAAAAATCGCTCTTTTCCGTAGAAAACGCGAAGGAAAGAAGTAAACTCTTCATCTCTTCTGTCGAGAATAATACAAAATTCGCTTACTTAGTACTATGGGTAACTAATATATGAAGAATTTATCACATAAGGTAAAATAAGAACCCTTATTTGCTATATTCCTCCTATTACTACCGGAAGGTCTACATGCACATTTGAAAACCAAACAGGCGGTGATATAATTCCCCTGCTATGGCAATTAAAAACTACGCCTCAGAAATACCAATCGACAGGATATTTGCAGAGTTGCAGCAAACATTAGGAACCCACGGTGCAAAGCACATCTCTTTTGAATACGGGGATGACGGAAAAGTACAGGGTCTAGCATTTACCATCAAAGTCAATGATCGGTTTATCCCCATTAAGTTACCAGCGCGGGTCGAGAAGGCGCAGGCTGTTCTCAAAAAACAATGGGAAGATGGAGTCATCTCACATAAGCGCGGCAAGGAAAACACTTATGGTAACGAGCAGGCTTACCGTGTCGCTTGGCGCAATATCCTCGATTGGGTACTTGCACAAATGGCGCTGCTTGAGATCGGCATGGCAAAAATGGAAGAGGTGTTTTTACCCTACATGCAAGATCGTGATGGGGTAACTTTTTTTGAACGCATGGAAGAACGAGGCTTTTTACTTGGAGACGGAAAGCAGGCAGCGTAATACTCCCGCTTTCTCTGAGTGATTGTTGTACGACCTAAGAATATGAAGCAAGTGATTTGTCCAACCTGTAATGGAACGGGTAAAGTAAACCCTAAAACAGAGATGTTTAGAAGAGGAGGGGTGAGATACTTTCGACGTGAGAAAAATTATACTGAAAAGAGGTGCGAAAACTGCCATGAGAAGTATAAACCAGTAACCGGAGTGCAGAAGTATTGTCCTGATTGTAAAGCGATTAAAAACAGCGCCAAGGCAAATCCTAGCCCCAGCTTCGCATAATGGCTATTTTTGACTATCGCACCCAAAAGGTAAAATAAGAACTTACACCAACACTTCTTCTGCTACAAGGTCATTAACTCTCCCACTCTTGTTCACTTGCCAAAAGCGCGGCCAGCACCGCTACTCGTTCAAGAGCCGGAAGACTCACGTATTTTTTTGCCCACCGTAGTGCTTTTCGTTTAATGCGCTGTCTGTCGGTAAAATTGTTTCCGGCGAACGTTGACCAATGCGTTGAGTTTGCCTCAAAACTTAACCACAGCTTTTCAGTGCGAACGCCGCCCCGCGTCATCACTTGAAATTCAAGGGTACGCCAGCCCGGTAAAAGGGTATCATAGAGAGCGGACGGATAACCAGATAGCATAACGGCAACGCCGGATGTCGCCAACTCCCGCAACACCGAGAGCAGCGCTCTATGGTCATTCTCAGTATACTCATATCGGTAACGCTTGAGTGACGTTCTTGTACTGTGTAGGTAGGGTGGATCGGAGTAAACCAGAACGCGACCGGCTGTTGAGTAGTCAAATTGGCGCAGGAAGGCTATAGCATCGCCGTGATGCAGTTTGACACCGGCAATACCGTCAAACCGCTCAATGACCATGGTATCAATATCTATGCCGATTGACCGGAGCGCAAGCGGTTTGCGCTTCATTATCGCCCCGCTCCCCAGGTGAGTTTCTATATACGTATCATGTGGCGGCATATTGGCAATAATTGCCTGATACGCACCACTCGCAGCTTTGGAACCTAGATAACTCGATACGAATGCCATAGTTGAAAATGTCTATACTGCAGCATAGTCGGAAATATCTATAGTGTCAAGATTGCCTTTGCAGCCTGTTTCCTCAGCTCACATAGACGAGGTTATCTATGGTGGCCAGTATAGTCATATGCAACTATGCCACCGGAAGCTTAGACAGGTTTCTCTTTATATCGCACTCCCTGCCAGCTTCTCATACTTTTCCTTCGCATCCTCCCACGTCGTCTCGCTCAGCCCCAGCCGCTGTAACACCCGCTCAATCCCCTCTCCCCGTTTCAATTGCCGGACCGCGCAGGTATCCCGCAGAATTTGCGCAGAGACTTTCTTTTTAACCCCTGCCTTTTCCGCTGTCTCGGTGATAAGATACCGGACAAACCGCTGGGTATAAGGAAACAACGAGTCATCCACTTTGTAGGCCTCTACGTACTCTTTATAAACCGGCGTAATTTCCACCGGCAGTTTCAGTTTCCGGGATTTCTTCTCTTTTTTGCCGGTGTGTTTTACTATCATCTCCGGACTATACTTATTCGAGAAATCAAAATGCGAGACTTTGAGGTCAAACAGCTCCTCCAGTTTAATGCCGGTTTCAAGAAAGAGGAAAAATAACAGATAAGTTCGCGGATCGGTACTTGCCGTTGCCAGGAGCTTGGCGCACTCTTAACCCCTCCCCTTTCGGGCTCGGTGTTTTCAGAAGCGTTATCCAGGACCGGATTTCCTGTGCCGATATCTCTTTCAGTGGTTTCTCTTTGAGAAATCTACCGAATTTTTTGAGGTCCCCGGTGAAATCATCCGGTGTATACTTGGAGTATCCCCCATCCAATAGGTAGCGGTAATATGCCGGCAGCGCTTGGAGGATCGTTGCATCAGTAGTCGGTGCCTTAATTTCCATCGGGAGCGACGGCATAATGCCTTTGTACGTTTTGCGCTGAAACAATGGTAACTGATAGTCGCTCATACGGTTAATTCATGTCCGGACGCCTGCCCAGGAGATGCTGTAAGACACCGGGAGCCAACGCAACCATCTCACCGGTACTGATAAGGTGGCCGATAATTTCCTTATCCAGCGTTTCGTTTGGCCGCTCGCCGATCACTACAACGCAATACGCATGCGACTCTGGTTCCAGACATCGGTAGACAGAGAGATTATAATCAACTGAGTTAATCAGCGTATTCAATGTTTGGAAGACTTTTCCGGCGAGATCCTCATCCAAGTATATTGCTGCGTGGTAATAAAATTCTTCCTGTCGTCTCTTCCCCATGCTCCCAGTATATCACTTCCTAGAGTCCTTCCTGCACTCTCTTTTCCTGCTCATTATTATTTCCTTTTTACGGGGGGGGTGCGCGGAGAGAACCCTTGGACTCTAGGAAGTGATACAATTTACAACTCCAGCCCCGGTTTCCAACCGGCTGTACAATAATTTTTTCCTTGGTAGGGCGCGGGCGGGGGTGTTTGGGGAGAGTCGGTAGGACTCTACGAAGTAATAGATTTCAAGGGGCTGAAATCTCAGCTCCTTACTTTAAGGTTCCGGAAAACCGGGACCTTGATAATGGGGAAGTACCAGCACTGCTGCAACCAGAGGCCATGTAGGTTTCAAGAACAACTCTTTTTGAAATACAGCAAGCTAGACGTGATATAATCTCTTTCATGTGCGGAGCATACGGATTTTCAGTCAAAGACGCCCGCGAAGTCTACGACCGCTTTGGCGTGATGAATAAACTGGCAGACTTCAAACCCCATTGGCGCATCGGCATCGGCTCAATGAACCCTGTTATTTACATGACTGCTGACGGCGTGCAGATCAAATATATGTACTGGTCATTCCTCCCCACCTGGGCGAAAGAGAAACGCTTACAGTTCAGCACCTTCAATGCGCGGGATGACCGCTTACTTGAGAGCAAAGTGTATAAACCCGCAGTCCCCCACCAGCGTTGCATTATTCCGGCCACCTACTTTTTTGAACCTGATAGAGTCCACTTCCCGAAGCCTCAAAATGCGCCGTGGTATGCATTCAAGCTCAAAGAGCAGAACATCATGGCCCTGGCCGGTCTCTATAATGCCTGGACAGACCCGCAAACAAACGAAGAACTGTACACCTACACCATTATCACCACACAACCCAATGCCGTTGTCGGGCAATACCATGATCGAGAGCCGGCATTGCTGGACAGCGAGCAAGAAAACCAATGGCTTAATCCTGATCTCACCGAGCCGCAACACATTTTACCCCTGCTCAAACCCTACCCGCCGGAAGCTATGGAGTCGTGGCGAGTGCCGGATGCAGCGAAGAACCCGCGCAATGACACACCGGAGGTTATAAAGCCACTTGCTTCATAAATCCCCCACTTGATTTAACAAGCGACCAGTGAAACAATAGGCTCAAGTATGTTTATAATCTGGCAGAAAGGCAATAAATTTTTAGGGTGGCTCTATGCTGTGATTGCCGTTTTCGGCTCACTTGGTTTACTTCAACGGCTTTTTTCCAATACCACAACTAAAGATGATGTCTACTTACTCATTGGCATTTTATTATTCGCGTTCCTCTCATGGTATTGTTTCCGGCCAGTGCCTAAAGGCCGTTGGGTAAAATTAGAAGATGGCCGGAAAGCATGGATAGAGGAGAAAAAGCCCACAGAAAAATAAGCCCATAATCCCGCGCTCCCGCGTCGTACAAGATTTTTTATCTCGATGCACTTTTCACAGTGACCAGAACGTACACAACGTATTTTCAGACCACCTTTTTGATATGTCCTCAAAAGTTTATCTCTACCTCGTTTAAGTAGTAGAGAAAGTATAACCCTCTCCAATTAACTGTAGTATTGAGACAACCAGGAAGATGAACGAAGCGCAGGAGAGACTATGCGCGTTGTCGAAATAGAAACTCAGGATCACCAGAAACGCTATGTCGTGATTGATGATGAGGGAGTGCTGGTTGAGCCGATTGTGCGGTATTTGAAGTACCTTGATCGGATTGGTGCTGCCCGCAATACACTTCGCTCCTACGCCAATGCGCTCAAGCTGTACTGGCAATACTTGGAACAAGAGGAACTTGACTGGCAGCAGATCACCCTGGATAATCTCGCACAATTTGTGCTCTGGCTGAAAGTGCCGTCCGGTTCACTCAAGGTGCTTCCTGCTCATCCTGTA